>Ga0326726_10003100_pt1 | contig 15262 bp, 14 predicted proteins | sample MHFenrmetagenome_2_FD_207603 | JGI IMG/M metagenome (GOLD analysis project Ga0326726, IMG submission 207603) | Lab enriched peat soil microbial communities from Michigan Hollow, Ithaca, NY, United States - MHF15MN | ecosystem: Environmental > Terrestrial > Soil > Wetlands > Peat | place: USA...
AACACGGCGGCGACGACGGCTGCGAGACAGCGTGCGAGAGTCTTCAAGGTGCACCTCCTTGGGTTGATCGCTCAATCAAGATTGACCCGGGCTCGCGTACGCGCCAAGGTGGCGCAGTGACTACCTATCTCGAGATTCTACGCCAGGTCTGGTCACTCGGGGGCGGCGATCCGCAGGCGCTCGAGCGCGTGTCGCTCACGGGTGAAGAGCCCGCGCTGCCGTCCTCATTCCGGGTCGGGACGGCCGCGCAGGTGTCGATCGCCTCGGCCGGGCTCGCCGCGGCGGAGCTCTGGAAGCTGCGCAGCGGCCGCCCGCAGCGCGTGGCGGTCGACATGCGCGCGGCTGCGCTCGAGTTCCGCAGCGAGCGGTATCTGCGCATCGTCGGGCGAGAGCCGCCAGCGATGTGGGATCCGATCGCCGGGGTGTACCGAACTGGCGACGGGCGCTTCGTGCGCCTGCACACGAACTTCCCGCACCACCGCCGGGCGATCGTGGAGCTGCTCGGGGCGAGTGACTCGCGCGAGTCCGTCCAGGCCAGGCTGTCCGCGTGGAAGGGCGAGGACTTCGAGAGCGCCGCGAACGCCGCGGGCGGGGTCGTCGCGCTGATGCGCAGCGCCGAGGAGTGGTGCGCGCACCCGCAATCTCGCGCCCTCGCGGCGCTGCCGCTGTTCGAGATGGAGCGCATCGGCGATGCCGCTCCACGACCGCTCGCCGCCGCGCCCAGACCGCTCTCGGACGTGCACGTGCTGGACCTGACTCGCATCGTCGCCGGGCCGGTGTGCGGGCGCACGCTCGCGGCACACGGCGCGGACGTGCTGCGCATCGCGTCGCCCAAGCTGCCCTTCACCGAGTGGCTCGTGATCGACACCGGCCGCGGCAAGCGCTCCGCGTTCGCGGACCTGGACGACTCGGACGGCCGAGCCGCACTCACTCGCCTGCTCGCGGAGGCGGACGTGTTCGTGCAGGGGTATCGCCCGGGCGCGATCGCGGCGCGTGGCTTCTCGCCGGCGGAGGTGGCGCGCATCCGACCCGGAATCGTGTACGTCTCGCTCTCGGCCTACTCGCACGTCGGCCCGTGGTCCGAGCGGCGCGGCTTCGACTCACTCGTGCAGACGGCGACCGGCTTCAACCACGAGGAGGGCGCCGCTGCGGGCGTCGACGGGCCGAAGGAGCTGCCCGCGCAGGCGCTCGATCACGGCTCGGGTCAGCTCATGGCCGCGGCCGCGATGCTGGCGCGCGCGCGACAGGCGCGCGAGGGCGGCAGCTGGCACGTGCGCATCTCGCTCGCGCAGACCGGCCGCTGGCTGTTCGGGCTCGGCCGCGTGGACGGCGGTCTGCGCGCGCCCGACCCGAAGCTCGAGGACGTACAGGACCGGATCGAGGAGAGCGACTCCGCATTCGGGCGACTGCGCGCCGTGCGCCAGGCCGCCGAGCTGTCCGAGACGCCCGCCCGCTTCGCGCGACCCGCGGCGAGGCTCGGCTCGAGCACGCCTACCTGGGCGGATTCGCAGTCGCGTACAATCGCGCCATGAACGAGCGACCACTTCTCGAGGGGCTGCGTGTCGTCGAGCTCGCCACCTTCGTGTTCGGTCCCGCCGCGGGCACGGTGCTGGGCGACTTCGGCGCGGAAGTCGTGCACATCGAGCATCCGCAGACGGGCGACCCCTACCGCATGCTGCCGCAGCTGAAGCCGCTGCCCGAGTGCGAAGAGAACTACTGCTGGATCCTGACCGCGCGCGGCAAGAAGTCGATCGCGCTCGACGTGCGCAAGCCCGAGGGGCGCGAGGTCGCGCGCGAGCTGGTGCGCCGCGCCGACGTATTCATCACCAATCTACACCCGTCGGTGTTGCAGAAGCTCGGCATGGATTGGGAGTCACTCGAGGCCGACAACCCGCGCCTGATCTACGCGCACGCCACCGGCTACGGCGACCGGGGGCCCGAGGTGGAGAAGCCCGGCTACGACGCCACGGCCTGGTGGGCGCGCTCGGGCCTGATGGACGCGGTGCGGCCGAACGGCGGGGAGTTCGCCCTCGCCACCGCCGGCATGGGCGATCATCCCAGCGCCATGGCGCTGTTCGGGGCGATCGCGCTGGCGCTCTTCGACCGCGAGCGAACGGGCAAGGGCCGGCGCGTGCGCACGTCTCTCGTCGCGAACGGGGCGTGGTCGAACTCGATCCTCATCCAGGCCGCGCTCTGCGGCGCGAAGCCGTACGCGCCGCCGACTCATGCGGGCTCGGCGAACGCGCTCGTGAATCACTACCTGTGCGCCGACGGCCGCGGGCTGTATCTCGCGATGGTGCAGGAAGCGGTCGAGTGGGAGCGGCTGACGCAGGCGATCGGCCGGCCCGAGCTCGCCAGCGATCCGCGCTTCCGTGAGCTCCCGCTGCGGCGCGCGAACGCGCCAGCGCTGGTCGCGATCCTCGACGAGGTGTTCGCGAAGAAGCCGCTCGAGTTCTGGCGTGCCGAGCTCGACCGCCACACGGTGACGTTCGGGATCATCGCCCGCATCGAGGACCTGCCGGATTGCCCGCAGCTCGCGGCGAACGGAATCTTCCGGCCGGTCACGGGCACCGGGGTGCGCTCCGGCTTGCGCACCGTCGACAGCCCGATCCAGCTCGACGGCGCGGACAAGGGCCCGGCGCGCCGCGCGCCCGCGCTCGGCGAGAACGGCCGCGAGATCCTCCAGTCACTCGGCTACACCGAGGAGCGTATCGACGGACTCGTGCGCGACGGGGTCCTGCGCGTCTGACGCACCGGGACGGCCGCGGTGCGATAACCTCGCCGTATGTCTAAGGGCGTCGACCTGCCGTCCGTCTCGATCGTCACCCCGACCTATCGCGAGGTGCTTAACATCCCGGGCCTGCTGGCCCGCGTGGCGGCGGTGAGAGAGTCCTCCGGGCTCGACATCGAGCTCCTCATCATGGACGACGCCAGCAACGACGGCTCGGTCGAGGCCGTCGCCGCCGCCGGCTTTCCGTGGGCGAAGATCGTCGTGCGCCACGAGAACCGCGGCTTGAGCCCGGCCGTCGTCGACGGCCTGCGGCGCGCCACGAACGACATCGTCGTGGTCATGGACGCCGACCTGAGTCACCCGCCGGAGAAGATCCCCGAGATGGTCTTCGCGCTGCTCGGGGGCCAGGAGTTCATCATCGGCTCGCGCTACGTGCCGGGCGGGTCGACGGACGACGACTGGGGAATCGCGCGCTGGCTGAACAGCCGCATCGCCACGCTGCTCGCGCGCCCGCTGACCTCCGCGCAAGATCCGATGGCGGGGTTCTTCGCGTTTCGCCGCAGCGACCTGGCGCGCGCGAAGGAGCTGAACCCCATCGGCTACAAGATCGGTCTCGAGCTCATCGTGAAGTGCGGGTTTGCGAACGTCGGCGAGGTCCCGATCCACTTCACCGACCGGGAGCTCGGCGAGAGCAAGCTCACGCTCAAAGAGCAGCTCCTGTACCTGAAGCATCTCCGGCGACTGTACATGTTCAAGTTCGGCACCTGGACGGATCTGGCGCAGTTCCTGGCGGTGGGCGCTTCGGGGTTGGTCGTGAATCTCGTGGTGCTCACGCTGCTCGTCTGGGCGGGACTCCCCAACTCGGTCGCGGTCGCCGCGGGCATCGGCACCAGCATGCTCTCGAACTTCGCGCTGAATCGGCGCTTCACCTTCAGCGACGCGCGCCACGGCAATCCGTGGAAGCAGCTCGCCGGCTTCCTGATTGCCAGCGCGGTCGGCGCGGTCATCAACTATGCAGTCACGCTCTGGATCTTGCGCGTGGCTCCGGCGACCTCGGTCCAGCTGGCGGCGCTGGGCGGAATCGCCTCGGGCACGGCCTTCAACTTCCTCGCGAACCGCTTCGTCGTGTTTCGCGGGCGCTGGGTCAGGCCCAGGGAGTACTGAGTCAGTACGCCGTGCGCGGCTCGACGAGTGCGTCGGTCACGGCGTCGGCGCCGCCAGTGACGCGCGCGCGTTCAGGTCCGCGACCGAGAAGCCGGCGAGCCGCTTGTAGGACTCCGCGATCGCGGCGAGCTCGTCCTCGCGCACCACGTCGGTGATGCACGCGAAGCCGTCGGGCGCGCGGTCCTCCACCAGCTGCAGCGCCGCTTCCGGACCCTGGCGGCGGTTCGCGAGCACGACCTCGGACGTCGCCGCGCGCCGGATCTCGTCGTAGCGGGCGAGGCCGCGCTCGGGATCACCGCCGTGGTGGCGCAGACAGCCGGTCAGCACGCGCGCGTCGAGAATCGCCTGCGAGGCGCCGTTCGAGCCGATCGGGTACATCGGATGGGCGGCGTCACCGAGCAGTGTCACGGGCCCGAAGCTCCAGCGCGGCAGCGGGTCGCGGTCGACCATCGGATACACGTACACGGGACCGGCCGCGCGGATCAACGCCGGCACGTCGAGCCAGTCGAAGCGCCAGCTCTCGAAGCGCGGCAGGAAGTCCTCGAGCCGGCCCGGCTTGTTCCAGTCTTCGCGTTCCGCCGCCGCGCTCGCGTCGAAGCGAAGCTCGGCGACGAAGTTCAGCGTCTGCCGCGCCCCCGCGGTCGCGATCGGATAGCAGACGAACTTCTGACTCGTGTGACCCGACATGATCATCGTGCGGCCGTCCAGGAACGGCGCCGCATCCGCCGTACCGCGCCACATGAGCGCGCCGTTCCAGCGCGGTGCTCCTTCGTCCGGATAGAACGAACGGCGCACGGTGGAGTGAATGCCGTCCGCGGCGACGAGCAGGCGCGCCTCGATCGAGCGGGTCACTCCAGCACGCTCGCGATCGCAGAAGCTCGCCCGCACGCCGACGCCGGACTCCGCCTCGACGCGCTCGAGGTGCAGGCCGAGCTGGATGCGATCGGCGCCGATGCGCGCGCGCGCCGCCTCGAGCAAGAACATTTGCAGCACGCCGCGGTGGATCGAGATCTGCGGCCAGCGGTACCCGGCGCGCAGCCCGCGCGGTTCGGCCCAGATGCGCTGACCCCGCTTGGTGTAGTAGGCGAGCTCGCTGCAGCAGATGCCCGCGGCCTCGAGCGGTGCCCGCAGGCCGAGCTCGTCCAGCTCGCGCACCGCGTGCGGCAGCAGGTTGATCCCGACACCGAGTGGTTTCAGCTCGGGCACCGACTCGAACACGCGCACCGGGAAGCCGGCCTCGGAGAGCGACAGCGCCGCGGCGAGGCCGCCGATGCCCGCGCCCACGATCGCGATCTCTCCGTGCATCGCCGGATGATCTCACAGCAGGTCGCTCGGGACGGCCCTCAAGTCCGACGTGACCATCCGTTCGGCTTCGCCTCACTGCGCGCGCCTCCGGCGCTTGCACGCTCGCTCGGGACGGCCCTCAAGTCCGACGTGACCTCCGTTCGGCTTCGCCTCACTGCGCGCCTCCGGCGCTTGCGCGCTCGCTCGGGACGGCCCTCAAGTCCGACATGACCTCCGTTCGGCTTCGCCTCACTGCGCGCGCCTCCGGCGCTTGCGCGCTCGCTCGGGACGGCCCTCACTCGCTTGTGGTCTAATCACGCGATGAGACCGGGACTCATCCTCGCCGCCCCGACGATCGCCGATCAGATCGCTGCAGCGCGCCACGCGGAGGCGCGAGGCTTCGACTCCGTGTGGACGATCGAGTTCTTCAACATGAACGGCTTCGTACGGCTCGCCGCGGTGGCGACCGCCACCGCGCGCGTGAAGCTCGGCACCGCGATCGCCTACGCATTCATGCGTACCCCCATGCTCGCGGCCGCGGCCGCGCTCGACATCGACGAGCTCTCGGGCGGCCGCATGATCCTCGGGCTGGGCAGCGGTACGCGCTCCATGAACGAGCGCTGGTACTCGGTGAAGTTCGACGACCCGCCGGCACCGCGCATGCGCGAGGCGGTGAAGCTGGTGCGCGCGGCGTTCGCCGCGCAGAAGGGCGGCGGGCTCAAGTTCGACGGCCGCTACTACCAGATCGACATCCCGCAATTCGCGCGGCCGGGCGCGCCGCGCGCCGAGATACCCGTCTACGTCGCCGCGGTGAACCGCGGCATGATTCGCGCCGCCGCGGCGGTTGCCGACGGACTCGTCGGTCACCCGATCTTCACGCGCAAGTACATTCGCGAGCACGTGCTGCCGGAGCTCGCGGGCTCGCGCTGCGCGCTCGCACCCTACGTCATCTGTTCGGTGAGTGACGACGTCGATCAGGCGCGGCGCGAAGCGCGGGCGCAGATCGCCTTCTACTACACGACCAAGCTGTATCACTCGGTGCTGGAGGCGCACGGCTGGCGCTCGGTCGGAGAGGAGATCGCCGCCGCGTTCCGGCGCGGTGACTTCGCCGCCATGACCGCGGCGGTGCCCGATGCCCTCGTCGACGAGATCGCGATCGCGGGCCGGCCCGACGAGGCGCGCGACCGGCTGCGCCTCTGGGACAAGCTCACGGAGCAGCCTCTGCTCTACCCACCCACCGTCGGCGTAGCGCACGGCCGCGTGCGCGAGAATTTCGCCGCCATAACGGATACATTCGCGTCCAAGTGACTCCTATCCCCCGACCCGAGTGAGTCGAGTGAGGCGAAGCGAGGGCCGCCCCGAGCGAGCCCGCAAGCGCCGGAAGGCGCGCGCAGCGAGCCGCAGGCGAGCGAAGTTCAATCTGACGCCCGCACGAGAGTGAAATAGAACGTCGAGCCCTTGCCGGGCTCGGACTCGACCCAGATCCGCCCGCCGTGGCGCTCGACGATGCGGCGGCAGATCGCGAGACCCATGCCCGAGCCCTCGCGCACCTCCGTGTGCGCGCGCTCGAAGACGCGGAACACGCTCTCGTGGTGCGCGGGCGCGATGCCGATGCCGTTGTCGCGCACGAACACGAGCGCATCGCGCTCGCGCAGCTCGGCGCCGACGACGATGACCGGCGCCGCGGTCGAGCGGAAGCGCAGCGCGTTCGCGAGCAGGTTCTGGAACACGCGCGCGATCTGGACCGGGTCGGCGAGCACGCGCGCGAGTGTCTCGACCTTGATCTCCGCGCCGGCTTCGGCGAGCGCCGGCCGCAGGTTCTCGAGCGCCCACTCGAGCGCCTGACCGAGGTCGCTCGCCTCGACGCTGACCCGAATCTGCGCCGTGTTCGCGAAGTCGACGAGATCGCGCAGCAGAGTGCGCATGCGACTCGCCTGGCGGAGCGCGAGCGCGAGATCCGCGCGCTCGCCGCGCAGCGCGTCCGCGAGCTCGCGCTCGAGGCTGCGCAGCGGCTCCTGAAGATCGTGCGCGCCGGCGAAGGCCAGCTCCTCGAGCTCGCGATTCGCGGCCTCATGGCGCGCGACGTCGGCGCGCGCGGAGTCGCGCGCCGACACCAGGTCGTCGATCGGGAACAGCGAGCCGACGAAACAGTCGAGCGCGCCGCTGGCGTCGAAGCCGGGGCGCGCCTCGAGGCGCACCCAACAGTAGCTGCCGTCGGCCGCGCACAGCCGGAAATCGAGGGTGAGCTCACGAGGCGCTTCGACGAGGTCCGCCCAGGCGGCGAGCCAGGCGCCGCGATCGTCCGGATGCACCGCGCTGAACCATCCGCGCCCGCGCGCCTCCGAGGCGTCGCAGCCGAGAAATGCGAGAAAGCGGCGGGTGAAGTGCGTGAACTCGCCGCGCGCGTCGCACTTCCACAGCATGGCAGGCGCGAACGTGGCGCTGTTCGGTGTAGGCGCGAGATTCGGGTTGGCCGGGGCGGGACTCGGCGCGAGTGTCTCCGCAGGCTCCCGAACGGGCAGCCCCAGGAGATCGGCGAGCGCGGCCTCGAGCACCGCCGGAGTCAGTCCGTCGCGCGCCAGCAGCGCGCAGCCGCCCAACGCGCGCGCCCGCTCCGCCGCTTCGCCGTCTCCGAACGCCGCGAGCACGAGCGCGCGCGTCGCGCTGCCTCGCGCGCGCCGCTCGCGCAGCACGTCGAGCGCGCCGTGACCGGCGAGTGACACGTCGAGCAGCAGCGCGTCGGCGCTCTCGCTCTCCAGATCCGCGCGCAGCTCGGCGGTGTGGGCCGCCCCGTGCCATTCGACTCGGCCCGTCTGCGTGATCGCCTCGAGAGCGGCCCGCAGCTCCGGCTCCGACGCGCTGTCCGCCGGGTGCACCAAGAGCCGCACGAGCTCGCGCCCCCCGCGCGCCTCGATCTTCCCCACGCGCCGCAGGATAGACCACGATCGCGCGCCAGTCCCGATCTCTAGCGCGCGACCTCGAGCTCGAGCCGCTTGGGGCCGCGCACCAGGAACGAGTCGCACAGCTCCGGTCGGCCCGTGAGTCGGAGCTTGGGCAGGCGCGGCGCCAGCGCCTCGAGCGCGACCCGCGCCTCGAGCCGCGCGAGCGAGGCGCCCAGGCAGAAGTGCTTCCCGAAGCCGAACGACAGGATGCCCTGCGTGTCGCGGCCGAGGTCGAAGCGGTCCGGATCCGAGAAGCGGCGCTCGTCGCGGTTCGCGGAGCCGAGCAGCGCGCAGGCGATCGCGTCTTTCGGGATGCGCACGCCGGCGACGTCGACCTCCTGCCTCAGCTTGCGGAAGACGAGCTGTACCGGAGCGTCCCAGCGGAGCGTCTCCTCGAGCGCTGCCGGCACGAGCGTCGGATCGGCCGCGACGCGTTCGCACGCCTCCGGGTGACGCAGAAGTGCGTGCACCGTGTTCCCGATCAGGTTGGTCGTGGTCTCGTTCCCTGCGACCAGCAGCAGCAGGACGAACTGGAACACCTCTCGGTCCGTGAGTCCCTGGTCGCCCTCCTGCTCGGCGACGATCGTGCTGATCACGTCGTCCGCGGGATTGCGGCGGCGCTCGCGCGCGACGCCGGAGACGTAGCGGATCATCTCGGTGAGCGCGGAGCCGAACTCGCGCGAGAACGGCGTGGCGCGGCCCGAGCCGGTCGCGTTGGTGATGATCGCGTCGGACCAGCGCTTGAAGTCCGTGCGGCGCTCCGGCTCGATGCCGAGCATCTCCGAGATGATCGTGACGGGCAGCGGGATCGAGAGCTCCTCGACCAGGTCGAAGCGATCGCGCCGCGCGATGCGCGCGAGACACTCGTCGGTGACCTCGCGAACGCGCTTCTCCCACGCGGCGATACGCCGCGGCGTGAAGCCGCGGTTGACGATCGCGCGCATGCTCGTGTGGCGCTCGCCGTCCTCGGCGATCAGGTTGCGCGCGTTCGTGAAGGTGAGCGGGTTCATGCGCGTGCGCACGAACAGCGACACGAGAAAGCGGACCGCCGGCCAGCTCAGCGGCGGCGCGCCCTCGTTTCCGTTGTTCATGATCATCGTGAACATGGCGCGCGACGAGAACACGTCGTCGGCACGCAGCACCGCCTGTACGTCCTCATAGCGCGAGACACACCATACGCCCGCCTCCGGCGCGAAGTGCACAGGCGCGTGCGCGCGCAGCTCGCGGTAGTGCGGGTACGGATCGGCGTTGAACTCGGGTCGGAACGGCTCGTAGCGAATCACGCGGGCGGCCCTCCCGAACACCACCTTAGCAGGTCATCTTCTCGCGCATGAGATGGATGCTGGCCCCGTTCGCCCTGATCCTCGCGCTCGGCTGCGCCGGCGACGAATCGACCCCGGAAGAGCAGGTGCGGCGAGTGCTCGACGCAGTCCAGGCCGCCGCCGAGGCACGCGACGTGGGCGCGCTGAAGGACCAACTCTCGCCGTCGTACAAGGACGCGCAGGGGAACGACCGCCGCACGGTGCTCGGCCTGGCGACGGGTCACTTCATGCGAAACAAGTCGGTGTACGTCCTAGCGCGCGTCTCCTCGGTCGAGATTCCCGAGCCGGGCTTCGCGCGCGCCGAGGCGCTGGTCGCACTCGCCGGCACGCCGATCAGCGACGCCGCCGCCCTGCCCGGGCTGCACGCGGATCTCTACCGCTTCGACGTGCGGCTGCGCGACGAACGCGGCACGTGGCGCGTGATCTCCGCCGCGTGGCAACCCGCGACTCTCTCCGATTTCCAGTAGGCTTGGGCCATGGCCAAAGGCGCACTGGTTCTCGGGGTCGGGGCGATGGCGGGTCTGGGCGGCGCGCTGTGCAAGCGCTTCGCGCGCGAAGGTCTCGAGACGTTCGCCGCAGGGCGCACGAAGGCGAAGGTCGACGCGCTCGCCGCCGAGCTGCGCGCGAGTGGCGGGCGCGCACATGGGCTCGCCGCCGACGTCACGTCCGCCGCCGACATGGCCCACGCGTTCGAGGCCGTCGAGAAACAAACCGGCGCGCCGCCCGAGCTCGTGGTCTACAACGCGGGCAACATGGCGGCCGGCCCACTCACCGACATGACCGACGCGTTCTTCGAGTCTGCCTGGCGCGTGTGCGCGTTCGGCGCCTTCCTGTGCGGCCGCGAAGCCGCCCGCCGCATGGCCCCGCGCGGCAGCGGCTCACTTCTCTTCACCGGCGCGACCTCGTCGCTGCGCTCGCGGCCGCCGTTCATCGCGTTCGCCGCCGCGAAGGCCGCCGAGCGCGCCGTGGCCCACGGCCTCGCCCGCGAGTTCGGGCCCAAGGGCCTGCACGTCGCGCACGTGATCGTCGACGGCGTCATCGACGGCGAGCTCGTCAACTCGCGCATGCCCCAGATCAAACAGTCACTCGGCGCCGACGGCATGCTCTCCGTCGACGCCCTCGCCGACGCGTACTGGATGCTCCACACCCAGCACCGCTCCGCGTGGACCCTCGAGCTCGATCTGCGGCCGTACAAGGAGACCTTCTGAGCGCCGCGAAGCGCTTCGGCCCGCTGGACGGCGAGGTCCCCGCGATCGGCCAGGGGACCTGGCAGATGGGGCGCGACGACCGCGCGGCAGCCGTGGCCGCCCTGCGCCGCGGGCTCGAGCTCGGCATGACTCACATCGACACGGCCGAGCTGTACACCGGCTCCGAGGAGCTCGTCGCCGAGGCGATCGCCGGCCGCCGCGACGAGGTGTTCCTCGTCTCGAAGGTGCTGCCGCAGAACGCTTCGCGAAGCGGCGCGATCGCGGCCTGCGAGCAGTCACTCCGCCGCCTGCGCACGAGCCGACTCGACGTCTATCTCTTGCACTGGCGCGGCGGTCATCCGCTCGAGGAGACCGTGGCCGCGTTCGAGCAGCTCGAGCGCGACGGCAAGATCGGCGCCTGGGGCGTCAGCAACTTCGACGTCGACGATCTCGCAGAGCTGCACAAGATCGCCCGCGCCGGCCGGCCCGTCTGCAACCAAGTTCTGTATCACCTCGAGCAGCGCGGCATCGAGCACGCCGTCCTGCCCTGGTGCGAGAGACACGACGTGGCGCTCGTCGGCTACAGCCCCTTCGGGAGTGGCCGCTTTCCGAGCGCCCGGGGCGCCGGCGGCCAGATCCTCGCCAAGGTCGCCGCCGCCCACGGAATCACTCCGCGACAGGTCGCCCTCGCCTTTCTCGTGCGCCGCGCGGCGCTCTTCGCCATTCCCAAGGCCTCGAGCCCCGATCACGCCGCCGAGAACGCGGCTGCCGCGGCTCTGAGCCTGACCGACTCCGATCTCGCGCAGATCGAAGCCGCGTTCCCGCTCGGCCGCCCTCCCCGCGCCCTGCCGACTCTCTGACCCATGCCAAGGTGACGGTCTACGGGGTGCGTATGTAGACGTCCACGAGCTGCCCAGCGTAGATTTTGATGCCCTCCCGTTTCTTGAAGCGAAATATGACTGGGAGAACCCGCACATCCACCCGCTCCGTCCGCTCGTTGGAGAGCTCGATCTTCGGGGCAACGAGAGGCTGGACGCGCACGAACTCGAGCGGGATCTGTACGTCCGAGCCGCGCAGGTACATCGTCGCCTCGAGACTCTCGAGGTCGTGGAGCTTGGCGATGAGTATCTCGTCGACGTAGCAGCGCACGGCGCCGTAGTCGTCTCCCGTCCCCATCACGAGTGCAGGCGCCGCGCCACCGCTGTAAGACTCGAGCGTTCCCTGCGCAGAGACGTAGCCACCCACCGTGGCCGTGATCGAGAGGATCACGCCGTCGACCGGCGCGGTGATCGTATACTTGGCGAGAAGGGCGCGTGACGCGGCCGCGCCCTTCTGCAGGGCGTTGTACTGCGCCTCCTGGTTCCGGATGTCGTAGCTCCAGGCGCCCGCCTTCACGAGCTTGTACTGCCGCTCGGCGACCGCGAGGTTCGCTCGGGCCAACGCGAGGGCATTGATCGAATCGTCCAGCACCATCTTGCTCACCGAGCCTGGGTCATTGTCATGCGCGGCCTGTTGCTTCGCGCGCTGGTCGTCCGCGGTCTTCACGTTGGCCCGAGCCGATTCCACCTGGGCGGTGGCGACCGCGAGGCTCTCCGGCCTCGGCTGCGCTCGCAGCTCCTCCAGCATGGCGCCGGCGGCATCCGCCTGCGCCTGCTGCTGCTCTGCGACTGCTCGCTGGACGGAGTCGTCCAAGCGCAGGAGCGGTGTTCCGCGAGCGACATGACTGCCTTCGTGCTCGAGTATCTCAGTCACCGTTCCGCCCACTTCCGGATAGACGCTGATGTTCTCGCCGCTGTCTTGGAGACTCTCGACGATCCCGTTCGCATACACGCCGTGCTCGTACGGATTCGCCGCCGGTATGAATGCCGGCGAGATCGACGTCCGCCGTACCGCGAAGATCGCGGCGCTCAGGACCCCCGCCAGAAGCCCGGCGACCGCGAGGGCGAATAGAATCCTATTACGCACGAGCCACTGACTCGACCATCCCGGTGATCCGTCCATCCTCCATCGTGATCGTCCGATCCGCAAACTCGGCGATACGCGCATCGTGGGTGACGATCACGATGCAGCGCGTTGCCGAGAGAATCTGCGCGCGAATGAATTCGACGATCTTCCTCCCGGTCTCGCCGTCGAGGGAAGCCGTCGGCTCGTCGAGGATCAGAATGTCCGGCTCCGCCACGATCGCCCGCGCGATGGCCACGCGCTGTTGCTCGCCTCCGCTCAACTTGATCGGGGGTATGTCCGCGCGGCTCTCGAGGCCGACGATCTCGAGGAATCGGAGCGCGCTCTTCAGCGCCTCCGGCCAGGGGCGGCGCCGGAGGATCAGAGGAATGGCCACGTTCTCGACGGTCGTGAGCCTTGGAAACAGATGGTAGTCCTGAAACACGAAGCCGAGGGTGCGCAGGCGGAAATCGGCGAGGTCGTTCTCGTCGAGGCTCCAGATGTCCCGGCCTCGCACGATGACCGTGCCCCCGCTCGGCCGCAGGATGCCAGAGAGGATGCTCAGCAGCGTCGTCTTGCCGCTCCCCGAAGGTCCGACGATGTAGAGCATCTCACCGAAGTAGGCGTCGAGGCTGACCCCGCGGATGGCGTCCGTGCGCGTCGGGCCTTCCCCGAACCACTTCACGACATCGCGAGCCTGGAACGCTGCATTCGGCACGTCACCCTCGAAAGATCTCAAAGGGCTCCAGTCGGATCACTCTGCGGATCCCCGCGAAGCTGGAAATGGCGGCGATCACGAGGACCATGACGAAGGCGAGCACCAGGTTCGTGTAGGTGATGGTCGACGAATAGTCGGGAAGACGGGCCTTGGCGAGCGCGATCAGGAGTGCGCAGAGGCCGACTCCGAGCCCGTAGCCCGTGAGACTGGTGAGAAACGCCTGGAACAGGATCAACTGGACCAGGTCGCGCGCCTTCGCGCCGATGGCCTTGAGGGCTCCGAAACGCTCGAGATTCTCCAGTACGAACGTGTAGAACGTCTGACCTGAAATCGAGAGCCCGACGACGAAGCTGATCGCGGTCATGATCAGGATATTGGTCCCAAAGCCGGTTTGGAACACGTAGAAGAGGGTGATCTGGTGGACGAACTCGTCCGCCGTGAGCGCTCGGTACCCGAGACGTCCCACAGCCAACTCGATCTCGGAGATCCGATCGATGCTCTTCGGTTCGACGAGGATGTACGAGAGTGTGAAGCGCGCGGAGGGGATGTACTGGATGGCCCGGCGATAGGTCGTGTAGAGGGTAGGAACCCCGAACAGACCGCTGACCGGCACCGTCGCGAGGCCGACGACCACGCTCCGGTGGTCGTTGATTTCGAAGGTCGTGCCCACGGTCGGTCGTTCGAGCTTGTCGTACTCGGCGTCGCGGACGACGATGAACGCGTTGTCCGCGTAGATGTCCTCGATCTGGCCTTCGAGGAGTGGTGGCCGCCCGACGAGGCTTGCATCGTCGAGCCCGACCACGTTGACGGATTGATACGTGCCGTCGGCGAGCTTCACGAGCGCGCCGCCCGAGAAGAGAGGGACGGCGTACTTCACGCCGTCGACGCTGCGAACCGCGTCGAGCACGTAGTCGGGCATCGGGATGCTGTTCGCGACCGTGGTTACGGCGGGATTCATGACCCAGACTGCAGCGCCGGTGTTGAGAACGGTCGATGATGCGCGCAGCAGCAGCCCCGAGAACATCGAGATCATCTGCACCATGAGGAAGACGGAGAACGTGAGCCCGACGATCAGCGCCATGAACTTCGCTCGGTCGTTGACGAGGAGCTTGAAGGCGAGGGTGAAGAGGCTGATCATGCGGCGCCTTTTGGTGTGAACCAGACCGGATGCGGCAGCGCACTATGATCGCGAATGGTCGGCGTGTTGCCCGCGGAATGCTCGATGCCCTGGAGCGACACCGTGCGGTGTTGACCGCGTCATCGACGCGGTCGGGGTCCCGCGCGCGCGCTTGGCGCGAACGCCCTGCTTACTTCGACGGGCTCGTCGGAGCCGCGGCCGGTAGCGCCGCCTTCCAGACGTCGCCTCGCACGCTGATTGCCCCGCGACTCACGACCAGCAGCGTCCAGCCCTCCTCGATCACCTCGGCGTCCGTCACGTAGTCGCCATTGTATTTCTCGAGCAGGTTGTTGATCGCCTTGTCCATCGACGGCGCGCCGCCGAGCGGCAGGATCGTGAGCCACAGCCGGCCATCGGAAGCGGATACCTGGCTCGCTGCACGCTGATGGGGCTGTCCGAAGTCGGTGGTCTTGGTCGAGACGATCGTCAGCTTCGCGATCGTCTCCGCGCACCCGGTGCTGATCAGCAGCGCCCCGACAAGAAGCCCGGCGAAGTACCTCGTCAATTCCTCACGTCCCTTCTCGATCCGCCTCGATGGCATCGGGCAGAAACCCAAGGGCATGAAATCACGGCGCCGACGAGATGGCAAACAACCCTACATCTCGAGGTGGATCCGGAGGCCGACGACGGACACCGGACCGCGGTCGCGGTTGTAGGCGGGATTGGCGACATACTGATAGTCGAGACCCAGGGTCAGGTGATCCGCCACTCGCGCCGAGTAGTAAGTCTCCAGGATCGTCTCCGCTCCGTAGCGCGGCAGCCGTCCGTCGCCGATCAAAATGCCCAGTCCGCCGGC
>Ga0326726_10003101_pt1 | contig 15258 bp, 11 predicted proteins | sample MHFenrmetagenome_2_FD_207603 | JGI IMG/M metagenome (GOLD analysis project Ga0326726, IMG submission 207603) | Lab enriched peat soil microbial communities from Michigan Hollow, Ithaca, NY, United States - MHF15MN | ecosystem: Environmental > Terrestrial > Soil > Wetlands > Peat | place: USA...
GACGATGCCGCGCGACCAGGACGACATCTTGTAGATGTTGAAGATCCGGAAGTTGTCGGGCAGCAGCATGATCTCGGGCGGCACGGCGGGCGTGTCGTCCCAGGAGCACTGGCCGAAGATGGCGAGATAAATCCGTGTGAAGGAGTTGCAGGCTTCGATGCCGCCGAGGGAAAGGATGACTTCGCGGGCCCGGACCATGTGCGGCGCCTGGGGGTCGTCGCCCATGAGCTTCAGGACGAAGTAGGCCTTGACGGAGGAACTGACCTCGGCGGGACCGCCCTCGTAGATGGCCCAGCCGCCGGTCGGAAGCTGCTTGCGGCGCAGGTACTCGGCGGCCTTCCGGATGCGCTCCTCGCCGGTTCGGCCGAGAAAATGCATGGTCAGGACGTATTCGGACTCCAGGATCGTGTCGCCCTCGAGCTCCCCGACCCAGTGGCCGTCGGAGGCCTGGGTGGCCAGCAGGTAGCGCCGGGCGGCCTCGACCGCGTTCTGGACGGAGGTTCGGGTTTTGTCGGTCCGGGCACTGACAGGCCCGGAGCCCGAGTCATTTCGGACTGACATACTCTTCGATCCTCGATGTGCCGACGATTGAATCGGGCGGGTACCCCACCGGCAGGGCCGGCTCAAAACGGCCCTGTTCCGCCCAGACCCATGAGTCTATACCATAGGGGGCCGGCCCAGAAGCCGGGGAACCCATGAAAAGCACTACAGGCCTCGTTTTTGCCGGCTTCCTGGCCGTTTCCGTGGCATTTTCCACGACTTATTACGCCCTGGAGGTGCGCGGCGGTTCCCGCGTTTATGCCGCCGACGAGCCGGTCCGCAAGGGCCGGGTCTTCCTCTTTCACCGGTACCCCGACGGCGTCTACATGAGCCTCTCGGCCTCCGAAGTGGTCGGGGTGGTCAGTCTTTCGGAGCCGCCCCAGCCGGAGGGCCTCGCGCCCGGGCAGTCACTCGTGGTGGGGCCGGCGCTCGAAGGCCCGGCCTTCCAGGCGCCGCCCGGGACGCTCCAGGCGGCGCCGGGCCCGGACGGGGTCTCCATGGACTCGGGATACGGGTACTACGGGTCGTACTGGGGAGGAGGCGGCTACATCCCGCCGCGGCCGGGCCCCCAACCTCCCGTGCCGCCTTCGCGCATCGGGCCCAACGGTTTCCCCGTACTCGCTCCGCCCGGCTCGCCGGGTTCGACCTCGCCGCCCATCGGGCCGAACGGCTTTCCGATCCTTTCCCCGCCGCCGCCCGCGCCGGCGCCGCGACGGCCTCGATGATGAAGGGCCTGCAAGCCGTGAACGCCGTCACCGTCAGCACGGCCCTCGAAGCGGCGGCCGTCCTCGTCTGTGCCATCTCCGGGATGATCACGGCCGCGAGAAAGCGCATGGACATCGTGGGGACGTACTGCCTCGCGATCGTGACGGCTTTCGGCGGAGGGACGCTGCGCGACCTCTTGATCGACCGGCGGCCTTTCTTCTGGGTCAGTCACGACGAGTACCTGCTCATCATCGTCGGCCTGTGCGTGGCGTTCGTCTACAGCCGGCCGTTTCACGCGCGGGCCAGGACCTGGCACCGGCAGGGCGTGCTGGTGGACGCGATGGGCCTGGCGCTCTTCACCTTGACGGGCGTGGGGTTCGCGCTCGAGAAGGGGCTGCCGCTCTTCGTGTCCTCGCTCATCGGCGTCATCACGGGGACTTTCGGCGGCGTGCTGCGCGACGTCGCGTCGATCGAGATCCCGCTGCTCTTCCGCCCGGGCGAGCTCTACGCGATTTCTTCCTTCGCGGGCGGCTGGGTCTACATCGCGGCGCTGCACGTCGGGCTGACGTCCTTCGCCGCCGGGACCATGGCGTTCCTGACGATCGTGGGCCTGCGCTTCGTCTCGCACGCGTTCGGCGTGAGGGTCCCGGACCCGCTCTGGATCAGGCGCGACCGGGACGGACTCGGCCCGGTTTGAGATGCGCTCGGCGGGTACTTTGAGGCGCGGCTCCAATCAACAGCCGGGCTGGGGCCTTATGAGGGCTTTCACGACGGACAGGGACTCCATCTCCCGCAGGGCCTGACCGGCGTCCGCGAGCGCGTACTCGCGCGTGACGAGCTCTCGCCACCGGAACCGGGCGTCGTGCCGGCGCATCATCGCGAGCGCGCGGTGGAGGTGGGAGAACTCGTAACCCCAGCAGCCGAGAACCGTCGCGTGCCGGCGGTTGACGTGGCGGTGGGGGTTGACGAGGACGTCGCCGCCATCCGTGTACTGGCCGACGACGACGTAGCGCCCGGCGTCGCGCAGCATCTCGAGGCCCTCGGGCAGGGCGGCCGGATTGCCGGACGCCTCGATGACGACGTCGGCGCCGCGGCCGGACGTCCGATCCCGCACCCATTGGACTCTGGATTCCAGGTTCGGGACCTCCCCGATGTCGAGCGTGTCCTCGGCGCCGAGGCGCCGGGCTGCCTCGAGGCGCGCCCGCGGGGACCCGACGACGAAGACACGGAGCGCGCCGGACAGTTGCGCGAAGATCGCGGCGTTCAAGCCGACCGGGCCGCTTCCCTGGACGACGACGGTGTCGCCCATCGCGACGCCGGCCCGCTCGACGGCGTGAAACCCGGTCGGGAGTCCGCATCCGCCCCCGAGAAAGTCCTCCGTCGAGAGCCCGTCAGGCAGCGGCACGAGACGTACGCCGGGGAGGATCTCGATGCGCTCGGCCCAGCCGCCGAGCAGGCCGTCGCTCGCGGGAGCGGTGATGCCGTAGACGCGCCGGTGCGGGCAGCGCGTCGCCGCTCTGGCGACGAGGCAGTGCCAGCAGGCTCCGCAGGTTCCGTAGACGTCGTAGAACGTGACGAGGGTTCCGGTCGCGATCGCGCCGCCCTCGACGTCGGCGAGCGGGCCGTTCGTCTCGAGGACGCGGCCGACGCTGACGTGCCCCGGGATGATCGGGTACGGCACGCCCGGCAGCCGGCCGTGGTGCAAGTGGACGTCCGTGCCGCACACTTCGCTCGCGACGGTTTCGAGCACGGCGCCGCCCTGCCGCGGCCGCGGAGCGGGAAGCCGCCGCAGCTCGAGCGGTGCGCCGGGCGCCGTCATCAGGACGGCCTGTACCGTGTCGGGGGTCAACCCTGTACTCCTGTACTCCTGGTTGAAAGATTCCCCAGAGAATACAGGAGTACAGGGTTGACCCCTTGGAATCCGCCGCGCGGGCTCTCCGGTGTAAGAATCGCCTCCATGCGTCTCGGTCGCCCGGTTCTGGGACTCCTGCTGACCGCGGCGTGCCTGCAGGCCCAGGCGCCGCCGGCTCCTTACGCGCCGAACGCCTCGGCGTCGCCGTTGCTCGCTCCGGCGCCCTACACCCCGAACGCCTCGGCATCTCCGACGTCGGCCCTGCCGGACACGTCCCAGATGCTGGAGAACATCGGAAAGCTGGTGAAAGACGGCCATCTCGCGATCGAGGCCGACCTGCAGCAGGGGAGCATGCCCGTCATCCCCAAATACACACTCGAGGTGCAGGGGGCGCCGAAGACGTCGGTCGCCATCCAGGCGGCGGACGGCAAGGTCACGCACATGAAGTTCGGAGTCGAGAACGGCCAGCTCGTGGTGCGGGGACAGGGCCTGCGACCCAAGGTCGCGATCGAGTCGTTCGAGTTCCAGGACCCGAAGGGGATCACGGACCTGAAGTTCCATGGACTCGGGATCTGGAAGCCCATCGTCGCGATCTTCGGCGGCATTGCCCGGTCGGCCGTGGGCAAGCTCGAGCTGCGAACCGACATCCCCTCGGTCCTGAAGGGCGAAATCTTCGGCGCGAAGAAGGCGACGCCTGCCCCGGGGGCGCCGCCTCCCACTCCGACTCCGGCTCCCCCGGCGACCGGAGCCGCGTCGGGCGCGCCTCCGGCGCCGACACCCTCGTTCATGGATCTCGTGCGCGAGGTCCGCCTCGACGACATGGTCGTGACGGCGTACGGAGGAAGACGAATGGTGTTGCGGCCGTTCGTCGCCTTCGACACCGCGGCGCAGCCGGCGTCCGGCGAGGCGATGAAGGTCTCCGTCGAGCATGCCCTCTTCCGCCCGGGCCACGGCGGCGCGCCGAACTACGTCGAGCTTTCCGGCCATCTCGACGGTGAGATCGAGAACGGGGAGATGGAGTTCCAGGCCAGCCGGGTCACGATCGCGAAGGGGCAGATCCGCCAGGCCGCGTTCGACGGCAAGACGGGCGAGGACGGGAAGATCGCCTCCGAGCTCTCGGCCGCGGCGCTGTCCTTCGAACTCGCGTCCGGGAAATTCGTGGTGCCCGGAGGGATGGGCGTCGAGCTCGACTCGGGCTCTACCTTCGAGGTCGACCGGCTCCACGTGACGTCGTCCGGCCACTTCTCGGGCGTCGCGAAGCTCGATCTCGTCGGCAAGACCGGCGACCTGTCGCGCAAGGGGGCGACGATCTCGGCCTCGGACATCAAGCTGAAGACCTCGGGGCTGACGGTTGTCGACGGAAAGGCGACCGGGCCGCTGGAGCTCTCCTTCACGTACCAGCTCGAGTACCCGTTCGCCGTGAAGTACCCCATCAAGGAGGTGCTCGAGAAGAAGCTGATGCTCGACTTCCACGGCCCGTTCGCGGCCTCGCTCCAGCTCAAGGACGCGGGGGGCGACGAGGGCGAGGTCACGGGCACCTACGTCTTCAAGGCGCCGTGGGACCCGATCGAGCAGGCGGCCCTGCTGGCGCTCGAGGCGCAGTGGCAGCAGGACCTGGCCGTCAAGCACATCGATTTCGCGATCAAGCCGAAGATGTTCCGGCCGTGCGGGGAGACCTGCTTCACGCTGGCGATCGAGGTCACGGCGGAGAAGCGCTCGAAGAACCGGCTCAAGAAGCTCTTCTCCCAGTTCTGCGCCCCGGTCGCCTCGGCGAACCTCGTCGTGGACAAGCCGCTGCGAGCGTTCCTGCTTCGCGACGTGAAGGTCGAGACGCACTGCAAGGGCGTGGTGGGTTGGGTCATCAACTTCATCGCCCCGCTGCTGACGAAGACCTACACGGACCTGAAGCTCTTCCAGATGCCGCCGAACCTGCCGCTGACGGTCGACTCGGTGCGCGGCGGGGCGAAGCTCGTCGAAATCGGGGGAACCGTGGACTGGCAGCAGGGCGAGGCGACCCGACCACCGGAGGGAGACCCTCGGCAGTAGGGAACGCCGTGCGAAGCGCGGCGGTTAACCCGAGATTCCGCCCGCCCCGCAACCGGTCGAGGTCAAGCCGGGGCGGGGACTCCCATAGTCTCCCTCTCCCCCGGAGGGGGAGAGGGTCAGAGTGGAGGGGGGCGAGGCTCCTTACTTCCCCGGCGGGGGATACACGCGCGGGTAACGCTCGAGCATCCCTTCTTCCTTCATCGCCTTCTCGATCGCGTCGATGTCCCACGGCGCGTCGGTCGAGACGACCTCGGCGGCCTGGTCGTTGATGAAGATCATGTCCTCGAGGCGCACGTAGATCTTCTCTTCGGGCACCGTCAGGGCCGGCTCGATCGTGAAGACCATGCCGGCCTTGAGCGGCCCCGTGTGCGGGCCGTCGTCGTGCGTGGCCATGCCGACCCAGTGGCCGAGGTGGGCGGTCTCCTCCTTCGAGGCGGCGGTGTTGTAGTCGGCGACGAATTTCTCGGCGCCCTTGCGGTGCGTGTCCTTCGAGAACTTCGAGGCGGCGAGGATGCCCTGCATGTCCTTGCCCGCCGCCTGCATGACTTCCTGCGCCGTGAGCCCCGGCCGGATCGCCTTGAGGATCGCCCGGTAGCAGGCGAGGTAGAAGCCGTAGAGCTCGCGCTGCCACTGCGAGAACTTCCCGTTGACCGGGAACATGCGCGTCACGTCGCTTTCGTAGTAGCCCCAGTCCGGCGCGTAATCAAAGAGAAGGAAGTCCCCGTCCTCCATCTTGCGCTTACCGGCGTTGTAGTGCGGCCAGTAGGCGTTCCTGCCGCTCCCGATGAGCGAGAAGTACGCGTCGCCCTGCGCGCCGTTGCGGTAGAAGACGAACTTGCCGACGGCGTCGAGCTCGTGCTCGTACTGGCCGGGCCGCGTCGAGCGCATGCCTTCGAGGATCGCGAGGCCGGCGAGCTTCGTCGTTTTGCGGATCACGGCGAGCTCGCGCTCGCTCTTGATGAGGCGCAGGACGTCGAGTGTCGGCGAGAGGTCGCGGATTTCGAAGAAGGGAAAGCGTTCCTTGACGAGGCGGACGAAGTTGCCCTCGCGCGATGGCTGGCCGTCGAAGGGGTCCGCCGCGGCGTCGGCCGTGAAGCGGAGCGCGAGGTCTCGGCTCATCGAGCCGCCTTCGGCCGGAGCGAGCGGCGTGTACAGGACTCGCTTGCCAGCCCTCAGGAAGCGGCCCTCGATCTGCTCGGCGAGGACGTCCGTCGAGGCCACGGCCTCGACGCCCGAGAGCTTCTTCACTTCCTCGGCGTCTTCGGCCGACAGCATCTTGCCCTCGCCCCTCTCCCGGCCCTCGTTGCGGGGCGGGAGCAAGAGCGTGGCCTTCTTCGCCGCGCCGTCGAGAAGCAGGTACGCGTGGGGCACTTCGATGCCGCAGAGGTAGTAGAAGTCGTTCGTCTGGCGAAAGCGCGTGTAGCCCGGCGGGGAGGGCGCGCCCTGGAGGACGGCGAAGGCGTCGACGCCGATGGCCTCGTAGACCTTCGCGCGCCGCGCGGCGAATTCCTCGGGCGGGAAGTCTGTCGTGAAGAGCGGGAAGCCTTCCTGGGCGAGCACCGGTAGCGCGAGACCGAGGACGAACATCCAGCCGTAGAGCGACCGACGCAGCATCGATACCTCCTAGTCCTCGAGGCGTATGCCGGAAAAGATCGGCCGGCCGGCGAGGGCGATGCGGAAACCATATACCGCCAGCGCGGCGAGAACGAGAAGCAGGAACAGCGATGTCCCCGCGTACCAGGCCGAGGAGTCCGTCGTCAGCGGCAGCTCCAGGAAGTGGTTGAACAAAAAGCTGAAGACGAGAGCGAGGAGACCGAAGCGGAGTAAGCCGAACGCAGCTGTTCGACCTGGGCCTGGGCGCATGCTACTGCAGGTGCTTGGGATGCCGTTCTACCAGCTCAGGATGATCTGGGCCTGAACGACCGTGAACGGCCCGGGGTCCGGGTTGAAGCCCGGGTTCCAGACGAGCTGGAGATCGGGCTGGAGCCGCAGCATCGGGGAGAGCTGGAGCGTGTAGAACGTCTCCGCCACGTACTCGTTGCGGTGGTACACAGTCTTCGAGGTCGCCGCGGGCTGGCTCCAGACGAAACCGACGCCGGCGTAGTCGTTCGTGAGCTTCGGCACGAGGCCGAGATGCTCGAGCGGGCCCTCCATCACGAAGCCCGTCCCGACCTGCGTCGAGGCTTCCGCCGAGGCCTGGGCGCCTCCGATGCCGAAGCGGCCGAACCAGCCGAACGGCGACTTGTGGCCGAGCTGCTGCTCGAAGTTGAAGCCGATGCCTCCCTGCGTCGGTCCGCCCGCCTGGGCGAGGAAGGGTTGCACGCGATACACACCGGGTCCGAGGCCGAGGAAGTCGTGGGGCGCGAAGCCGAACTCCGAAACGACCGACCAGTGCTGCCACGAGAAGTTCGTCCACGGCGGCTCGCCCGGCGTCGCCTGGCCGGCGGTTGCCCCAGCCATCACGTAAAACTCCGCCGCCGGCTGCCACTGGAGGTTTACCGCGAAGTTGAAGCCCGGCAGAGGAAGGACCATGCTGTTGATGAGACCGGAGTTCAGGAACTGGCCGCGGCCCGTGTTGGCGTAGGTGTTGACGTCGAGGTAGTTCCCCTGCGACACGACTCCGGCGATCGCCACGAACGAGCCTCTCGCGAAGGCCTGCTGCCAGGCGAGCTCGGGGACGCGGAAGCCGTTTCTCGACGATATGGTGCCCTGCGGATCGCTTAGCGTTCCGACGTTGTCGGCGACGCTCTGGTTCTTCCCCGCACCCCCCAGACCTTCTTTCGCGTTGACCTGCGCGCTCAACCAGCCCGCCGTGCCGCGCGCCGGGTCCACATACGTGGCCCACTTGGCGAAGAGCTTCAGCGTGTAGTAGCCCATGTTGGGCGAACCCGACGGCGTATCCGGCACGCCGGAGTAGGTGAACGTCTGATCGACGCCGTACCGAAGGCCGCGGGCGCCGAGCCAGTACTTGGCGCCCTGCACCCAGGACTCCATCGGCTGGATGTTCAGGAGGGGTCCCGGCCGGATCGCCGTGTTGCCGAGTTCGTCCTGGGCCGCGAGATAGGGCTCGAGGGCGGGCGACATGGCCGGAAACAGAGTGAACGTGCGCTCGCGCCCCGAATCCATGCGTTTGAGCAACTCGGGCGGAAGCCGCGAGCCAGCAGCAGGCTTCGGAACCTGCCGTTCGATGCCGACGCCGGAGGGCGGCAGGAGCTTTGGCGGAAGTTCCTCCGGCGAAACGCCGACGACATGGCCGAGAGAGTCCACGAGCATGACGTCGCCGGGCTGAGGCGGCTTGTGCTGCTCCTGGGGCGCCGCGGAGGCGGCGATCAGCAGGAGCGCTCCGAGCGGCGCCAGGGGACGGCGTTTGATGACGATGCCTTTTCGTTGGGCGCGCGATGGCGTCCCCGGGATTCTACGAGAGTCGGGTGTCGGCGCCTAACGGGGGAAGCAGGCAGCGGTCGGTCGGCTCGGTCCGCATCCCGTCGCCGAGCAGCTCCGAAGATTCGGCGTGAATACAGCAGGGCGCCTCGCAGTCGGTTCGCTTGACGACGCCGTTGCGGCCGCAGACGGGGCAGCGCGCCACCGTCCCCTCGAAGTTGTTCCGGGAGCCGATCGACAGGAGCGTGAAGTCGTCGAGCGTGATCATGGTCCGGCCTTTCCGCGCCCTCTACGAGACGTCCGGGCGCCAGCTCTGGAGGATCCGCATGTAGTTGGACCGTTCGTTCGCGGCCGGGTTGCCGCCGCGCCCGTAGCTCATGCTGCCCTGCATCTGCTTGAGCGACTCGTAGCCGTGCTCCTCGAGCCAGCGCTCGAGATCGGCGCGCACGCGCGCGAGCGTCTCGGGCCCGCGGCGCAGGAGCACCGACACCAGCTGCACCGCGTGCGCCCCGGCCATCACGGCCTTGACGGCGTCGATCGCATTGTGGACGCCGCCCGTGACGGCGAGCGAACCCTGGAGCTGGCCCGAGAGGACCGACAGCCACCGCAGGCGCAGCAACAGCTCGACCGGGCTCGAGAGGTAGAGCCGCGGCTCGATCTCGAGGTTCTCGGCGTCGATGTCGGGCTGGTAAAACCGGTTGAAGAGGACGAGGCCGTTGGCGCCGGCCCGCTCGATCCGGGCGGCCAGGTGCGAGAGCGACGAATAGAAGGGCGACAGCTTGACGGCAATCGGGATCTTGACGGCCTCGCGCACGGCCGCGACGACCGCGACGGTGCGGTCCTCCACGTCCTCGCCCGACTCGAGCGGGTCGGTCGCGAGCTCGTAGACGTTGACCTCGAGGGCGTCGGCGCCGGCCTGTTCGATCAGACGCGCGTACTCGATCCACCTCTCCGGCGTCGTTCCGTTCAACGACGCGATGACCGGGACCTCGACCGCGGCCTTGATCTTCTGGACCTGCTCGAGGTAATCGTGCGTGCCGAGAGCGAAGACCGTCGGGTCGGGCAGGTACGACATCGCCTCCGCGTGGGACTCGCTCGGCAGCGAGAGCGCGTGGTACGCGCCGAGCTCCTCGCCGACGATCTGCTCCTCGAAGAGCGAGCGCAGCACGATCGCGGCGGCGCCGGCGTCCTCGAGGCGGCGGACGGAGTCGAGGTCGTCGGCCAGGGGCGAGGACCCGGGCATCAAGGGATGCGGCAGCTCGAAGCCGAGATACGTCGTCGAAAGGTCCATGGTCACTTCGCTCCGCCCGCGGGGGCCGCGACGGCTGGCGGGGTCGTCGGGGCCGCCTCCGCGGCCGCCGGCGCAACGCCGAGTTTCCACTCCGAGAGGTGCTTGTAGAGCGCAAGCCGCCGGTCGGCCTCGTGCCGGGCGCGCCCGGCGAGCTCCTTGTAGCGCGCCGGGTTTGCCGCCTCGAGCATCCGGAAGCGGCTTTCGTTGTTCATGTAGGCCTCGACCGTCTTCTTCGGCGCGCCGTAGTCGAGGGCGAGCGGCGCCTCGCCGGAGCCGATGCGCCTCGGGTCGAATCGGTACAGCGGCCAGATGCCGGATTCGACGGCGAGCTTCTGCTGCTCGCAGCCGTACGCCATGTCGTACCCGTGCGCGATGCAGTGGCTGTAGGCGATCACGAGCGACGGCCCCGGGTACGCCTCGGCCTCCTGGATCGCCTTGACCGTCTGGGAATCCTTCGCGCCGAACGCGATCCGCGCCACGTACACGTGGCCGTAGGTCATCGCCATGAGACCCAGGTCCTTCTTGCCGGTCTCCTTGCCCGCGACGGCGAACTTTGCCGCCGCGCCGAGCGGAGTCGCCTTCGACTGCTGGCCGCCCGTGTTCGAGTAGACCTCCGTGTCGAGCACGAGCACGTTCACGTCGTAGGGCAGCGACAGGACGTGGTCGAGGCCGCCGAATCCGATGTCGTAGGCCCAGCCGTCGCCGCCGACGATCCACACGCTCTTCTTGACGAGGTCGTCGCACAGCGTCGAGAGCGCGCGGGCGGCGGGCGCCTTCAGGGGCGCGAGCTCGCGGCGCAGCCTCTTCACGCGTTCGCGCTGCGCCGCGATCCCGGCGTCGGTCGCCTGGTCGGCCTCGAGGATTTCCCGCGCGAGGCCGCCCGGCAGATTCGGTCCGAGCTCGACGAGGAGGTGCCGGGCGTGCGCGCCGCGGCTGTCGAGGCCGAGACGCATGCCCAGGCCGAACTCGGCGTTGTCCTCGAAGAGAGAGTTGGACCACGCCGGTCCGCGCCCGTCGCGATTGACCGTGTAGGGCGTCGTCGGCAGGTTCCCGCCGTAGATCGAGCTGCAGCCCGTGGCGTTGGCGATGAGCGTCCGGTCGCCGAAGAGCTGGGTCAGGAGCTTGACGTAAGGCGTCTCGCCGCAGCCGGCGCAGGCGCCCGAGTACTCGAAGAGTGGGGTCGCGAACTGCGAGCCCTTGACGTCCATGACGCGGATGCGCGAGCGGTCGGGCTCGGGAAGGTCGAGAAAGAAGGCGTAGTTCTCGCGCTCCTTTTCACGCAGCGGCCGCTGCGGCGCCATGTCGATCGCCTTGTGCTTCGGGTTCGACTTGTCCTTGGCCGGGCAGAACATGACGCAGAGCGTGCAGCCGGTGCAGTCCTCGGGCGCGACCTGGATCGTGTAGCGCCAGCCCTCGAAGTCGGCGCCCCGAAAACGGTCGGACTTGAAGGTCTCGGGCGCGCCAGAAAGCTTCTCCGGCTCGAAGACCTTCGCGCGGATCGCGGCGTGCGGGCACACGAGCGCGCACTTGTTGCACTGGATGCAGACGGCGGGGTCCCACACGGGGATCTCGGCGGCGATGTTGCGCTTCTCCCACTGCGCGGTCGCGGTCGGCCACGTCCCGTCGACGGGGAAGGCGGAGACGGGCAGGAGGTCGCCGTGGCCGGCGAGCATGAGAGCCGTGACCTTCTGGACGAAGTCGGGCGCTCCGGCCGGAACGATCGGCGGCCGGCCGCGGGTGGCGGTGACGACGGCGGGCACCTTCACTTCGGCGAGGCCGCCGAGAGCCGCGTCCACGCCCGCGAAGTTGCGCTTCAGGACCTCGGGGCCCTTCTTCGAGTAGGTGTCCGAGATCGCCTGCTTGATCCGGGCGATCGCAACCTCGGGCGCGAGCGTCTTCGTGATGGCGAAGAAGCAGGTCTGCATGATCGTGTTGATGCGGCCCTTCAGGCCCGCCTCGCGCGCGATGCGGAACGCGTCCACGACGAAGAAGCGCAGCTTCCTCGCGACGATCGTCTCCTGCGCCTCGCGGGGAAGCTCGTCCCAGACCTTGTCGGGCCCGTAGGGCGAGTTCAGGAGAAACGCCGCCCCTTCCCGAGCCGTCTCGAGGACGTCGTACCGGTGGACGAACTCGAACTGGTGACAGGCCACGAAGTCGGCGCGCCGGACGAGGTACGCGGAGCGGATGGGCCGCGGGCCGAAGCGCAGGTGCGAGATCGTGACGGCGCCCGCCTTCTTCGAGTCGTAGACGAAGTAGCCCTGGGCGTACCCCGAGGTTTCCTCGCCGAGGATCTTGATCGAATTCTTGTTGGCGCCGACCGTGCCGTCGGAGCCGAGGCCGTAGAAGACCGAGCGCGTGACGTCGTCGGGTTCGATGTCGAGATCCGCGTCGTACGCGAGCGACGTGTGCGTCACGTCGTCCATGATGCCGACGGTGAAGCGGTTGCGCGGTTTCTCCTTCGAGAGCTCCTCGAAGACGCCCGCGAGCATGGCAGGGGTGAATTCCTTCGACGAGAGGCCGTAGCGCCCGCCGACGATGCGCGGACGGGCGGCGCCGACCTCCGCCTCGGCGTAGGCCGTCACGACGTCCTGGTAGAGCGGCTCGCCCATCGCGCCCGGCTCCTTCGTGCGGTCGAGGACGGCGATCGCGCGGACGGAACGCGGCAGCGCGGCGATCAGGCGCGCGGCGTCGAAAGGCCGGAAGAGGCGGACCTTGAGGACTCCCACCTTCTCGCCGCGGCCGACGAGCCAGTCGACCGTCTCGTGCGCGGTCTCGGCGCCCGAGCCCATGAGGATGACGACGCGCTCGGCGTCTTGGTGACCTTCGTAGTCGAAGAGCCGGTAGTGGCGGCCGGTGATTTGGCCGAAGCGCTCCATCGTCTTCGCGACGATGTCGGGGCAGGCGTCGTAGAAGGGGTTGGCTGCCTCACGCGCCTGGAAGAAGGCGTCGGGATTCTGCGCCGTGCCGCGCAGAACCGGATGGTCGGGGGTGAGGCCGCGCCGCCGGTGCGCCGCCAGGTCGGCCTCGTCGAACAGGGCGAGCAGCTCGGCGTCGGAGAGCTCCTCGATCTTGGCGACCTCGTGGGAGGTGCGGAAGCCGTCGAAGAAGTGCAGGAACGGGATGCGCGAGGCCAGCGTGGCCGTCTGCGCGATCGCAGCGAAGTCCTGCGCTTCCTGAACGGATCCCGCGGCGAGCATCGCGAAGCCGGTGCCGCGGCAGGCCATCACGTCGGAGTGGTCGCCGAAGATCGACAGGGCGTGTGTCGCGAGGGTGCGGGCGGCCACGTGCATCGTGAACGGCGTCAGCTCGCCCGCGATCTTGTACATGTTCGGGATCATGAGCAGCAGGCCCTGCGACGCGGTGAAGGTCGTCGAGAGCGCGCCGGCCTGCAGGGCTCCGTGGACCGCGCCCGCCGCGCCGCCCTCCGACTGCATCTCGACGACGTGCGGAACCTTGCCCCAGACGTTGGCGCGGCCCTTCGAGGCCCACGCGTCGGCGTGTTCGCCCATCGGCGAGGACGGGGTGATCGGGTAGATCGCGATGACCTCGTTGGTCCGGTGGGCGACCGAGGCGACCGCCTCGTTCGCGTCGAGGGTGACCCGCTCTTTGCTCGACATCGTGCTTCCACCGTAACGAGCGCGTGAGAAGAGAGGGTGATGCGTTTGTATCAATAACGTCGCGAGCGCGACAGCGGCGCAGCCCGCGGCGTGACGAGGAACCCTCTCTCCTTGTCATCCCGAGGGCCCAGCAGGGCCCGAGGGATCCCTTTAGATGCCGCGCTCCGGGTCAGTTGGGGTGCTCTTGCCTGGCGATGCGAGGAATGCGCGGCGACCAAGGGGATCCTTCGCCGCGCTCAGGATGACAGGGGGAGAGTGTCGGTGCGACGACACCTAGGGAATGGTGTATCTGGCGAGGACGACGGTGACGTTGTCTTTGCCGCCGGCTTCCAGCGCGAGGTCGACGAGCTGCCGGCAGGTGTCGGAGGAGGCGCCGGGTGAGGCGAGGACCCTGGCGATCGTTTCGTCGGGGACCATCTCGGTCAGGCCGTCGGAGCAGAGGAGGACCTGGTCGCCGGTCTCGAGGCGCGAGCGCTTCAGGTCCACCTGGACGAAGGCGCCGCGGGTGGCGAGCGCGCTCGTCAGGACGTGACGCGCCGGATGTTTCGCGGCTTCCTCCTGCGTGATGGCGCCGGCGTCGGCGAGCGACTGGGCCATCGTCTGGTCGCGCGTCAGGCGCTCGAGGCGGCCCCCGCGGCGAAAGATGTACGCCCGCGAGTCTCCGACGTGGGCCGTCATGAGCTCGGGCCCGAGGCTGCACGCGACCGTCATCGTCGTCGCCATGCCGCGCAGGGACTGGTCGGCCTTCGCGCGCTCGACGAGCACCTCACGGACCTGCTTGAAGCGCCGTTCCATGCGCGCGAGAACCTCTTCGGCGAGGGGGTCGTCGATACGCATGATCCAGTCGGGCGTGTCGAGGACGAGGTCCACCAGCGCATGGATGGCGGTGCGGCTGGCGATCTCGCCGGCGGCCGCGCCTCCCACACCGTCGGCCACGAGCAGGCCGTACACCGTCTCGGAGTAGAGGGAAGGAACGTCGCCCTCGGGCAGGTTCGAGGCGAGCGTGCGCATCGTGCGGTCGAAGCGCGTCGCGATGAAGTGATCCTCGTTATTCTTGCGGACCTTGCCCGGGTGGGAGAGCGCCGCGAGATCGACCTCGACGAGCGAGGACACGCCCGCGGGCAGCCGCGGCTCGGCCTCCGTCGGCTTCCAGGCCGGCAGCTCCGCCGTGTCGTCGTGGTCGTTGGTCATGGCTCTACTTCGTCACCACCGCGAGCGCCTTCTCCGTCGAGGCCAGCAGCGCCTTTGGCCCGACGGGCGCCCCGGTGGCCTGCTTCATCCAGATGTCGGGGGCGACGTTGCCGATCTTCGCCATGCGCTCGAATTCGGCGCCGAGGTTCTTCGTCTTCTCCACCTGCTGCTCGATCTGGAACGCGATGAGGTGGCCGAGCGGGTAGTCGGGCAGGTAGAGGAAGGCATCGATCATGTGGGAGTAGATGCCGAGGGTGAGCACGACGTCCTTCTTCTTGAAGACGGGCGCGTAGTACTTGTTCCAGAGGTCGCGGCAGATCTGGAGCGTCGCGTCCTTCAGCTGCGCGGGCGTTGCGTCCGGGTGGTCGTACATCCAGTGCCAGACGCCCATGTCGACGAGGGCGACGCCGGCGATCTCGTAGGTCGCCCAGAAGTCGTTCAAGGTCTTCAGGGCCTCGGACTTCGGATCGGGTTTGGCCAGACCGAGCAGCTCCAGGTCGTGCGCCTGGAAGACGAAGGCGAGGGCCTCGGTAAAGGCCGTGTTCGGGACGCCCTGGAGCAGCGTCGAATCGATCTCGTTCAGGGAGAACGTCTGTTCGACGTTGTGGCCCATCTCGTGGACGGCGATGTTGAAC
>Ga0326726_10003102_pt1 | contig 15254 bp, 9 predicted proteins | sample MHFenrmetagenome_2_FD_207603 | JGI IMG/M metagenome (GOLD analysis project Ga0326726, IMG submission 207603) | Lab enriched peat soil microbial communities from Michigan Hollow, Ithaca, NY, United States - MHF15MN | ecosystem: Environmental > Terrestrial > Soil > Wetlands > Peat | place: USA...
GTAGTCGGCGGCGCGTTCGTGTTCGGCGTTGGCAACATCTTTTTCCCGATCAGCTACATCTTCGGCGACGTGTTGACCGAGGTATACGGCTACGCGCGTGCCCGGCGAGTGATCTGGTCGGGCTTCGCCGCGATGTTGTTCGCGAGCGTCATGGCCTGGGTCGTGATCCACCTGCCCGCGGCGTCGACCGAGCCGAACAACGCCACGCTGCAGCCCGCGCTCGAGGTCGTATTCGGCAGCACCTGGCGCATCGTCGCGGCTTCGATCGTCGCGTTCTGGGCGGGTGATTTCGTGAACGCCTACGTGCTGGCGCGTATGAAGGTCTGGACACGCGGCCGATGGCTGTGGACGCGCACCATTGGTTCCACGCTCTTCGGCCAGGCCGTGGACAGTGCGATTTTCTATCCGCTGGCGTTTGCCGGCATTTGGGCCGGCCAGACGCTGTTCCAAGTGATCGCATTCAACTGGTTCTTCAAGGTCATGGTCGAGGTCGTCATGACGCCGGTGACCTACGCGATCGTGGGTTTCCTCAAACGCCACGAGCACGAAGACTTCTACGACACGAACACGAACTTCACGCCGTTCTCGCTCGAGGACTGACCGCCCTCGACTACCCCCTCGGCGGGATCGGGTTTGCACAGCGGGCGCGGTTCTAGGATGATCGCCGGCCCCATGACCGACCCAACGACGCCAGTAGCTCCCTCCGACGGCTTCGAGACCCTTGGTCTCGCAGCGCCCGTGCTGGCGGCCGTTCGCGAGGTCGGCTATGAGACGCCGTCGCCGATCCAGCGCGCGGCGATCCCGCCGCTGCTCGAGGGCCGGGACCTGCTCGGCCAGGCGCAAACGGGCACCGGCAAGACGGCGGCCTTCGCGCTGCCGCTGCTGTCTCGGCTCGATCTGAAGCGCGCGGAGCCGCAGCTCCTCGTGCTGACGCCGACGCGCGAGCTCGCGATCCAGGTGGCCGAGGCCATGCAGACCTACGCGCGGCACCTCAAAGGCTTCCACGTGCTGCCCGTCTATGGCGGCCAGGGCATGGATTTTCAGCTGAAGCAGTTGCGCCGCGGCGTGCACGCGGTCGTCGGCACTCCCGGGCGGATTCAGGATCACTTGCGACGCAAGACGTTGAAGCTCGGCGCGCTTCAGGCCGTGGTCATCGATGAAGCCGACGAGATGTTGCGCATGGGTTTCATCGACGACGTCGAGGGCATCCTTCAGCAGATGCCCGAGGAGAAGCAGGTCGTGCTGTTCTCGGCGACCTTGCCCGATCGGATTCGCAAGGTCGTGCAGCACCACCTCTCCGACCCCGTCGAGATCAAGATCAAGGCGAAGACGGCGACTGTGGCGTCGGTGGACCAGCGGTTCGTGGAGGTGCGCGGCTTCGACAAGCTCGAGGCGCTGACGCGGATCCTCGAGGTCGAGGATTTCGACGCGATGCTGATTTTCGTGCGCACGCGGCAGGCGACGGCCGAGCTCAGCCAGAAGCTCGAAGCGCGCGGCCTCGCGAGCGCGGCGCTCAGCGGCGAGATGACGCAGGCGTTGCGCGAACGCACGGTCGAGCGCCTGAAGAGCGGCAAGCTCGATATCGTCGTGGCCACGGATGTCGCAGCGCGCGGGCTCGACGTCGAGCGCATCACTCACGTCGTCAACTACGACATCCCTCACGACGTCGAAGGCTACATCCACCGAATCGGGCGCACCGGCAGGGCCGGGCGTGGGGGGCACGCGATCCTGTTCGTGATGCCGCGCGAGCGACGCATGCTCGCGGCGATCGAGCGTGCGACGCGCCAGACCGTGACGCCGATGTATCTGCCGACGCGCGAGGCCGTGGTGGATCGCCGGACGGCGCAGTTCAAGCAGCGGATCACCGACGTGTTGGGCAGCGAGGATCTCGCCTTCTTCGAGCGGCTCGTAGCGAGCTATGCGGCCGAGCATGGCAAGGAGCCGCAGGACATCGCCGCGGCGCTCGCGTATCTCGTTCAGAAGGACCGGCCGTTGCAGCCGCCGGCCGACAGCCCGCGGCGACGCGAAGAGGCGGCGCGAGGACCGGCCGCGCCGACGCGCACCAAGCATCGCGACGCGGAGGATCGTTCGCCCGCCGAGGAGCGGCCGTTCAGGCCGCGCCCGCGAGATGACGGACCACCGAAAGGGATCGTGCGCTACAGGATCGAGGTCGGCCACGAGCACGGCGTGCAGCCGGGCAACATCGTCGGCGCGATCGCCAACGAAGCCGGCATCGATGCGGCGCACATCGGCCGCATCAACATCTTCGATGCGTACTCGACCGTCGATCTGCCCGAAGGCATGCCGCGGGACATCCAGCAACGCCTGCGGAAGGCCTGGGTGTGCGGACAGCAGCTCGAGATCAGTGTAGATTCCGGCGGCGACGGGCCGCCGAAGCGGCCGCCGCCGGGTGTCAAGGCCGCGCGGCCGCGCGACCGCCAACAAAGACCACACCGCAAGCGGAGTCACGAATGAGCGAGCAGAAGAGCATCGCCGACGACACGGTCGTCACCTTTCATTACAAGCTAAGCGATACCGAAGGCTCGTTCACCGAGAGCTCGGACGCTGCGAGTCCCGTGGTCTATCTGCACGGCCGCAACAACATCGTGCCGGGGCTCGAGACGGAGATGGTCGGCAAGAAGACCGGTGACAAGTTCACGGCGACGGTCGCGCCGGCGCAGGGTTACGGCGAGCGGAATCCGAACGCCGTGCAGCGAGTGCCGGTGAAGCATCTGGCGACGCGCGGCCCGTACGTGGTGGGGCAGATGGTGGCCGTGCAGACGCGCGATGGCCTGCGGCAGGCGCAGGTCGTGAAGGTCGGCCATTTCAATGTGGACCTCGACCTCAATCATCCGCTCGCGGGCAAGACGCTGGTGTTCGACATCGCCATCGTCGACGTGCGCGACGCGACCGGCGAGGAGCTCGCGCATGGTCATGCGCATGGGCCGGAAGGCCACGGGCACGATCACGGTCATGACCATGACCACGGCGAGCACGGGCACCACGATCACTGAGGGCTCGGTAGCTCTCCGCACCGCGGGCCCGCCGCACTAGCGACCTGGTCGGGACTAGCGCCTATACTCGGCCCGAGGCCAGTTTCGGCAGGGGGCGGGGATGGCTCTCGATCTCAATGTGAACGGCACGGTGCACGCCGTGGACGTCGATCCCGCGACGCCGCTGCTGTGGGTGATCCGCGATCAGATCGGTCTCACGGGCACCAAGTTCAGCTGCGGTATCGCTCAGTGCGGCGCGTGCACCGTGCATGTCGACGGCCAGCCGATCCGCTCGTGCAGCTTCCCGGTTTCCGCCGCAGCGGGCAAATCGATCACTACGATCGAAGGCCTGTCCCGCGACGGCAGTCATCCGCTACAGCTCGCGTGGCTCGAGCTAGACGCGCCGCAGTGCGGCTACTGCCAGTCCGGCATGATCATGAGCGCGCTCGCGCTGCTGACGCGTAACCCGAAGCCGACCGACGCCGATATCGACGCGGCCGTGACGAACGCGTGCCGCTGCAGCAGCTACCACCGCGTTCGCAAAGCGATCCATCGCGCCGCCGAGCTCATGCAGGCCCAGAGGGCGCGAGCATGAAGCGCAAAGACGCAGCACACGACGGCGAACGCGAGCGCGCGGGTCTCGATCGCCGCGAGTTCCTGGCGGCAGCGGCCGCCGGCAGCGCGGCGTTCGTGATCGGCTTCTGGGTGCCGCCGAAGGCCGAGGCGGCGAACATCCCCGGCGCCGTGTGGGACGAAGATCCGCCGGTGCCCGAGATCAATGCGTGGATCGTGATCGCGCCGGACGACACCGTGACGATCCGCATCGCGCAGACCGAGCTCGGCCAGGGCGTGTGGACTTCGAACGCGATGATGGTGGCCGAAGAGCTGCAGTGCGACTGGAGCAAGGTCGTGTCGCAGTACGCCTCGGCGAATCGCGACGCGCGCGAGATGGCGCCTGCGTGGACACTGAACGTCATGGGTAACGGCGGCACGGACCCGAAGGGCGGCGGTACGCCGGAGTTCGGCAACCGCGCTCGCACGGGCGGCTTCGGCATTCCGGACAGCCTGTATCGGCGCATGCGCACCAACGCGGCGTCGTCGGTCAAAGACGGCCGCTACTACCTGCAACTGGCCGGCGCCGAGGCGCGCGAGCGGCTGCTGCTGGCCGCAGCGAACGACTGGCACGTGCCGGTTGGCGAGCTCGTGGCCAAGGACAGCGTGATCACCCATGCGAAGAGCGGCCGCAAGACCACGTACGGCAAGATCGCGCACCTCGCGGCCGGCACGCCGCATCCGCATCCCGAAGCCATCGCGATCAAGTCGCCGGATCAGTGGACGCTGATGGGCACGGAGCAGAAGAACCGCGACATGCCGGCCAAGGTCCGGGGTGAGACCGTGTACGCGATCGACGTGCGCATGCCTGGCATGAAGTGGGCGGCTGTGAAGTCCTGCCCCGTGTACGGCGGCGACGTGAAGAGCTACGACTTCGAGGCGATCCGCAGTCGACCAGGCGTGCGCTCGGCGGTGCGGTTCCCCATCCCGGATCCGAAGCTCACGCGCGGGCGCGTATTCAGCGGCGGCGTGGCCGTGATCGCCGACAGCTGGTACCAGGCGAAGCAGGCGCTCGACGCGATGCCGATCGAATGGTCGATCCCGCCCGAGCGTGCGGCGTTCAACACGCCGAACATGCACGCGGCGCTGATCGCAGCGCTGGATGGGCCGGGCAACGTGCGTGTGAACGAGGGCGACGTCGACGCCGTGTTCGCGCGCGCGAAACGCGTCGTGGAGGCCACGTACTCGACTCCGTACCTGCCGCGTGCGCGCATGGAACCCGGGAACGCGACCGTGCTCGTGACGAACGACCGCGTCGACATCTGGATCGGCGATCAGAGCCCGCAGGAGACGCGTTTCAGCGCCGCGCAGATCACGGGCATTCCCGAAGCTGACGTCTATCTGCACATGTGCCACCTGGGCGGGGGCTTCGGCCGCAACGGCAATGGCCCACAGGCCGAGCAGGCGATCATGATCGCGAACGCCAACCGCGGTACGCCGATTCATCTGCTCTGGACGCGCGAGGAAGATTTCATCGGCACGACGTACCGCGCCATGGGCGTCGCCCGCCTGAAAGCCGCGCTCGACGACGACGGCTGGCCGCTCGCGCTCGAGGTGCGGACCGGTATGCAGAAAGACGGCTTCGGACCGGACGCCTCGTTCGACGTCGCGTCGCGCTACTTCGTGCCGAACTACCGCTTCAGCAACCACACGACGGACTTCCACGTTCCGGTAGGCACGCGGCGCGGCGTAGGGCAGGCAGCGCACGAGTTCTATCGCGAGAGCTTCATGGACGAGCTCGCGCACGCCGCCGGCAAAGACCCGTACCGGTATCGGCGCGAGCTGCTGTCGCGCACGAAGCTGCCCTTCAAGAGCGACATGATCAAGGCGCTCGACATGGCGGCGGAGATGGCCGGCTGGGGCACGCCGTTGCCGCAAGGCAAGGCGCGCGCGATCGCGCTCGAGGAGCGCGGTGCCGAGGCCGGCGGCTCGGCCACGATCAGCGCGATGGTGCACACGGTGTCCGTTAGCCGCGATGGCAAGGTCAAGCTCGAGCGCGTCGACGTCGCGCACGACAAGGGCTTCGGCCTCGTGAATCCGCTATCGGTGAAAAAGCAGATCGAAGGGCAGATCACCTGGTTCTACAACGACGCGATGCACCAGGCGTGCACGATCGCCGGCGGCCGCATCGTCGAGAACAATTTCCACCGTTTTCCGTTGTCGCGCATCGACGAAGATCCGCCGGAGATCAACGTCCGATTTTTCGAGACGGGGCACTGGCTGATTGGCATGGGTCACGACCGGGGCACGTCCGTGCAGGCCGCGATCGGCGATGCGGTGTTCCAGATCACGGGTAAGCGCATCCGCGATCTGCCGTACGCGAAGCACGATCTGCGCTGGGGCTGAGGCCGCCCGGCGCCGGCAAAAGAAAAGGGCGTTGGCGATCGCTCGCCAACGCCCCGTCTCGATCAGAGACTGAGTGGAGTCTTACTTCAGCTTGAAGTTCATCTGCACGCCGAACTCACGTGGACGTCCCACGGTGGCGAAGTCGAACGCCCAGATGCCGTGGAAGAAGCCCGAGTTGATCAGCTGCTGGTTCGTGAGGTTCGTGCCGAAGAACGCCAGGTTCCAGTTGGCATTGCCAGCCGGCTCATACGTCAAGCGCATGTTCGTGATGCCCTTCGAGCCGCTCTCGTCGAAGTTCGCGGGGATCACCGTGCCCCCCGCTGACCAGAACGATGTGCGCAGGAATGTCAGCGAGCGCCAGAACTGCGACTGGTACAGGTAGTCCACACGCGTGATCAGCTGCGCGCCCTTGTTCAGGCTCGCGTTGTACTGAAAGCCCAAGCTGCCCGTGTGCTTCGGTGCGCCCTGGAACTCGCTGCTGGTGCTCAAGAACAATGCGCCCTGCACGATGTTCGTGTACGCGGTGTCGAGATTACCCAAATTCACGTTGAACAGCAGCTTCTCGGTCGGCACGATCGTCATCTCGATCTCGCCGCCCCTGGCGCGCGCCGCGCCGACGTTCGTGTTCACGAGCGCTGGCAACTGGTGGCCCTGAGCGTCGAACACCGGACCGAGCGCCTGAATGTCCTCCCATTTCGTGTTGAACAACGTCACGTTCAAGCGCAGGTGCTTGTTCGCCAGGTCGGAGCGGAAGCCGACCTCGGTGTTCTTCAGGAAGTCGGGCTGGAACGAGGATAACAGGCGGCTGCCGTCGGCCGGATTGATGAACGCCGAGGCACCGCCCGAGTCGAAGCCCTCGGAGTAGCTGACGTAACCCATGATGTTCGGGCTAAACTGCTTCTGCAGCGAGATCTTCTTTGTATCCTTCGAGAACGTGTACGGCGTGTTTGCGTTACCGGCCGCCCGGCCCATCCACACGTCGCCCACCCAGCCGACGTTCGCGGTGGCGGGACGCGGTGCGACACCCGCAAGATAATGTCCGAGGTAGGCGTTCTGCCATCCAGCAGTCGCAGCCGCGCAACTTGTAGTCCCGGACCAAGCAAACCCAAGCGGCAAACCCGCGCAACCTTGCATGCTCGCCAGGCCGACGTTGTTGCCGTCCGCGAGCGTCAACGGCTGGTCATTGCCATTCTGCTTGTGATGGCGCAGCCCAACCGTCAGATCGATCGTCTTCGTCAGGCTGATGGTCGCCTCGCCGAAGATAGCGCTGCCGTCCTGCGTGTCTTCGACCAGCGAGTCGAAGTTTCCGCCGGGACCAACCGCGCCAGACATCACGGCCGCACAGTTAGCCAGCGGACCGCCTGCGATGGCCTGGCACGTCGGGCTGGTTAAGACCGAGGCCAGGCTCAACTGGTTCGAGGCGAACTCCATCAACTGATAGCGCTCGACGCGGGTCCTGATCTTCTGGCGCCAGTAATAGGCGCCACCGACCCACTTCACGCGATCGTTACCGCCGGACATCTGGATTTCCTGGCTGAACACGCGGCGGTGAGTGAGGTCCACGTCGGCCACGACGTTGTACTGGCTGTTGTCCCAGTCGATGATGTCGTTCACTGCCTGCTGCGTGTTGGCCGAGATGAACTGCAGCTTCATCGTCTTGCCGAGATTCACCGTGACGTCCGACGAGAACTGGTTCGTCTTGATCGTGTTCGGCGTCGAGATCTCGGTGCGGTCGCACCACTGGCAGACCACTCCGCCGGGGTAGCCGGACACCTGGGTCGCGGCCGTGAACGGCTCTAGGCCTGCCAGGCCGTAGAAGTCGATGGAGCCGATGCCCTGACCGGCTAGCGCCAGCGTACCGTGGAACACGCCGTCCTCGAGACGGGGCTCCGTGAAGGAGTTACGGTCCGTCTGGTAGTTGAAGCGCCAGGTGATCCTGTCGGTCGGCGTCCACAGCATGTCGCCGTGGAAGATCTGTTGGTCGATGCCGCCGTTGTTCTTGCCCGTGTTGATGTCGTGCACGAAGCCATCGCGGTTCAAATTCGCGACCGTCCATTTCGTCAGGAACTTGTCAGTTACCGGCAGGTTGACCGTCATCTTCACGTCGCGCCGGTCTAAAGTGCCGAGCGTGCCCGTCAGGTCGGCGCCGAAGTCCTGGCTCGGCTTCTTGGTCCAAATGCGAATTGCGCCACCCGTGGCGTCGCGGCCGAACGTGGTGCCCTGCGGGCCACGCAGCACTTCGATGCGGTCGATGTCGACGAAGCCCTGGTTCAGCAAGCCGGCCGTGCCGACCTGCCAGACGCCGTCGATGTACGTGCCGACGTTCGGAATTCCGCGCACCGTGAAGCCCGGCTGCACGGTGCCGCCACCGCTACCGGTCACGAGCAGGTTCGGAATCGATTGGCTGACGCGCTCGAGCGAGTCGAGGCCCTTCATCTCGAGGCCCTCGCCGGTGATTGCGACGATCGAGATGGGCACTTGCTGCAGACTCGCTTCGCGGCGCGTCGCCGTGACGACGATCTCCTCGAGACCGCCGGTTGGAGCGGCGCCCGCTTGTTGAGAATAGGCAACAGGTGCATTGCCAGCGGCATAACCTGCAAGCAACGCGGCTATCGCCACGTGTAACGACTGTTTCTTCATGCTGTCCCCCTGTTAGGACCGGGTTTGTCGGAAGGGTGTATATCGACCCACTGAGGTCGACTGGCGGGGGATTCTGCGCCCAACGGGGCCGAAACGGAAGTCTCGGAGGCGAGAATGTGGCGTGCGCGCAACGCGTTACTGTCTGGAGGGAAAGAATACTGCGGCTAGACCACCTGCGCTGCTCGAGCAGCGCGGGTCTCCGGCGCCCAAAACGACGCGAGGCCCGTTGCCGGGCCTCGCGAGTGGCTACGAGGGGCCTTAACGCAGTCCTTAGAACCTGACGCGAACGGTCGCGCCCACTTCACGTGGCCGCGAAGCCGTCGCGAAGTCGAACTGCCAGATGTTGTGCAGGAAGCCCGAGTTCAGGTCGTACACGTTCGTGAGGTTCGTTCCATACAGAGTCAACGTGTACTTGTCCGACGGCGGCGTGTATGCCATCTGCGCGTCCATGCGCCAGAAGTTGCCGGACTCCTTGTTACGCGGCACGCCGTAGGCATTCTGGCGCAACGACGGCACCGGCGAACGCCAGTACGCGCCCGTAAAGGCGTCGTCGAGGCGCGTCACCAGGGTGCCACCCTTCGCCAGATGGCCCGTGTACTGAATGCCGACCATGTACGTGTTGTCCGGCGCCTGCGAGAACTCCGTGGCTGTGGTCACCGCCGGGCTGATGGACGACGTGTACTTCGTGTTCAGGAAACCAAGGTTCGCCTGCACCAGGAAGTTCTGCGTCGCAGCATACGTGAGCTCGACCTCGAAGCCGTTCGCGTTCGCCGAAGCGGCGTTACGCGGCACGAGCTCCGTGAGCTCCTGACCCGTCGTCCGATCCTTCACCGTGGCCAACAGCTGGATGTTCAGCCAGTCGGTGTCGAAGTAGGTCACGTTCAAGCGCAACTTGCGGTTCAGCAAGTCCGAACGCAGACCGATCTCGTGGTTCTTGATCGATTCGGGGTCGTACTGCGACTGCACTGGACCCAGGCTGTCGCTGTACACGGCCAGGCCACCGGAGTTGAAACCTTCGGTGTAGCCGTAGTACAGCATCACGTTGTCGAGAACCTTCCAGCTGGCGGCGAAACGATACGTGTCGGCGTTGAACGCGACGTTCTGGATGCTCGCGTTGTCCTTCACGCCGTCGTAGATGCCGCCCTGGCTGAACTCCAAATTCGGGCCTACCGGCTTCGCCGCCGTGATCCCCGGGACGATGTTGAAGTTGTACTGGTTCGACGACTGATCGTGATGGCGGTAGCCGACCGTCAGGTCGACCTTCTTGCCGACCTTGAAGCTCAGTTCACCGAATGCCGCCCATCCGCTGACGTCGTTGCCCGTCAGCCGGTCGCCCGCAGGCGGTCGGGCACCCGCGGCGAGTGCCGCGACCCAGCCCGCTCCGGGGATCCAGTTACAGGGGTACGGCCAGCCATTCACGCTGTTCAGGGGTAACGCCAGGACGTCGGGTCCCGTGGGGCCGAACGGGAACCGCGGCAGGTAACCGGCGTTGACGGCCGGCGCCCAACTCGTGATGCCGCGTTGTGCCGGCGTCATTTGGCACGCTGCGCTCGGCAAGACCTGCGTTGCGTAGTTCAGCTGGGCCGTCATGTTCGGGTAGCTTCCCGGCTGGCCTGCCGGGTTGGCTTGGACCCAGTCGCCCATGGAATAGGCCGGGTTACGCCCGCGGATGGTCTGGTCCCAGCTGTACAGGCCGCCCACCCACGTGAAGCGATCGTTGCCGCCCGAGAACTGGAACTCGTGGCTCGTGAGGTCGAGCTTCTGCAGGAAGTAGTCGATGTAGAAGTTGAACTCGCCGGCGTCCCAGTCGTTGTACTGCCGCGTGTCCTGGGTGGTGTGACCGAGCAGGTACTCGAACTTGATCTTGTCGGTCAGCTGCACCTTCAGGTTGGCGGATTGCTGGTCGAGCCATTGGCGCGACGGCACGGTGATGTCCTGGCGGCTCTCCCACTTGCCGAGCAGGCCGCCCGGGAAGCCCGAGCACGTGTAGTAGCAGTTCCATCGGCCCTGGTTCGTCGAGTCGTTCTTCCCATTGCCGCCGGTCGCGATGTCGTACGCCAGCGAGAGGCCCATCTGGAAGCCCGAGTTCCAACCGATCTGGTTGTCGATGAACGTGTTTACGCGGGCCTGGGTCTCGGCGATCTTGTCGCTTTGCACGTTGAACCGCAGGCTCACGCGGTCGGACGGCTCCCAGATGAAGTCGCCGCGGCCGACCTCGTCCTTGAACCCGCCGGTCTTGAAGCCGGTCGTCTTGCTCGTGATGAAGCCATCACGGCTGTATTGACCGACCGTCCAGCGCGTGCGGAACTTGTCCGTGATCGGCAGATCGAGCAGGCCTCTGACGTCGTGTCGATCGAGATTGCCGAGCGTCATGTCCAGCTGGCCGCCGAACTCCTTGCCGGGCGCCTTCGTGTATAGCCGAATTGCGCCACCGGTCGAGTCGCGGCCGTACAGCGTGCCTTGCGGACCTCGCAGCACTTCGACGCGATCGAGGTCGACGAACTCGCGCAGCAACAGGCCGTTGTTCGACACCTGCCAGATGCCGTCGATATACGTACCGACGTTCGGGATGCCGCGAATCGTGAACGATGCCGTGTCGGTGCCGCCCAAGTTGCCGGCGACGACCAAGTTCGGCACGACGGCCTTCAGGCCTTCCATGTTCTCGATGCTCTGGCGCTCGAGCATTTCGCCCGTGTATGCCACGACGGCGAGCGGAACGTCCTGGAGATTCTGCTCACGGCGGGACGCCGTGACGATGATCTCCTCGAGACCACCCGGGGCAGCGGCGCCCCCCTGTTGAGAATAAGCGACGGGCGCATTGCCGGCGGCATATCCCGCAAGCAACGCGGCTATCGCCACGTGTAGCGACTGCTTCCTCATGTTGTCCCCCTGTACGACCCTGTGTAACGGACGGGTTGCAAATCGACCACGGAGGCCGATCGCCAAGGATTCTGCGCCAGCTGGGGCAGAAACGGAAGTCTCGGGTCTAAGAATGTAGTGCCAGCGCAACGCCTTACTGACCGGACGGAAAGATTGTCGGCGTGGTGTCCGAACGGGCCGACGAGCGCCGGCGGATCGACAGCGGCGCGGGTCTCCGACGCCCAAAACGACGCGAGGCCCGTTGCCGGGCCTCGCGAGTGGGTAAGAGGGGCCTTTAGGCGAAGATCTCTTCGTCCGTCGGCACCCTCTTGTTCGCGATGACTTTGCCGATTCGCGACACGTTCATGAGGTGCTTGTAGTCGAGGTTTTCGGAGATCGAGTTACCGCCCCACGAGCCGCAGCCCAAGGTCGTGGTCGGCGCGAAACCGTTGGTCAGCGAGCCGCCGGCGGTCAACGAGCTCGCCTGGTTTACGACCAAGCGGCTGATCGGCAGCTCGAGTCCCGCCTCGCGGATGTTGCCCTCGTTGTTCGAGTGCACGGCGGCCGAGTGGCCCGCGCCTTCGACGAGCAGGTTCGCCTTGGCCTTCGCGACGGCATCGTGGAACGTCTTGTACGGCAGGATCGCGACGACCGGGCAGAGCTTCTCCTTCGCGAGCACGTCGGCCGTGCCGGCGCCTTTGGCCGGCAGCAGGATGATGCGCGCGCTCGCTGGGACATCGATGCCCGCCATCGCGCCGATCTCGCGCGCCGACCTGCCGACAGCGTCCTTGTTCAGGTGACCGTCGGGGAACACGATCTCGCGCAGCTTCTGAATCTGTTTCTCGTCGGCCGTGAACCAGACCTTGCCCGTGTCCTTGAACAGCTTGACGGTTTCGTCGTAGCTCTCTTCCGGCGTCAGCACGAACTGCTCGTGCGAGCAGATGATGCCGTTGTCGAATGCCGCGCCGGTCACGATCTTGCCGACTGCGTCCTTCACGTCGACGCCGCGATCGATGATCACGGGCACGTTGCCCGCGCCGACGCCGTACGACGGCTTGCCGGACGAATACGCGGACTTGACCATCGCGCCGCCGCCGGTCGCAACCACGACGTCGGCCGCGCGCATGAGCTCCTGCGTCTTCTCGACCGAGCCCTTCTTGATCGTTTGAATCAGGTTATCGGGGCCGCCGTGCGACTTCACGACCTTCATGAATTCGTTCGTCAGGAAGTCCGTGCACTTCTGCGCTTTCGGATGCGGCGCGAAGATTACGGCGTTGCCGGTCTTCAGCGCGAACATGCCGTTGCACATCGGCGTCGCGACCGGATTGGTGACGGGACACACCGCGGCCACCACGCCCATCGGCTTCGCGACGAACACCAGATTGTTCTCCACGTCTTCGCCGATGATGCCGCGTGACTTCTTGCCCTTCAGGCTGTTCCAGATGACGCGGGCCTTGCCCTTCTTCTTCAGCACCTTGTCTTCGTAGTTGCCGATGCCGGTCTCGTCGACGGCCATACGCGCGAGCTTCTCGGCGTTGTCGTAGACGAACTTGGCCATGTCCCGGACGATCGCGTCGACCTGCTCCTGCGAGAAAGCCTCGTAGACGGCCTGTGCGGTGCGAGCCTTCGCTACCAATTCCTGGACTTCATTGTCCGCCGCGACTGCGCGTTCGGGTCTGCTCATGTCGGTCTCCTCGAAAGAGCGAAAAAGGGGTGCAGACCGAGCATTATCCAAGGTTGACGCCGTTTCGGGCAACCCGCACGATGCGGCGCAGGCCGACATAACCTAAGGGGCACACCGCGTGCGGAGCGGGTTCTGGCAGGACTGCACCACGGCGGACTTCGCCCGCATCGACGCCGAAGGGACCGTTGCGCTGCTGCCGGTCGCGGCCGTCGAGCAACACGGGCCGCACCTGCCCCTCGCCACCGACGCCATCATCAACGACGGCCTCGTGCGGGCCGCGCTGGCGCTACAGCCGCCCACGCCTGCGTTGCTCGTGTTGCCGGCAATGACGATCGGCCTCAGCACGGAGCACGTGGCGTTTCCGGGCACGCTGACGGTCGCCGACCACACGCTTGCCGACGCCTGGACCGACGTCGGCCGCAGCGTCGCGCGCGCCGGCGTTCGCAAGCTGATCATTCTTAACACTCACGGCGGGCAAAAAGCCCTCGTCGACCTCGTCGCGGTCCGTCTGCGCGCGGAGTTGAAGATGCTGGTCGTTCGGGCCACGTACTTCGCTTTCGGCTCGCCCCCGGGACTCTTCGCCGGCAGCGAGCTCGCGCACGACATCCACGGCGGCGAGGTCGAGACCTCGCTGCTGCTGCACCTGCGACCGGACCTCGTGCGCACCGCGGCGCTCGCTGATTTTCGGGGCTTGCCGCATGAGCTCGCGGAGCGCCACCAGTGGCTCGGCGCGGAGAAGCCGGTCGGGATCGGTTGGTTGAGCGGCGATCTGCACAGCCAAGGCGTGTGCGGCAACGCGGCACGCGCGGATGCGAAACGCGGCGCGGCGCAGCTCGCGCATCTCGGGGCCGCGCTCGTGCGCCTCGTCGGCGAGGTGGCGGCCACGCCGCTGTCGATTCTGCGCTGAGCGGCGTGGCGCGGCGCCCGCAGACTTCGCGCACATCCGTCGACGAGCAGCTCGCGGCGCTCGACGCGCTGCCGGCTGTGGTCGCGGAGCGCCGCGAGCTGCTCGCGCAATCGCTGGGTGCCCGGAACGCCCGCGTCGTTGCAAAAGCCGCGCGCCTCGTCGAGGACTCGTTGGCCTACGACCTCGAGCCGCAGCTCAAGGCGGCGTGGCCGCGGTTCGTCGACAAGCCGGCGAAGACGGACCCGAGCTGCATCGCGAAGAAGGCGCTGGCCCGTGCGCTCGTCGCGCTCGATTGCACCGATGCCGAGTTCTTCCTGCGCGCAATCAGCTTTCGACAGCCCGAGCCCGTGTGGGGTGGCACCGTGGACACCGCCGTCGACGTGCGCTGCAGCTGTGCCATGGGGCTCGTCGCGAGCGGGTATTCGCGTGCGCTCGTGGAGCTCGCGACGCTGCTGAACGACGAAGAAGCCGAAGCGCGCGCGGGCGCGGTTCGCGCGGTCGCGTGCGGCAACCCGCGGGAGGCGGAGCTCGTGTTGCGCATGAAGGTCAGCTCCGGCGATTCCGCGCCCGGCGTGCTGGGCGAGTGCTTCACGGGATTGCTTGCCGTTGCGCCGGAAGATTCGCTCGCCGTCGTCGCCTCGTATCTCGACGCGGCCGAGGAAGCCGTCCGCGAGCTCGCGGCACTCGCGCTCGGCGAGTCGCGCCTCGACGCCGCGCTGCCTCCGTTGCTCGCCGCCTGGCAGCAACCGCTGCAAAGCCGCAGCGTGCGCCGCGCGTTGCTGCGAGCCGCGGTCGCGCATCGCTCGGAACCCGCGCTCGCGTGGCTGCTGTCGCTCGCAGCCGAGTCGCGTATCGAAACGGCGCTGGAAGTCGTCGAGGCGCTGGCACTCTACAAGCACAACGCGACGCTCGCGACGCGCCTAGGCGCGGTGCTCGCAGAGCGCGGCGAGCCGAGCCTCATCGCGCGGTACGCCGAGCTGTGGCGCGGCGGGAAGCCGGCAGGGGCTGACTCGGCGTTTTGACAAGCGGCTCGTTGTGAACTGCGTCACGCGTGCACCTTAAAGAGTCGCACTTGAGCGCCCGACATACCGGTGTAGGAATCTGCCTTCGCTGCCGCCGGGTAACTCAAAGTGACGAACAACGCGCGCGACCAGCGAACGGCCAGGGTGGCCGCCGCATGACGACTGGCGCCGGCTTCGACACGGTCGACTTC
>Ga0326726_10003103_pt1 | contig 15252 bp, 7 predicted proteins | sample MHFenrmetagenome_2_FD_207603 | JGI IMG/M metagenome (GOLD analysis project Ga0326726, IMG submission 207603) | Lab enriched peat soil microbial communities from Michigan Hollow, Ithaca, NY, United States - MHF15MN | ecosystem: Environmental > Terrestrial > Soil > Wetlands > Peat | place: USA...
GAGGTCGGCTTCGACACGCCGTGGGGACCGATCACGTTCGCGATGCAGGGACCGACCGACCACGAGCTCGTGAAATGTCAGCCCACCGCGCCGTGATCGCGCTCGTGGCGTGGTCGGCGTGTGGCCCCGCGCGGCCGGCGTCGCCGCTGGCAGGGATGGCGGTCAGCATGTCGACGGTCGAGTGGCGTGCGAAGGCCAGCGACGATCCGGGCAAGGTCGACGTCACGCTCGTCGTCGACGGCCAGAAACACGCGCTCGGCGCGGTCGATGGCACGGTCGAGACCTGCGCGATTCGCAAGGCCGAGGCGACCGCGACCGAGCTCGTGTGTGGCACGAGCACGTTGCTCGCGGCCGAGCTTCGCGCCGATGACGAGCTCGGTCACGTGCTCGCCGTCGGCGACGGCACGCGGCAGCTCGTGGTCATCCCGATCGGACCATCGGTCGCGATCTCGGTGGCACCGTACGCGATGCCGGTGGCGCCTTAGCCAGCGAAGCGAATGCGATGGCGCGACGCGAGGTTCGTGTCGACGCGGACCGGTCGGGTGTCTTGTTGTGGAATGGCGATCGGCGTGCAATCGAAGCGCGGGTCGGCGCAAAGCTGGAACAGATCGATCTGCGTCGGCTGCGGCTCGCGAATGACCGCGCCCTGCTTCACGCAGGCGCCCGTCGCCAGCACGAGCACGTAAGGGAGGATTCGGAGCGTCATAGGGGGCTGCGTATCTCACGGTTACGCCGCCACCGCAAGTGGCGCTATCTGCCCGTGAACACGGGGTCTCGCTTGCCGAGCAACGCCGCGATCCCCTCGCGACAGTCGTCGGTGGCGACCGTCTGGGCCTGGATCACGGCCTCGGCACGCGCGGCCTCGCGGATCTCGAGCGCGAGCCCGCGGCGGATCGCGGCCTTGGTCTCGCGCACCGCGATCGGGGCGTTGCCGGCGATCGTGCGCGCCAGCTCCATCGCGGCGGGCACGACGTCATTCGCGGGCAAGGCGCGATTCAAGATCCCGAGCGCCGCGGCCTCGGTGCCGTCGACGAGGCGGCCGGTGAGGAGCAGCTCGTTCGCACGCGGAAGCCCGACGACGCGCGGCAACAGGTAGCTGATCGCCATCCCGGGCGCGAGGCCGAGCTTGACGAAGTTCGCGCCGTACCTGGCAAGGGTGGCGCCGACGCGCAGGTCGCAGACGAGCGCGAGCCCGAACCCACCGCCGACCGCGTGGCCGTTGAGCGCGCCGATCACCGGCACGGCGATGTCGAGCACCGACAGGAACGGCGCGTACATCGCGTACGACCGCTCGTGCGGTGCGCCGTCACTCCGCTGCAGCGTCGCCTTGAAGTCGGCGCCCGACGAGAAGCACGCGCCGCTACCGGTGATGACCACGCACCGCGTGGTGGTGTCGGCGCGTGCCGCCGCGCTCGCCGCCGCGAACGCATCGAGCAGCTCGGGCGTCATGCTGTTGCGGTTATCGGGGCGGTTCAGCGTGATGACGCCGACGGCGCCCTCGGTGTGGTAGCGGACGGCGTCCATGCACGGAGACTACTGCGGAAATCGCAGAGCCCTGCGGGCCTCGCAGCCTCGTGATGCGTATTCGGACGTGATTCTGAGAGGTTAGGCTGTGGCCCGCGCGCTGCAATTCATCCGGTTCGTAAGGAGAAACCGTCATGAACATCAAAGCCATCGTCACCGCTGCTCTCGTCATTGGTTCGTCGTCGCTCGCGCTCGCGAGCCCTGGTTACTCGGCGCAAGGCGGCGTCGACGTTCGCACCACGCAATCGTTCGACGTGCGCGACCACCGCTACGAGCCGGCTCCGATGCCCGCGCCGGCGCCTGTCGTGATCGATCACCGCGACCACGATGGTGATCGCGACGATCGCCGCCCCGCCAGCTGGGGCCACCCGCCGATCTTCCAGACGCTCGTCGCGTCGACGCAGATCTCGCGCAACGGCAAGGACGTGATCCGCTTCCGCGCGACCAAGCCGCTCAGCACGATCAAGCTGCAGGCGACCAGCGGCAAGACGCAGGTCTCGCAGGTCGCGATCAAGTTCGCGAACGGCCAGACCCAGCTCGTCTACCCGAACAAGACGCTGCAGGGCATGGAGTCGTGCATCGACATCGACCTGAACGGCAACGTCCGCAACGTCACCAGCATCGTCGTCTACGGCCGCGGCAACTTCCGCAGCTCGTTCCAAGTCCTCGGCGCCTGAATCCCCACAGAGTCAGAGGCGAGCCGCACCCGCGATCGAAAGATCGCGGGTGTTGCTTGTTTCGGATCTACAGATCGATGTTTGTGGGAGCGAGCTCGTACGCGACCAGCTCCCAGCGGTCGCCGACCTTGTGCGTGATCGCAAACCCGTCGAGCAAGATGAACTTCTTGCCGACCTTCATGCGCACCGTGCCGTACGCCGCGGCGCAGTCGCCAACGATCACCTCGCCATGATCGTCGTCGTGCTCGGTCATCACGAGCTCGAGGTTCAGCTTCGCCCAGCTCGCGAGCAGCTTCTTGCCTGCCGCCTGGCCGAACGCGTGATCGTTCTTGGAGGTCCCGAACACCGTCGTGCTCGGATCCGCGGACAGCTCCTTCGCGGCAGCCGCCGGTTGCGCGAGCCACGCGACGTGCGGTGGCGGTGACTTCACGACCGGCAGCGTCGCGATGTAATCGAACGTTTGGGTTCCAAGCACCTTGTCCGAGGTCGTGTAGACGACGCGCATCGCCTTGGCTTTCACACTGTCACCGTCGGCGACGACGAGCGCCATCCAGTGGCGCATCTGGGACGGTAGATGGACCTCGACGGGGTCCTTGCCGGGCGGTGCCTGCTGCATCATCTCCGGATGGATCCGGGGCTCGAACTGAGCTTCGGCGGAGACCCAGCCACAGGTCTTGGACCACCCGATCTTGGTCTGGCCGATGTCGACCGCCACCGCTCCCACGAGACCGGTTGCCACGTTGGAGTAGGCATCGGGTGCAAGCGTCTTGTTGAGCGCCTCGCCGAAGTCGCTGTACTGCAAGACCAGCGCGTCGGCCTGGGCCGCCATCAGCTTCTTGATCGCGGCCGTGCGCGCGGCGACGTCATCGGCGGCGACCAACCGCGCGCCGCCGAGCACCACAAGCATCACCACCGCCCAGCGAACCACCGAATCAGCCGCCGAGCTCGTCGAGGAACTGCTGCGCGTCCGAGAAGCCCGGGTCTTCGCGCAGGGCCTTCTTCGCCCACAGCTCGGCCTTCGCGCGGTTGCCACGCGCGTGCTCGATCTTCGCTTCCCAGAGCAGCGCCATCGGGCGCGTCACCGGCATCGGGTTGTCCATCAGCGTGATCGCGCGCAGCGGCTTGAGCGCGAGCTCGTAGTCCCCGATCTCGGTGGCGAGCTGGGCGAGCTCGGCGGCGACCTCGGCGTTCTTGCGGTCGACGTCGAACGCCTTCTTCAGCCAGTTCAGCTGGCCGTCCTTGTCGTTCAGCATCGCGCACACGCGGCCCATGCGCTGCTGCGCGACCGCGAGCTCGGGCGTGCGCTTCTTCTGAGCCGAGATCGCGGCTTCCAGCGTGCGACCGGCGTCCTCGAGCTGACCGCTCGTGATCAAGACGTCGACGTTGAGCATCAACGCGCCGTGATCGTCGGGCTGCAGCTCCAGCGCGCGTTGCGCCGGCACCGTGGCGGCGGCGGCGTCCTCGAGCTGATAGAGCAACATCTCGGCGGCACGGCGGTAGTTCGTGTACCGCAACGCCGCATCGCTGCCGTGATCGGCATCCGCGATGAGGATGCCCGCGAGCTGGCGGAACTCGCCGGCGGCCTCGTACATCTCGCGCAGCTTGTCGCGGATGGTCTCGACACCCGGCTGTTGCGAGTGCACGAGCTCGAGCACCGGGACCGAATCGCCGGGGCGACCGGCTTTCTGCGCGGCGTCACCGACGCGCATCGCGGCCTTCACTTGATCTTCGCCCTCGGTGACGTACGCGAGGCGCGTCGCCGCGGCCGAGACGCCATCCCAGTGCTCGATCGACTCGTCGAGCTCGCACAGCATGTACAGCGGCTCGGCATCGCGCGCATCGCGCTCGATCCACGCGACGAGGAACGCGCGACCGCGCTCCAGCTCGCCGTGCGTGACGAGGAGCTTCGCGAGCTCCAGCGTGGCGCTGCGCTCCGTCGGCATGTCGCCGTCGCGCTCGGCGCGGGCGCGCAGGCGCTCGAGCCCGTTGACCAGGCTCTCGGCGACGGCATCCCGGTCGAGCCCGTACGCCTCGGTGAGATCCTGGACGGCCGAGGCGTCGTCGCCGAGCTGCTGGCGGAAGCTCGCCCGCAGGAGCAACAGCGCGGACCGACCCGGGCCTTCGACGGTCGCGAGCGCTTCGCCGATCGCGCGCTGCGCGGCATCGAGCTCGCCGGCCGCGGCGAGCGCCGCGGCGTGATCGGTGACCAGCTCGGGCGTGTTCGGCGATCGCTGGCGCGCCTTGCGGAGCACCTCGGCGGCCTTGAGCGGCTGACCGAGGAAGCCCGAATACACGCTCGCCGCTTCACGCAAACGCTGGACGCCGGCCGCGTCGGGCAGACGCTCGGCATCGTGGGTCATGAGCTCCGCGAGCTCGGACCACAGCTCGTTGTCGCGATACCACTTCTCGAGCCGGTCGTGGATGGCGTGATCGTCGGGCGCCGACTTGTGTGCGAGCTCGAGCGTGCGCTGCACGCCCTTGAAGTCGCCCGCCGCCTCCCACATCGACGCGAGCTTGCCGGCGAGGGCAGGTGCGCGCTCGGGGCTCTCGACCGCGAGCAAGCGCTCCATGAGGAGTGCACCCTCGCGCGGGTTATCGTGGGTGTCGAGCTTGGCCACGACGCGGCGCAAGATCTCGCGATCGTCCGGCGCCACGATCAGCGCGGCGCGATAGACGCGGATCGCATCCGGCGAGCCGTTCTTCTCGAGCAGATCGCCGAGGCGCGTCGCGACGTCGACGGTGGAGTCGCGATGACCGCGGCGTTGCGCATCCTCGAAGCGCGACCACAGGAACTCGGCGATGCCATCGTCGTCGCCGAGCTGGCGAAGTGTGTCCTCGTACATCTGGGCGGCCTCGAGGTTATCGGGGTCGTCCTTCAGCGCGTCGCGCAACACGTCGAGCGCGTCGTGGTGGCGCTTCAAGTTCTCGATCAGGAACTTCGCGTGCTCGACGCGCAGCGCGTTGCGCTCCGCCGGTGACATCAGCGCGGGGAGTGTCGATGACACGACGCTGCCGAGCCGATCGCCATCGCCGAGCTCGCGGTAGATCGTGAGCAGCGGCTGCCACACGGCGCGGTCGGCGGGGCTGCGCTCGCGGAGGAACTCGTAGACGTCCGCGGCGAGATCGATCTTGCGATGGGCGAGCGCGCGGGTGGCGATCCGCATCGCGAGGCCATCGACCTGCTCGGCTTCGGCGATCGGCGCGATCTCGTACGCGAGGTCGCGCGCCTGCGCGAGGTCGTTCGCAGCGAGCCGGCGCTCGGCGAGCGCGAGCACGGCCCACGGCGCGGACGCCAGCCCGTCGGCGGTCTCGCGCGCGGCGGCAACGGCACGCACGAGCAAGGCCTCGGCGCGGTCGTCTTGCGCGAGCTCGACGGCGAGATCCACGGCTTCGCGGATCTGCTGCGGCGTGGCCCCGGGGTTGCCGGCGCGGCGCTCGAGGAAGTCGAGCAACAGCTCCTGATCGCCGCCGTTGCGCGCGACCTTCTCGTACATCCCGAGGATCTTCTCGTCCGCGGGAGCTGCGGCCGCGGCGATCTTCAACAGCCGGCCGGCCTGGGCCCAGCGCGGCTCGGCGGCGAACGCGCGCTCGAGGAGCTCGATGCCTTGCTTGCGGCGGCTATCGCTGCCGATGAAGATCTCGGCGAGCCGATACAGCGCGTCGACCTGCTGCGGGGTGGGCTCGGCATCGGTGCCGGCCAGCTCGAACATCTTGTCGAGGGTGCGGGCCTGCTCCGCGGTATCGCCGAGCGCGGCGGCGACGCGCGCCTGGGCGTAGAACGCCTCGGCGAGCTTCTCGCCGAGGATCTCGACGCGGCGGTACAGGTTCGCGGCGCCGCGCAGATCGTTGGCGTCGTTCTCGAGGGCTTCGCCCGCGCGCATGAGGATGTTCGCGATGAGCGGCGGATCGTCCTTGCGGCGAAGCCGGTCGACCACGCTCTCGACCTGCTCGACGAACTTCGTCGTGGCGCCGATGCGCTTCGCGAGCTCGCGGGCGCGATCGTGCAGATCGAGCCGCGAGGGCATGGCGTTGATCGCCTTCATCAGCGCGTCGAGCGCCTCGGCCGGGCGGCCGAGCTGCTGATCGAGCGCCTCGGCCATGTCGCCGAGCATGCGGGCCTGCGACTGATGCTCGGGGTTCGTGGCGAGCCGCTTCTCGAGCACCTCGAGCAGGAGCTTGCCTTCGTTGTGCGCGAGCAGGCTCTTGCGCAGGCGGCGGACCCCGGCATCCGACTGGATCGCCGACTCCATCGCCGACTCGAGGAGCTCCTTGGCCTGGTCGTCTTCCTTGCGCGAGGCCGCGAGCTTGTGGAGCTCGTACAGCACCTCGGCCGGGCCGACGAGGTTCTCGTCGTCGCCAGGTGGATTGCGGCGCACCACGAGCAAGAGCCCGCGGTACGTACGCTCGGCCTTGTCGACCTGGCCGGCGGTGCGCGCCATCTCGGCGAGCTCCTTCTGGATCGACGCGTTCGTCGCGTCCATCTTCGACGCCGATTCCATCTCGGCCATCGCCTCGTCGATCTTGCCCTCGGCTTGCGCCACGCGCGCGAGCTCGACGTGCAGCGCGGCGCGCTCGGGCGACCGCCGGCGACCGAAGTCGGCGATGAGCTCGCCGAGTAGCGCGCGAGCCTCCGGCAGCTTGCCGGCGACGCGCTGGCCGATCGCGAGCGCGGTGCGGAGATCCTTGTCGGTCGGATCGAGGGCCAGCGCGGTCTCGAGCGCCGGGATCGCGGCGGCCGGCGAGCCGAGCTTCGTGAGGTAGATCGAGACCGCCTCGCGGGCGAACTCGCGCGCGAGCTTCTCGTCTTCCTTGAGCAGCGGCAGCGAGCGCGTGAGGTGACGCGCCAGCGGTTCCCACAGCTCGGCCTTGCGATAGAGGTCGGCGAGCAGCTTGCGCAGCTCGAGCGCCGGCGCCTTGTCGTCGAGGTTGACCTCGATCGCGGCGATCGCGCGGTCGGGCTGGTTCGCGGACAGGTGCGCCTTCGCGAGCTGCTGGACGACGAGCAGGCGCTCGCCGGCGGTCACGGTTCCGAGCAAGCTCTCGAGCCACGGCACGGCCTGCGCCGACTGGCCGCGCTCGAGGTTCAGCCGCGCGAGCGCGCGCAGCGACTCGGGCGTGGGTGCGAGCGCGACGACGCGGCGATGACCGCTGATCGCGCGATCGATCTCCTTGGTGTCGTTCTCGGCCACCGCGGCGTAGCGGGCCCACAGCTTCGACGCCTTCCCGACGTCGCCGAGCGTCTCGAGCCGGTTCGCCTGATTCTCGAGCAGATCGGCGAGCACGCGATGCTGGCCCTTGCTCGCGAGGAGCTGGGCGACCGCGTCGATCGACGCCTCGTGGCCGGGGCGGTCCTCGAGGTTCGCGCGCAGCGCATCGAGCCGGCCGCCGCGCTCCTCGACGATCCCGACGAGCTTCGCGAGCTCGAGACGGAGCTCGAGCTTGCGATCGAGATCGGTCTCGAGGCCGAGCTGGATCTGCCGCAGCGTGAGCAGCTCCGGGACGCGATCTTCGACACCGAGCAGGTGCGCGAGGCGGTCGATGACCTCGAGGTCGTTCGGCTGCGACACGAGCACGCCGCGGTACATGTCGATCGCCGCGGCGTTGTCGCCGAGCTCGACGGTCGCGAGCTGCGCGGCGCGCAACCGCATGTCGCGGCGCGTGGCCTGATCGAACGGCAGGCGCGCGGCCTCGATCAACGTGTCGACGGCCGCGCGAGCGCGACCACCGGTGCGATAGAGATCGACGAGGCCGTCGATCGCCCACTTGGCGACCGCATCGACCGAGCGCGCCGAGCGGATCGCGGCGGTGCCTCGCCAGGCCGCGGTCGCGCGGCCGAGGACGGCCGACAGGATCTGCAGCGCTTGCTCGCGCTCGCCGAGCTTGGACGCGACATCGGCCGAGCCGACGAGCGCGTCGAGGTCCTTACCGTCGGCATCGGCGAGCCGGCGCAGCGCGTCGAGGAGCTGCGGCGTCGCGTTGGTCCCGGCCTGTTCGCGCTCGAGCGCGACGAGCTCGTTCAGCCACGCGAGGCGCTCGCCGCCGAGCTCGAGGGCGCGGCGCAGCGACGCGATCGCGGCCGTGTTGTCCTTGCGGTGATCGCGATGGATGAGCGCGAGGCGGTGGTGGTAGAGGGCGGCCACGGCGCCGGGCAACTTGCTGCCCTGCGCGTCGAGCGCGGCTTGGAGCGCGGTCGCGAGCGCGTCGTGCGCGCCTTGCTGCTTGGCCGCGGCCTCGAGGATCGAGAGCAGCTCGTCGTCGAACGCCTCGCGCACCTGCGCGTAGCGCACGATCGTGGTCGCGACCTTGCCCCACATCCCGAGGCGCGAGCCGAGGTTCGCGAACGCCTGCACGGGCCGGCGATTGCCGGGCTCGATGTCGGCGACCTGCTCGTACGCGTCGGCGGCTTGCGCCGGGTCGTTGAGCCGATCGGCGGCGAGGTCGGCGTACGACAGGCGAAGCCGCGCGGCCTCGCGCTTGTCGTCGCCGAGCGCGGAGATCGCTTCGATGTACGCGATGCCGAGCGTGGTGTAGTCGTTGACCGAGCGCGCGAGCGAGGCGAGCTGGTTCTCGATCAGCTGATCGCGCGGCGCGAGCGGGAACGCCCGCGACAGATCGGCGAGCGCACCGACGGCGTCGTGCTTGTGCTCGAGCCGGAGCTGCGCGGCCTCGCGCAGCAACGCGAGCTTGGTCTTGTCGTCGTGCGCTTCGGCGAGGCGAGCCGGGAGCAGATCGAGCACGCCGGCAACGTCGTTCGTCGTGCGCATCGCCTGCGCGAGCGCATCGGCCGCCGCGGCGCGGGTCTGGGCCTCGTCGAGGAGGGCGGTGAGACCGGCGCGGGCTTGCTTGCTCGACGGATCGATCGCGATCGCGTCGCGGTAGGCAGCGAGCGCGCGTTGCGGCTCCGACAGGTGCGAGCGCAACGCGTCGCCGAGCCGCACGAGGCGGCCGATCGTGCGCTCCGTCGCGCGCTTCGAGGTGCCCTCGAGGAGATCGGCCATCTCCTTCCAGCGGTTGGTCTCGGCGAGCAGATCGGCGAGCGAGCTGATGCCGTCCTCGTCGTCCTTGTTGTCGGCGACGACGCGCTTCCACGCATCGATCGCCTTGTCGAGATCCTTGCGCTGGTGGTGATGGACGAGCGCGACCCGCACGAGATCCGCGCGGCGCTGCGTCGGCGACGTGACCTTCGCGGCGCGACTCTCGAGCGCGACGACGAGGTCGTCCCAGCGCTGCTGGTTCTCGAGGATGCCGATCCGCGCGTCGAGCGCCGACAGGTCCGACGGATCGCTATCGACGCGACGCTCCCACAGCGACAGCGCGCGCTCGGTATCGCCGAGCGACTCGGCGAGCTTCGCCGCCTCGCTGAGGATCGCCGCCCGCGCGACGTCGTTCGCTTCGAGGTGCGCCTGGCGCTCGAGGACGCCGAGGCGCTCCTTCGGGCGGTTGGTCTGCGAGTACAGCTGCGCGAGGCGGCGCGCGACCACGAGCTGCTCGTGCTCGGCGGCGCCGCTCACGTCCTGCGCTTCGTTGAGCAGCTTGATCGCGCCGTCGGTATCCATCGCGCGCTCGAGGCGCGTCCGCGCGGCCTCGGCGAGCAGCTCGACCTTGCGGGTCGGATCGATCGGCGCGGATGTGCGAGCCGCCGCGCTGATGCCCTCGGCGTAGCGATCGTGATGACCGCCGCGCTCGGCGAGCTGGCGCAGCTTCTCCTCGGTTCCGGTCGACTCGGGAGCGATCGCCAGCAGGGCGGCGTAGTGATCCATCGCGGCCGGCAGATCGTCGAGCTCGGCGAGGCGCTGACCGGCTTCCTCGCGCAGGTCGCGCGAGTGCGCCGGATCGAGCTTGATCATCTTCTCGAGGACCCGGATGACCTCGCGCGGGCGCCCCGACGCGTCGTAGTGCGAGCGCAACAGATCGAGCGCCGCATCGCGCACGCCCTTGGTCGCCTTCGGCGCCTCGATGATGCGCTCGAGGAGAGCCGTGCTCTCCTTGTCGTCCTCGGCTTCGTTGAGGAGCGGCTTGACCGCGGCGAGCGCGCTCTGCGGATCGTTGAGGTTGTCGAGCCAGCACGCGGCGATCCGAGCGCGGCTCTTCTCGCGGTCCTTCTTGTTCTGGCCGTCGAGCCGGCCTTCCCACAGCGCGATCAGATCGGCCCAGCGCTCGTGACGCTCGAGCAAACGCTCGAGGCTCAGGCTCACGCGATTGTCGTCGGGGACGAGCGCGAGCAGTTTCTGGTAGTACGCGATCGCCTTCTCGGGTTGGTTCGCGACATCCTTCGCGAGCTGCGAAGCTTCGCGCAACAGACGCACGCGCGCGGCCTTGTCCTTGCTCGCTTCGATCGCGCGGTCGTACAGCGCGAGCACGTCGGCCCAGCGCTCGGCGACGGTCAAGATCACCGACAGGCGTTGCAGCGCGCTCTCCGACGACGGCGCGAGCACGAGCACGCGCGACAAGATCTTCTCGAGGACCTTCGGATCGTCGCCGAACCACTCGTCGCAGAATCCGCCGGCGCGTTCGCCGATCATCTCGGCGACCTCGGGCTCGAGATTGCCGGACAGCGTCGACGTGAACAACGCGACGATGTCGTCGGGTCGATCGAGATCGGCCGCGAGGCTCTCGGCTTCCTCCCACGCGCTTACCGCGTGCGGCGAATGTTTGACGGCTGCAGTAGCTTCTTCGAGCTGGGACAGGTCGGCCATCGAACGCAAAATGTTATCAGGAAACGCACAGTTGGATCCGGGAGTGGCGGTATCACTTATTCGAGCGCCGGTCCTCCGCGAGCGGCACTCCGTGCGCCGCTTCGCGGCTTACTTCGATTGCCGCTCGCTCCTCCCAACCCGCGCTCAGAACGCGCGATGGACGCCGAGCACGGCCGAGAATGGCGACTGGAACGCGGTGCCCACCTGGTAGGCGGTGCGGCGGATCGCCGGGGTCCCGGAGGCGGTCTTGAGGAAGATGAGGTCCTCCGGCGTGCCGCCTTCGATGGGGGCGATCGCGCCGCCGGCGTAGATCTGGTCGATGTTGGTCGCGTCGCGGCGATCGAACAGGTTGAAGAGGTCGAGGGTGAGGTCGAAGTGGCGCCAGCTCGCCGCCAGCCGGACGTTGGCCTGGGTGGTCAGTGGGCCGCGCCCGGCTTCGCCCCGTCCGATCAAGTAGATGAGGCCGTCGCTGCTGTCTCCGAGGGCGTCGCGCGGCCGCCCGCTGACGACCGTGAAGCGGGTCGCTACGGCCAGCTCGACCGCGCCCAGCCGGCCGCGCCGCTGACCCTCAAAAAAAACCCGATGGCCGGCGTCGGTCGGCAGCACGCCGTTCTGGTTCACGGCCGTGACGTCGAAGTCGGTCGAGTTGTAGAGCACCGCCCCGCCGCGCGGGTCGTACGCCCCGGTCCACGACCCGGTCGTATGGCCGTACATGTAACCGGCGCGGAGCACGAGCTTCGCGGTCGGCGCCGTCGAGATCTCGACGGCAGCGATCGTGGTCTCGCGGATCGCGGGCATGCCATCGACACGTCCCGGGTTGTCGAAGCCCTCGGGCGTGGACTCGAGGCCGCGCCGCAGCCACCGTCCCTGCAACCACCCGGTGACGCGGAACGCCCGCTTCACCGCGATCTCGGCGCCGGCGGTCAGCTCGTCCTGCGCGATCGGCTCGACGCCCGGCGCCACCAGGAGCGGCAAGCCGGTGTCGACCGAGCGTGATTGCGAGCCGCCGAACGAGATGTCGTCGGCGGTGCGATCGCGGCGCAGGATCGTGGCGCCGAGCCCGGTCGGCAGCATCGCGAAGCTACGGCCCATGCTCGTCCACACCCGCGACTGGCCGTTGCCGAGCGGATCCCAGGTCCAGCCGAGCCGCGGCGCGAGCTCGTTCGACAGGTGCATCGCCGGGCCGACCCACATGAGCTCCCAGCGCAGCCCACCGTCGACGGAGATGTCGGGCGCCGCGTGCCACGTGTCCTCGACGTACGCCGCGGTGTAGCGGGTGCGATAGGTCAGCGTCGACGTGTCGACGTACGGGCACGTCTTCGTCGGATCTTCCGGGCACACGAGGTTCTCGTCGACGTAGCGCCGTTGCGAGACCTCGCCGGGGAACAGCGTGCGCAGCTGCTCTCCACCGGTGAAGCTCGACTCCAGGACCAGCCGCGAGTCCTCGCCGGTCACGCCCGCGCGCACGACGTTGCGATCGATGCGATGCGCGATGTCCGCGGTGAGCGACGGTCGATCGGCGGTGAGATCGAGGAGCGGGCCGGCACCGCCGCTCGCGAACCAGCCGAACGGGATCGGGCAGTTCGGGACGTTGGGATACGGATCGTCGACGGTGTCGGAGCACTTCTTGGCCAGCAGCGGATCGTCGGGCAACGATTCCGGGATGTACGCGGACAGGAGCTGCGGCGTGTCGGCCGCGTTCGGATCGCGCGCGGCCTCGCGGTGCGTGTTGCGATGCCACGCGGCCTGGACGCGCGCGTGCGTGGACTTCCACTCGCCGCGCCACGTCGCGATGCCGTCGGCGACGATGTTCGTCGCGTCGACGCCGCCGGCTTGCAGCGTCGAGTTCGACAGAAACCGCGCCGACGAGCCCGCGCTGCCGACGAGCGTCAGCTCGACGTGATGGACGCCGCGATCGAGGCCGAGTCGCGCCATCGCCGGCACCGACCACGTGATCGGCGACACCCGCGTGGTCTCGATCAGCTGCGTGGTGACGTAGCCGGGCAAGCCATCGGGTGCGCCATCGTTGTCGGCATCGACGAGCGAGCTCGCGGTGAACGCGAACTTCGTCTGCAGGAGCGCGGGTGCGATGCCGGCCGCGTACCACGCGTGACCCCCGAGCATCGCACCGAGCGGACCGGTCGCCACGATCGACGCGCTGACCGCGGGGCCCGGATCGATCTTCAACGTGCGCAGCTGATACGCCTGCGTGGTGATCGGCGAGTGCCGTGCTTCGGCGCTGAGGCCGGCCCATACCCGGACGTCGACCTCGTGCGTGGTGGTGCCGCCCTTGAGCCGGGCGTCGATCGTGCCACCGGTCGACGTCCGATCGCGCGCCGCGAAGCCGCCGGCGGTCACGAGGATGCCGTCGAGGAACGCGAGCGGGACTCGCGTGTCGGCACCGCCAAGGCGCACGTTGTCGGCGGGCGCGCCGTCGATCGTCCACCGATTCTCGAGCCCGTTCGCGCCGCCGAAATTCGCGCCGGCCTCGTCGCGCGAGGCGCCGAGCGCGTAGCTGGCGACCGCATCGTGGGTCGCATCGGCGACCGGCAGCGACAAGAGATAGGTCGACGGCAACCACGTCGACAGCGCGTACGGCACGGCGTCCGCGAGCGGATCGGTCGCGGCCGCACAGCCGAAGTCGCGGCCGTCGCCACAATCGATCGGCGCCTCCACGGGCTTCGGCTTGAAGCCAAACGCGTCGCGCGGATCGGCATGTGCGAGCCCGGCGCCACACACGACCAGTGCACACGAGGCCCCGATTCGCACCGGGCACGACGGTAGCACGCCCGAAGATCGGGTTAGATCCACGACATGAAGCGATTCGCTCTCACCCTCGCGTGCGTCGTGGCGGCCTCGCCTGCGCTCGCGCAGCCGAAGTACCCCGCGACCAAGACGGTCGACGCGTCCGACACCTACTTCGGCGTGACGTACAAGGATCCGTTCCGCTGGCTCGAGCAGATGAAGGACAAGGACTCCGAGGTCTGGTTCAAGGCCAACGCGGACCTGACCGACGGCCTGCTCGCGAAGATCCCGGGACGTGACATGCTGGTCAAGGAATGGACGGAGCTCGACAAGCTCCAGCCGGCGACCTACAGCGGCATCGCGTACGAGAACGGGCGCGTGTTCTACAAGAAGACGCTCGGTGGCGAGAACGTCGGCAAGCTGTTCTTCCGCCAGGGCTGGACCGGCGCCGAGAAGCTGCTGTTCGATCCGAGCACGTACAAGGCCGGCGTTACGACGACGATCCAGAGCGTGGCGCCGTCGTGGGACGGCAAGTACGTCGCCCTGGCGCTGTCGTCCGGCGGCGCTGAGTGGTCGGAGCTGCGCGTGCTGGATGTGGCCAAGGGCACCCTCCTGCCGGAGACCATCTATCCGTCGTGGGGTGCGTATGGCTGGATGAAGGACAACCGGTCGTTCCTCTACGATGCGAGCAAGGTCACCGACATCAAGAGCCTCGAGATCGAGCAGAACCGCAAGACCCGCGTGCACGTGCTCGGCACCGACGTCGCGACCGACCGCGATCTGTTCAGCAACGAGAGCAACCCCGAGCTCGGGATCGAGCCGAAGGAGTTCCCCGGGGCCTTCATCGACGAGTCGTATCCGGACTACATCATCGGCAACGTCGGCACCGTGCAGACCGAGATGCGGTTGTTCGTGGCACCCGTGTCGGAGCTGAAGTCCAAGAAGATCAAGTGGCGCGTGCTCGCGCAGACCTCGGACAACCTCGTGCGCGGCCTCGCGCTCGATGGCGGTCAGGTCTACGCGGTGACCCACGCCGGCGCGCCGAAGTACAAGCTCGTCCGCACCAGCCTCGACCACCCCGACTGGAGCAAGGCCGAGACGGTCATCCCCGAGGCGGCCGATTCGATCCAGTCGTTCGTGAAGAGCAAGAGCTTCCTGTTCGTCGTGTACTCGAACGGGATCGTCGGTCGGATCGTGAAGTACGACCTCGTGACGAAGAAGTCGTCCGAGCTCAAGCTGCCGGGCTCCGGCACGGTCGACATCTCGTGTCCGGACTTCCGCAGCAATCGCTGCATCGTGTTCGTCACGTCGTGGATCTCGCCGACGACGCTGTATGACTTCGACGGCGACAAGGACACGTTCGCGAAGAGCATCTTCAACACCGACGTCACGTATCCCGGGTTCGACAAGCTGGTCGTCGAGGAGGTCGAGGTGCCGGGCCACGACGGTACGATGATCCCGCTGTCGATCATCCACCGGAAGGACCTGGTTCTCGACGGAAGCAACAGCACGATCCTCGAAGGCTACGGCGCGTACGGCATCAGCTACACGCCGGGGTTCTCGGTCCGCACGTCGATCGCGCTCCACGGCGTCGTGGTGGCGTACGCGCA
>Ga0326726_10003104_pt1 | contig 15250 bp, 17 predicted proteins | sample MHFenrmetagenome_2_FD_207603 | JGI IMG/M metagenome (GOLD analysis project Ga0326726, IMG submission 207603) | Lab enriched peat soil microbial communities from Michigan Hollow, Ithaca, NY, United States - MHF15MN | ecosystem: Environmental > Terrestrial > Soil > Wetlands > Peat | place: USA...
TCTTAAAAATGGTAAGCAAAAAGCAGATTTTCGAAAAGCAGTAAAACCTTTTCTTGAAGATGCAGCATCTACAACTAAATTTTATCCTGAAATCGCTCGTCGTTTCGCAAATCCAAGTTTTACAAAACAGCTATACCCAAGATATAATAGTGTTAAAAGTTTTTTTGAAGAGCCACAGTTATGGTTAGAAGATATCATATCTAATCTATCAGCTTCTGATAAGACTGCAATTGCACTTGTATTTATCTCTGGTGGGAAGCTTCCTATTCCTTTGCCTGAGGAGGAAGTCATCTTTCGTACTATATCAAATATGTCCGCCAATATAGGAGATGTTAAATCGGCTTTATTTTCACTTGATGGGTCTATGTTGCGTTGCTCTAAAGATAAGAATGGTAACTACTGGCAATTTCGACATCCTACTATTCGTGATGCTTTCGCTTCAATAGTTGGCTCCAATCCAGAGTATATTGATATATATATGGCTGGAGTTAGTACAGAGCAAATGATGCGTGAAGTTACTTGTGGAGATATCGGACTTCAGGGAGCAAAAATTATTATTCCACCTTATCTTTATGAGGATGTTATATTAAGATTGAAAAAAATTAATAGAGGGCCGTGTTATTGCGATCCTCTTGGCGAATTTCTTGCATATCGCTGTTCTGGTGATTTTCTGAAATTATATTATTGTGATAAAGAGGATATGGCTATATTGCCGCAAAATATTGATATGCTATTTAATGATGATCTTCGGATATTACAGCGATTGCACAGTGAAGGATTACTACCGGAGGATATTCGTAAAGAAACATATTTACAGATTAGTTCTCTTTCATTGGATAATTATTCATCTGAGTTTATGAATAATATATTAGTTAGATCTCTATTAACATCTGAAGAGATTAGTTCTCAATGGGACGAATTAAAAGATCAGGTCTTGTCAAATCAATATGAGATTATATCAGAGATTAGAGGTAATTGGGATGGTGATAGTGATCCTGAAGATAAGTTTAACGATGTTATTGAAACTCTAATTCTTATTGAAAAGCTAGGAAGTTCAGAAGAAAAAGAAAAGTCTTCAGATTTCTTGATTCGAATAAGAGTTGCTGTTTCAGAAATGGAAGCAGATAGAGAACCAGCAACTGTATATGATAACCTTGAAGTAGGTGATGTCTCAACCAATTCATCTAAAAATATAAGAAGTATTTTTGATGATGTGGATGAATAACAACTTATTAGGAGTATGCGTGACTGTCGTGACAATGACATTGAGACGATCAGCAGAGATGACGATGAAATAATACGTGACGTTCGTGACTTTGCTAAACTAAGTGTTAGTAACGGATGGTTTCATTGGAGCTCATCGTTTGCACTTATTACACAATATAATTGTTAATACATAACCATCGCGAAAGTGGCTAGTATTCAGTGGCGACAATGATACCATCACCGGATAAGGCAGATCACATAACAAGCAGTTCGTTCATCGGGAGATATTGTCGATGCGATTCATACATGGAGAGTTTCACAGGTCCGGGCGAATCGGCTGGCTTCGTGCTGCAGTGCTTGGGGCTAATGATGGAACGATCTCAGTATCGAGCCTTGTCATAGGCGTTGCTGCTGCAGGTGCTTCGCATGGGAGTATTCTTTTGACGGGTGTGGCCGGTCTGGTGGCCGGGGCCATGTCTATGGCGGCAGGGGAGTATGTGTCGGTTCAGTCCCAGGCGGATACGGAAAATGCGGACCTTGAGAGGGAAAAGCGTGAGTTGGAGACTGAGCCGGAGCTCGAATTGGATGAGCTGACCTCTATTTATGTAAATCGGGGACTCGACGAACCGCTGGCACGGCAAGTAGCAACAAAGCTGATGTCCAATGATGCGCTTGGCGCACATGCCCGTGATGAACTTGGCATTACGGAGACATTGCGGGCAAGGCCTATCCAGGCAGCTTTTTCTTCAGCGATCTCATTTATCGCGGGTGCGATCATTCCGATTTTAGCAGCGTTTCTTGCTCCCGCAGCACTTGTTGCAGAAATCTCAACGGTTACAGTGCTCGTTACCTTGATTATTCTTGGTGGAACTGCCGCTTACGCCGGCGGTGCTTCTATCGTCAAGGGATCAATACGCGTCGCTTTCTGGGGTGCGCTCGCAATGGGTATCACCGCAGGAGTCGGCAAGCTCTTCGGAGCTGTTGTGTAGGGTACAACAGCTATGTGTTTGTATTAAACCCCACTTGCTGCTTTATCCGCTTTAAAGGCAAGGGCGGTTCGCGAACCGCCCCTACATAATAAGAGTAAGGGACGCTCACAACTATTTAAACTTCTTCGACCTGAACTGGCAAGACAGATAGGGGACGCTCACAACTATTTAAACTTCTTCGACCTGAAAATGCTCGATCATTGTAACGTGACGGACTTGGCATTACGGAGACAATAAGAGTGGCAGGACAGATAGGGGTCGCTTACAACTATTCAAACTTCTTTGACCTGAACATGTTCGAACATTACAACGTGATGCACTTGGCATTACGGAGACAATGCGGGCATGGCCTGTCCAGGCTGTTTTTTTCTCAGCATTATTATTTATCGTGGGAGTGGTTGATCCGCAAGTGTTGAGGGATCAACTATACCGATACCCAGTATGTTATCGCACGGTAAATCAATACCGCGAAAGCACTTCCTTTTCTATCAGATCAGGGTTGCATTTCTCAAATAATACTTTATAAATTAAAGCCAAAATTATCACTACCGTTTTACTTTCCCCCCATCTGACAGCCCGTCCCAGTCCCTCATTCCGGATCTCCAAAAGTGTGATCCCGTGCTTCAAATTCAAGTCTTTTATTCAATCGGTAGTTTTCGGTTTCTCGTTCCGTTGTAAAGCTCAATTTGCGGGACATGCGCCTTATTGATGTTGCCTCTCCGTATGGCTTGATGCAGGCTATGGCTCATCAGCAGTGTCCTGACGGAAGTACCTGATTTGGACGATGGCGTTCGGTAACAACTTTCGTTATCCCCCGTGGCGTCTGATGATCCTGAGACAGGACCATTCGATTCCGTTTTCGCTCGGAGGATCAGGTCAAGTGCCCCTTGATGGGGACTTATCTGATTGAAATACAAGTAAAACGCAAGGAGGTGATGCTTTGCTGGAGGCAAAAACCTGCTGTTTTGGTTATGAGCATCGATAAGTTTAAAACTATCGGAGGAAAGCATTATGGCTGTTACAGGAAACTGGACATTGTTTTACGATTGGAACTGCGACGGCAGTTACAGCAAGACGACAATGGCCGTCAACGCTGGCGGCACATGGACCAATGGTGAGGGGGCCAGCGGACTCTGGGTCCAGGTGGCCGGAGAGTTCATGTTTACATTTAACAACTCAGAAACTACCTATGCCGGAAATCTCGCAAGTAAATCGATCACCGGCATTTCGACCACCTTCAGCGGCTTGAACGGTTGCTTCTATATGCTGCAGGCTGGTGTGCCGACCACGTTCGCCGTCGAACGCGTTGCAGGCAAACTTAATGCTCAGGGCAAGGAAAAGTAATCAAACATGTGGGGCAACGTTGAAGCTGTTGCCCCAAAATTTCATCGAACACAGCAAATAAAATCGGACTCAACCCGTCTCGCACCAGAAATCTGTTTCATGAATGTGATTCAAAAAACTGGCGGGACGGGGGAGTTTCTTCTAACCGAATGAGAGCATGCTCACAACTATCTAAACTTCTTCGCTCTGCACATGTTCGAACAGAGCGTAAGAATGATGGCACAGATGATTTTGAAAATTCGAAGAGTGAGTGATCGATTTCTCGGATGCCCCCTGTGAACAATGAGGCAAGGAGTATATGATTTTCAAATCAAGGCGTACTTGCGCCAGTTACTCGATCTCAACCACGGCCAAAAAGTCGCAATAGCCATGCGAAGGGGGGTTGTTTCTGCTTTTGTTTGATCGGGAGACCTGCCCTTGACCATCCGGAAATTCCAGTCTGCATGCTTACCGCTTTCTTGTACCCATGGCTCGTCAGGATACGGAGCGCCATCAGGCTGCGATTGCCGCTGCGACAGGCGATAATTACCTGGCGGTTTGCGGGGATCTCCTTGTACCGCTTTTCAATTTCGCGTACTGGAATCAGCATGATGTCGGGAACGTCGAATGATTTTCCGGCAATTTCATAGGGTTCACGGACATCGACGAGCAATGCCCCTTTTTGAATCAATGACAGGGCGGCGGGTGGGGTGACTTCTCGTATCTTGCTCATAGTATATTAGTTAACTGGGTATTCAATCTTTCGTTCATGATGTTCAGGCTCACATTCCCTGGCTTGCACTTCCTTAGTGTCGATCAAGGAAGTGATTGAACTCATTTTCTTTACAAAAAGGCCAGCCTGTTTTGCTTGAGGCTGATCAAGGGGGAATAATCTGATTATAATACCCATACCCCGTATAGGTATGTATAGTACAAAATATCAGGGAAAGTGCAACAGATTATCTTCCATCAATTATTCCTGGTGGCTTGAAAATGTTGGCGGAGCTCGATCTGGACTCGATCAACGGCAGGAACGGTTTCCAGTCAAGGCTGCAATATGTATTGTACGCATGTGAGCACTCGCAATGGGGGGATCATTGCAAGTTTCAGGTGTGCAGGTTCTCAGAATAATTTACCGATGACATCTTTCACGCCTTTGAGTCCTTCACCGGCTTTTTCGACAATATTTTCAACTATTGAACCACCGTGGCCGGCTTTTTCCACCATTACCGGCAACGCATCCGCAATTGCGGATTTGGCGCTTTGTTCCGACAGACCGAGTTGTGATGCAAATCCCATGACCTTGTCGGAACCGATCAATTCCGGGATGGAGTCAGGAGAGACGGGCTCTTTTTCGCCGTGGCCGAGCCAGGATGTAACAATGTTGCCCATACCGCCGGCCTGCATTTTTGCGAGCAGTGGCCCGAAGTCAAGATGTCCGTCTGCTCCTCCGAACAAGTTGCCGAGCGCCGACGTTAATTGATCTGTTCCAAGGCCTGAGACAGCCGGGTCGCTGCTTTGCTGGATAGCTGATGCGCCAAGCTGAAGAATGTTGGTGATATCCATGGTTTTGTTCCGTTTTCAGGTTTTTCTCCAGACAGTTTACAACCGTTAAACGGGGGATGAGCTCTCCATAAACAATGGACTGGATAGCCAGAAGTATCAACAGGGCGACAATGACAGTTGGTTCCTGTGATTTTCGGGATCACGGCGAAGGAGTGAAGCTTTGTCTGAGCGGGAATTGAAACTGTATATATATGTGAAAATGCTGTAAGGTGCTTGAATTACATAATTTATATTATATAAAACACCATATTTACGGCTGATTTATATGTGATTATATATGCGGTGGGCGAGTGCAATCTTCAAAAAAATGACTTATGAGAAGGGTTACGGTATTCAATTTCATTTCGCTGGACGGCTGTTTTGAGGGGCCGGTCAAGGGCGATATCAGCTGGCACATGCATGATGAAGAAGGTCGTGCTTTTTCAGTCGAAAAGCTTGGTTTGGGTAACATGTTGCTGTTCGGACGGCGCACGTATGATATTATGTCAAGTTACTGGCCGTCAGAAGTGGCGCTCAGGAACGATCCGGTTGTGGCAGAAAGCATGAACAGAGCTGAGAAGATTGTTTTTTCAAAGACGATGGATAAAGCCTCCTGGAACAATACGAATGTGATGAAGGATGACATCGTCGGTCGTATTCGTGAAATAAAACGCTCTGAGGGCAGGAATATGACGATCCTTGGCAGCGGAAGCATCGTAACGTTGTTCGCAGCGCACGGTCTGATCGACGAGTATCAGTTCATGGTGGATCCGATAGTGCTCGGAAACGGTACGAGAATTTTCGACGGTATCGGAAAACAATTGAAGCTGACGCTGACCGAGACACGAGTTTTCAGGAACGGAAGCGTTCTGTTGTGTTACAAGCCAAAAGGAGAAGAGTGACGGAGGCCGGGAGTCATTAAATCAGCCATAAAAGAAGTCCTGCGGGGGTTTCCTTTTAATGGTCGATTTGTTGTATAATATAAATTATGTAAAGTAGCGTATGGGCTTATAACTCTCCTATTGGAAATTCGTACATTAGATTCTTAAACCGAGTTCCCAACCTCATGACCAGACAAATGAAACAGGATATCCGTTGGAAACAGCGCTTCGATAATTTTGAGCGAGCATTCAGGCTTCTCCAGAGCGCACTCGTAGAGCGGCCTATCGATGTTTTTTCTGATTTGGAGCAACAAGGACTGGTACAGCGTTTCGAATTCTCGTTCGAGCTTGCATGGAAAACAATGAAAGACTTCCTTGAATCAAGCGGAATTCAGATAAATCCTGTTACACCGAAGTCGGTCATTAAAGAGGCTTTTGCTGCAAAAATCATCGATGATGGACAAATCTGGATCGATATGATGCTTGATAGGAACCTTCTCTCTCACACATACGATCAAAAGTGCTTCCTGAAAGCGCTGAATTCGGTTAAGAATGTTTATCTGCCAAAACTTGAACAGCTGCATCGATGGATGTTGGAAAAATATCAGGAAGGATGAATAAGTCAGGATTGTCAGACAAAGAGATCGATGCCATTTGCCAGGTGTTTAGAAATAATCTTGCTATCCGGCGGGTAATTTTATTCGGCTCTCGTGCGAAAGGGACTTATAAACCCTCTTCTGACATTGATCTTGCGATTGATGGGCTTGAGGATGAGCTTGCTGTCGCCGGAATTGCATTGCAGCTTGATGAGTTGCCTTTGCCCTACAAGTTTGATGTCAAGAGTCTTGATTCAATAACTTCTCTTCCCCTTATCGAGCATATTGAGCGCGTGGGAATTACGCTGTATCAGAACAACGCCTGATATACTCCTTTTTTTTCCCCTTTCATAAAGATTCGTTGTTTTATGCAGATACTTTTCTGTATCGCACGACGGCAAGGGTCAGCATCAGGGCGGCCTGGGCGGTGAGGATGGATAATGGCGTCAGGATATCCTGAATATTGGAGCCTTTTAGCATGATGCGGCGAATGATATCCACGAAATGCCTGATCGGGTTGAGTTGCGTCAGATTCTGGGCCCAGTGAGGCATGCTTTCTATCGGGGTGAACAGTCCGCTCAGCAGAATGAAGATCACCGTGAAGAACCATGCGACAAACATGGCCTGTTGCTGGGTATCCGTCATGGTGGATATCAGGAGGCCCATGCCGAGCACGACCAGCAGATAGATTGTTGCCACGATGTAGAGCAGTCCGTAAGAACCGAGCATCGGCACGTGGAAAGCGAGCCTGGCGATAATCAACCCTACGGTGAGCTCCCCGAGACCGATGATCAGGAACGGCAGAAGCTTGCCCGTGATGAACTGCCAGCGTTTGATGGGGGTGACGTTGATCTGGTCGATTGTGCCGATCTCTTTTTCCCGGACGACGTTCATTGCCGACAGAAAGAGCCCGATGATGGTGACCAGCACGACCAGCACACCCGGAACCATGTATTCCGAGTAGACGAGCTCGGGGTTGTACCATCCCGATGAGCGGATGTCGATGATTGGCTGTACTGCGGATTGTCCGGGCATATGCGGCAGCAATCGAGGCAGGTCACGGTTGAACCCTGACACGATATCGTTTGCGTAACCTCTTACAACCCCGGCAGTAAAGCCGTCTTCGGCGTTGATGAGCAACTGAATGCGCCCATGACCGCTGCCGATCATCTCTTTTTCGAAATCGCGGGGGATAACCAGCACCATATCGGCCTTACGCCCGACAAGAGCCTCTATGCCGCTCTCCTGTCTGTACGACTCCCCTGTCATCCTGAAATATCCGGTCGATGTGAATCGCTTTACCAGCTGCTCCGATATCGCCGAACGATCGAAATCCTGCAGGTGGAACGGAACTTCAGTCACGTCGAAGTTCGCTGCGTTGGAGAGGATCACAAGCTGGATGAACGGCATGACGAACATGAGCGGCAGCATTCCCTTGTTGCGGAAGATCTGGAGGAACTCCTTTCTCAGGATGTGGCCGATGATCCTCAACGGCTGCAGATAGTCTTTCCGGTCGCTCTTCATTGCAGTCGTTCGCTGAATTTGCGTACGCTCGCCGTCATGAAAAGGAGCGACATGACGATGAGTACGATGGTCTCTTTCCACAGGACGGCGATGCCGGCTCCCTTGAGCATGATGCCCCTCACGATGACCAGGTACCATCTTGCCGGAATGATATTGCTTATCACCTGCAGAGGCCATGCCATGCTGGTGATCGGGAATATGAAGCCCGAAAGAAGGACGGTGGGCATGAGCAGGCCCGCCAGGGATATCATCATGGCGACCTGCTGCGAATTGGTTATGCTCGAAATGAAGATGCCCAGGGAGAGGGCCGTCAAGATGAACAGCAGGGACTCTCCGAACAGAAGCGCGATGCTGCCCCGGCATGGCACCCCGAACACGAAGAACGCCAGTCCCACGACCGTTACGACGTTGACGAACGAAAGGAGCAGATATGGAACGACCTTGCCGACAATGATCTGGAGCGGTTTCAATGAGGAGACGAGGAGAAGCTCCATAGTGCCGGTCTCTTTCTCTTTAGTGATGCTGATGGAGGTCATCAGGGCCGAAACCAGCATGAGGATCATGGCCATCAGCCCCGGCACGAACAGGTAGACGCTCTTGAGGGCCGGATTGAACATCATGACCGGCACGGCTTCGACTCCCGCAGGCTGTCCCGCAGATGCGGCCTTTTCGATGAGGAAGTCACGAACGACAGACCCTGTATAGCCTGTGACGATCCTCGATACGTTCGGATCCGAACCGTCCGTGATGACCTGCATCTGCGCGGTCCCGTCCCGTTGCAGTTTTCCGGCGAAACCGGGTTCGAAAACGACGACTTCGTTCATCTTCCCGGATGCGAATGCTTTGCCGATCTCCTTCTCGCTGCTCAGCACACCGGATGCCACGAATGTCCCGGATGAGAAAAGCTTGTCGGTAAGTTCTTGTGTTACGACATCATGGGAGAGGTCGAGGATGCCGGTCCTGACTTCGGAGATTTCGTTTCTGATCGCAAAGCCGAACAGCAGCAGCTGAAGGATCGGCATCCCGAACAGGATCGCCGCCGTTCTCCTGTCACGCATGATGTGGTAGAACTCCTTCCTGACGAATCCGATGAAGCGCTTCATTCTCCGCTCCTTTTTGCCGGCCTTGCAAGCCGGATGAACAGGTCGTTCATCGTGGCTGCCCCGAACGATCGCTTGAGCTCCTCAGGCGTGTCGAGCGCCGCGATTTTGCCGTCCACCATGATGGAGACCCTGTCGCAGTATTCCGCTTCGTCCATGTAGTGCGTTGTTACGAAAACGGTTACGCCGTTCGAAGCGGCCTGGTAGATCAGGTCCCAGAACCGCCGTCGTGTGACCGGGTCGACGCCTCCGGTCGGTTCGTCCAGAAACACCAGTTTCGGTTCGTGCAGCAGGGCGATCGAAAAGGCGAGTTTCTGTTTCCATCCGAGAGGAAGCGCGGAGAGGCGAGTGTTCCCTTCCCTGACCAGGTCAAGGGATTGGAGCATATGGTCGCATTTTTCCCTGATCATCGTTTTGTCGAGGCCGTAAATCCCTCCGAAAAACCTGATGTTTTCCCTGGGTGTCAGGTCGTCGTAAAGGGAGAATCGCTGGCTCATGTAGCCGATGTTCCTCTTGATGGACTCCGTTTGCCGGTAGACGTCGAATCCGGCGACGGACGCCGAGCCGGAAGTCGGGGCGAGCAGGCCGGTCAGCATTTTCATGGCCGTTGTCTTGCCCGCTCCGTTGGCCCCGAGAAAGCCGAAGATCTCTCCTGCCGAAACGCTGAACGAAATTTCGTCCACTGCGGTGAAGCTACCGAACCGCTTGGTCAGCTTATCAGTATGGATGACCCGCTCAGCCATCGGCGGCCTCCTGTCGAGGTCGAACCGACTCCGTCAGCGCCATGAACGTGTCTTCGATACCGGGTTCGATGCGTTCGACTTCCACATCGTCAAAGCCTCTATTCTTCAGCCATGCTTCCAGTTCACGGGGATCCGGAGATTGCCGGAGATCGGTGTAGTGGATCGAATTGCCGAACGCGTAGGCTGAAGACGCGTGTTCAAAGGTTCTCAGGTCATTGATAAGCCGATGCTTGTCGCGTGCACGGACGGCGAACAGCGGTTTCCTGAAAAGCCCGGTGATGCCTGCCGGGGTGTCGATGGCCATAATCCGGCCGTCCTGCATGAATGCAACGCGGTCGCAGAGCGAAGCTTCGTCCATGTAAGGCGTCGAGACGAGAATGGTGATTCCCTGCCGTTTCAAACGACCGAGCATCTGCCAGAACTCCTGTCTCGATACCGCATCGACGCCCGTTGTCGGTTCGTCGAGCAGCAGCAGTTCGGGACGGTGCACCAGCGCGCAGCAAAGGGCGAGTTTCTGCTTCATTCCTCCGGAAAGCTGGCCCGCACGACGCTTCCTGAACGGTTCGAGCTGGTCGTAAATCTCCCTGATCAGGTCGTAGTTCTCCTCGACGGTCGTGCCGAAAACGGTTGCGAAAAAGTTGAGGTTTTCTTCGACGCTGAGGTCCTGGTAAAGGGAAAAACGGCCCGGCATGTAGCCGATCCGCGTGCGGATCGCACGATACGATGCGACAGTGTCCAGACCAAGAATCGAAGCATTGCCTTCATCTGGTATCAGGAGGGTTGCAAGGATTCGGAAAAGGGTGGTCTTCCCAGCCCCGTCGGCCCCGATAAGGCCGAACAGCTCGGCTTCGGAAACCGAAAAAGTGATCTCCCTGAGCGCCTCAACCTTTCCGAAACGTTTCGAGAGCCCCACGGTGGTGACGGTCGGAATCATCACAGCCTCAGGGCTTGAAACGGATTTCGCCGGGCATGCCTATCTTCAGAAGGCCGTCGGGGTTGCTTACCAGCACTTTGACCGCATAGACCATGTTGACCCGGTCCTCCCTGGTCTGTATGATCTTCGGAGTGAATTCGGCCTTGTCGGAAATCCAGGTGACCTTCCCGTTCAAACTCTTTCCTGCCGGTTTTCCGGTATCGACGAGCACCGTCAACTCCTGCCCGATGCGGACCTGCGAAAGCTGGGAACCGGAAAGATAGGCGCGAAGATACATCGTTCCTGTATCGGCGATCCTGTAAAGCGGTTTTCCGTATGTGACCACCTCGCCGGGTTCGGCATATTTGGCAAGCACGATACCCTGCGCCGGGTTACGCACCACGCTTTTCGCTATCTGGTCCTCTATTCTTCCGATCTGGGCAGAGAGTGCCTGGGCCTGGGATACGACGCCGGGTGTCTTCGAATCGACAGAACCGATCTGGCGGTCGATAACATCCGCCTGATCCTTTATCTCTTCCAGTCTCTTCGATGGTACGGCTCCTTCGCTGACCAGGCGTGTATAGCGATCCAGGTCGTGCTGGATGTTCCGGCGCTGTTGCCTGTAGATGGCGGCTTCGGCTGCGATGGAGGGTTTCTGGTCGAGAAGAGCCTTCAGCTCGGCCCTCAGTTGCAGCCGGTTCAGGTCGAGCTGGGTGGTATCGACAACTGCGGCGACGCTGCCTTTGCCGAGCACCCTGCCCTCGTCGACATCGTACCGGATCAGTTTTCCCGCAGCTTCGGACGAGACGACGATTTCCGTGGACTCGAAATTACCATAACCGTCTGATCGGTCATTCCGACCGCAACCGGAAACCGAAGTGATTCCCAGCCCGAGCATCAGTGCGATAATTTTTCTGGTCTGTCGCTGTTTCATTGGTTGCGTGCTGTTCAATCTTTGGCACTGTTCGAAACCGACGGGGTGCCGGACGGTTCTTCTTTGATGACATTCGGCATTCCTGCCGTGCCGCTGTAGAACACCATCAGGGTAGCCTCTTTATCCCCTTTGTTGATGCCGTTATGGAGGGTGTTCATTACTTCGAGTATGACTTCTCCTTTTTTGAACAGGTATGAGGATTTGTCTTTCATGTTGATCGTCAGTTCGCCATCGAGCATGTAGGCGTAGACCGGGACGGGGTGCTTGTGCCAACCGGTCGAACCGCCGGGTGGAACATGCACGACAAGGGCTGTGACTTCGGGGTTGTCGGATTTGTTGTACGAAAGCGGCTGTCCCGTGTAGGTTGAGCCGGAGACGAGGATCCTGTCGACTTTGACGTTCGTATATCCGTCGGCACGCACAGGTGATGAAGAAACCGACGACAATGCGAGAAGAGCGATGGCAACAGCAATTATTTTCATGAGTTATCGTTTGTTATTAATGAGTTTTCCATTGAAAAACAGCTGCATGATCTTTCTCCCTGCATCGAAAGATAACTCGATTCCGATCTGTCCATCTGCATAAGAAGCGATTTCGTACTCGTCTTATAGAATATGATGCTTGTTTCTGTAACTGCGAAATTGTCTTCAGGAGACGGGCGGCGATAATGGCACCGGGGACCGTGTTGTTCATGCATTTTTCCGCTGAGGTTTTACATGCCATTTTTTCGATATATATACCGAATAACAACACTGCGCTGGTCTGATGAACCAGGCGTCAGCATCAGTTAAGAACAGGCATTTCAGTGGTTTAATTTTGCTGGAGATGTTTCCGGGGCCAAAACGTCGCTGAATGTGGAAACGAATCTTCTGGAATAGCTATATTGCGTATTACCATTCAAACCAAGCTGTACCGAAAATACTTATGGAACCTGGACCAGGCCCTAAACCGGATTGGCTGAAGATAAAATTGGCTACGGGCTCTTCGTTCGCCTCGACCAGGCAACTGCTTACCCGTCACAGCCTTCATACCGTTTGCCGGTCGGCAATGTGCCCGAATCTTCACGAGTGCTGGTCTAAAGGGACTGCGACCTTTTTGCTGCTCGGCAACGTATGCACCCGCACGTGCAGGTTCTGCGCGGTGGCTACTGAATCCCGTCCTGCATTTCCTGATCCTCTGGAGCCGTCAAAGATCGCCGAAGCGGTAAAATCGATGAAGTTGAGACATGCCGTGCTGACGAGCGTCAACCGCGATGATCTTCCGGACGGAGGCGCCGGGCACTGGGCAGAGACCGTCAGGGCGATTCGTGCCGTCAATCCGGCCGTCAGCATTGAATGCCTGATTCCTGATTTTCAGGGAAGCGTCGAGGCGCTTGACCTGGTCATGTCGGAAATTCCGGAGGTTCTGAACCACAATATCGAAACTGTTCCATCGCTTTACCGCCAGGTACGCCCGCAGGCCAGCTATGCCACGTCCCTGTCTATCATCGAGCGGGCTAAGCGTGAGTTCCGGCTCGCCACAAAGTCAGGTATGATGTTAGGGATGGGCGAAACAGCACAAGAGGTCGAAGCTTCGCTTCTCGACCTGAGGAAACACGGTTGCGACATGGTGACCATCGGCCAGTACCTTCAGCCGACGGCAGCGCACCTTGCGGTCAGCCGTTACGTAACACCCGACGAGTTCGAATATTACCGATCCTTTGCACAGAAGGCCGGATTCAGGCATGTACAGTCAGCCCCGTTCGTGCGCAGCTCTTATCATGCCGAGGCGTTTATCCCGTCAGAACTTCTTTCATAAACCCTAACCCTGTTGTAACTATGGCACCTAATGCATCATTGATGGTCTATGCCTACTGGGCCCTTGCGGTCATCATAGGTATGGTCTTTTTCCGCAAGGACATTTTTGCGTTCGACACAAAATTCGATACCAGACGAATTATTCTTTTGACCTTCTCTGTTGTGATCCTTGCCGTCAACGCTTATGTCTACTCCCATTCGACCACAGACGGCGGCCGGACGATCGATCCTCTGAGCGTTCTGATATTCAGCATAGGCAACGGCGTAGCTGAAACGTTCTATTTCTACGCTTTTTTCAAGCTTGGCGAATATCTCATCGGTCGGTTTACTGCCAACCAGTTGGCAAGGTTCATCGTCGGCTTTGCTTTCTTCTTGTTTTACAGCTGGCTTGTCCACAAGTTCTTCTGGCTTCAAATCCTTCCGACCCACGTTGTTCAGACCAGCCCGCTCAAACCATTCTTCATGCCGGTCCAGCTCATGGTCGCAACCAGTTGGGTGCTCGCGTTTTTCTGGTACCGTGACATCCGCACCGTCTTTTTACTGCACACCGTTGTCGATTTCACCATGATCATGTGCGTCAAATTCTCGCTTTTCATTTAACAGGCAGACCATGAAACTTTACGGGGGAACCGTTCTTGTTGCAGGAGCCACGGGGCGTACCGGCCAATGGATCGTTCGGCGCCTGCAGGCTCACGGCGTCGATTGCCGGCTTTTCGTCCGTTCCGGCCAGAAAGCTTTAGAACTGTTCGGGCCGGAAAGTGTCGATAGTCTCGCTATCGGCTCGATCGAAAACCCGGATGAAATCGAAGCCGCTGTCAAGGGATGCCGGGCTGTCATTTCCGCCATTGGTGCATACGTCACCGACCCGGACGCCCCTCCCCCGTCGACCATCGAGAGGGATGGCATGAAACTGTTGGCGAGCCTTGCCCGAAAGTCAGGAGTCGAAAAGTTCGTTCAGGTGACCTCGTTGGCCGTGACCAGGCCCGAGCATCCGTTGAACAAGTATGGAGATGTGCTGACGATGAAGTTGCTGGGCGAAAACGCCATCCGATCGATCTATTCCGAAGCCGGCTTTTCCTATACGATATTGCGCCCCGGAGGACTGCTTGACGGCCCTCCGTTCCGGCACAGACTGCTTTTCGACAAAGGAGATACCATCACCGGCACGATCGATCGCAGCGACGTGGCCGAAGCTGCGGTGATCTCTCTCTGGCATCCAAAGGCAATCAACCAGACCTTCGAACTCATAAAGGCCGACGATGCCGAAGTGCCGCAATCATCCCTCGAACCGTTTTTCGATCAACTCTGAGGGGCCATTTTTCCCGGGCCGGTTTTGCAACATTGGCCAGTGTTGATAATTCGTTAAAAAAGGCTGCCTCACAAGTCATCATGAGGCAGCCTTTTTTAATATTGGTAAAGAGTCGGCAGCTGGTCGTTCCTTATGCGGCTAACGAAAGGGCGCATCATCCTTCTTTCTTGCCCCCCTAAGTCCTTTGTGTCTTTTACGTCCTTTTGGTCCTTTCGTTATTCCTGGGGGATCTAAGGTTATTTCGTGCGCTCAACATGAGCTAAAAACGCAGCCGCCTCGATGAATCCTACGACCCTGTTGTCAGGAATCTCTTTTCCTGATTTATCGAAGAAGATTATGCCGGGAGGGCCGAACAGTCCGAAGCGTTTCATGAGGGCTTTGTCAGCGTCGG
>Ga0326726_10003105_pt1 | contig 15250 bp, 19 predicted proteins | sample MHFenrmetagenome_2_FD_207603 | JGI IMG/M metagenome (GOLD analysis project Ga0326726, IMG submission 207603) | Lab enriched peat soil microbial communities from Michigan Hollow, Ithaca, NY, United States - MHF15MN | ecosystem: Environmental > Terrestrial > Soil > Wetlands > Peat | place: USA...
CGCGCGGCCCCTTGCCCCTTGCCCCTTGCCCTTTGCCCTTTGCCCTCTGCCCTCTCTATAATCGCTGCTCGTGACCTCTTCCTCCGTTCCCGCCTACAAGCGCGTCCTCCTCAAGCTCTCCGGCGAAGCCCTCATGGGGAGCCAGACGTACGGCATCGATCCGGCGGTCGCGACGCAAATCGCGAAGGACGTGGCCGAAATCCAGGGCATGGGCGTCGAGACCGCGATCGTGATCGGCGGCGGCAACATCTTCCGCGGTGTCGCCGCCAGCGCGCGCGGGATGGATCGCGCGACGGCGGACTACATGGGCATGCTGGCCACCGTCATCAACGCGCTCGCGCTGCAGGACGCCCTCGAACAGCAGCAGATCGTCACGCGCGTCGTCACCGCGATTGAAATGCGCGCGGTCGCAGAGCCGTTCATCCGCAGGCGGGCCATTCGCCATCTCGAAAAAGGCCGCGTCGTGGTGTTCGGCGCCGGCACGGGCAATCCGTTCTTCAGCACCGACACCGCGGCGGCGCTGAGGGCGATGGAGATCAAAGCTGACGTGATTCTCAAGGCCACGAAGGTCGACGGGATCTTCGACGCCGACCCGATGCTCAAGCCCGACGCCACGCGGTTCGACAGGATTTCCTACCTGCAGGTGCTCGAGCAGGGCCTCCAGGTGATGGACGCGACGGCCATATCCCTCTGCATGGACAACAAGCTGCCGATCGTCGTCTTCAACCTGCGCACGCCGGGCAACATCAGGCGCGCGATTGTCGGCGAGGCGATCGGATCGCTCGTGACCGCGTGACCTTGTCTGACCTTGTCTGACCTTGTCTAATCGGGAGCATCACCATGGACGTCAATGACCTCAAAGGCCTATACGCCGAAGTCAACAAGCGGATGAGCACCGCCCTGCAGCACCTTCAGCACGAGTTCGCCGGTGTGAGAACGGGCCGCGCGTCCGTCAACATCCTCGACGGCGTGATGGTCGACGCCTACGGATCGAAGATGCCGCTCAATCAGTTGGCGGGGCTCTCCGTCCCGGAGCCGACGCTCATCGTCGCGCAGCCGTTCGATCACTCGCAGATGGGCGCCATCGAGAAAGCGATCCGCGCGGCGGGGCTCGGGCTGAATCCGGCGAACGACGGCAAGATCGTCCGCATCCCGCTGCCGTCGCTGACGGAAGAGCGCCGCAAGGAGCTCTCGAAACACGTCCACAAGCTGAGCGAAGAGGCCCGCAACAGCGTGCGGCAGGTGCGCCGCGACGCCAACGATCGGTTGAAGAAGATCCTGAAGGACCACAAGATCTCCGAGGACGACGAGAAGAAGGGCCTCGACGAAGTACAGAGACTGACCGACGCTCACATCAAGCAGATCGACGACCTGCAGAAGAAGAAGGACGGAGAGCTGTTGGGGAAGTGAGAAGGCAGAAGGCAAAAGGCTAAAGTGTCCTTCTTCTCACACCTCGAATGCTCCGTGCCCTGCGGAGCGCCGACGCTCGACCCGCGCGGCCGGCACCACCTCTGCTCGTGCGGGGCTCCTCTGCTCGCCCGCTACGACCTCGATCGCGCGCGGGCGTGGTCGCGCGACAGCCTCGCGGCACGCGAGCCGAATATGTGGCGCTATCGCGAGCTGCTGCCGCTCTTCGACGGCGAAACGCCTGTCACGCTCGGCGAAGGCTTCACGCCGCTGTTCCACGCGCGATCGCTCGGCGCGTCGGTCGGACTTGATCGGCTGTACATCAAGGACGAATCGCTCAACCCGACCAATTCCTTCAAGGCTCGCGGACAGTCCGCGGCGATCACGCGCGCCAAGTATCTCGGCGCGAAGACGATCGCGCTGCCCACCGCGGGCAATGCCGGCAATGCGGCGTCCGCGTACTCGGCGGCGGCCGGGCTCGCCTGCGAAGTTTTCATTCCGAAGGACGCGAAACAGCCGTTCGTCGACGAATGCCGTCTCTACGGCGCGAACGTCACGCTCGTCGACGGACTGATTACCGACGCAGGCCGCATGGCGGCCGAGCGCGGCGGACCGCTCGGCTGGTACGACGTCTCGACGCTGAAGGAGCCGTACCGCATCGAAGGCAAGAAGACGATGGCGTACGAGCTGGCCGAGCAAATGCACTGGACGTGGCCTGACTGGATCGTCTATCCAACCGGGGGCGGCACGGGCATGGTCGGCATGTGGAAAGCCTTCGATGAATTGGAGCGTATCGGCTGGATGCAGGGACGCCGGCCGCGCATGGTGTCCGTCCAGGCCGAGAACTGCGCGCCCATCGTCCGCGCGTTTCAACAGGGCACGGAGAAGGCGCAGCCGTGGGAGGGGGCGACGACGATCGCCGACGGCCTCCGCGTGCCGCGCGCCATCGGCGACTTTCTCATCCTCCGCGCCGTCCGCGAGAGCGGCGGCACGGCGCTCGCCGTGACGGATCGATCGATGGTCGACGGCATGCTCGCAATCGGCAAGCACGAGGGCGTCAGCGCCGCGCCGGAAGGCGGCGCCGCGCTGGTCGCGATTCAGACGCTCGTGACCGATGGCGTGATGAACCGTCAGGACTCCGTGGTGCTCTTCAACACCGGCGGCGCGCTGAAGTATCTCGACGTCCTGCGCTAGTCGCCGAAGGCGACGCCGAGGGCCTTCGCGGTCACGAGCAGATCGGAGTCCTTCGGTACGGTCTTCGTCTTCCCCACCACGTCCTCGAGGCGGCGCGCGATAATGTCCGGCGGCGCGAACGCCACCATCGTGCCGAACTGGCCACGCTTGAGCAGCTCGACCGCCTTACCGCCGAATCGCGTCGCCAGCACGCGGTCGAAGCTCGTCGGCGCGCCGCCGCGCTGCAGGTGGCCCAGCACGACCGACCGCGTTTCCTTCCCCGTCTCTTTCGCGAGCGCCGTGGCCACTTGCGCGCCGATCCCGCCGAGACGCTCGACGTGGCCATCTGTCGCCGCTTCGATGAGCGACGTCGTCCCGCCCGCGGGAAACGCGCCCTCCGCGACGACGACGATGCTGAACTTCGCGCCCCATGTGTCGCGCTCGCGCAGCCGCGCGGCGACGCGGGACAGATCGAACGGAATCTCGGGGATCAGGATGGCATCGGCGCCGCCGGCCACGCCCGCGTAGAGCGCGATCCAGCCCGCGTTGCGACCCATCACTTCGACGACCATGATCCGCTTGTGCGCCTCGGCCGTCGTGTGGAGCCGATCGATCGCGTCGGTCGCGAACGCCACGGCCGTGTCGAACCCGAAACAATTCGTCGTCCCGACGATGTCGTTGTCGATCGTTTTCGGCACGCCGACGATCGGAATGCCGCGGAGGCTGAACTGGTGCGCGATGCCGAGCGTGCCGTCTCCGCCGATGACGACGAGCGCACCGAGGCCCATCTTGTGGAACATCTGGACGACGCGATCCGAGTAATCGTGGACGCCTTCCGAGGTCGTAACCGGATACGCGAAGGGATTGCCGCGATTCGTCGTCCCGAGAATCGTGCCGCCGAGGCGCAGGATGCCGGTCACGTCGCGCGGCGTCAGCGGACGCGCGCGATCGGGCTCGATCAGGCCGTCGAAACTGTCTTCGAGCCCGACGCACTCGATGCCGCTGTTCGCGGACGTCTTGACGACCGCCCGAATGACCGCATTGAGACCGGGGGCATCGCCGCCGCCAGTCAGCACGCCGATACGTTTGATCGCTGACATTCGTGCGAGTGTACCGCAGCAGCGGGCCGGCCGCATTGCGGCGCCGTAAAACGGCGTGGTACAATGCTCGTTCACGCCGTGGGCGGCTAGCTCAGCTGGGAGAGCGCCGCGTTCGCAACGCGGAGGTCGGGAGTTCGAGCCTCCTGCCGTCCACCAAATTCTTTCAGCAATTCCGCGATTTCAGACGCCGTTGACGAGTCATCGTCAACGGCGTCGTCGTTTTGTGACCTCGTAGTGTTTCATTGCTCGGCCGAGGGTTCTCGAGGCCCTGAGATCCGGTCCGTGGTATAGACTCTCCCGCCGTGCTCGACGCGATGTCGCTCCGCCTACTGCTGGCCGCGCTGGTCGGCTGGCTCGACCAGCGGCAGCAGGACGCCGTGGTCTACCTCATCGAAGAGAACCGTATCCTCCGTGGGCACGTGCGCGGCCGGATCCGGCTGACCGATGAGGAGCGCCGTCGGTTGGCGAGGCACGGACACCGGCTGGGCCGTCGCCGACTTCGTGACGTCGCCACGATTGTCACGCCCGACACGATTCTCCGCTGGCACCGGCAACTCATCGCGCGCAAGTGGACGTACACGAAGCGGCGCGGCGGTCGTCCGGGCGTGCTCGCCAAGATTCGGCGCCTGGTCGTGCGGATGGCCGAGGAGAATCCCACGTGGGGCTACACGTGAATCCTCGGCGCGCTGAAGAACGTGGGCCATCGGGTCAGCCGGTCCACGATTGCCCGCATCTTGAAAGCGCACGGCATACCGCCCGTGCCCGAACGGCCGACGTCGTGGCAGACATTTCTGCGGGCGCACTGGGGCGCGATCGCCGGCGCGGACTTGTTCACGACGGAGGTCTGGACCTGGCGGGGCCTGGTGACCTACTACACGGTGTTCGTGATCGACGTGGCCTCCCGTCGGGTGCAGATCGTCGGATCCACACTCCATCCCCACGAGATGTTCATGCAGCAAGTCGCGCGCACGATGACGGATGCGGATGAGGGGCAACTCGTCCAGCATCGCGTGCTGATCTGTGATCGGGACACGAAATGGAGCGCGCCGGTGCGCGCCCGGCTCGGCGAGGCGGGGGTTCGCGTAGTGCAGACGCCGTATCAGGCGCCGAATGCGAATGCCTATGCCGAGCGGTTCGTGCGCTCGATCAAGGACGAGTGTCTCAGCCGCGTGATCCCGTTCGGGGAGCGCCATCTCCGCCGTACGATCGCGGAGTACGTCGCACATTATCACCTGGAGCGGAATCATCAAGGACTTGACAACGCCCTTATCGATGGCGTGCCCCAGGTCGAAGGCGCCACGAGGATTTACCGTCGACCCCGACTCGGCGGGCTGCTGAATTATTGCTGTCGCGCGACGTAGTCGGGCACCGTGAGCGCTTCGACGGCTCGGCTTACGAAAGAGACATTACGCTCACACGATCATCACCAGCGCGATACTGACTGGCGCGAGCACAGGCCCCCACCACGGCAGCGGCAGCAGGAACAGGATGTCCCAGTCCAGCAGCGTCCTCGGCCAACCCGAGATGAGGCGAAGGAAGACGTAATAGAAGATGTCCCAGGCGCCGAACGCCAGCGCCGGCGTAACCGGCGCGACGGCGCCATGTGCGTCCTGCGAGGGCCCCCAGCGTGGCGATCATGACCAGGGTGGCCGCCTCGCGCCACAATTCGACGTTGCCCAGCGCTCCGTGCATCGGCAGCGGGTCTGCCTGGTACGGCTCGATCCGATCAACGAGCGCGCGGATGTAAAAGACGCTGGCGGCTTCGACCCAGGCCATCGCGATCGCGAAGGCCATGACGATCGCCCAGCGCCTTCGCTCCGAGAGAAAACTCCTCATCGCCGCCCCTCCGCGACGCTTCGCGTAGCAGTCGTCTCGATTTGAGCCTCGACCTGGCGGATGCGCGCCTCCACGCGGTCGATGACGTGGTCCGGCGTCGAGGTGCCGGCCGTCAGTCCCACGACCTTCGCGGCATCGAACCATTCGTGGCGGACGTCTGCGTCGGTTTGCACGTGGTGCACGCGGGCGCAGTAGCGCGCACAGGTCCGTACCAGTTCGCGCGTGTTGTTGCTCGACCGGCCGCCGACCACGATGACGACGTCGGCCTGGCGTGCCATTACGACCGCCGCCGACTGCCGCTCCTTGGTGGGCCTGCAGACCGTGTCGATGAAACGCACGTCCGATCGCGGAAATCGCCGTCGGATCAGGTCGACCAGGTGCCGCACCTTCTGTACCGCCTGCGTCGTCTGGGCCGCCACGCCGATGCGTGAATGCCACTCGAGGGCGAGGACGTCATCGTCTTCGAGCACGACGTCGAACCGATCGAGATCGCCCGTAAGGCCGCGCACCTCCACATGGTCGCGTTGCCCGACGATGACGACGTGGTAGCCGTCGCGGGCCAGGGCGGCGACGGCGTGGTGCGCGACGCGGACGAGCGGGCACGTGGCTTCGACCACCGCCAGTCCCAGGGCGCGGGTCCGCGCGAGGGTCCGCCCGGAGGTGCCGTGGGCCGTCACCATCAGAGTCGGCGTCCTGACGTGTGCGACGTCCTGCGCGACCGCGATGCCCTTCGCCTCGAGGCCGCTCAGAACGGTGGGGTTGTGGACGAGGTCGCCGAGGATCGTGAGGGGGCCGGCGTCGGCGTGCTCGAGCGCGAGGGCGATGGCATCGCGAACGCCGAAGCACATGCCGAGATGGGCCGCACGGAGGATACGCATACGAAAAGAGTCTACACAGAGTACTTTGTATTGTAAAGTCATCGATGTGCTCCACATTGGAAGAGATGTTCGATCCGGACCGCGTGAAGGAGACACACAGGCCTGGCGGATGGAGGCTAGCGGGCACCTCGACTCGCGCGATCAAAGGTCACGAATTCGGATTGCATCTGGAGCCGAGCGAGCGGGCGCAGCTCATCGCATTCCTGCGAACATTATGACGTGGGGCCAGGATCGTTCACGCACTCGTGCGCTCGAATCTGCCGTCATTTCACCTCTCCTCGGCTGAGGCGACTTTCGCCACAGGCTGCTAGAGAGAGGCACTCGACATGATGCCCGGAGACAGAACACACTGACGGATGCCTCATGCGCGTAAGAAACACTGGCTGCGGCGTTACGACTGGGACGCGATCGCGGGGATCGTGGCCGCGGCGGCCGCGCTGATCCTCCACCTCCTGCACATTGTCCAGTCGGACATCCTGCTGACCCTCACGCTTGTGCTCGTCGCGCTCCTGCTGCTCCGGCAGCTCCGCCACGAGGAGCGGGAGGAGCGGGTCGAAGACATCACCGGTCGGACTGAACAGTTGATCGTGAAGCTGCACGATGTACTCAAGGCACCGGAGGTCGTGCTCATCGGCCCGCGCTATCTACGTTCGGCGAGTGAAGCGTTCGCCCGCCAGGCTCGCGGGGACATGGTGTGGTTCAACGTGTGTTTGATGATGTTCCGGCCGCAGGAGCTCTTTGACTGCCTGCTCAAGCCAGCCGTAGAGAATCCTCACGTGACGCGCATCGAGTTCGTACTGGATGACGGCGAACGCGCCAACTGGCGCGACCACGTCGCACCAAAACTGGCCGCGTGCCGCGGGCGTGAGAAAGTCGTCGAACCGCGATGGTGCACTCTGCACGAGAGCGTGTCGTTCGTGATCGGCGACCGCGCGGCGGACGGCCAGGCCGAAGCGCAGCTCAGCTTCTGGGGCGAGCCGTTCATGGCTCGCACAACGGGACGCGACGTCCCCCGCTACATCTTCCACGTCCAGGCACATTCTGAGCTTGTGCCCCGACTGGTCGAGCTCGCACGCACGTACCGCATGGCGCCGTAGCGCGAGGCGCCTGCCTCAGGCCGGCCGGATCATTGTCAACAACATCTTGAACCGCGTCCGCGCGGCGACCGCGTGCGGCTGATTCGCCGGCATCAGCACCATTTCGCCCGCCGGCACTGTGAGCGGCACGCCCGCGATCGTGATGAGGGCTTCCCCCTCCAGCACGTGCGCGATGGCGTCGAACGGCGCAGTGTGCTCGCTCAGTGATTGGCCTTCATCGAACGCGAACAGCGTCACGGTGCCGCCGCCGCGCTTGAGCAGGATGCGACTGACCACCGCCCCGTCCTGATAGGCAGCCAGGGTCATCGGCGCGACCGGAGCCGCGCCAGGCATTTCAGATGGATTCGCCACGCATTCCTCCCAGGGCCATCGAACGGCCCGTGCTGACCATGAACAGGAGCAGCGCCACGGCGTTGAGCAGGCCGCCCCAACCCCGCCAGCGCCCGAGCACATCCACCAAATCCCCGACGACCCGCACGATCAACGACAGGTGCAGGACGCCGACGTGCACATAGAACGACGGGCGGTACGTCAGCGGCACGCCGAGGACCGCTGGAAAGATGATCGGCGCGTGCGCGAACACCATCGATACGACGAACCCAACGAAGACCGCATGGAGCAGCGCGTCGTACAGAACCCCTGGCATGGCAGCTCCGGTGACGGCCGCGATGGCGCCGCCAACACCCAGCCACGCGTAGCCGCCCAGGAGGCTCACGGCCATGAACCGCGTCAGCCCACGCTGATGAACCGTCCGCCGCGCCACGTCGTGCTGCGCTAGCCACGACGTCAACGCGATGAGGCCCACGCCGAGGGCGCGGACGCCCCTCTCCGGCCACCACGCCGCCGCAGCGACGCCGCCCAGGACCACCGCCACTGCCAGGACAAACTCCAAGCGGACGGCCGGCGTCGGCCGCAACAGGCGATTCAGTTCGAGCCGCTCGCCCGCGATCGTCAACACCAGGAACGCCAGCCACCAGAAGACCACGCGAAAAATCGGCGCGCCACCAAGCCACTGCACGTTGCCGATCGTCCATGCGAGGGTGCCCATTGTCATCGTCGCGATGAAAAGCGATGCGTGCCGCCGCCACACGACGACGAAGATCGCGATCATGACGAGGCTGCCGGCCGTGATCGACCAGGGCGCGAACGAACCGAGGGGGCCGAGATCCAGCATGACCGCGCCTGCCGCGACGAGCGCGGGCGCGGCATATCCCCATATGGCACCGAGTGCGATTGCCCGCTCGAGGCTGATGAGCGTGCCGAGGAACCCGCAGACCATCAGCGGACCGTGCGCGATCAACTGATCCTGCCACGGCAGCGGCAGGTTCCACCCGAGGCGCACCAGTCCGAGCCACATGCCGCCGGCCATCGACAGCAGTCCGACGACTAGCAGCGGCACCCGGCGCGCCGCCAGCCGCATCAGCGCTCGCCCTCGCCAAGCTGACGCCTAGCTTCGTCGGACATCATGTCGGAATCCCACGGGGGCTCCCACTCAAGGGCGATGTCGACGTCCGTCACGTCCGGGACGCGGTCGCGGATCGCCGACGTCGCGAGATCCTTCAGGTAGTCGGCCAGCGGGCACGACGGGCTGGTCATCGTCATCGCAATGCGCACGCGCGCGCCATCGACCGCGATGCGGTACACCAGTCCGAGGTCGACGATGTTGACGCCGATCTCTGGATCGATGACCTGGCGCAACGCCTCGCGGATGTCAGGTTCGGTCGCCATGACGTCCATCATCGTTCACTCTCGTGGTGCGCGTGTTATGTTTCGAGCGTGGATCCTCTCGCAGGCTCGCAGTGGAGTGCTCCTGGCACCGTGGCGGGATTCGCGCAGTCGGCGCCAAATGGCGTGCTCATGACGTTCGCGGAGGAGGAGCTGAAGCGGTCCAGTGGCGGGCGCGTGCTCGATGTCGGCTGCGGTGCCGGGCGCAACGCGCTTCCGCTCGCGCGCCTGGGGTGGAACGTGGTAGGCACCGACCTGTCGTGGCCCATGCTCTGCGCGGTCGTGCAGCGCGCGCATGAGCATGGACTCGACGACCGGCTTCATGCCGTCCTTGCGCCGATGGAGTGCATTCCGGCGAAAGACTGCAGCTTCGACCTGATCGTTGCGCACGGCATCTGGAATCTCGCGCGTTCCGCCGCGCAGTTTCGGAGGGCGCTCGGCGAGGCGGCCCGTGTGGCCAAGCCAAGCGCGGGACTCTTCGTGTTCACGTTCTCACGAAACACGTTCGCGGCGCGGATCGCGCCTGTTCCCGGCGAGTCGTTCGTGTTCACCGAGTTCTCCGGCGAGCCGCAATGCTTCCTCACCGAGGCCCAACTCGACGACGAGTTGCGTCGCGTCGGCTTCATGCGGGATCCCGCCGTGCCGTTCCACGAGTACAACCTGCAGAAGCCGCGGACGCTTTCGACCGCCAAGGCCCCCGTGATCTACGAGGTCGCGTTCCGCCGTCACACGTGACTCGCACTCCGGAAAGCCGAGCGCACCTATCTCGGCAGCCGCCGCCGCCGTGATTTCGACCCAGCGCTCATCTCTTACGCTCGCTCTGCGCAGCGATCATCGCTCGATCCATTCCACGAACGATCCCACGCTGTCGGTCACCACCATCACGCGCAGGACCCGATCGTTGTGGTACATCAGCTTTGCACCGGCGCGTGCGTCCTCGACGGACGGATAGCGAATCCACGTTTCGGGAAGACTCGCCGCCGTCCCCTGCTTCATGGTCGGTCGGAGTCTGAATGCCCGCGTCGCCATCGTGCCCTCCGCCTGCCGCGTCGAGCGAATCCTCGAGGCGGTATCGCCATGATGTGTCCGGGCATGGCGGTCGGTCTTTGCGCTGGCGCAATCAGCGATCCGAGTGCGAGCGAGCGAGTATCGTAAAATCGCACCTCATCGGTCCCGCGAGGCTCCCCATGACCATGCCCCAGGGCCCGTCGGAACTCGCGCGTGACCTCGGCCACGTGCAGCTGTTTGACGGTCTCGCCGCTGACGTCCTGACGAGGATTCTGGCGCAGGCGCACTCGAAAGCGATCGGCGCCGGCGAGCGCTTCTTCCACGAAGGCGACCCCGCGGACGCGTTCTTCGTCCTTACCCGTGGCCGGGTGAAGCTGACACAGCTCACGCCGGAGGGACATCAGGTGGTCCTGCGCATCATTGGGGCCGGCGAGGCCTTCGGCGGCGCGGGGGCGTTCGGCGATCTCACCTATCCCACGAGCGCCGAAGCGATCGAGCCGGGGGTCGCCCTCCTGTGGACCTCCAGCGCGATGCGACAGCTGCTGGAAACCGAGCCGAAGCTGGCCCTCAACGCCGTGCGATTCGTCGCCGGCCGCCTGCACGATTTGCAGCGACGCCACCGCCAGCTCATGACCGAACGGGTCGAGCGGCGCGTCGCGCGCGCGGTGCTGCGGCTGGTGCACGAGGCGGGTCGGCGCGTGGACGTCGGCGTGGAAATTGACTTCCCCGTCTCACGGCAAGACCTCGCGGAAATGACCGGCACCACGCTGTACACGGTCAGCCGGCTCTTGAGCGCGTGGGAGGAGCGCGGCATCCTCCAGAGCGGGCGTCAGCGCATCATTCTGACGAAGCCGCATGCGCTAGTCGCCCTCGCCGAAGACCTGCCCGAACGCTGACGCGCGCCAGGTACCCGCTCTCTTTGCGCTCGCGCAAAGACGTGTCTCCGCCCCTGGTCCAGGATGGTCGTGGGGGATCGGACGCATGGGGGATCGGCCTGACGTGATCAGCGCGCACGACACGGTGTCGGTGCTCGTGGCCCGAGACCCGCGCGCGGCGCGGATTCTCCTGAATCACGGCATGCACTGTGTCGGCTGTGCCATCGCCCCGTTTGAAACGTTGGCCGAGGTGTGCGCCGTGTACGGCCTCCCGTTGGAGTCGCTCCTCGACGAACTCCGCCATAGATCCAGTGCGATGACCCCGAGTCCAAGAAAGGAGCGCGACGATGCCTGCGCTGCAGACGATCGCGAGGGTCAGCGACCAGATCGTTGATCGAGCCCGCGCCGAGTACCTCGAGATGCCCGGCCTGTGTCTCACCGTGCCGCAAGCCGCCCGCTTGCTTGGCGTAACCACCGTGGAGTCCCAGCGCGTGCTGTCGGCGCTCCTTGATGGCGGATTGCTCCGACGCGATCCGAACGGCGCCTACCGGCGGCGGCCCTGCCCGCGGTGCGCGTGATCGAGATGGATCACTTGCCTAACGACCGACGTCCGCCGGACACGCTCTCGTCGTGGTGGCGACACACCACGATTCTGCTCCTCGTGTTCGGCGTGACCGTGTTGCTGTGGCTCGCCGTTCGCACCTACCGCGGCGGGCCGCCGATGCCGGAACGTGTCGTCGATGCGACCGGGACGGTCCTCTTCACTGGCACCGACATCATGGCCGGTCAACAGGTCTTCCTGAAATACGGTCTCATGGAGAACGGCACGATCTGGGGGCATGGCGCGTATCTCGGTCCAGATTTTTCCGCCGCGTATCTGCATGCGGTCGTGGACGACGCCCGGGAGCAGATCGCCGCGCCGCAGGGCGGTGCGTGGGCGACGCTCACGCCGGCCGAGCAGGCGGCCGTCGATGCCAGAGTTCGCGCGCGGCTGAAACAGAACGGGTATGACGAGCGCACGCGCACGCTCACGCTCTCGGACGTCGAGGCCGCCTCGTACCCTCACCAGATCGTGCGGTGGCAAAAGTATTTTGCGGAGCCTCACGAGAGCAGCGGATTGCCCCCGCACGACATCACGGATGGCGAGGCGCTCCGTCAGCTGACGGCGTTCTTCGCCTGGACCGCGTGGGCATCAGTGGCCGTGCGTCCCGGGACCACCTATTCCTACACGAACAACTTCCCCTACGACCCGGTCGCCGGCAATACGGTGACCAGCGAGGCGATCCTGTGGAGCGCGCTCAGCCTGATCACCTTGCTCGCCGGGACCGGCCTGGCGCTCCTCGCGTTCGGGAAGTTCGACTACCTGGGCTGGAAAGGCCGGACCGGGCACGTCCATCCGCAACTCTTGCCGGGCGTGACCACCCCGAGCCAGCGCGCGACGCTGAAGTACTTCGTGCTCGTCGCGGTGTTGTTTCTGGCGCAGGTCGTGGTCGGCGGGGCCACGGCGCACTACCGGGCGGATCCCACCAGCTTCTACGGCCTCGATCTCAGTCGCTGGCTGCCCAGCAACATCGTGCGCACGTGGCACCTGCAGCTCGCGATCTTCTGGGTCGCCACCGCGTATATTGCTGGAGGGCTGCTGCTCGCGCCCGCGTTATCCGGCCGGGATCCCCGAGGCCAAACGACCGGGATCCATATCCTCTTTGGCGCCCTCGTCGTGGTCATCGGGGGCAGCCTGCTGGGCGAACTGCTCGGCATTCATCAGCGCCTCGGCACGTGGTGGTTCTGGCTCGGCCACCAGGGCTGGGAATACCTGGACCTCGGTCGGGCCTGGCAGGTGTTGCTGACGCTTGGCCTCGTCGGGTGGCTTGTGCTGCTCGTGCGTGCGATCGGTCCGGCGCGCCACGATGCGGCGGCACGGGAGATCGCGTCACTCTTTTTGTACACCGCGGTCGCGATTCCGCTCTTCTATTTGCCGGCCCTCTTTTTTTCGAGCACGAGCAGCTTCTCCGTCGTCGACACCTGGCGCTTCTGGATCATCCATCTCTGGGTCGAAGGGTTCTTTGAGGTCTTCGTCACCGTCATGGTGGCCATCGTCTTCTTCAAGTTGGGCGTCATCTCGCAGCAGACCGCCGCAAGGGTGGTGTACCTCGACGCCATTCTGTATCTCGGAGCCGGCATGGTGGGCACGGCGCATCACTGGTATTGGACGGGCCAGTCGGTCACGACGCTGGCCTTCGGCGCCATGTTCTCAGCGATGGAGGTCGTGCCGCTCACCCTGCTCACCCTCGATGCGTGGGATTTCATCACGCTGAGGGAAGGCACGTGCGACGTCTGCGGCCAGGCGATCGCCGTGCCGCACAAGTGGACGTTCTATTTCATGATCGCCGTGGGCGTGTGGAACTTCGTCGGGGCCGGCGTGTTCGGATTCCTCATCAACCTGCCGGTGGTCAGCTACTTCGAAGTCGGCACGCTCCTGACGCCCAATCACGGGCACGCCGCCATGATGGGCGTCTTTGGGATGCTGGCCGTCGCGTTGATCGTCCTGGCCATCCGACAAGTCTCAACGGACACCGAATGGTCGTCTGTCGAGCCGTACATCCGTGTGTCCTTTTGGGGCTTGAATATCGGCCTCGCGCTCATGGTCGTCACGAATCTGTTTCCAGGTGGCGTGCTGCAACTGTTGGACGTCCTGAGACACGGCTATTGGCATGCGCGCAGCCGGGAGTTCCTAGACGCCCCGCTCGTCAGAACGCTCGAATGGCTCCGGATGCCGGGCGATGTGGTCTTCATCGCGTTCGGCGTGGTGCCGTTGCTCATCGCGACGGCACGCACCTACCTCCGTAGCGCGACGAACCACGGGAGGCATCCCACCCACGGCGACGCGAGCCAGGTCCGCACCGTCGCCACGGCGCTTGACTGATGGCACATTTCTGAGGTCACGATGACACCACGGACCCAACGTTCCAGACTTCACGAACCTGACCATCGTGGCGTTCGCCGAGCGATTGATACCGCGCGCATCCTTGGAGGCCGTCATGCGTGACTCGTCCCTCTGGGCAGGTCTGGTGATCGTGTCGGTTTCACTCACGGCGTGCGGTGGTCGCCAGCCGGCCGCTGTGGCAGGTCCTCCCCTCGCGACGAAGAACATGCCGGCCGTCGCCGGACAGCAGACCACGTGTGCCGGGCCACGTGAAAAGACCTTCAACCTCGACGTCGTGGAAACGACCGGGGTTGATCTCGGCATGGGGATGACGTTCGCCGCCTGGGCGTACAACGGCCGGGTTCCCGGGCCGACGATTGAAGCGTGCGAGGGTGACACGGTCACGCTCAACGTGCACAACACGGGGTCCACGTCGCATGGCCTCGACACGCATGCGTTCAAGATTGACGCGCGCAAGTACGGCCCGACGCCGCCCGGCACCACCTTGACCATCAAGAAAACCGTGGAGACGCCGGGCGTCTTCATGTATCACTGCTCGGCGGGGCCGGTGACCGACTTGCACATCAAGAGCGGCATCCATGGGGCGATGATCGTCTATCCGCGCACCGAGACCCTCCGTCCGGCGCGAGAGATCGTTGTGGTCGAGGACGCGGTGTACGGCACGGCCGATGCGCACGGACACATTCCCGGCACCGATCCGGCACGGACTGCGAAGAACGACCAGCTTTTGTCGATGTTCAACGGACGGCTCGACAACGAGGCCGTCCGAGTGCACTCGGGCGACCTCGTCCGCATGTACTTCGTGAATGTGGGCCCGTGGACCTCGGCGGTCCATGTCATCGGCAGTGTCCTCGATCGCGTGTATGCGGGCGCGCCACCGGTGCAGGGGGTGCAAACGTTCGCCGTGCCCGCGGGGTCGGGTGCGATCTTGGAGTTCTACATCCCCGAAGCTGGCGTGTTTCCGTTCGTCGATCACGACAAGTTGGCATTCCTGCCATTCGGGCTCGCGCTGGCGTTTTCCACGGTCGATGGGGCGGCCTCAGGCCACTGATCGTTGCGCAAGATCTGCATCACGATGGAACCCCAGTCGAATCTCGGACATTGCGATGAGCGGCAAGGCGACTGCACACGGACCGCGTTTTTTGGCGAGGGTGGAAGATGCCCGACGATCCGATTGAGATCTTCCGAGCCCTATTCGAGCGCGCCA
>Ga0326726_10003106_pt1 | contig 15249 bp, 9 predicted proteins | sample MHFenrmetagenome_2_FD_207603 | JGI IMG/M metagenome (GOLD analysis project Ga0326726, IMG submission 207603) | Lab enriched peat soil microbial communities from Michigan Hollow, Ithaca, NY, United States - MHF15MN | ecosystem: Environmental > Terrestrial > Soil > Wetlands > Peat | place: USA...
CAAGCACAGCTTGTCCTTCCTTCGTTGTTATCTCGAATCCCAGGCCAAATTTATCCCTGCCAAGATTCAGGTCACCTATCTGGTTACACGTAATTAGTTCTACCGTTCGTCTAGCGAGAAGTCTTTTTCCATTATATTCTCCTTTGTTCAGCAACATTTGCAGAAAGATGGCATAATCTTTTGTAGTTGAACTAAGTCCGGCTCCCCCGGCGAAATAAGTACCATTAAGTAATGGATAATTAACTGGTCCCTGAGGCATTGAAGTCACATGATGATCAGCATTTTCCGTGTTTACCTTTACCAACCTGCCACGTTTTTCTTCAGGTAGATAGAACCAGGTGTCATTCATTCCCAGGGGTTCGAAGACATGCTTTTTAAGGTACTGATCAAGTTTTTCGCCGGATAATATTTCAATCAGATAACCAATGACGTCCACATTCAATCCATAAGTAAATCTCTCACCCGGCTGATGTACGAGGGGCTGCTTTCCCAACAGCTTAATGTCATCTCCTATCGTCACTTTGTCATTACCAAAACTTCCTGCAATGCCTGCTTTCGTATAGATAGCCTTCATTGCCGGTGAACCGATTCCTGCATAATCAATTCCGGAAGTGTGGGTCAGTAAATCCCTTATAGTAATTTCCCTTCTTGAAGGAACTGTTGTAAATGTTGTATCTTTCTCATTAAACTTATCAAGGACCTGAGGATTAGCAAATTCCGGAATATATTTCGATATAGGATCATCCAGGAGAAACTTTCCCTCTTCAAACAACATCATTAACCCAATGCTGACTATCGCTTTTGTCTGCGATGCAATACGAAAAATATTATCAGTCTGTATCGGTATTTTATTTTCCAGATCGCTTACTCCAAATGATCTGTTATAAATGATTTTCCCATCGCGGGCTATAAACCCAACAGCTCCTGCAATCCAACCTTTGTCGATACTTTGCAAAAGCATTGTGTCGATCCTGTTCAGCCGTTCAGCAGAAACCTGAACTGATGCCGGAGTTGCCTCCATTAATTGATCTTTGTTCTGGCAAGAATATAAAGCCAGGAGGATAAAGAGAAAACTAGGTAATAGTAACCTTTTCATTTTAAGAAAGCATTTAGAATTAGTTTTGTCCTAAGTTAGCAATATTATCTACTTTTATATTATCAAAATATCAAGATTATGAATTGCCACAAAATCAATCGACGCCATTTCGTAAAAACTACAGGGATAGCTGCTGCTTTTCCATTTCTGCCTGGTGCTAAATCAACATATAAGACTCAGATTGGAGACCCTGGTAAGAATTATCATAAACTCGATGAAATACTAAAAAAGCCTGTTTTCAGAAAGGAGTTCTTTCCTGATCCGATAATTATTGAATCAGTTGAATTATTACGTTATAAAGACATTTTTCTTTGCAGGGTTCGCTCCAAAGACGGCGCTGAGGGAATCTCGGTCGGTCACAGTGGTCAGCTCAGATCGCAATATCCCATATTTACAAATCTGCTTCAACCATTTTTTATTAACAAGGATGCCCGCGAGCTGGATATGATCATGGAGAAGGTTTTCATATACAAACTAAACTTCAGGTTAAACGGAATGGCGCTTGGTGTACCTCTTGCCACCATTGAATTTGCAATACTTGATATGATGGGACGGATTGCAGGAAAATCGATCGGACAACTTATCGGTGAAATACATAATCCGAAAGTCGCGGTTTACCAGGCGACAGAATACCGCGAACTGCCGGTTAAAGAATCAATGGAGCTGATAATCAGAGATGTGGAAGAATATAAAGCAAATGCACTGAAAATAAAAGTAGGCGGACTTATGTTCGGAACTGAAGATATGTATGCAGTGGGGCCTCCCGGAAGGACCGAGGAGATTGTTCCTCTGGTCCGCAAAACTTTTGGTGATAAAATGATCCTTTATGCTGATTCAAATGGATTCTACTCAACTGAAGAAGCTATCAGGGTGGGCCGGCTCCTTGAAGATTACCGGTTTGAGTTTTTTGAGGAACCTGTACCCTTTGACTGGTATGAGGAAACAAAACATGTAGCGGATTCTCTTTCAATTGCTGTTGCAGGAGGGGAACAGGAATACAGCCTTCATGGATTCAGGTGGCTCATTGCAAATGACGGGCTTCAGGTTGTCCAGCCAGATATTTACTATTTTGGAGGCATGATTCGTTCTATGAAAGTAGCTCTCATGGCGGAGACATTGGGTAAGAAATGCACTCCTCATATGACAGGAGGAGGATTGGGATTCCTTTATATGATTCACTTTGTATCCGCTTTGCCAAACGCCCTCGCCTTCCACGAATTCAAGGGATTAAAAACTGAAATCGTTTTTGAATCTAAATCTTCTCCTCTTACCGTCGATGATGGCTTTATAAAAGTTCCTACAGGACCTGGTTCCGGCATCGAAATTGATCACGGGTTTATTAATAAATTCCAGATTGTAAAGGGTTGACTTTAACTCTGTCATATTGTTTTAAATGACCCACAAATTGTATTTAAATGCACAGAAGAGAGTTCATAAAAGCAGCCGGTGCCGGAAGTGCCTTAGCATTTGCCGGCCGGCCGGTAATGGCTGATTTTATTATTCTTGAAAATGACAGCTGGTTTGACAAACCCATGAGATGGGCTCAGCTAACCCTTGTTGAAAATGATCCTGGCCGGTTTGATCCCGATTTCTGGTTAGGCTATTTTAAAAAAATTCATGCGGATGCAGCCACTCTCAGTGCGGGTGGAATTGTTGCATATTACCCGACTGATGTACCTCTTCATCATCGCAGTGACTGGCTCGGAAACTCAGATCCTTTTGGTTACCTCGTAAAAGGATGCAGAAAGATGGGAATGTCGATAGTTGCCCGTACAGATCCTCATGCTGTACGGCAGAATGTTTATGATGCCCATCCCGATTGGATAGCAGTAACTGTGAAAGGAGAAAAACGCAGGCATTGGGCAAATAAAGATCTTTGGGTAACCTGTGCCCTGGGACCATATAATTTTGAATTTATGACTCAGGTCCACAATGAAATTATGGAAAAATATGAACCTGACGGAATATTTTCCAATAGATGGGCCGGTCATGGTATTTGTTATTGTGAGCATTGTAAGAGGAATTTCCTTGCTTATTCAGGTTTTGAGTTGCCGATCTCAACAGACAGATTCGATCCGGTCTGGCAGAAGTATAATGAATGGAATACTAACCGCTTAAGAGAACTCTGGATTTTATGGGATAATATTATAAGAAAACAAAAGTCTTCTTCACGTTTTATTCCAAACGGGTTCCCCGACAAGATTATCACCGGAGAGCTCTCTGATATCGTATTTACTGATCACCAGGCCAGAAGTGGAGTAATTCCACCATGGTCAAATGGGAAAGTTGCAAAGGAATTACGCGCATCAATAGGAATGAAGCCTCTTGGAGGTATTTTCAGCGTCGGATTTGAAGAACAGTACCGGTGGAAAGACTCAGTTCAGAGTGAGGCAGAAGTACGTGTCTGGGTCGCTGAAGGTGTTGCAAATGGCATGCGTCCTTGGTTTACAAAATTCTCTGGTGTACTTTATGACAGGCGATGGCTCAGTACGGTTGACAAGATTTACCAGGTCCTCTACAGGAACGAACGATACCTGAGAAACATATATCCTGTTGCCCGCGTCGGGATGGTATTCTCTGAACAGTATCCAAATTATGGCAATAAACAGTGGCAGCAGAGAAGCGAGGATCATGGGTCCGGAATGTATCATGCACTTCTGGAAAACCGGATACCTTTTGAAATGGTAAACTCAAGACTTCTTGATAAAGAGCACCTGAAGTTCTTCAGGCTGCTTGTCCTGCCAAATATTGCCACGCTGTCAAATAAACAGTGTGATGAAATTAAGAGGTTCGTTGAAAATGGTGGAAGCATCGTGGCAACATTTGAAACTTCCCTGTATGATGAAAAGGGGAATCAAAGGACAGATTTCGGATTATCGGACCTGTTAGGTGTATCATTTGACCAGGCGGTGGAAGGGCCTATGCAGAACAGCTATTTGCGCCTTAAAACAGATCCTTCCACAAACATGTTTCATCCGGTTCTTAAAGGACTTGAGGATGCCTATCGCATCATTAATACAATTTACAGGGTAAAAGTACTTCCAACTACCGAATTCCCGGAACCGGTGACACTTATTCCGACTTATCCTGACCTTCCGATGGAAGATGTATATCCGCGTAGTCCGGAAACAAATATACGGGAGTTGTATCTCCGGGATACAGGGAAGGGACGGATTGCTTACTTTCCGGGTGATATTGACCGGTCTTTCTGGCAGATCATGTCAGCAGACCATGGGAAACTTATCAGAAATACAGTACTCTGGGCTCTCAACGAGGAACCTGTTGTAAGTGTTAAGGGTCCCGGTGTGATTGATGTGACTGCCTGGCGGCAGGAAAAATCAATGACAGTACATCTTGTAAACCTGACCAACCCGATGATGATGAAAGGTCCGTTCAGAGAATTGATACCTGTCGATGCAGAAGTCAGCATTAAAATACCGGAAAATTCAGAGGTCAAAGCAGTCAGGCTTCTTGCAAGGAACCAAAATCCAAAATTTGTAACGATAGAGGGGCGGATCAAACTTTCCGTACCCCAGATATCTGATTACGAAATAGTTGCGCTGGACCTTTAATGAATTTTGTACATTTCACTTCCTGCAAGAAGGAAACACCCGAGCCCGAAATCCTCGAAATTCGGAACTATATCATATCCCACAGGCTGACTGTCGGACGGTTGTTTTCCAGTACCCTGAACATAACCAAGAAAACCATTTGGATGAAGTGACTCAGTGACCAGCCCGTTCCATGCTTTATTTACTATCGGAAGATATTTCTTCCTGCTTATCAGTCCTCGGTTGATGCACCATGCCATACTATATGTAAACATGGCAGTACCTGTCAACTCTTTGCCCCCAAAGTTCGAAGGATCAAGAAGACTGACATTCCAGAAGCCATCCTCACGCTGGACTTTAGCCAGGACCTTGAACATCTTCTTTAGGGTTTTCAGATACTCTTTTTTGTATGGGGAATTTTCCGGCAGAAATTCCAGCGTTCGCACCAGAGCTGCCGTTACCCATCCATTACCCCTTGACCAGTAACATCCTTTACCGTTGGGTTCAGCATAAGGCGGATCAAAATCCTTGTCGCGCCACCACAGATGATCTTTGGTACTGTATAGACCGGCTGATCCCTGTTTGAGTTTTGTGCAGAGATACATTTCATGTGCACGGTCAAAGTATCTGTTGTCCTTATAGATATAGCCGAGCCTGGCAAAAACCGGCATTGACATGTGAATTGCATCTATCCACCACCAGTCATCGGTCTTATCTGTTGCCAGCATACTGTCAATACAGGCTTTAATGTCTTTTATCCTCTCTTCTTTTGAAGGATCCAGAAGGTAAAGGTCGATATACGTCTGACCGCAGCACTGATCGTCACCGTTTCGGGTTTGGATCCCGTTCCGTAATCCCCATTTGTGAAATTCTCCCCAGTTAATGGCATAATTCAGGTAGGCCGGATCAGGATTAAGTCTGTAAAGAGCCATCAGGCCTTCATAAAAGGTAGCTCGTGTCCATATATTGCTGGGACGTTCACGGTCGGTAATAATAGTTTTTCCAACAACTGGCCATTTATCCATGAAGTATTTGTTGGCAAGTACCATGGCTGACATGGTTCTGTCCTTGGGAAGGGTCTGGGAGAAAAGTGAGATGAACGAGATGATTGAGATAATTGATAAGCTGGCAATTTTATTCATGGTGCATTACTTTTTCCAATAGAAACTCCGTCAGGTTCTCTGCCGCCTTTCTGTTCTCAAAACTGGCAGGCAGCCTGTCATGATCAATATATTCATTGTATATCCACGGGTCGCCTATGGCGAACACATAACCCTTCCCATAGCTGCTTTCGGCAATAAGAACCTTCCCGTTTTCAGAAAGAATTGGTTTTGCGCTGCCCGACAGGCTGATATTGGAAACCTCTTTGATATATATCTTCGAAACTCCCTTAAAAACCGGATGATCTGTGAACTTTGTACTTGCACCCATCTCAAAATTGGTACCTGTAACAGGATGAAGGGTTACATGGTTGAAAGTCATGCCGAAGTTTTTCATCAGCTTGTTAAGATGAGTAAACTCACAGTTCGGGGCATCGTTTGCCAGAACGGCCAGAACACCGCCCTTCTTTACCCATTTTTTGACAACCTTAATATCCTGGTCCATAATATAATTAGGCGATTTTGATTCGGTCGTAGTATCAGGGTCAACGATTATATAAACATCTATGGTTTTCAATACTGAGGCCGAAGGTTTTTCAATAGTTGTAATTTTAGCTCCCCGGGATGTGAATATCTCGCCCCATCGCGAGTATCCGCTCCATTCGGTATCGGTCCATAGGTAATGATATGGTTGCCCGGTAGTGGCATTTGTCTCGCGGTTGAACCAGTTATCAAGACCCACGACAGGCTGGGAAGATGAATTCTGTGAAAAAAATCCTGTGAACAGGAATGACAATAATATAAAATGATTGCAGAGTGCTTTATGCTTTTTCATGACCATATAGTTTTTCTTTCAAAAATAAAAAACTAAATGATGAATTGCGACGGATTGGCTAAAAAAGAGATGAATCCGGACCAGCTTCACCACGGATAACACGGGTTTATAAAGAATTTTAATTCCGGGCTTTATCCGTGCAAATCCGTGAAATCGGTGGTAAAACTCAAAATCAAACGAAAAAATTATACCTTTCAACAAATTTGCCCGATGTAATAATTGCAAATTAAATATGAAAAGAATCTTATTATTGTTAATTATTCTTTTAACTGGTTTTTCAGCTGTGAGCCAAAACAATACATCGATCAAGCCAGGTGAATTATGGCCCGATTCAGAAGGTAAACATATAAATGTTCATGGAGGAGGAATCCTGTTTTATAAAGGAACGTATTACTGGTTTGGTGAAAGCAGGCTTCCCAGAGGTGAACGGGACAGGACAAATTATGGTGTAGGATGCTTCTCATCGAAGGATCTGCTGAACTGGAAAAATGAAGGTCTTGCCTTAAAGGTTATTAATGACACGTCAAGCATTCTTCAGCCCGGATGTGTAATCGAACGTCCGAAAGTAATCTTCAACAAAAAGACAGGTAAGTTTGTGATGTGGTTTCATCATGAATTAAAAGGTCAGGGATACAGGGCTGCAATGACGGGTGTAGCTGTCAGTGACAAAATAACCGGGCCATATAAATACCTGAAAAGCCTTCGGCCCAATGCCGGAGTCTGGCCAGTGCATTTTCCGGAAGAATTCAAATCGTCTCAGGTAAAAGAAGCCGGTCTTAAAAGCTGGTCCGATGAATGGATTAAGGCAGTTAAGGAAGGGTTATTCGTCAGACGCGATTTTGCCGGAGGACAGATGGCACGCGATATGAATCTCTACGTAGACAGGGATGGCAAGGCTTATCATATTCACTCTTCGGAAGAAAATATGACTCTGCATTTTTCCGAACTTACTGATGACTATCTCGATTTTACGGGCAGATATTACAGGGTGCTTCCCGGTGAATCGAACGAAGCTCCGGCTCTCTTTTATACAAAAGGAAAATACTTTATGTTCACTTCGGGCACAACGGGGTGGAAGCCAAATTCCGGAAGGCTCGCTTCTGCCGATAAGATAACTGGAGTCTGGAAACCACTTGGAAATCCCTGCAGGGGCACAGCAGATGAGAACAAGATCACATTTGGATCGCAGAGTACATTCGTCCTGCAAATTCAGGGTAAGAAGAATAAATTTATTTATATGGGCGACAGGTGGATCCCTGAAAACCTTGCCGACAGCAGGCATATCTGGCTGCCAGTTGAATGGGAGAATGAAATGCCTGTAATAAAATGGCACTCAGAATGGTATCTTAGCAAATTAAAATAAATATATCTATGAAAAAACAGGCTTGCCTTTTTTTGATGCTGTTTTCTGTATTGATTTCAGCATGTAACAGTGATAAACCATGGGAAAACCTTATTAAGAAAGATCTTAGCAATTGGGTTCAGCTTAATGGCACTGCTCCTTTTATACTCAAAAATGGTGAAATTACAGGCACCACCGTACTTGAATCGCCTAACTCCTTTCTTTGTACAAAAGAAAAGTACGGTGATTTTATTCTTGAATTTGATACCTGGTTTGATCCGCAGATGAATTCCGGAGTGCAATTCAGAAGTGAAAGCATGGCTGATTACCAGAATGGCCGAGTTCATGGCTACCAGGTAGAAATGGACCCTTCTGAACGTGCATGGTCAGGAGGAATATATGATGAAGCCAGGAGAGGATGGCTTTATTCTCTTGATAATAATCCTGAAGGAAAAAAAGCTTTAAAAGTTGGTGACTGGAATCACTACAGAGTCGAAGCCATTGGCAATTCAATCAGGACCTGGGTCAATGGTATTCCTTGTGCTGATCTTGTTGATGCACTGACTCCCGAAGGATTTATAGCACTTCAGGTACATTCTATCGGAAAAGATACCTCCAAGGTAGGATTGGTAGTTAAATGGAAGAATATCAAGATTATAACCGAGAATCTGGCTAATTATGCCATCCCTTATGAGCCGGTGATACCTCAGACCAGTTACCTTGATAACCTTCTCACTGAAAGAGAAAAAGCAGAAGGATGGAAGCTTCTGTTCGACGGGAAAACATCTGCGGGCTGGATGAATGCAAAAACCGGGAGTTTCCCTGCAAGCGGCTGGGATATCATGGATGGGGCTCTTTCAGTCAATCCGGAGTCAAAAAAACCAGGTGAAGGCGGCGATATAGTTACAAAAGATAAATTCAAAAACTTTGAACTGTCAGTCGACTTCATGTATACAACCGGAGCTAACAGCGGAATAAAATACTTTGTCGACACTGAAGACGAAAACGGATCTCTTGCATCAATTGGATGCGAGTACCAGGTGCTTGACGACAGAAATCACCCGGATGCAAAGGCAGGTATTGCAGGGAACAGAACCCTGGCCGGACTTTATGACCTTATAGCCCCTAAAAATAAACGTGATAACGGTGAAAACCAGTGGAACCGGGCAACAATCATAGTCAACGGAAATAAGGTACAGCATTGGCTGAACGGTTTTATGACCGTCGAATACGAAAGGGCAAATCCGGCCTGGAGAGAACTTGTTGCAACCAGTAAGTTTAAACCAGTCAAGGGATTCGGGGAAGTAACGGAGGGAAGGATCCTTTTGCAGGATCATGGAGATAAGGTGGCATTTAAGAATATTAAAATCAAAGAATATTAATCTCTCCCCTAACCCCCACACCAAGAGGGAGGTGCTTAAGTACTATTTATCAACGATTTACTCCCCTTCTCCCCTGGGAAAAGGGTCCCGATAGCTATCGGGAGGGGAATGAGGTATTTAAATTTTTCCTAACTTTGATCTGGGTTTGTTTTAACATTAGTTTCTTCAGTAAATTCACTTAAAATCACATATCATGAAAAACCTTGTAATGCTTTTAATAATTTCAGGATGTTTCGTGGTTTTTTCCTGCGGTGAAAAAATATCTGAACGGTTCAGGTTTCTTACAGATCCAATTTGGGTTACCGACAGCCTTCTTGCTAATGGCGTTAATGCCGGTGGTCCGGGTGGAATTCTGGTCAAGTTCCTGGGAGATGCAAAATTCAAGGAAGACGGCACCGGATATTTTGGCAAATATACAGGTACATGGAGGTTCAGCGTCGATGAATCCGAACTGGTTATTGAAACTGATTCCCTGCCAATCCCAATTGTCGCAGATATAAAAGAACTGACCAGTACATCATTGAAAGTCACGACTGTTATGCCAAACCCTAAGGATCCATTTGGTCCTTCTTTTAATATCCGGATGACATTCAAGGCAAAATGATGCGCTACATCATTACAGCCATAGTTTTTTTTCTGGCTTCAAGTGTTTATAGTGCTCAGAATACAGCCATTATAAAGGGAAAAGTTACAGACATAAATTCCCATGAACCACTCAACGGTGTCTATATAATTTATGGAAAACATCTCGGAACGACGAGCGACGATAAGGGTTTCTATTATATAAGCACTAATGCAGAGAAAATATCAATCACATTTCAGCTTGTTGGTTTCGAAACTGTTACGAAGGACCTTGTAATCAGGTCGAACGATACAACAGAACTGAATATCGGGCTCGTAATGAAGGTCCGGGAAATAGACCAGATCGTGGTAAGTGCCGACAAAATAGAAAAAAGGGTAGCTGAGCTTTCGGTTTCAATGGATGTCGTCAAATCTTCCTTCCTTTCAGAAAATCACATAACAGATGCTCAAGAGATTATAAATAAAACTCCAGGAATTGAGGTTATGGACGGTCAGGCTTCGGTGAGGGGAGGCAGCGGTTTCAGCTACGGTGCCGGTAGCAGGGTTCTTGCTCTGATAGATGGTCTTCCGGTACTTTCAGCCGATGCCGGAAATATAAAATGGCAATATCTGCCATTGGAAAACCTTTCTCAGATAGAAATAATAAAAGGAGCATCATCCGTTCTATATGGCTCATCAGCACTAAACGGCATAATCAACTTCCGCACTGCCGATGCAACTAATATACCGGTCACTCAATTTTTCACGGAAGCCGGGATATATGATAAGCCAAAAAACAAAAACTGGGTCTGGTGGGATACTCCAAGAGTCTTTTCAACCATTTCATTCTCTCATCTCAGAAAATATGGAAAAACTGATTTTGGTATCGGAGGGAATATTTTTATCGATGAAGGTTACAGGAGACTAAATGGCGATAAGCTGGCACGGATCAACCTGAAAATAAAGCATTACAGTGATAAAATTAAAGGATTGCAATACGGGCTGAACCTTAATTCAGGCTATAATATAAAAAAAGACTTCGTCCTGTGGGAAAATGCGGAAACCGGTGCCCTGAAACAGTCTCCTTCGACAGCAAATGAATATCACGGTACGTTTTTAACTGTTGATCCTTATATTTCATTTAAAAAATCGGGCCGTTTCCAGCACGATCTGAAAATGCGCCTGCAATCGACTCTGAACCGACTTCCTGAGAGCGAACAGAATAACAGCGATGCATTCTCGCTTTATGGTGAGTATCAGCTCTGGTACAGGCTGCTTGATATTCTTGATCTTACTGCAGGCATATCAGAGAATTACAGCAAGGTAAATTCCAGTTTCTTTGGCGATCATTCAGGTTTTAATATTGCAGGTTTCACTCAGTTTGAAATAAGGCCACTTTACCGTCTGAAAGCAGTAGCAGGACTGAGGATTGAAAATTATTCACTTGACGGCATTAACGACAAGTTAGTTCCCATTATCAGGGCAGGATTGAACTGGCAGGCTGCAGATTTCACTTTTCTTAGGGCCTCTTTCGGACAAGGTTACCGTTTCCCTTCAATTGCTGAAAAATTTGCCTCCACAACCATGGGATCCATAAGAATTATACCGAATCCGGATATCCTTTCTGAATCAGGATGGAGCACAGAAGTAGGAATAAAGCAGGGAATTCAATTCGGAAAAATAACCGGGCAGGGAGATTTTTCTCTCTTCCTTCTTCAGAACTCCAATATGATTGAATACATGTTCGGCGTTTACACTGAGGGATTTGGGTTCAGGGCCTCAAATGTAGAACAATCACGCGTTTACGGCCTGGAAACAGAACTGCTGTTATCACGGTCTTTTGGCAAATTCCAGACTACATTGACCGGAGGTTATACGTTCATGTATCCGGTAGAATTCAATAAGCACACCAATCAGAATACAGATATTTACCTAAAATACAGGAGGAAACATTCCGGAATAATATCTGTGAGCAATCAATGGAATAAGTTCATCCTTGGATTGAGTTTATATATCAAATCAAAGATCCTGAACATAGATGATGTTTTCATCACGACACCCATCCTGCCGGGATTTGGCGATTACTGGGCAGGGCATAACACTGGCTATGGCATGCTGGATGCGAACTTAGGGTATAAGATAAATGATAAATTCGCTCTTTCGTTTGCTGTTAAAAATTTAACAAACACTGAATACATGGGACGGCCAGGTGACATCCAGCCCCAGAGAAACTTCAGTGTGAGATTCTCGGGAAAAATTTAATTAACTATGAAATCAAAATTCCCCCTTAAAATCGGCCTTTTCGGCATTGGCCTTGATGCATATTGGCCTCAGTTCAAAGGTCTTAAAGAACGTCTTGAAGGATATCTTGAAGAGGTCAGCAGAAATCTCGAAAGTTTTGGCGCCGGATTAGTAAACCTGGGTCTGATAGATAATCCTGAGTCAGCAATGAAGGCAGGTCATAAATTCAGACAGGCAGATGTTGATATTATTTTTCTTCATGTTACTACCTATGCCCTGTCATCAACTGTTCTTCCTGTCGTCCAGAGGGCTAAGGTTCCCGTTATAATTCTAAATCTTTCACCTGAGAAAGCCATTGATTATAAGTCCTTTAATAAATTAAATGACAGGACAAAAATGACAGGTGTATGGCTGGCAAATGTGTCTGCCTGTCCGGTTCCCGAAATAGCAAATGTATTTCTCAGAACCGGGATCAAATTTCATCTGATCACCGGTGTATTACATGGTGACGAAGAGGTCTGGAATGAAGTAAAAGAGTGGATCGAGGCAGCGTCTGTCGCAAATAAGCTGGCACACAACAGGCTGGGTTGCATGGGCCATTATTACGGTGGGATGCTCGATGTTTACACTGATCTTACGCTTCAGCTGGCTTCCTTCGGCGGGCATATTGAAATGCTTGAGGTAGATGAACTTGCTGAACTTATAAGGAAAGTCACCATCAAAGAAGTCACTGACCGGATTAAGCTGTTTTACAGGGAATTCGATATTAATGACAAATGTTCTGAAACAGACCTTAAACAGGCTGCTCGTACTTCAGTTGCGCTCGATCGACTGGTCAAAAATCATGATCTGGGATCGATTGCATATTTTTACAGTGGCACAGGTATACAGGAGAATGAAGATGCCATCAGCTCGATAATCCTTGCCAATTCACTTCTGACTGCCCGCGGGATTCCTGTGGCCGGAGAGTACGAAATAAAGAATGTACAGGCAATGAAAATCATGGACTGCTTTGGAGCCGGTGGTTCTTTTACTGAGTTCTATGCCCTCGATTTTAAAGACGACGTGGTTCTTATGGGCCATGATGGGCCAGGACATCTGGCAATCGCTGAGGGAAGGATCAAAGTTAAACCTCTTGATGTTTTCCATGGCAAGGTTGGAAAAGGCTTATCAGTTGAGATGTCTGTTAAACATGGGAAAATCACCTTGCTTTCAGTTGTGCAAAAGGCTGACGGAAACCTGATGCTTCTTGCTGCAGAAGGAGAATCTGTTCCCGGACCAATTCTTGAGATAGGTAATACAAACAGCCGCTATAAATTTCCGGTTGGCGTGAAGAATTTCGTCAACACCTGGAACAGCTATGGTCCGGCTCATCACTGTGCTGCAGGAGTCGGGCATGTAGCATCGAAAATCAGGAAATTGGGTAAACTACTTAATATAGAAGTTGTTCAGGTCTGCTGAAAACATATTGGACTAAAGTCCTTGCTTGCTTGTGTTCTATAACCACGGCTTGAAAGCCGTGGTTATTTCAATTGTTCAATATGGAATCCAGACCTTTGTGTCTTTGATTTGTTAACCACGGCTTTTAAGCCGTGGTAACAGGAGTTTATATTATCTCGGGCTTTAGCCCTTATAATTTTTTATCATATATTTGATTTACTTAATCTTAATCAAATTCATCACCTATGAAGCCTCTCAGAAAACCCTTTTTAACTCAGATTTTCGTATTTGTGCTACTGATCCTGGTAAGCTCCTGCAAAAAAACTGTTGTCAATGAAGTCAAAATCAACAATTTTGAATCATTATCATCGGAATTCAAATCTCCTTCTGCTGAATACACTACAGCTCCTTTTTTTGTCTGGAATTATAAAATCACAAAAGAAGAAATAGATAAATATCTGCTGGACTTCAAAGATCAGGGAAGCAGCCAGATATTTGTCCATCCTCGTCCCGGACTTGTCACAGAGTATCTTTCAGATGAATGGTTCGAACTGTACAAATATACCGTCGACAAAGGCAAGGAGCTGGGAATGAAAGTCTGGATCTATGATGAAAACTCATATCCAAGTGGTTTTGCAGGAGGACATGTTCCTGACCAGATGCCGGAATCATACAACCAGGGGCAGGGATTGAAAATGACAAAATTCGATATTCTGCCCGACACTGCTAATAAATATTACTTATGCCTTAAAGAAGAAAACGGATCTTTCTCCAACATTACTAATGCCCTTGAAGCAGAAAAAGGCAAAACAGGAAAATATCTTCTTTTCTCAAAAACTTATTTGGATAAAAGTGGCTGGTATGGAGGATTTTCGTACGTAGATCTGCTTTATCCGGGTGTTACTCAAAAATTTCTTAATATAACCATGCCAGGATATGAAAAAAGTATAGGAAGTGAGTTTGGGTTAACTGTTCCAGGAATATTTACAGACGAACCACAGATCAGCTCTCCGGGAGGTATCCGCTGGACCAAAGATTTCTTTGAAGTTTTTCAGAATAAATGGCATTATGACCTCAGGAACCAGCTCCCTTCATTATACGAAGAGGTCGGTAACTGGAAAAAGGTGAGACATAATTATACCCAGACACTTCTACAGCTCTTCATTGACAGATGGGCAAAGCCATACTCTGAATACTGCAGCTCGAAGGGCTTAAAATTCACGGGCCACTACTGGGAACATGAATGGCCTAATATGCGAAACGGTGGGGATAATATGGCCATGTATGCATGGCACCAGATGCCTGCCATCGATATGCTGTTCAACCAGTGGGATGATTCCACGTCTAGGGCTCAGTTTGGCAACGTAAGGTCAGTCAAGGAACTTGCCAGTGCTGCAAACCAGACAGGGAGACAGAGAAAGATGAGTGAAACGTATGGCGGCTCAGGCTGGGAACTGACTTTTACCGGAATGAAACGCAATGGCGACTGGGAATATGCACTTGGAGTAAACATGATGAACCAGCATCTCACATACTTTACACTTGCCGGAGCCAGAAAATATGATTACCCGCCAACGTTTGATTATCATGAGCCATGGTGGAGCAATTACAAATATATAAATGACCATTATGCAAGGCTCTCCATGGCGCTATCTTCAGGGAAACAGATAAATGACATACTTATACTTGAACCTTCAACAT
>Ga0326726_10003107_pt1 | contig 15248 bp, 13 predicted proteins | sample MHFenrmetagenome_2_FD_207603 | JGI IMG/M metagenome (GOLD analysis project Ga0326726, IMG submission 207603) | Lab enriched peat soil microbial communities from Michigan Hollow, Ithaca, NY, United States - MHF15MN | ecosystem: Environmental > Terrestrial > Soil > Wetlands > Peat | place: USA...
AGCTTATCTCAATAGGGGTAACGTGTATGCCAAGACGGGCAACCATAATGAGGCAATGGAAGATTATAACCAGGCGATGAAGATAGATCCTAAATTTGATGCCGCTTATAATAACCGGGGCCTTGTTTACGATACCCTTGGCAATTACAAAGAGGCGATCGAGGATTTTAGTAAGGCGATCAAGTTCAACCCGAAATATGCAGAGGCCTATTTTAACCGTGGCAACACCTATGGCAAACTTCGCGACAATAAGCAGGCGCTGGAGGACTATGACCGGGCCATCGAGCTCCACCCGCAATACGCAGATGTCTATGTCAACAGGGGTGCAGTCTATGGCGCTCTTGGTAACTACAAGCAGGCCATAAAAGACTATTCTATGGCCATTCAGATAAACCCCCGAATTGCCATGGCTTATAACAACCGGGGATTTGCCAATACTGCCCTTGGCAACAATAATCAGGCAATGGAGGATTTCACAACGGCCATAAAGCTGGACCCGAAACTTGAGATGGCCTATAATAACCGGGGCGTTGTCTATAGCAAAGTTGGCGACCACAATCGGGCCATAAGTGATTTTGACAGGGCCATCGAACTAAACCCGCAAGATGCGGGCGCCTATTTGAACAGGGGGCTTGCCTACCGTGATCTTGGTAACATTAATCAGTCGATCCAGGATATGCAGATAGCAGCAAGACTAGGCCTTAAATGGGCACAGGATTATTTGAGAGAGAGGGGCGACGTCTGGTAGCCTGCTTCTTATATCTTGACCAGATTTCCGATCTGCCTGGGGAGGACATCCTGTTTCTTTCCTTCTCCATGCAGGGAGGAATATTTTACTCTTTGTATGTTAAGAGAATTATAAAATGAAAAAATCCATCTTCATCGGAATTGTGGGAATAATACTGCTGTCCGGCAGTTTGATACAACACGCTGCCGGCGCCGAAGAGGTTGAAATTGCAAACCCGGCATCGGTATACTGCGTGCAATCAGGTTACACATTGGAGATTAAAACCAACGCTGACGGAAGCGAATACGGTGTGTGTATCTTCCCCGATGGCAACGAATGCGAGGAATGGGCTTTCTTCAGGAATGAGTGCGGCAGCGGATACAGGAACCTCCCCGATTTAAACGGTAAAGGGAAGAACACGCCGGAAAAAGAGTGATCTATTAGCTCTGCAAGAGGGCGCTGCATTTTCCTGGAGTGCGAAAAATTGTTCTATCCGCAACCCCGTTTCATCCTCCTTTAAGACGTTCAGCCATCCGACCCTCCCTTCCCGTAAGCATTATTGAATTGTTATGCCTTTTCGTACTGGATTGTGAACGCAATTCGTGATAGTCGAAATGGCGCACGTAGTGTTATGGAAAGGCGCATCATGATGGGGAAAAGCATGAGCAGAAAGCAGAAACCAAGACGGACTACCCGGCAAGCAGCAGGCAAGACCCCCTGGCTTGATAAGACACTACGCCGTCTGCCTGATTATGTTAGCGATGGCATCTACTGCCTCGACGCCAACGGTCGTTTTATCTTTGTGAACAGTTCAATTGTGGAAAGATCCGGCATACCCCTGGAAAAACTATACGGGTCCCACTTTCTCGATATCATCCAACCCGAATACCACCGATTGGCCAGAGAGAATTTTGAACATGTCATGAATGGCAAGGACGGTATACCGTATGACCTGAGCTATAAGCGACCGGATGGGCAGCTCCATATGATAGAAGTTCACTCCAAGCCTATCCTTCACGGTGGGAAGATTGTCGGCTTAATAGGTATTGTGCGAAACATTACTGAGCGCAAAGTGGCCGAACGTGCACTCAAAGTGTCTGAGATAAATCTGTCGAGGCTTGTCAAGGAGAAGACGGCAGAGTTCCTTGAGAGAAATATGGAGATGGCGATGGAAATCAAGGAACACAAACGTACCGAGTCCGCATTAAGGAAGAGAATTCGGGAATTGAAGGCAGCTTTGAGTATCCCTTTGCAGACACCGGAGAAATCTGCTCCTGCAGGTAAGGGTTCCGAAAATAGAACACCGGCGCTTATGCACAGCAGAAAGAAGCGCGCAACACATTAGATGACTAAAGATCATTTCCCGGCAACGCCCGCCATTCGCATCCTAAAGGATGAAAAGGTGAATTTCACTCTTCATCCTTACAAATATGAGGAAAGAGGCGGCACCGAGGTGGCCGCGAGAGAACTCGGCGTGGATGAGCATATGGCTATCAAGACCCTCGTCATGGAGGATGATCAAAAGAAGCCCTTCATCATCCTCATGCATGGAGACAGGGTAGTTTCCACGAAAGAGATGGCCAGGCTTCTGGGAGTAAGGTCCGTCCATCCGTGTGATCCGGGAACAGCTCAAAAACATACTGGATACATGGTCGGAGGCACTTCCCCCTTCGGCATAAGAAAGAAGCTCCCCATATATATCGAAGAGACGCTCCTCGGTTTTAAGAAAATTCTAATCAATGCCGGAAGAAAGGGGCTACTCGCAGAGATAGCAACCGATGATCTTCTCCGGATACTGTCTCCCCAACCGGTCAAAGTGGCAAGGTAAGGCACACCGACCGCACAATAATGAGCAGAGCCCGTGAGAAGACTCCTTATGCGAAAAAGGGTTCCACACGATGGACGCAGATAATGCCGTTCTCGTCTGTAGAAAATGTGGCGCAAAATACAGCGTTCCGCAAGATCGTCTTCACTGCGGACGCTGTCATGCCCCCCTTCTTATCAGCGCAAGGAAAATTGTGCCCATCGATGTCTCTGACATCGATTTCGTGCGCAAGGTTCTTGCCTCTCCATCCCCTGTCCTTCTCATGATGTGGGCCCCATGGTGCGCATACTGCCGCATGCTTCATCCTATCATCGAAGACATCGCCGCAGAGTACAAAGACCGGCTAAAGGTCGCCAGGCTTAACGTCAACGAAAATCCGGCAGTGTCTTCACAATACGCAGTCCAGGGTGTCCCGACTATACTCATGTTCAGGGATGGGAAGCTCATAAACAAGATGGTGGGTGTCCTCTCAAAGGAAGAAATCGAGAGACGGATGAAGGTGGTCTTGAGGGTAAATTCCTGGGATGCTGCGCGTGATTCTTGATATATCTATTTCCTGACTCAGGCATTTCAAAAAATTTGAATGCCGAATCCAGACGCTTCGTTCTCCTAACCAGTCCAAGGATTGGGCAAGAAACGGGCGGCGATTCGGTATTTTCAGGTTGCGCATGACCGGATTACACTGTTACAGTCCGAACAACGTAGGAAAGGAGAAGAACCATGACTGAAAGAGTTACAGAAGATTCCAAGAGCTGGGTGGAAAAGGCCGTGGCCTTTTATAAGGCTTCCGGGAAAAGAATAGCCCTGGCCGAATACACAAACCCCTATGGGAAGTTTGTTCAGGATGAAATGTATATCTATGTGTTAAACCCCAATGGAACCATGCTTGCTCATGGGGTGAATGAAAAGTTTGTGGGAGAGGATTTCTCCGACGTCAAGGATTACGACGGCAAGAGTTTTATAAAAGAGATCGTTAAAACCGCCAATACACAAGGGAGCGGCTGGGTGTACTACAAATGGTACCATCCGATAACCGGACAGGTGCTGCCCAAGGCGACGTATTTTGAGAAGGTCGATGATCTGATCATTTGCAGCGGCGACTATAAGGAATACCCCATGGGTGTAGCCCTTCTCCATGATCCAATGCTCAACAAGGGCACTGCATTCACAGAGTCTGAGCGTCATGCTTTGAAATTGCGCGGTCTTCTGCCGCCTCACGTTCAAACCCAGGAAGAGCAGGCGGGGCGTGTTATGGACAACTTCCGGAAGAAACCCAACGAACTGGAACGTTATATCCAATTGGTCAGTCTGCAAGACCGCAATGAGACACTCTTCTACTACGTCCTCATGAACAATGTCGAAGAGATGATGCCCATCATTTACACGCCCACAGTTGGCAAGGCCTGCCAGGAATTCGGCCACATATTCCGCCGCCCACGCGGCATTTACATCTCATTGAATGACAAAGGCAAAATCGCCGAAATCCTGGACAACTGGCCTTACAAGGACGTGCGTGTCATTGTCGTGACCGACGGAGAGCGCATCCTGGGTCTCGGCGACCTTGGCGCATTCGGCATGGGCATCCCCATCGGCAAGCTTTCACTCTACACGGCCTGTGCCGGTATTCATCCTGCTTACACGTTGCCGGTGTTTCTGGATGTCGGCACAGAAAATGAGAACTTGCTGAAGGACCCGCTTTACACAGGCATTTTGCAGAAACGCGTCCGCGGAAAGGCTTTTGATAAATTCTTTGCAGAATTTGTCAAAGCGGTGCAGAAGGCTTTCCCGAGAGCGCTTATCCAGCTCGAGGATTTCGCGAATATCAACGCCTTCCGTCTTCTGCACGCATACAAAGACCGCATCTGCACCTTCGACGATGACATTCAGGGCACCGCCGCAGTAACGCTGGCAGGCGTTTATTCCGCACTCCGCCTGACCAGGGGTCAATTCAAGGACCAAACTTTTCTCTTTCTTGGCGCCGGCGAAGCCGGAATCGGCATTGGCGATCTTCTCGTTTCCGCGCTGATCGACGACGGTATGCCGGAGGACGAAGCCCGCAAGCGCTGCTGGTTTATTGATTCAAAGGGCCTGGTGGTAAAAAGCCGCACGGATCTGGCCAAGCACAAACTCCCCTACGCTCATGAAAATCCGCACTGTCCGGATCTCCTGGCGGCAATCCAATTGCTTAAACCCACTGCTCTCATCGGCGTGTCGGGCACTCCTAAAGGATTCACACAGCCGATGGTTGAAGCCATGTCAAAGCTCAACGGACGCCCGATGATATTTGCCCTCTCGAATCCAACATCTAAGGCCGAATGCACGGCGGAAGAAGCCTATACCTGGTCGGACGGCCGCGCAATTTTCGCCAGCGGCAGTCCATTCCCGCCTTTCACCTACAAGGGAACGACCTTCGTGCCGGGTCAGGGCAATAATGCTTACATCTTCCCGGGGGTAGGTCTGGGCGTCATTGCCTGCGAAGCAAAGCGCATCACCGACCAGATGTTCCTCGCGACAGCAAAGTCGCTGGCTGCTCAGGTCCTCCCGAGTGATCTTGCACAAGGCCGGATATTCCCATCGTTGCAGCGGATTCAGGAAGTGTCCGCCGTCATTGCAACAGCCGTAGCCGAAGTCGCTTACAGCCAGGGTCTTGCGCGCAAGAAGAGACCCGCGGACTTGCTGGAATACATCAAGTCGCGAATGTATCAGCCGGTTTATCAAAAATATGTCTAAACGGAGTGATAGAGAGTAATTACAGAACGATTTCAGTCTGCTGAATCACATCGATGACATGGGAGGATATGCTATGAAAGTAAAAAACATTTATAAGAGTTTGTACGTCCAGGTATTGACGGCGATCTCCATCGGTGTTCTGCTCGGGCATTTCTTCCCCGAAACCGGCGCCGCCATGAAACCGCTGGGCGACGGCTTCATCAAGTTGATCAAGATGATCATCGCACCGGTTATCTTTTGTACCGTGGTACTCGGCATCGCCGGCATGGAGGACATGAAGAAGGTCGGTCGGGTCGGCGCCAAGGCGCTGCTCTATTTTGAAGTCGTCTCGACGATTGCTTTGGCGATCGGTCTGCTGGTGGTCACCGTCGTTCAACCAGGGGCGGGCATGAATGCCGATGTGTCCACTCTGGATACCAGAGCGTTGACGACTTTCACTGCAAAGGCGGATAAGCAAGGCACAGTCGACTTTTTGATAAATATAATTCCCATGACTGTAGTTGATGCCTTTGCCAAGGGTGATATTCTGCAGGTGCTGTTCTTTGCCCTCATGTTCGGCTTTGCGCTTTCCATGCTCGGTCAGCATGGCAAGATGGTCTATAAAGTGATCGACGAGGTTACACACGTGCTTTTCATCATCGTAAACATGATCATGAAGGTCGCCCCCATCGGCGCCTTCGGTGCCATGGCCTTTACCATCGGCAAGTTCGGACTCGGCTCCCTGACGAAGCTGGGTATGCTGATGGGCAGCTTCTACCTGACCTGCCTGCTGTTCATCTTCATAGTGCTGGGTACGATTGCAAAACTGTGTGGATTCAGTATCATCAAGTTCATCAAATACATCAAGGAGGAGTTGCTGATCGTGCTGGGGACCTCCTCATCCGAGTCGGTTCTACCACGCATGATGGCCAAGCTGGAAAATCTGGGCTGCACCAAGTCTGTGGTCGGCCTGGTCATCCCCACGGGCTATTCCTTCAACCTTGACGGTACCTCCATTTACCTGACCATGGCGGCAATCTTCGTGGCCCAGGCCACCAATACACCGCTGACCTTGATCCAGACCCTTACCATTCTGGGTATACTGTTGCTGACTTCAAAGGGTGCGGCCGGGGTTACAGGCAGCGGCTTCATTACCTTGGCGGCAACCTTTGCTGCCATTCCGACCATTCCGGTGGCCGGTCTGGCCTTGATCCTTGGCGTCGACCGTTTCATGTCCGAGGCCCGTGCCCTAACCAACCTGGTCGGTAATGGTGTAGCGACTGTGGTAGTCTCCCGCTGGGAGAAGGAACTCGATATGAAGAAGATGACGCGGATGCTGGACAAAGAAACTGATCTGGAAGCCGAAGAGCCTGAATTAATCTCTGAAGGCATCCAGGTGCCTAAGTCGAGGTAGCAAGATCGGGCTTGATGCGTTGTACGTTTATCACCATCATTCGCAAATCACAAATAAGGCGAGGAGAGAATTATGAAAAGAACCATGGTAGTTTCAATTGTAATCGGATTGATCGGACTGTTAGCATTCGTAGTTTTGTCATGCGCTTCTGGTAAAGACGATGCAAAGACCCTGGTGAGGAAAGCGGTTGCTTATGTGAAATATCTGGGAAAAGAAAAGGCGATTGCAGAAATCAGCAAACCCAGGGGAATGTTCGACAAGGGAGAAGTATATGTATTCGCATACGATCTTAACGGCGTAATGCTTGCTCACCCGAAAAATCCAGCACTGATCGGAAAAAACCTTTATAATGTTCCAGACACCCAAGGCAAGTTGTTCCGCAAGGAGATCGTGGAAAAGGTGAAGGCAAAGGGTTCCGCATGGGTCGATTATACGTATTGGAATCCGGAAACGATTGAACTGGAGCACAAGACGACTTACTGCCAGAAGGAGGAAGACATCATTATATGCTGCGGGGTGTACAGGGAGTATACCTATGAAGGAGATTGAACCAATAATATCCACCGGCCACGTTAGCCGGAGTAGAGGGGTATCACGTACGGCCCTTCCGGGACAACGGCTATGTGAGAATCGGCATGGGTTCTGACGCTATCGGCAATTGCCTTGGAGGGCGATGCGATGCTGTGGACTGCGGTAAGCGAGTGCTGCTTTCTTGTGAGGCCTTCACTGTATAGATAGATGTTCACCTTCTTCATCGCCTTGACGAGCATCTCCGACTGCCACTCGTCGATCGAGGCGGAGCGTTTCTGCAGAAGCTCTTCCAGAAAATGGTCAGGCCCCAGGCGAATCAAGTTCCTTTGAGCGTCTACAAATCCGGGAGACCCCAGGCCCCCGCGGCACTCGGAAACAATGATCAGATTTCCTCCTGGTTCCAGAATATCAATCACTCCGACCATCCCTTTTACCGTCTGGTAATAGGTGCCATCGAGAGGATGTCCAGCGGAGCTCGTGACAACGGTCTTAAACCTCCTATGCACAGGGATTTCCGCATAGGGGCGCACGAAGTCAACCGCATCCAGATGGCTCGCTTCAATATCTCCGAAATTCACAAAGGATATCTGCCGGTCTTCATCGATGACAGTGTTCACGGCAAATGCCTTTCCCACCAGCTTCAGAATTTCCAGTTGCGCGCTGTGAATGGGATTGCCTTCCAAAATACAATTGGCAGCTCGGCAATTCTCTAAAATTCGTGCGGAATGGAATATCCTTATCGTATCTTCATGAGCAACACCCGGTGCGATTATTTTTCTTCCGCCCGAATAGCCAGCCATGAAATGAGGTTCGACCAATCCCACTGCGATGCGTAAATCGGCGCGCAAAAAACGGTGGTCAAGTTTTACAGGTATATCACCCGGCAGGGTCCCCAGGGAAAGGTGGTCTTTTTCATTGCGGGCAAAATGATTGATAACTCGGACCGTCTGCAGTACCCAGTCGCTGCCCACAACTTCGCGGAGCTCTTCACCTTCGTTCGGCCTGTGCAGGCCTGTGGCAACAAGCACGGTAATAGCCTGCGGCTTGATACCGGCGCGTATCAGTTCATTCACGAGAGTGGGCAAAACGGTTCCGTTCGGAACAGGACGGGTGATGTCACAGATAAGGATGCAGGCGCTGCGGCATTGCCTTGCCTCATCGAAAAGCGACGCGCATCCTACAGGATTGAGAAGGGCAGACGCCACGGCGCCTTCCGGATCAGGGAGGACGGGCATGGCCTTCTTGCGAATTACTTCTACATCCAGCCCATCTGGAAGATCCAGCGTAAGCCCCTTTCTCCCATACCTCATGACGACGCGCATGATAGTTTCACCCCGACAGGTTATTTCTCATTACATGCCCAGGTAGGCCTGCCTGACGAGATCGGATTTCAAGAGGTCTTCCCCCTTTCCTTCCAGGACGACGCGGCCCGTCTGCAGAACATAGGCGCGGTGGGATATCTGGAGGGCTTCATGAACATTCTGCTCCACCAAGAGAACCGTGACGCCATTACGATTGATGTCCTGCACAACCTTGAATATTTCCGAAACCAGTTTCGGCCCCAGCCCGAGCGACGGCTCATCCAGCATCAGCAGCGACGGATGGGACATGAGACCCCGCGCGATGGCCAGCTGCTGCTGTTCCCCGCCGCTGAAGGTATCTGAGCGCTGCCCTTTTCTTTCCCTCAAGATGGGGAAAATATTGAAGACGCGCTCCATCATGCTCTCTGTCTCTTCCTGCGAGTCCAGGGCATAGGCGCCGAGGATGAGATTGTCCAAGACAGAGAGGCGTCCAAAGAGGCGCCGCCCTTCGGGAATCATCGAAATCCTTTTCTTCACGATCTCGTAAGGCGGCATTTTGTGAATCGGTGTCTCTTCGAAAAGTATCTCCCCTTTTTGAGGATGCATCAGGCCGGCAATGGTCTTCACGATAGTGGATTTTCCGGCACCGTTGGAACCTACAAGGCTGACGATTTCTCCCTTGTCAATCTGGAGAGAAACATCCTGCACGGCCAGGAGGCCTTTATACCCAACGGAAATATTATTAACAGACAACACGATATTTGTCCCCTAAATAGGCCTGGATGACGTCCGGACTGGAGCACACTTCTTTCGGTGCTCCCTCCATGATCTTCTTCCCTGTGTTTAAAACGACAACACGATCAGATATCTCCATAACGGCTTCCATTACGTGTTCCACAATGACGAGGGTCATGCCCTGGCCGCGGATTTTCTTGATGAGCTCAATAATCTGCCGAAGTTCAACCGGGGTAAGCCCGGCCATTGATTCATCCAGCATCAGCAGCCTGGGTTGCGTCGCGAGCGCCATGGAAACCTCGAGGCGCTTCTTATCGGCGATGGTCAATTCCGTACCCAGGAATGATTTCTTATCGATAAGACCGGTGAAGGCCAATATCTCAAGGGCTTTGTCCATTGCCGGTCCGATTCTGCTGAAGCGGAGCAGCGCTCCGGTAACTACGTTTTCCAAGACGGTCATGTCGCTGATGACCTGGACGACCTGGAAAGTCCGGGCGATGCCAAGTTTACAGATCTTATCGGCGCGCATACGGTAGATGTCTCTGCCGAAGAAGGAAACCTTACCGCTATTGGGCTTATAGAAGCCTGTGATGCAGTTGAAGAGGGTGGATTTTCCTGCCCCGTTCGGTCCGATGATGCTGACGATTTCACCTTCTTCAATGAAGAAGTCGATGTCCTGATTCGCCGCCAGACCGCCGAACCATTTCGTCATCCCTCTTACATCCAAGCAGATTGCCTTGTTCATTTTATTCTATTCCCTATTCTGGAAAGGAGTCCCCATACGCCCTGAGGCTGGTAGACGGAAATAATTGTTATCAAAAAACCGTAGATCAGCATGTCCACACCCGTCCCCCTGTGACCCAGCCATACGCGGGTGACCTCGGCGATCGGAATAAGCACTGCGGCCCCAATGACGGGACCCATCACAGATCCGGCGCCCCCGAGCATGGACAAAAGCACGATTTGAACGGATATCGCGAGGAGCATGACACTTTCCGGATCGATGTAAAGCACGTACTGCGCGTAAAAGGTGCCGGCCATGGCGCTCAGAAAGGCGCTGATCATGATCGCGATGAGACGGTAGCGGACGACGTTCACGCCTAAGACTTCAGCCACATCATGGCTCTCCTTGATGGCGCGAAAATAGTAGCCCATCTTCGATTGCGCAACAAAATAACAGACGACAAGAGCGATAATCAGAAAAGCCAGCATTATGTAGTAGTAGGGCACCTTGGAGTTGTGGAACATGAAATTGATGAAGGATTCGTCCAGCATCGGGAGAGATATCCCTTCGGCGGCATTTACCAGCGTCCAGTTATTGAAATGGACCCGCACAATTTCGGCAAAGGCAATACTCGCTATGGCGAAATAATGGCCGCGCAGATTGGAGCAGGGATAGCCGATGGCAGCCGCAACGAGCGCGGCTACCGCACCTCCCGCAATCAGCCCGATCCAGGGATTCACATGGAAGGTCATCAGCAGAAAGGAAGATGTATAGGCGCCAATTCCGAAAAAGGCCGCCTGCCCGAAGGAGAACATCCCGGCGTAACCGCCCATGATGTTCCAGGCCACGCCCAGCATTGCATACATGAACACCAGTATCATGACCTGCAAGGGGAATATCTGTGTTACCACCATCGGGAAGATGAGGAGGAGAGCGAGGACCACCAGCCCGACCGTTATCTGTTTAGGGGATAGGTTCTTCATACATTACCACCCCAAGAGCCCCTGCGGCCTGATCCAGATCGTGATGAGGTAGATCATAAAAACAATGGCGTACTTATATGCCGGATCGAAGAAAAAACCGCCCAGTGTCTGCGCCAGCCCGACCAATACGCCCGCAATGAAGGCCCCTTCTATGCTTCCGAAACCTCCCAGGGCAACGATGGAAAAAGCTATGAGTCCGAAAAGACCGCCCACCTGTGGATAGATATAATAGTAGGTGGATAAAAATGCGCCCGCAACTCCTACGAGGGCGGCCCCTATCCCGAAGGACAGAGAATTGATGCGTTCCGTATTGATGCCCATGAGCAACGCTGCTTCCCGGTCCATTTCCGTCGCCAGAATTGCCTTGCCGGTCTTCGACTTTCTCAGGAACAAGAAGAGGCATAACGACGTGATTATGCTCCCAATGGATGCGACTGTTTTGGGAATGCTCAGATTGATGTCCCAGAAGTCCCAGGTTCCTTGAAGGATAGTCGGGGGAATGAGACGGAAATCGGGCGTCCACAGATAAACGGCGAGGTTGGACAGGAAGATGCTGACGCCGAAAGTGACGACCAGTTGCGCCAGCATAGGTCCTTTCATCACTTTGCTCACGATGAAACGGTAGATAAACATCCCCATCAGAAAGAGGAGAAGAAAACATATCGGTATGGAAAAGAGGGGGTCCAGACCATACATGGTGAACAGCCAGAAGGAGGTAAACATTCCTATCATCAGGAATTCGCCGTGGGCAAAATTCACGATATTCATGACGCCCCAGATGAGGGTGAGGCCGATCGCAATCAGGGAATACATGAAACCGATCAATAAACCGTTGACGATCTGTTGGAGTAATTGCTCAGGCATATATCGATCCTTGCAAGCGCAGAGACAGGCGGGCTCAGAAAAAACCCGCCTGTCAATGGCTCATGACAATAGGAATTATTTCTTTTTCCACCCGGGGAAGGGCCAGACGACGTTTTTAGCGGCCGATGCAAACGGCCAGACGGTCACGTACTGCTGGTTCTGAACCTGCACCAACCCGCCCTGGGCGTAGATATTCTGGTGCGACTGAGGGTCGAACTTGATCCCCTTCCAGGGATAGATCACCTGGCTACCCGGAATGTTCGTCTCCAGGAGCGCTTTCACGACAGCCTCGCTGTTGGTGGACTTCGCTCTGTTGAACGCGTCCGCCAGAACAAAGGGAGCCATGAAGCTGCGGGCTGCGTTTTCGCTCATATCTATGCCGTACTTCTTTTTGAAAAGCTGACTAACTTTTGTCACGAGGGGTTTCTTCTTGCCAAGGTCCAGTGCGAAGGTCGAACGGACGATGATATTATTGCCGTCCGCTTTTACAGCGGGCAGATAACCAGGTTCGATGTACCCGGCCATAGTAAGGATGCCTTTCGGCGCGAAGCCCATTTCCTTAAAGGTCTTGGTGAAGAGGATGGCGTCAGTGATATAGGAGGCATGCATCAATACATCGGGTTTGCTCTTGATCAGATTGCCAACCTCGCTTGTCACATCGGTGGCGTTCGCTGCGTAGGAGATATCCGCTACGACCTTATAGCCAAATTCCTCTGCGTATTTCCTAGCATACTTGCCGACATTGGAGCCGAACTCCGTATTTTCATAGAGTATGGCGACGGTCGAAATTTTCTTGCCCGTTTTCTTCTCTACGTCTTTCAGGAACTGGAACCAGTCCCTCGCAAAGATCGCGTCATGCGGACTGACACGGAAGAAATATTTGAAGTTTCTTTCCGTAAGCGTAGGCGACGAAGAATCGGAACAGACGTAAGGCACCTTCAGTCTTTCCGTAGCCTGGCTCGCGGTCTTGGTAACCGAGCTCTGATAGGCGCCGATGATGGCGACAACCTTCTCCTGGGTGATCAGTCTTTCGGTTTCGGACATGCCGTTTTTCGGTTCGCCCTTGGTATCCGCATAGACGACTTCCAGCTTGGCTCCTCCGAGATTGGGAAGGCCTCCGTACTTCGCCATGGGGAGATCAAGATCCTTGCCGTATTTGCCATTGATGATATCCACGGCCAGATCAACGCCTCTCTTGCAATCAAGCCCCGTCGAGGCAATATTCCCGCTCAAGGGATAGACACCCCCGATCTTGATGACGCCCTGCGCCAGCACCAGTCCTGAAAAGACCAGAAGCAGAGACATGGACAAGCAGATTACAATCCAACTCTTCGCCTTCATCGTAATACCTCCTTTTTTAATGAGATTGTTAATGATTCTATCGATGCCGTAACATATTCCGGATCGTGACAGCTTCAAGCCAAGGCGTACAAATATTAATAGGTTAGGTGTACAGAAACATACACCAGATGCATCATAAGCCTCGCTTCTCTAACATAAAAGATTCAGTCGAGCAAGATGATTTGCAAGTCCATCACATTGGTGCCTGTGGGACCAGTTATAAAAAGGCCTCCTGCAGCCTTGAAGAAATGATAGGAGTCGTTATTCTTCAAGTAATCCCCAGGTGCGATGCCGGCAGCCTCTGCTCTCTCAATGGTGCCACCGTCGACAATGGCGCCCGCAGCGTCTGTGGGGCCGTCAGTGCCGTCCGTGCCCGCGGAAAGAAGCGTTATTCCCTTCATGCCTTTAATCTCCTGTGCAAAGGCGAGGGCCAGTTCTGTATTTCTTCCACCCAGGCCGTTTCCCCGAACAGTCACGGTTGTTTCCCCACCTGAGACGAGACAGATCTTTCCCTGAGACCCTCCGGTTAATCCCCGACGCACTTCGATTGCCCTCTCGGCAAGCCAAGTGGCGGCCTCCCTCGCCTCACCCTGCATCTCCGAGGAGATGACTGTTGTTCGATACCCATGGCCTTCGGCTTCTCTTTTTGCCGCTTCAATTGCTTTCTTGTTGCTTCCTACAATAACGTTTTGCACCCGCGCAAGAACAGGATTCCCTTCTTTCGGCGTCTCAGGTATTTCCCCTGCGGCGCCGCGGATCAAGATGAGACGGGCTTTTTCAGGAATCCTATCTCCCAAGCCATAGCGCTTGATGACCGTCAGGGCATCCTGGAAGGTCGTCAGATCGGGTGCTGTCGGACCGGAGGCGATCACATCCAGCGGGTCGCCTATGACATCCGAGAGAATCAAAGAAAGAACTCCCGCCGGATAGGCGATTTCGGCGAGCCTCCCACCCTTGATCCGCGAGAGATGCTTCCTTACGGTATTCAGTTCCTGGATATTGGCGCCGGCCTTAAGGAGCAACTGCGTTATCTGCTGCTTTTCGGCCAAGGAAATATCCTTGTGCGGAGCAACGAGCAGGGCAGAGCCGCCGCCGGATATCAAACAAACGACGAGTGTCCCGCTGTCTGCTTTTTCGAGAAGGCCGATAACCCTTTCCGTCGCCAGGACACCTTGGAGATCCGGAACGGGATGCGCCGCCTCGTATACCTCGATCTTACCGGATATTCCTCCCTCCTGCACATGGCCATACTTGGTAATCATGATGCCCTTCGTCAGAATATCATCCGCGAAATCGGATACTGCCTTTGTCATGGCATATGCCGCCTTGCCGAAACTGACGAGGCAAAGTTTTCCGTAATTTCCTCCACGATAGATGGAGCGGATCTCTCCGATACGCCCTTTGATGAGCCCATAGGGGTCGATCGCCGTTAGTACTGCGTGAAAGATGTCTGCGGCTACCTTCCGACTGAGATTATTTTTCATAACATGGAACCCTTCGTGGGGCTTTGACGGAAAATGACTGATGCAGAGATACTGTTTATTTCTACGATAACGGATGAACTTCGTCAATTTGTTTTTTATCTGGTGAATTTTTTTTCAAATTGATTATAATAGCGTCAACTTCCCAAGATGAGGGAGACAGAAGATGAGATTTATGGGCTACCGTCGCACCGGCGGAACAGTAGGCATCAGAAATCATGTGCTCATCATTCCATCCGTAGTCTGTGCAAACCGGGTGGCCAGGGGAATATCCCAGCTTGTGAGAGGCACCACCTGGGTCGAGCACCAGCACGGATGTACGCAGTTGGGTGCCGACGCGGCATTAACCAGACGGGTCCTCGTCGCCCACGGGACGCATCCCAACGTTTACGGCGTCGTGGTGGTGGGACTTGGTTGTGAAACTCTGCGGGCGCAGGACATGGCCGCGGAAATAAAAGAAACATGCCCTGATAAGCCGGTCCATCTCGTGATCATCCAGGATGAGGGCGGCTCTCTTAACGCAACAGCCGCAGGGGCGAGCGCCGCATGTGAAATGGTCGGTGGCGCCTCCTCCATGGAACGTACGCCGAGCGCCGTCGCCGAGATCATCCTC
>Ga0326726_10003108_pt1 | contig 15247 bp, 30 predicted proteins | sample MHFenrmetagenome_2_FD_207603 | JGI IMG/M metagenome (GOLD analysis project Ga0326726, IMG submission 207603) | Lab enriched peat soil microbial communities from Michigan Hollow, Ithaca, NY, United States - MHF15MN | ecosystem: Environmental > Terrestrial > Soil > Wetlands > Peat | place: USA...
CGTCCGCCTCGACAACCTGAAAGTGGAGCGTTGGGCCAAGATCTACCAGGCCGCCCGCCGTCCGGCCGCAGCGAACGCGAAGTAAGCGGAGGGCAAGCCGACCGTAGCGAGTGAAGCGAGCGGAGGGCAGAAACCCGCCGGAGATACACGGAGGCGGGTTTCTGCGAAATATCGGGACAAAGGGGTTGGTCTTAGATATTGCACGGAGGCGGGTTTCTGCGAAGTATCTTAAACGAGCGGCTCAATAGGCAAAAAAAAGGGCCCGGCGCACGCCGAGCCCCTTCCTGTTGGCTGAGGAGTTACTTCGCGGCCGGCTTCTTGTCTTTCTTCTTCTTCTTCGCCTTGGCCTTGAACTCCGAGCCGACGAGCTCGAGCATGGCCATCTCGGCGCCGTCGCCGGAGCGGCGGTCGAGCTTGACGATCCGGGTGTAGCCGCCGGGGCGCTCGGCGAACCGGGGCCCGATGTCGTCGAAGAGCTTCCGGACCGCGGTCTCCTTGGTGATGTAGGCCAGGGCCTGGCGCCGGGTGTGGAGCGTCCCCCGCTTGGCCAGCGTGATCATCTTCTCGGCCACGGGCCGGGCCGACCGGGCCTTGGCCAGGGTCGTCCGCACCCGCTCTTTCTCGAGGAAGGACGTGACCAGATTGCGCAGGAGCGCCCGCCTATGGGCGGTGTTCCGCCCGAGCATGCCTTTTTTGACCTGGTGCCTCATGTCTGCGACTCCTTCTCGGGCATGCTGCTCTTGATCTCCGCTTGGATCCGCTCGATGAGTCTGGGGTGGAGCTCGAGGTTCAGCCCGAGGTTCAGATTGGCCAGCGTTTCCTTGATCTCGGCCAGGGACTTGCGGCCGAAGTTCTTGGTCTTCAGGAGCTCATCCTCGGTCTTCTGCACGAGCTCGTAGATCCGTTCGATGCCGGCCGAGCGGAGGCAGTTGTTGGAGCGGACCGAGAGCTCCAGGTGGTCGATCGTCTTGGCCAGGACGTCGAGCTGATTGAGGTACGGGATCTCCTTCTTGGAGGGCGCCGACTCGCGCTCGAGCGGCTCATCGACGACGTTGAGGAAGATGCCCAGATGGTCGCGCATCAGCTTGGCCGCCTGGGACAGGGCGTCCAGGGGCCGGATGGCCCCGGTCGTCCAGATCTCCAGGGTCAGGCTCTCGTAGTCGATGCGCTTGCCGACGCGGGCCGGCTCGACCTTGTAATTGACCTTCAGGACCGGCGAGTGCGAGGAATCGAGGGGGATGTAATCGAGGCTCTGGTCCTCGTCGAAGTTCTGATCGGCCGGGATGTAGCCGCGGCCGTTCTTGACGACCATCTCGGCCTCGAGCGTGCCGTCCACGTCGAGCGAGGCGACCGGGATGGCCGGGTCGAGGATCTCGATATCGGCGTCATGGCCGAGGTCGGCGGCGGTCACGGTGAGCGGGCCGGTCTTCTTGAGGGTCATCCGCCGCGGCTCGTCGCCCTGGAGCTTGAGCGGGATCGACTTCAGGTTCAGGATGATGTCGGTGACATCCTCGACGACCCCGGGGATGGTCGAGAACTCATGGAGGACGCCGTGGATGCGCACCGAGGTGATGGCCGCCCCGGTGATCGAGGAGAGCAGGATGCGCCGCAGGGCATTGCCCACGGTCACGCCGTAGCCGCGCTCGAAGGGCTGGGCCTGGAAGCGCCCGTAGTGCGGCGTCAGCGTATCGAAATCGACCTCCAGGAACTTGGGCCTCTGGAAATTCGTCTCTGTCATGGAACTCTCCTTCCCCTTACTTGGAGTACAGCTCGACGACCAGGTGTTCCTCGACTGGGAGGGTGACGTCCGCGCGGGTCGGCAGGGCCGCGACCCGGGCCTTCAGGTTCTCCCAATCCACCTCGAGCCAGCCCGGGACCATCTTGGAACGGTTCGAGGCCACGACGGCCTGGATGTCCTCGCTCTTGGCCGAGCGGGGCCGGAACGCGATGACGTCGCCTGGCTTGACCAGGGCGGACGCGATGTCGGCCTTGTGGTCGTTGAGCCGGAAGTGGCCGTGCCCGATGAGCTGGCGGGCGTGGGCCCGGGACAGGGCAAAGCCGCACAGGAACACCGCGTTGTCCAGCCGCCGCTCGAGCATGGACAGGAGGTTCTCGCCGGTGACGCCCTTCTGCCGCTCGGCCCGTTCGAAGAAGAAGCGGAACTGCTCCTCGGACATGCCGTAATACCTTTTCAGCTTCTGCTTCTCCCGGAGCTGGATGGCGTATCCCAGCACCCGCTTACGGGAGCGGCCATGCTGGCCGGGCGCGTAGGCCCTCCGTTCAAGGGGGCACTTGTCCGTCAGGCACTTGGCGCCCTTGAAATAGAGCTTGTTCTTCTCGACGCGGCAGAGCCGGCAATCGGCTCCTTGATACTTCGCCATGGTGTCTCTCTCCTCAGACCCGCCGGCGGCGGCGGACGCGGCAGCCGTTATGCGGGATCGGCGTCACGTCCTTGATGGACTTGATCTCCAGGCCGGCGGCCTGCATGGCCCGGATCGAGGACTCGCGTCCCGCGCCGGGCCCCTTGAGCCGGACGTCCACGTAGCGGACGCCGTACTCCCGGGCCTTGGTGGCCGCGTCCTTGGCCGCCAGCTGGGCGGCGAAGGGCGTGCCCTTCCGGGCCCCCTTGAACCCCGACGTGCCGGCGCTGGCCCAGACGACGGTCGCGCCGACGTTGTCGGTGATGGTGATGATGGTGTTGTTGAAGGTCGATTGGATGTGGGCCACCCCGAATCCGATCTCCCTGCGGACTTTTTTCTTCTTGGTGCTCGTTTTTGGCGGCATGGCGGCGGCCCCTCCTTACGCTTTCGTCTCTTTGAGCTTCTTGATGCGCTGGCCCTTGCTGCCCTTGCGGGTCCGGGCGTTGGTCTTGGTCCGCTGGCCCCGGACGGGCAGTTTCTTCTTGTGCCGGAGGCCGCGGTAGCAGCCGATGTCGACCAGCCGCTTGATATTCATGGTGACTTCCTTGCGGAGGTCGCCCTCGATCTTCTCCCGCTTCTCGATGATCTGGCGGATCTTGTTGATCTCGTCCTCGGACAGGGCCTTGACCTTCTTGTTCTTGTCGATCTTGGCCTCTTCGAGGATCTTGTTGCTCTTGGACCGGCCGATGCCGTAGATGTAGGTCAGCCCGACCTCGATCCGCTTGTCCGGCGGAAGCGTGATGCCTGCGATGCGTGCCATGGGTGTACCTCGTCTATCCCTGTCTTTGTTTGTGCCGCGGGTTCGAGCAGATGACCCGCACGACGCCCCGGCGCCGGACGATCTTGCAGTTCCGGCAGATCTTCTTCACGGAAGCTTTGACTTTCATCGTTCCGTCCTTTATTTGAATCGATAGGTGATCCGGCCCTTGGTCAGGTCGTACGGCGACAGCTCCACGAGGACCCGGTCGCCCGGCAGGATGCGGATGAAGTGCTTGCGCATTTTGCCCGAGATGTGCGCCAGGATGACATGCTTGTTCTGGAGCTCGACCCGGAACATGGCGTTCGGCAGCGTCTCCAGGACGACCCCCTCGGTCTCGTACATGTCCTGCTTAGGCATGCGGGCTCTCCTTGGGGAGGCGCGTCCCCGGCCGGAGGGTCTCCGGCGTCCGGGCGCTCAGGATCTCCGGCCCTTTCTCGGTCATGGCCACGGTGTGCTCGTAGTGGGCGGCCAGGCTGCGGTCCCGGGTGATGGCCGTCCAGCCGTCCTCGAGGATCTCGACCTCGTGGCCGCCGGCCGCGATCATCGGCTCGATGGCCAGGGTCATGCCCGGCCGGATCTTGGGGCCCCGGCCCGGAGCCCCGAAATTGGGCACCTGAGGCTCTTCGTGGAGGGCCCGGCCGATGCCGTGCCCGACGAATTGGCGGATGACCGAGAAGCCCTCGCTCTCGACCGCCTGCTGGACCGCGGCCGAGATGTCGGATAGCCGGTTCCCCTCCTTCATCTGCTCGAGGCCCTTGAAGAAGGAGCGCTCGGCCGCGGCGATCAGCCGGAGGGCCTCGGCCGCGACCTTGCCGACCGGCGCGGTCAGGGCCGAATCGCTGTAGAACCCCTCGAACAGGACGCCGAAATCCAGGCTGACGATATCGCCTTCCTGGAGGATGCGGCCGGAGGGGATGCCGTGGATGACCTCTTCGTTGACCGAGATGCAGACCGAGGCGGGATAGCCCCGGTAGCCTTTGAAGGCGGGCACGGCGCCGAGCTCGCGGGTCCGCTTCTCGGCGTAGAGGTCGAGGTCGCGGGTCCGGATGCCGGGCCGGATGAGCGGCTCGAGCTCGCCGAGGACGGTGGCCACGATCCGGCTGCTCTGGCGCATGGCCTCGAGCTCCGTCGCCGACTTGAAGGTGATCATGGTCACGTCCCCGCCCCATCCCGGCGCCCGAGCAGGCTTTCGAGGACCCGTCGGACCTCGCCGATGACCGCCTCGGCCCCGCGGCTGCCGTCGATCACGTGAAGGCTGCCCTTGGCCGAATAGCGGGCGATGAGCGGCTCGGTCTTGGCCCGGTGCGTCTTCAGGCGCTCGCGGATGACATCAGGCGTATCGTCCTGGCGCTGGACGAGAGGCGTGCCGCAGACATCGCAGATCCCGGCCTTCTTCGGCGGCTTGTTGATCAGGTGGTAAATGGCCTCGCAGTTGGGGCAGGTCCGACGGTTGGCCAGGCGTTCAAGGACGACATCGTCCCGGACCTCGAGATCGAAGACGATCTCCGGCCCTTCCAGGCCCATGGCATCGAGGCTCGCGGCCTGGGACAGGTTCCGGGGGAAGCCGTCGAGCACATAGCCGTTCTGGCAGTCGGCCCGGGCCAGGCGCTCCCGGAGCAGGGCCAGCACGGTCGCGTCGTCGACGAGACCGCCTTTGCCCATCTGGGACGCGGCGACCAGGCCGAGCGGCGTCTTCTCCCGGACGGCCTCGCGGAGCAGATCTCCCGTGGAGATCTTGGGGAAGCCGTAGGCGTCGCGCAGGGCTTCGGCCACGGTCCCCTTCCCGCTCCCGGGCGCGCCGAGGAGGATGATCCTCATCCACGCCTCCCGCGGATCCGGCTGCGGCGCATGAAGCCGTCGTAGTGGCGCATGACCAGCTGGGCCTCGATCTGCTGCATCGTGTCCATGGCCACGCCGACGACGATCAGGATCGAAGTGCCGCCGAACAGGAAGTCGATGCCCAGGCCCTGGGTGATGAACTTGGGCAGGTTGGCCTCGAGCCAGGGCCCGATCCACGGCAGGGTCTGGACCTTGAACCCGGTAATCAGGAACTCCGGCAGGATGGCCACGGCGGCCAGGTAGATGGCCCCGGCCAGGGTGATCCGGCTAAGGACCTCGTCGATGAAGTCGGAGGTGTTCTTGCCCGGCCGGATGCCCGGGATGAAGCCGCCGTACTTGCGCAGGTTGTCGGCCACGTCGACGGGGTTGAAGATGATCGAGATGTAGAAGTAGGTGAAGAAGATGATGGCCGCGATGTAGACCAGGGTGTAGAGCGGCATGCCCAGCCCGAACTGGGCGGCGACCGCCTGCATCCACGGCACCTTGACCAGGTTGGCGATGGTGGCCGGGATGGTGATGACCGAGGCGGCGAAGATGATCGGGATGACACCGCCGGTGTTGACCCGGAGCGGCAGGTGCGTGCTCTGGCCGCCGTAGACCTTGCGGCCGACGACGCGCTTGGCGTAGGAGACGGGGATGCGGCGCTGGCCGCGCTCGACAAAGACGATGAAGGCGATGACGACGGTCATCAGGGCGCCCAGGAAGATCATCTTCAGGGGGTCCATGGCCCCGGTCCGCAGGTTGGAGACCATGTTGATCAGGCCGCTCGGGAAGCTGACGACGATGCCGGCGAAGATGATGAGCGAGATGCCGTTGCCGATGCCGCGCTCGGAGATCTGCTCGCCGAGCCACATGACGAAGACCGTCCCGGTCGACAGCGTGAGCACGGTCATCAGCTTGAAGCCCCAGCCGGGGTTGAGGACGATCGAGGCCCCGGCCGGCGTCCGGATGGCCTCCAGGAAGATGGAGATGCCGAACGCCTGGACGAGGCAGATGCCGATCGTGCCGTAGCGGGTGTACTGGGTGATCTTCTTGCGCCCCAGCTCGCCCTCCTTGGACAAGCGCTCGAGGTAGGGCCAGACGACGGTCAGCAGCTGGAGGATGATCGAGGCGGAGATATAGGGCATGATGCCCAGGGCGAAGATGGTCATCCGGGACATGTTCCGCCCGGAGAACAGGTCGACGAAGCCGAACAGGGAGTTCTTCTGGGAGGCCCAGAACTCCTGCAGCGCCGCCGCGTTGAGGCCAGGATTGGGGATCTGGCCGCCGATCCGGTAAACCGCGAGCAGCAGCAGGGTGAAGATGACCCGCTTGCGCAGCTCGGGGATGCTGAAGATGTTGCGGACGCTGTCTAACATCAGTCTTTCCCGATGACGACGGCCCGGCCGCCCTTGGCTTCGATCTTCTTCAGGGCCGAGCCGGAGAATTCGTGGGCCCGGATGGTCTTGGCCGCACTGAGCTCGCCCCGGCCGAGGACCTTGACCCGGCCGGTCGCGCTCGGGATGAGGCGGTGCTCGGCCATCTCGGAGGGCCCGATCTCGTCCTTGCGGAGCTTGGCCAGGCCGTCCAGGTTGACGATGGCGATCTCCACGCGGAAGATGTTGGTGAAGCCCCGCTTGGGGATGCGCCGCGTCAGGGGCATCTGGCCGCCCTCGAAGCCGCGCTTGCGGGAGTACCCGCTGCCCTGGAGCTGGCCCTTGCTGCCGGCGCCGGCGGTCTTGCCCCAGCCGGAGCCGGGGCCGCGGCCGATGCGCTTGCGGTCCTTCCGGGATCCCTTGGTCGGTTTGAGCTTGCTGAGGTTCATGGCTTCTCCACCGTTTCGACCTTGAGGGCCCAGCCGATCTTGGTGATCATGCCCTGGATGGCGGGCGTGTCCTTCAGGGTCGCGCTCGATTGGGGCTTGCGCAGGCCCAGCCCCTTGGCCGTGGCCCTCTGGTCGAGGGGCGTGCCGATGAGGCTGCGGACCAGCGTGACTTTGACGTAGCGGTCCCCCGCCGGGGCCGTGGCGGCCCGCTTCGGCGACTTCTTCACCTTGGTTGCGACGTCGGTCATAGCGCACCTTTCGCCTTTCCGCGGATCTTGGCCACGTCCTCCGGATTGCGGATGTGCCGGAGGGCGTCCAGCGTCGCGTTGGCCACGCTGATGGGGTTGTTGCTGCGGATGGACTTGGTCAGGATGTCCCGGATGCCGGCCAGCTGCATGATGACCCGGACGGCCCCGCCGGCGATGACGCCCGTGCCCTTCGAGGCCGGGCGCAGGACGACCAGGCCGGCGCCGTCGATGCCCTTGACGAGGTGCGGGATGGTCGTGTCGGCCAGCGGCACCCGGATCATGCTCTTGCGGGCCGCCTCGACGCCCTTGGCGATGGCCTGGGGCACTTCGCGGGCCTTGCCCTTGCCGATGCCGACCCGGCCGCGCTCATCGCCGACGGCGACGAGGGCCGAGAAGCTCAGGTTCTTGCCGCCCTTGACGACCTTGGTGACCCGGCGGATCGAAATGACCTGGTCCTTGAGCTCCATGCCCTCTTCGTCGAGGACCCCGACTTTTCTCTGGTGTCTGCGATCGTCCACGTTGCTCTCCTTGTGCGTCCGTCAGCTCAGAACTGGATGCCTTCCTTGCGGATGGCGTCCGCCAGGGTCTTGATGCGTCCGTGATAGGGATGGGTGCCGCGGTCGAAGACGACCTTCTCGATCTTGGCCGCCTTGAGCCGCTGCCCCACGATCTCGCCGAGCAGGGCGCAGGCGTCCTTGTTCTTGGTGCCCTTGGCCTTGGCCCGGAACTCCTTCTCCAGGGTCGAGGCGGTCAGGAGCACAGCCCCCTTCCGGTCGTCGATGACCTGGGTGTAGACGTAGGCGTTGCTCTTGAACACGTGGAGACGGGGCCGCTCAGGCGTGCCCTGGACCCGTTCGCGGATCCGCTTCCGGAGACGGTCGTCCCGGACCTTCCGTTCGGTTGTCTTGTCTTTAAGCACCGGTCACTCCCGCTTTGCGTTCTTTCTTGATGAGCCGCTCGCCGAGGTAGCGGACGCCCTTCTGCTTGTAGGGGTCCGGGATGCGCAGGCTCTTGATATCGTCGGCCACCTGGCCCACCTTCTGCCGGTCGATGCCCCGGACGGTGAGCAGGGTGGGCTTCTCGGCCACGATCTCGATCCCGGCCGGGATGTCATAGACGATCGGCCGGGAATAGCCCAGGTTGATCTCGAGCTTGCCCTTGTCGATCCGGGCCTTGTAGCCGACACCGACGATCTCGAGCTGCTTCACGTAGCCCTCGCTGACGCCGACCACGGCGTTGTGGGCCAGGGCCCGGCCCAGGCCGTGGTCGGCCCGGGCCTGCTTGGTGTCCTCCGACCGGGTCAGGACGAGGCGCCCGTCCTCGACGGCGGCCGCGACGCCCGGCCGGAGCGGCGTCGTGAGCTTGCCCTTCTTGCCCTCGAAGTCGATCCGCTCCGCATGGACGGTGACGTTGACGCCGGCCGGGATCGCGATGGGTTTCTTGCCGACTCTCGACATGATGCCCTCTCCCTTACCAGATGCTACAGAGGACTTCCCCGCCGGTCCCGGCGTCCTCGCAGGCCTTGCCCGTCAGGACGCCGCGGGACGTCGAGACGATGGCCACGCCCAGCCCGTCCAGGACCTTGGGGACGGACCCCTGGGTGCAGTAGATCCGGCAACCCGGGGTGCTGACCCGCTTGAGGCCGCTGATGACGCTCCGGTTGTCCTCGGTGTATTTCAGGGTCACGTTGATGAGGCCCTGCTTTTTGTCGTCGATGACCTTGTAGTTCTTGATGTAGCCCTCGTCCTTGAGGATCTTGACGACCTCGATCCCCAGGCGGAACGCGGGGATGTTGACTTCCCGCTTCTTGGACTTCACCGCGTTGCGGATCCGGGTGAGCAGATCAGATAGAGAGTCCATGGCTGTTCCTTTCTCGATCTCACCAGGACGACTTGGTCACGCCCGGGATCTCGCCCCTGAGGGCCAGCTCGCGGAAGCAGAGGCGGCAGAGATCGAACTTCCGGTAATAGGCCCGGGGACGGCCGCACTTGCGGCAGCGGTGGCGGACCCGGATCGCGAATTTCGGCTGCCGGACCATCTTGGCCATGCGCGCAGTGGTTGCCATAGTGTCCTCGCTTCTCAGGCTTCCCGGAAGGGCATGCCCAGCCTCTTCAGGAGGGCCTGGGCTTCCCGGTCGGTCCGGGCCGTCGTGACGATGGTGATGTTCATGCCCCGGGGCCGCTCGACCTTGGTGTAGTCGATCTCGGGGAACACGAGCTGGTCGCGCATCCCCAGGGTGTAGTTGCCCCGGCCGTCGAAGGACGTCGCCGGGACGCCGCGGAAATCGCGGACCCGCGGCAGGACGATGTTGACCAGCCGGTCGAAGAACTCGTACATCCGCCGGTTACGGAGGGTGACGTAGCAGGCGATGGGCTGGCCCTTCCTCAGCTTGAAGGCCGAGATCGACTTCTTGGCCCGCCCGACGCCCGGCAGCTGGCCGGTGATCTGGGCCAGCTCGGCCTTGGCCGTGTCGAGGAGCTTGACGTTCTGGATGGCGTCGCCGACGCCGACGTTGACGATGATCTTCTCCAGGCGCGGCACGGCCATGACGTTCTTGATGCCGAGCTCCTCCTGGAGCGCCGGGACCACTTCGGTCCGGTACTTGTCGTATAAGCGGCTCATGGACGGTTCCTCACTTTGCCCGTTCGATCATCGTCTCGCAGCGGTGGCAGAGCCGGACCGTGCTGCCGTCCTCGAGGCGGCGGGTCCGGGGCCGGACGCCCTGGGCGCACTCGGTGCAATAGAGCATGACGTTGGAGACCGCGATGGGGGCCTCCTTCTCCATGACCCCGCCCTGCTGGTTCCGGCCGCGGTCGGCCTTGACGAAGTGCTTGACGAAATTGACCCGTTCGACGATGACCCGGTTGGTCTCGGGGAAGAGCTTCAGGACCTTGCCCTGCTTGCCTTTGTCCTTGCCCCGGATGACGACGACGACGTCGTTCTTCTTGAGCGAGATCTTGGACATCAGAGGACCTCCGGCGCGAGCGAGATGATCTTCATGAACTTCCGCTCCCGGAGCTCGCGGCCGACCGGGCCGAAGACGCGGGTGCCGACCGGCTCGCCGGCCTTGTCGATGATGACCGCCGCGTTGTCCTCGAAGCGGATGTAGGAGCCGTCCTTGCGGCGGATCTCCTTGCGCGTCCGGACGACGACGGCCCGGATGACCTTGCCCTTCTGGATCTTGCTCTCGGGGTCGGCCTCCTTGACGGTCGCCGAGATGATGTCCCCGATCCGGGCGACATGGCCGACGCCGCCGCCGAGGGGCGTGATCGCCTGGATCCGGCGGGCGCCGGAATTGTCGGCCACCTTGAGCATCGTGCGCATCTGGATCATTGGGGTTCTCCCGTCTTGGGCTCGATCGGGTTGTCCACGATCGGGCTGGCCGTCAGCTCGGGCGTCAGGCCGATCACGGCCAGGACGCGCCAGCGCTTGGTCTTGCTGATCGGCCGCGTCTCGATGATCCGGACGATGTCACCGACCTTGCAGGTCTCGGCCTCGTCGTGGACGAGGAAGGTCTGTTTCCGCCGCATCGTCTTGCGGTACAGGGGGTGGCGGATCTGCCGCTCGACCTGGACCGTGACCGTCTTCTTCATCTTTTTAGCGATGACGGTCCCGACCTTGGTCGTCTTGCGGGCTTTGGTGGGCGTGTCCATGGGCTACTCCGTGGCCTTCGGGGACTCGTTCAGGAGAGTCTTGATCCGGGCGATGTCCCGCTTGATGTTCTTGATCTTCATCGGGCTGTCGAGCTGCCCGAGGGACTTCTGGAAGCGGAGCTTGAAGAGCTGATCGGTGAGCTCCGCCTCCCGGTGCTTCAGCTCGGCGGCCGACAGTTCCCTGATTTCCTTGATCTTCATCTGAGCTCCCTCGCTTCCCGAGAGATGAACCGCGTCTTGATCGGCAGCTTGTGGGCGGCCAGGCGCATGGCCTCCCGGGCCTCGGCCAGGTCGATGCCCTCGAGCTCGAAAAGGATCTTGCCCGGGCGGATGACGTCGACCCAGAATTCGGGGTCGCCCTTGCCCTTGCCCATGCGGACCTCGGTCGGCTTCTTGGTGACCGATTTCCAGGGGAAGGTGCGGATCCAGAGCTTGCCTTTGCGCTTCATGTGCCGGCTGATGGTGATGCGGCCGGCCTCGATCTGGCGGGAGGACAGCCAGCCGGGCTCGAGAGCCTGGAGGCCGAACTCGCCGAACGTCAGGGTGCCGCCGCGCAGGGCGGTGCCCCGCATGCGGCCCCGCTGCTGCTTGCGGTATTTGACTTTCGCGGGCATCAACATGGCTAGATCTCCTCGACTTCGGCCATCTGGGAGGTCATCTTGGGCTTCTCGACGTCGCCCCGGTAGACCCAGACCTTGATGCCGATCTGGCCGTAGGTCGTGAAGGCCTCGGTGAAGGCGAAGTCGATGTCGGCCTTCAGGGTCTGCAGGGGCAGCTGGCCCTTGAGGTACCACTCCGAGCGGGCGATCTCGACGCCGCCGAGCCGGCCGGCGCACATGACCTTGATGCCCTTGGCCCCCATCTTGAGGGCGAACTCGACGGCCTTGCGCATGGCCCGCCGGTAGGCGATCCGCTTCTCCAGCTGGACGGCGATGCTCTCGCCGATGAGCAGGGCGTTGAGCTCGGGCTTGTCGACCTCGCGGATGTCGACGTAGACGTCGCGCTTGGCGATCGTCTCGAGGTAGCTCTTGAGGCTCTCGATCTCTTTGCCGCCGCGGCCAATGATGATGCCGGGCCGGGCCGTGTGGATGATGACCCGGATCTTGGGGCCGACCCGCTCGACGTCGACGCCGGCGATGCCGGCGTGGAAGTACTTCTCCTTGACGGCCTTCTTCATCCGAAGGTCCTCATGGATGAGGCGGGGGTAGTCCGGGCCCTTGGCGAACCAGCGCGAGGACCAGGGCTTGTTGAAGCCGAGCCGGAATCCGTAAGGGTGCGTTTTCTGTCCCACGGTCATTTCCCCTTTTCGTTCAAGTAGATGTGGACATGGCTCGTCCGCTTCTGGATGCGGTAGGCCCGTCCCTGGGGCGCCGGGCGGATCCGCTTGGCGGTCGGGCCGCCGTTGATCTGGATCCGCGAGATGTACAGGGTGTCGACGTCGATGTTGGGCGACTTCTGCTGGGCGTTGGCGATCGCGGAGCGCAGGACCTTCCCGACGATGGCGCTGATCTTCTTCCGCTCGCTGAAGCGCAGGATGGTCAGGGCCTCGCCGACGTAGCGGTCGCGGACGAGGTCGGCCACGAGCCGGCCCTTCTGGGGGCTCATGCGCACGAACCGGGCCACGGCATGGGAGAGGGGGGCGGCGGCTGGCGTGCTCATGTCTTACCCACCTTGAGCTGCTTGGCGGTCTTGGAGGTGTGACCCTTGAAGTGGCGCGTCGGCGAGAACTCGCCGAGCTTGTGCCCGACCATGTTCTCGGTGACGAACACCGGGATGAACTTCCGGCCGTTGTGGACGCCGATGGTCAGCCCGACCATCTCGGGGATGATCGTCGACCGGCGGGACCAGGTCTTGATGACCTGGCGCTTGGCCGCGGGCGTCGACAGGGCCTGGACCTTCTCCAGGAGGTGGCCGTCGATGAAGGGGCCCTTGCGTAGCGATCTGCTCATGATTACTTGCTCCTGCGCCGGATGATGAAGGCCTGGGTCCGCTTGTTCCGGCGCGTCTTGTAGCCCTTGGTCGGGATCCCCTCGGGGCTGACGGGATGGCGGCCGCCCTTGGCCTTGCCCTCGCCTCCGCCGTGCGGATGGTCGATGGGGTTCATGGCCGTGCCGCGGACGTGCGGCCGGATGCCCTTCCAGCGGCTCCGGCCGGCCTTGCCGACGCTGATGTTCGAGTGGTCGAGGTTGCCGATCTGGCCGATCGTGGCCCGGCAGTCCAGGTGGACTTTCCGGATCTCCGACGAGGGCAGCCGGACCTGGGCGTATTCCCCTTCCTTGGCCAGGATCTGGGCGCCCGCCCCGGCGGACTTGGCGACCTGGCCGCCCTTGTCCTTCCGGAGCTCGATGTTGTGGATGACCGTGCCGAGCGGGATGAACCGCAGCGGCATGGCGTTGCCCGGCAGGATGTCGGCCTGGCGGTCGGTCGAGACGACCTCCTGCCCGACCTTGAGCCCGGCGGGATAGATGATGTAGCGCCGCTCGCCGTCGCGGTACTTGATGAGGGAGATGAACGAGGACCGGTTGGGGTCGTACTCGACGGTCTCGACCGTCCCCGGGATGTCGATCTTGTCCCTCTTGAAATCGATGACGCGGTAGAGCTGCTTGTGCCCGCCGCCGCGGTTCCGCATGGACAGGTGGCCGCGGCTGTCGCGCCCGCCGGACTTGGACAGGGAGACCAGCAGCGGCTTGTAGGGGCCCTCCCCGCTCAGCTCGTCGTAACGGTTGCCCGTCCTGTGGCGCAGGCCGGGGGTTATTGGCCGGTAGGTTTTGATGCCCATGTTACGCCGCCTCGAAGTATTCGATGGGTTTCTCGCCGTCGCGCAGCCGGACGTAGGCTTTCTTCCACGCCTTGGTGTGGCCCATGTTGCGGCCGACCCGGCGGACCTTGCCCGACTTGTTCTGGGTCCGGACCTCGGCGACCTTGGTCTTGAACAGCCGCTCGATGGCCAGCTTGATCTCGATCTTGTTGGCGCTCCGGGCGACCTCGAAGCAGATGACCTTGCTCGAGGCCTTGAGCTGGGTCGTCTTCTCCGTGATCACCGGGCGGAGGATGATTTTATGGGGGTCTTTGATCACGTCAGTTTCTCCAGGACGGCCTCGAACGCCCGGCGGCTGAACACGACCGCCTTGTGGGCGAGGACGTCGTAGATGTTGAGCCCGGCCACGTCGACCGCCTTGATCCGCGGCAGGTTGCGGACGGCCCTGAACAGGTTGGCGTTGTCGGGGAGGTCGACGAGGAGGGCCGAGTCGAGCTTGTAAGCTTTGATCAGGGCCGCGGCTTCCTTGGTCTTGGGCGCCGCGATCTCGAACGCGGGCACGACCAGGAGCTCCTGGTCGGCGTGCTTCTTGGCCAGGGCCGCTCGGAGAGCGCTCCGGCGGGCCTTCTTCGGCAGCTCGTAGGAATAGTCGCGGGGCTGCGGTCCGAAGACCGTCCCGCCCTTCTTCCAGAGAGGTGAGCGCGTGCTGCCGACGCGGGCCCGGCCGGTGCCCTTCTGCCGCCAGGGCTTCTTGCCGCCGCCGCGGACGAACGCGCGGGTCTTGGTGGCCGCCGTGCCCTGGCGCTGGTTGGCCCGATAGTTGACGACGGCCTCGTAGATCAGGTGGTCGTTCGGCCGTCCGGCGAACAGATCCTCCGGCAGGTCCAGATGGCCGGTCGTCTTTCCGCTGCGGTCGATGATGTCGAGTTTCGCCATGGTGTCCTCTTTCCCCTTCACTTGGCCCGCGCGGCCTTGCGGACGAGGACGTAGCCGCCCGTGGCCCCGGGCACCGCGCCCTTGACGAGCAGGAGGTTCTGGTCCTTGTCCGTGGCGACGACCCGGAGCTTGAGGGTTGTGACCCGGTCATGGCCCATGTGGCCGCCCATGCGCATGCCCTTGACGACCCGCGAGGGGTAGGACGAGGCGCCGATGGAGCCGGGGGCCCGGTGGAACATCGAGCCGTGGGCCGCGCCGCCGCCGGCGAAGTGGTGCCGCTTGACGACGCCGGCGAAGCCCTTGCCCTTGCTGGTCCCGACGACGTCCACCAGCTCGCCGACCTCGAAGATGTCGACGAGGACCTGGTCGCCCTCCTTGACGGCCGCGGGGTCGGAACAGCCGACCTCCTGGAGCTTCTTGACGACGGGCACGCCCGCCTTCTTGAAGTGCCCGGCCTGGGGCTTGAGAGGGTTCCGGACGGCCCGCTCTTCGACGAACCCGAGCTGGACGGCCGCGTAGCCGTCCTTCTCGGCCGTCTTCTTCTGGATAACCGTGCACGGACCGGCCTTGAGGACGGTGACGGGGACGACGTTGCCGGCGTCGTCGAACTGCTGGCTCATGCCGATCTTTTTGGCGATCAGTCCCTGGATCATGGTCACTCTCCCGCCCCGTAGGCCTGGATCTCGACGTCGATGCCGGCCGGCAGGTCGAGCTTCTGGAGCTCTTCGATGGTCTCGTTGTTGTATTCGCTGATGTCGATGAGCCGCTTGTGGATCCGCATCTCGAAATGCTCGCGCGACTTCTTGTCGACGTGCGGGGAACGGAGGAC
>Ga0326726_10003109_pt1 | contig 15244 bp, 14 predicted proteins | sample MHFenrmetagenome_2_FD_207603 | JGI IMG/M metagenome (GOLD analysis project Ga0326726, IMG submission 207603) | Lab enriched peat soil microbial communities from Michigan Hollow, Ithaca, NY, United States - MHF15MN | ecosystem: Environmental > Terrestrial > Soil > Wetlands > Peat | place: USA...
GTAGCCGCGCTCGAGGATATCGACGAAGACGTCGGCAATCTCCGCCGGGGTGCTCCGGCCCTCGGGCCGGTACCACTCGTGGAGCCAGTTGCACATGCCGAGAATGCCGAAGACCACGAGCGTTGGTGGAAGATCGCGGAAGAGGCCTTCGTCAACGCCGTCACGATAGGCGCGCTCGATGGCACGGTCGTATTCGCGGCGCGCCCGGGCCGCCCGGGCCGCCATGGGGCGGGGCAGGCCGGCCTCCTCCGCGAAGAAGACCTTCAGGAACGGCAGATGGCTGGCGAGCAGCGCCACCTGGTAGCGCACGATCCGCCGGATCTTTTCATCGGCGGGCAGCCGCTGCTCGATGATCTCGCCGAGGCCGGCGCGGAACGACTCGATGGTCCGCTCGAAGACCAGGCTGAGCAGCTCGTCCTTGCTCCTGACGTAGCGATAGAGGGTGACCTTGGACAGGCCGGCCTTGGCGGCGATGGTGTCGAGCGTGGTGGCGCGGTATCCCATCTCGCCGAAACAGGTCGCGGCCACCCGGAGGATCTCGCCCAGGGCCGCCGCGCGTGTGGCCTTCATGTCCCCTCCCCCTTAGCTTGACAGGTAGTGCCTCGGGTCCTATCCTAAACGCACCAGTTTAGAAACGATACTCCAGAGGTAAGCGATGACTCCAGCGACAGAGACCGCGCACTCCGTTCCGTCCCGGTTCGACACCGTCTTCCAGCACGAGTATCCCGTCGACCACCCGGAGCTCCGGCGCCTCTACGAGAACGCAAAGCGCGATCAGTGGAATGTCTCGCGCGACATCGACTGGACGACGCCCGTCGACCTCGAGAAGGGTGTGCTGGCCGACGAGCTCATCGACATCTACGGCACGCCGTACTGGGACCGCCTGAGCGTCAAGGATCGGGCCGAGCTCAACCGCCGGTTCACGGCGTTCCGGTTGAGCCTTCTCCTCCACGGCGAGCACGGCGCCATGCTCGTGTGCAGCCAGCTCGTGGAGACGGTCCAGGGCACCGACGCCAAGTTCTTCCAGGCGACCCAGGTGGTGGACGAGGCGCGCCACAACGAGGTGCTCAACCGCTACATGGCGGAGAAGCTCGGCGGCCTCTACTATCCGCTGGCCGGCAACGTGCGCGAGCTCTTCGACACGTTGCTCGGCGACTCGCGCTGGACGGTCAAGACCATCGGGCTCCAGCTCGTGGCCGAGACCTTCGCGGTGGCGCTCTTCAAGATGCTCGGCGAGACGGCCAAGGATCCGCTCTTCAAGGACATCTGCCGCTTGATCCTGCAGGACGAGTCGCGCCACATGGGCTTCGGGATGCTGAGCCTGCCCGCGGTCATCGGCGCCCTGTCCGAGAAGGAGCGCATCGAGCTTGAGGACTTCACCCACTGGGCGCTTGTGCGCACGCTCACCGGCCTCTTCCCGAGCGAGGTCTACCGCGACATGGGCTTCAGCGGGGCGGAGATCCAGGCCATCCAGACGCTGCGCCGGGGACGAGCCGCCGGCAACGACAATACGGTCTTCCGCACGACCTTCAAGCGCGACCTGCACACCACGCTGCTGCAGAACCTCTCGCGCGTGGGACTGCTCACCGACCGGATCGCGCCCAAGCTCGAGTCGCTCGGCTTCAGCGTCCCCGTCAGCAGAAGCTAGCCCCCCTCACCCTGCCCTCTCCCCCTCCGGGGGCGAGGGTTCCGAGACTCACTGAGGGAGAGGGCAGGGTGAGGGTGAGCCGGGAGTTAAGCCGCTTCAGCCACGTTGGTCCGAGGGCGCAGCCGCATCAGCACGTCATTCATGAAGTCCGTCAGCCGCTCCGCCAGCTCCGTCCTGTCGCGGCTCTGACGCTCGAGCTCCGCCTCGGCGCCGCCCAACTGCTCGCGGAGCCGTTCACCCAGCCGCTCCGCCGTTTCGGAGCGATTGCGCAGCTGCTCGACCTCGTAGACGAGGCCCCGCAGCTTCTCGCACTCGCTCTCCGACATCTGGAGCCGCTCTCTCAGCCGCTCGTTCTCGTGCACCAGTCCCACGAGCGCCGGGAGCTGACGCTGCCCGTCCTCGAGCCACCGCACTACCTGCTCCCGGGTATCCCCAAGCTCTCCGATTGCCACAGTCCGCCCTCCTTCCTACTCCGGTGATAGGGTTGTGGAGACGGGGGCTCTGAGCTTTCGCTCGGCGCCGGCATCCAGCGGCTTGCGATCCCAGGCGGTCTCCCGTGCGGGAGGCGCGACGGGCGAGAGCGGAGAGACGACAGCCGTCACGCAGCGTCGGCGACGGCTTACCCGGGAAGGCACGCCCGCACGTTAGGGCGAGTTCGCGCGGCTGTCAAGCATCATGAGCCGCCTGCATCGGCATTGACCAGGATGAAGGCCACGCGGCACACCTTGTCGGTGCGGTTGCTCCACGCGTGGTTGGTCCCGCGCTGCACCAGGCAGTCGCCGGCCTTGAGCAGCGTCTCTCCTTCATCCATCAACGCCCAGATCTCGCCGTCCAGGACGAGCGCGTAGTCCACCGTATTGGTCTTGTGCATGCCGGGGTGCCGCGCCTCGCTCCGGTCCATGGCGTGGCCGGCGCCCATGGCGGCGAAGGTCTTGTCCCGATCGACCTTGCCGAAGATGTTCTTGTCCGGCGGGAAGTCCACCACCCGGAAGATCGTGCCCCGGGCGGGCGGCTCGAGGACGATGGGCCGCGCCGCCTCGTCGGCGGACCCGGCATTGGCGGCTGGCGCGCGGTCGGTGACCCACAGGTTGATGAGGGCGAGGCCGGGCATGCCCTCGAGCTCGAGGACGTGCGGCGACGGTCCGTCCATCATGATGATGGACTTGCCCTGGGCATCGTGGCCCGTGACGACACGGCGCATGGGTCGGCTCACCGGCGCATCCTCACTTTCTCAGGCGCACGTCTTCGAGCGGCGCCGACCACGGGTAGGGGTCGATCAGCATCAGGGCGGGCTCTACCACTTTCGGACTCACGCCGCTCGGCCAGATATAGTCGTAGATGGGCCCGAACCGCACCCGCTCGTGGAGCAGCCGCTGGATCTGGTGCAGCATGGCCTCGCGCTTCTTCCGGTCGGTCTCCCGCGCCTGCTGCTTGTAGAGCGCGTCGATGTCCGGATAGCCGCCATAGGCGAAGCTGCCGTCGCTCGGCACCGTCTCGGACATCCGCGAGGCGGCATTGCCGTACACCGCGTTGATGCAGACGCAGAGCCCGTGCAGCTTCTTCGAGGCCAGCGCCGAGTAGAAGGCCGCGCGCTCCATGGTCCGGATCCTGGTCTTGATGCCCACCGCCGCGAAGTACCCGCCTATCGTCTCCCCCACAGAGAAATACGGAGGCCACGGATATAGATCCCCGGCGTCGAAGCCGTTGGGGTAGCCCGCCTCCGTGAGGAGCTGCTTGGCCTTCGCGGGATCGTAGGGATAGGGCTCGATGGGCAGTGCGAACTCGAAGGTCTTTGGGATGATGCTCCCGTTGAGCCGCGAGGCGCCCAGGTTCTCCGCCTCGTTCAGCGACCGGCGGTCGATCGCGTAGTTGGCGGCGAGCCGCACCCGCCGGTCATGCCACGGCGACTTGGGATCCCACTGGTCCAGGTAGTCGAGGTAAAAGGTCCCGATCCCACCCGAGAAGGCGAGCTTGAAATTAGGATCGCGCTTCAGGTCCTGGGCCTGCGGGGCGTCCAGCAGGTACGCAAGGTCAACCTCACCTCGCTTCAGCATGGCCATGCGGGTGGTCGCCTCGGGCACGCTCTTGAAGACCAGGCGCTTCACGGACGGGACCTTCCGCCAGTACCCCTCGTAGGCTTCCATGACAAGCTCGACGCCGGGAGTATTGCTCACGAACTTGTAGGGGCCGAGCCCCACCGGTGCCTTCTTGAAACCGTCCGATCCGACCGACTCGAAGTATTTCTTCGGCACGATCCATCCGGCACCCGTGGCCAGCGTGCCGTAGTAGGTCATGAAGTCTGGATAGGGCTCGTTCAGGAGGAAACGCACCCGGTACGGATCGACGGCGACTATCTCCCGGACCTTTTCCTGGAGGATCTTGGCGCCCGCTCCCTTGGTGCGCAGGAAGCTGAACTTCACGTCTTCCGACGTGAAGGGGTCGCCGTTGTGGAACTTCAATCCCTCGCGCAGCTTGAACTCGTACGTCTTCTGGTCCGGGCTCACCGTCCACGACTCGGCGAGGCTCGGGGTCAGGTGATTGCCGGGCATGGGCTTCACGAGCGCGTCGTGCATTGCGTAGAGGATCCAGAACGGCGTGAGGACGCCGATGACGGACTCGCCCGGGTCGAACCAGACGGGCGACAGCGTCACGTACATTGCCCAGCGCATCTCGCCTTCCGGCTTGCCCTGGGCGGCCGCGCTGTCGACGAGGCCGCCCGCGAGGAGCAACAGGCAACCCAGGGCGAGACTCCGTGTCCTCTTCATGTTCTGTTCCTCCACCGATCGTCGATCAGGAGCTGCGCCTCATCCAAAGGTCCGCGTGGGCCGGCGGCCGTTATGGTAGCCTCTCCGGCACTGAGACGAAAGCGCCGTTTCCGACACCGCCCCCACAGGAGGTCTCGAGATGCGTGTCCGCTCCTCGCTCGTCGCCATTGTCCTCGCTGCGATCCTCGCCGGCGCGTCGCCGGCCGCTGCGGCTTCGGACGGGACCCTCACCATCGGCGTCCACGTGACGCTGGTCTCGCGCTGGCTCGACCCCGGCGACACCGAAGCCCTGATCACCCCGTTCATGGTGCTCTACGCTATTCACGACGCCCTGGTCAAGCCCATGCCGGCCGGGCTCAATACTCCGAGCCTCGCGGAGTCGTGGTCCGTCTCCAAGGACGGGCTCGCCTACGAGTTCCTCCTCCGCAAGGGTATCCGCTTCCACAACGGAGATCCCGTCACGGCGGAGGACGTGAAGTTCACGTTCGACCGATACAAGGGCAGCGGGGCCAAGCTCCTGAAGGACAAGGTGAAGGACGTCCAGATCGTGGCGCCGAACCGCGTCCGCTTCGTCCTCAAGGAGCCCTGGCCGGATTTCATGTCCTTCTACGGCACCTCCGCCACCGGCGCCGCCTGGATCGTGCCGAAGAAGCACATCGAGAAGGTCGGTGAAGACGCGTTCAAGAAGGCCCCGGTGGGCGCGGGACCGTACAAGGTCGTGTCCTTTACGCCCGGTATCGAGCTCGTGCTGGAAGCCTTCCCGGACTACTGGCGGAAGGCGCCGAGCGTGAAGCACCTGATCATGCGCAGCATCCCCGACGAAACGACGCGGGCCGCCGCCGTCAAGACGGGCCAGATCGACATCGGATTTCTCTTCGGCGGCGCGATCGCGGAGGAGCTGCGCCGTTCGCCGGGGATCAAGATCGCCGCGCCGCTTCTTTACGGCATCTACTGGCTCGACTTCCTCGACCAGTGGGATCCGAAGTCGCCCTGGCACGACCAGCGCGTGCGCCTGGCGGCGAGCCTCGCCATCGATCGCCAGGCCATCAACCAGGCGGAGATGCTCGGCCTCGGAAAGCTGACGGGCTCGTTCGTTCCGCCGACCTTCGAATTTGCCCTCCCCATAGAGGCTCCCCCCTTCGATCCCAAGCGCGCGAAGCAGCTCATGGTCGAAGCGGGCTATCCCAATGGCTTCGACGCGGGCGATCTCACGCCGCTCCCGCCCTATTCCTCCGTGGCCGAGGCCATAGCCGGCAATCTCCAGGCCATCGGCATCCGCAGCCGGGTGCGCACCATGGAGCGCGCCACCTTCCTCTCCACGTGGCGAGAGAAGAAGCTGACGGGGCTCGTCATTGGCGCCACCGGAGCCGCGGGCAATGCCGCCGCCCGCCTCGAGCCCTTCTTCACCAAGGGCGGCACCTACGCGTACGGCGTCGTTCCCGAGATCGAGGATCTCTTCCAGCGGCAGGCGAATGAGCTCGACCGCAAGAAGCGCGAGGGCATGCTGCATCAGATCCAGAAGATCGTCGCCGATCGGGTGCTCGTCGCGCCGCTCTACCAGCAGGCCTTCCCCTGGGGCGTGGGACCGCGGGTCGAGGAATCGACGGCGGGGCTCGTGCAGGGATTTCCCTATACCGGCCCCGCCGAAGACTTGAAGCTCAAGTAGCGGAAGACCGGACGGCTCCATGTTCGGCTGGCGCGCGCGTATCGGAGTGCTGCTTCCGCCGGGAAATCCCACGGTGGAGCCCGAGCTCTGGAGCATGGCGCCGGCCGGGGTCAGCCTGCACTTCGCCCGCCTGGAGACGCCGCCGTCGGTCGGCAGGGCGGGCGAGCACGAGGGAATGGAAGAGCGGACCCGCGCCTATCGCGAAGGATTGGCCGGCCCGGCCACTGCGCTCGGCCAGGTGCGGCCGGCCGTCGTTGTCATGGCCCACACCGCGTCCAGCTATGCGCTGGGCTTCGGCAAGGATCAGCCGCTGGCCGATCGCATTTCGTCGCTCTCCGGCGCGCCCGCGCTCCTCGCGGCGCACGCCGTGCTGGCCGCCCTCCGGCACCTGGGCGTGAAGCGGCTCGCGTTGGGCACGCCGTACCCGGAATCGATCAGCCAGCAGGGCAAGGCCTACTGGGAGGCGGCCGGCTTCGACATCGCCGGGTATCATCGCCTCGAAGACGTGAGGGACATCTACGCCGAGAGCGAGGAGCGCGCGTATCTTCTCGCGCGCCGCGCGGATAGGGGCGGCGCCGACGCGGTGCTGCTGAGCGGCACCGGGCTCCCCGCCGTCGCGGTGCTCGAGATGCTCGAGCGCGATCTCGGCAAGCCCGTAGTCAGCAGCAATCAGGCCTGCCTGTGGCAAGCGCTGCGACTGGCCGGAGTCCACGAGGCTATTCCCGGCTTCGGCCGGTTGCTCCGCGAGACCTGACCACCACCCTCCGGATCCCTCGCCCCCGGAGGGGGAGAGGGGTAGGGTGAGGGGGCGCACAGACGAGGGGGCGCTCAATCCCACCACCTTGCCGTGGCCTTCATCGGCATGGTAGCTTCTGCAACGCCTATGCGGGTGCTCGAGCGTCTCTTCGTTAGTGTGATCGTCGTTGCGACGTGGGCAACCGTGACGATCGCCGCCGACCCCACCGCGGTAGACAAGTTCCTCGCCGACGTCGTCGCTCTGGCCGGAAAGCCCATCCCCGCCCTCGATGCGAGCGGTTCACCGCGGGCGGACGGCTCCGCGACGATCCGCCGGCAGGGGCCGCGTGACTTCATCTTCTCGACGAAGACGGTTCGAGGCACGGGCAAAGCTTCCATGGGACCGGCCGCCTACTCGTTCCGCCCATCCGAAGCCGGTCCATCCAAGGGATCGTTCGCCGTCCACAAGCTCGTGGATGACGCGACGATCTCCTGCGGGGCCATGCTCACCACCGCCGCCGATACGCGAACGCTCGAGCTGGTGTGCTCGAGGCCGGACGGTTCGAAATCGCGGGAACGATGGTCGCTGTCGACGCAGGCGCTCGAGGTGACGTTCACCGCAGCGAGTGGTGCGACCACCAAGTATCGCGTCGTGCGTTAGGCGCGCCTCCCCATGCGCTTCGGGACCTTCTTCTTCTTTCAAGCCGCCCCCGGCCTGACCCACGAGGAGGTCGTCCACCGCGAGCTGGAGCAGATGGAGTGGACGGAAGAGCTGGGCTTCGATCAGATCTGGCTCACCGAGCACCACTTCATCGACTATGGCCTGGCCGTGGATCCGGCCACGCTGGCCACCGCGGCCGCTTCCCGCACGCGGCGGGTGCGCATCGGATTGGCCGCGGCCATCCTGCCCTTCCATCACCCGCTGCGGCTGGCCGAGCAGCTCGCCCTCGTCGACGTGATCTCCAAGGGCCGCCTCGACATCGGTGTCGGCCGGGGCAATCGCCCCGCGGAGTTCCGCGGCTATCACGTCCCGCAGCAGGAGAATCGCGAGCGGTTCGACGAGGCGATGGACATCATGCTGCGCGCCTGGACCGAGGACCGCTTCTCGTACGACGGGCGGTTCTTCACCATCAAGGACGCGCACCTCATTCCCAAGCCGCTGCAGCGGCCGCATCCGATGATCTACCAGGTCTGCGGCAGTGACAGCGGCATCGAGAGCACAGCCTCCCGCGGCTGGCCCATGCTGAATTCCATCCTGACCGGCCCGCTCAGCCAGCTCGTGAAGCGTCGCGACAGCTACCTCGAGGCCCTGCGCCGGCACGGGCGCTCGGAGACGGAGATCGCCGCGCTCATGAAGAACTGGGGCGTGTCGCGGCAGATCTACGTGGCCGAGACGGATGCGCAGGCGCTGGCCGAGGCCAAGGACGCCGAGATGTGGTATCAGGACTCGCTGCGCCGCTTCCAGGTGCCCGAGCGCATCGAGGATGCGCATCCGAGCCTGCAGGCAGGCTTTCGCGCCGCGGCCGAGCGCTTCGCCAAGGTCACCTGGGAAGGCCTCGTCGCCGAGACGGTGGCGTTCGGATCGCCCGACACCGTGGCCAAGCACATCGAGGCCATGCGCGACATGGGCATCGGGCAGGTCCTCTGCTGGATGAACTTCGGCGGCCTGCCGCAGGACAAGATCCGGCGATCGATGGAGCTCTTCGCGCGCGAAGTCATGCCTCGCTTCCGGGACTAGTCATGGAAGTCGGGCTCTTCACGGAGTTCCAGAGTCCGCCCGGCATGGACGAGGCTCAGGCCTTCGACGAATCCCTGGCCCAGATGACGGCGGCGGAGGAGCTGGGCTTCGACTCGGTCTGGCTGGCTGAGATCCACTTCCAGAAGGGTCGTTCCGTTCTCTCCTCGCCGCTCGTCATCGCCACGGCCATCGCCGCCCGCACCCGGCGGGTGCGGATCGGCATCGCCGTCCAGATTCTGCCGCTGGCCCACCCGCTGCACCTGGCGGAGGACGTGGCCACGGTCGATCACCTGAGCAAGGGGCGGCTGGACTTCGGCGTGGGCCGGAGCGGTCTGCCCGAACACTACGAGGGCTTCAATGTTCCGCACGCGGAGAGCCGCGACCGCTTCAACGAGACGCTCGAGATCCTCGTCAAGGCATGGACCGAGGAGCGCTTCACCCACGAGGGAAAGTATTTCCAGTACCGCAACGTGTGTCTGACGCCCAAGCCCTTCCAGAAGCCGCACCCGCCGCTGCGCGTCGCCGCGACCACGCAGGAGACGTACGCCATTGTGGGACGCATGGGCATGCCGATCTTCATCGCGGTCCGCACCACGCCGATCAGCGATCTCAAGCGCTTCATCGGGGGCTACCACGAGGGGTGGCGGGAGGCGGGTCATCCCGGGTGCGGCGACGTGTCGCTGATCGTGCCCGTCTATCTGAACGAAGACGGGCGGCAGGCGCGCGAGGAGGCCGAAGCCAGCACCATGCACTTCTTCCGCTCCATCGCCGAGGCACTCAGCCGGGGCCCGAGGGGCGAGGAGGCGGCCCGGCTCGGCCGCATGACCTACGACCAGATCCTCGAGGAGCTGGTCGTCTACGGCTCTCCTGACACGGTGACCAAGCGTCTGCTCGAGCTCCGCGAGGCCCTCGGCTACTCGTCGCTGTCCGCCTGGATGAACGTGGGCGGGCGGATTCCCCACGAGCGCGTCCTCGCCTCGATGCGTCTCTTCGCGGAGCGCGTGATCCCGCGGCTCCGGTGAAGCGGTTGTCTCAAGAGCGCGCCAGCGCCGGCAGCACCTCGCGCCCGAACAGCTCCACCGTGCCCAGAGGATCAGCGGCGAGGCTGACCGTGAACATGAGCTGCCTCGCCCCCGCCGCGTCGGCGGCCCGTACCTGAGCGATGCAGTCGTCGGGCGTCCCCGCGACGGCGAGCCGCGCGCGGAGGTAGTCGAAGAGCCCGAGCCGCTTCACGAGCGTGGGGTCCATCTCCCGCTGGCGGGTCGTGTAGGTTGCCCGGAGCTCCCGCACGCCGGGCACGAGCTCCGGAGGAACGCCACGCCCCTCCGGGTCGGGTCCCAGGATGTAGGCGGCGACGAAGCCCAGAATATTGCCGAGCTTCTCGAATGCCGCCTCGCGGCGGGCGCTCACGTCGAGGCAGGCGATTGACCACACGTCCACCTCGGCCGCCGGCCGTCCGGCCTCCATGGCGCCTGCCTCGATCAGCTCCCGCGCCCGGCTCACGTGCTCCGGCCCGAGGCCATAGTTCACGAACGCGCCGTCGGCCACGGCCCCCGCCGCGCGAAGCGCACCCGGACCCGACGCGGCGGCATAGACCGGCACGCGACGACGCACCCACGGCAGGTGCGCGGTGACGCCGCGCCACGACGCGGGCTTGCCGCTCAGCACCGTCCTGAGAAAGCCGACACCGTCGCGCAAGGCCGTCGGGCCCGTGGGAGCGCTGCCAATGTTGGCGACGCCGCTGTGTCCCGCGCCGATGCCGAGGATGGTGCGGCCGCCTGAGGCGAGGTCGACGGAGGCCGCCGCCCCCGCCGTGATGGCCGGATGGCGGGTGACGAGGTTGGTGACGCACGTGGCGAGCCGCAGGCGCGACGTGGCCGCCGCGGCCAGCGTCATGGCGACCCACGGATCCATGGCATTGCCAGGGGTGTCGGCGATGCCGACCATGTCGAAGCCGTACTCTTCGCCGAGACAAGCCATGCGCGTCGTGTACTCGGGCGTGTACGGCCAGAAGAAGAACCCGAAGCGCATGGCTTCCCGGATCAGGGTTTGACGGGTGGATAGTCGCGCGTGTATGCAGGGGTCTTGAGAAACTCCTCCGGCTTGTAGGTCCAGAACTGCGAGACCAGCGGATAGGTATGGATGACCGTGGTGACGAGCTTGCCGCCCGACTTGTCCACGCGAAGGATGTACACGTTCTCCGTGGGGTTGCCATACTCGTCGAGCTTGATGGGTCCCCGCGGATCCGGCACGGTCTCGATGGCGCGGCGGATGGCGGCCACGAACTTCTCCCGATCCTCGACCTGGCCGTTCAGTGATTGCGCCGCGTCGGCGATCCAGCGCCCCGAGCTGTACATGATCGCGGTGAAGTAGGCGGGCGTTCGCCCGAGCTTCGCCACCGCCAGCTTCATGAAGACCTGGTTGGCCGGATTCTGGAGGGTCGGGCTCCAGAGGAGCGAGCCGACGATGCCGACCGCCTCGTCGCCCATGCCGCGGAGTGCGCTCTCGTCGGTCATGACCCCGGTGCCGATGAGGGGCACCTTGCCCTTGAGACCCGATTCTCCGTACTGCTTGACGAAGCGCACGGCCTGGCCCGCCACGAACACCGCGCAGACGGCGTCCACGTCGGGCTGGATCTGGGCCAGGTAGGGCGCGAAGTCGAGCGTGTTGAGCGGCACCCACAGCTTCTGGACTACCTTGCCTCCGTTGTCTTCGAACACGCGCTGGAAGCCGCCGATCTCCTCGTGCCCGAACGGATTGTCCATGGCGATGGCGGCGACCCGGCGGTACTTGAGCGTCTTCGCCGCATAGTCCCCGAGGGGGTGCATGATCTGGCTGGCCGCGAAGTTCGAGCGCAGGATCCACTTGGCGATCTTGCGCTTGGTCAGGTCGTCGGGAGTGGTGAGGAAGAGCGTCGGGAGCTGGTCGCGCTCGATCTGCGGCACCAGGCTGTAACCCACGTTCGCGAGGAGGACGCCGGTGAGCACGTGGATCTTGTCGTGATCGACGAGCTTCCGGTACTTGGCGAGCGCGGTCGCCGTATTGCCTTCGGTATCCTCCTCGAACAGCTCGATCTTCCGTCCCCCCGCCTGGTAGCTGATCTGCTCCAGCGACAGCTTGAGGCCGTCCAGCATGTCCTTGCCGGCCTGGGCGAAGATTCCGGTGAGGGGGCCGAGGTATCCGATGCGGATGGTCTCCGCGGCGGCGGCGGGGCGGCCCGCGAGAAAGACCAGGGCCAGAGCAACGAGCACGCCGGCGGCGGTGCGCGACGACCTCATGCGTTCTCCTCCTTGAGTGCGTGAAATCTGCAGCGGCAGCCTATCATGAGCGATCCGGGTTAGACTGCCGTTCATGTCTGTCGTGATCGTGGGTGGCGGTCTCATGGGCCTGAGCGCAGCGTTCCATCTCCGCCGGGCTGATCCTGCCTTGGCTGTGACCGTGCTCGAGCGCGCGCGCATCGGCTCCGCCGCCTCGGGAGCGAGCGCGGCCGGCGTGCGGGCCATGGGCCGCGATCCGGCGGAGCGCCGACTCGCCCTCGAAAGCCTCGGGCGCTGGTCCGGCCTCGATCGCGAGCTGGAAGGTGAAACCGGATACCAGCGCGGTGGCGGGCTTCGCGTGGCGCTCGACCCCAAGAGTTGGGAGGCCGCGCCAGACTGGGCCGCCGAGCAGGTCGCCGACAACGTTCCGCTCGAGACCGTCGACGCAGCTCGTGCGCGACGTCTGGCGCCGGGCATCGCGGCCGCCTGCCTCGGCGGCGTCTACTCCCCCATCGACGGGCAGGCCCGGGCCATGGCCACGGTGGAGGCCTTCGCCACGGCCGCGCGACGTCTCGGCGCGCGCATCGAGGAGGGTGTGGGTGCAAGCGCGCTGTCCGTCGAGCGCGGGCGCGTCGTGGGAGTCGAGCGCAGCGGCGGCATCCGGCTGCCGTGCGATGTCGCCATCGTGACGGCCGGAGCCTGGACGTCTTCCCTGCTGGCCGGCCTCGGCGTGCGGCTTCCCCTCGAGACGCGGCCGCTCCAGATGTTGCTGACCGAGCCCGCACCGAAATCGTTGGCGCCGGTCGTGGGCGCTTTCGACAGGAAGCTGAGCTTGAAGCAACTCGCCGACGGCGCCTACCTGATCGGCGGGGGCTGGCCGGGACGCGTCGTGGACCACGAGGCGAATCGCTGGGACGTGCTCGATGACAGCGTGAGTGGAAGCCTCGAAACCGCCGGCGAGGTCTACCCTCCTCTGTCCGGCTGCAAGCTTGCCCGAAGCTGGATCGGGCTCGAGGCATTCCTGCCCGACGAGCTCCCCGTGATCGGCCCGGTCCCCGGCATCGAAGGCCTCCTCGTCGCCGCCGGCTTCTCTGGCCACGGCTTCGCTCTCTCTCCGGTGGTCGGCGACGTGCTCGCGCGATTGGCGCTCGGGCGCGACGCGCTCCTCCCCTTGTGGCGCGACCTTCGCTTCGACCGGCCGGCGCTGGCCGGCTCCTGAAAGGCCAGGCATGCGGCTCGAGATCATCTGTACGGGTGACGAGGTGCTGACGGGCAAGACCATCAACACCAACTTCAGCTACATGACCCAGAAGCTCTCCGACGTCGGGCTCGACGTCCGGTGGGAAACCACGGTGGGCGACGATCGGGAGAGCCTGCTCCAGGCCTTTCAGCTCGCCTCCCAGCGCTCCGACGCCGTCATCGTCAATGGCGGCCTCGGCCCCACCATTGACGATCTCTCGCAGGAAGTCGCCGCCCAGGCGGCCGGGGTCGAGCTTGTGCTGAACGAGGAGTGGCTGGTCCGGATGGAAGACTTCTTCCGCCGGCGCAGCCGCGTGATGCCGCCGAACAACAAGAAGCAGGCGATGCTGCCCGTCACCGCGGAGGTGATCGACAATCCCATCGGCACCGCGTGCGGATTCGCCCTCGACATCGGCAAGGCCCGCTTCTTCTTCACGCCCGGCGTCCCGCGCGAGCTCAGGCGCATGCTCGAGGAGCAGATTATCCCGCGTCTCCTTGCCAAGAGCGGGCTGCAGGCCATCATCCACCTGAAGCGGTTTCACTCCTACGGCCTCGGCGAGTCGCACGTGGACTCGCTCCTCGCGGGAGTCGAGGCCCTGGTGCCGGACGGCAGCGTGAAGCTCGGCTTCCGTGCCCACTATCCGCAGCTCGAGACCAAGCTCACCGCCCGCGGCGCCGACATGGACGACATCCGGCGCAAGCTGGAGGTAGTCGAGTTGGAGGTCCGCAAGCGGCTCGGCAACTTCATCCTGGGCGAAGATGACCAGACGCTTGAAGGCGTCGTGCTGGCCGAGCTCACGGCCCGCCAGGCGTCGCTCGCGATCGTGGAGATGTTCACGGGCGGCCAGATTTCCGCCCGCATCGCTCACCTCCCCGGAGCGGAAGCGATTTTCCGCCGCGGCATCGTGGCCCGCGACCTCGCCGAGGTCTGCGCGGCCGTGGGTCTCGGGAGCGCGGCGCCGGAAGGCGAGTTCACGCCGCAGACGGCCGAGGCGGTGGCGCGCGCCGCGCTCCGTCACACCTCCGCGACGCATGCGCTGGCGGTTCTCATCGATCTCGACCAGGGTGCGGACCGTATCGAGTTCGGCGGCACCATCTGCCTGGCCATCGCGACAGAGCGGGAGGTGGCATCGCGACGCAGCCGCATACTCGGCGGCCGGGAATGGGTGCGGCTGGGCGCGGTGGAGCTGGGGCTCGACTGCCTGCGCCGGTATCTCCAGGGCCTGCCCGTCTACGAGCGCACCGACTTCGAGAAGGTGTGAGCGTGTCGGCGAGCGACGCGCGGGCGACCAATGCCTACTGGGGACGCAGCGATCTGGAGCGCGCCATCGACGCGGCGCTGGCCGGCGGCGGCAAGAACCTCAACGCGCTGACCATCAACGACCTGGCGCCCGTGGATCAGTTTCACGGCGGCGGCAAAGCCTCGACCGACCGTCTGGCCCGGCTCGCCAAGCTCAAGCCCGGCCTGCGCGTGCTCGACGTGGGCGGCGGGTTCGGCGGGCCCGCGCGCACGCTGGCGGTGGAGCACGGCTGCGTCGTGACCGTGGTTGACCTGACGGAATCGTACGTCCGGACCGGCCGGTGGCTCACGTCACGCCTCGGCTTGACCGGCCGGGTGTCCCACCGAGTGGGTGACGCGCTGGCGCTGGACGTGGGTGCGGAGACCTTCGACGTCGTGTGGACGCAGAACAGCGGGATGAACATCGCCGACAAGGAGCGGCTCTATGCCGGCTTTGCCCGACTCCTGTCCCCCGGTGGTCAACTCGTGATCCAGGAGCCGATGGCCGGCCCCACGCAGCCGCCGGTGTTCCCCCTCATGTGGGCGAAGGACGCGACCTTCAGCTTCCTGCGCACGCCCGAGGACATGCGCGCGCTGATCGAGACGGCGGGCTTTCGCGCGCTGGCCTGGGAGGACGTCACGCTCGAGCTGGCCGGCCCCAGCACCGGCGCCGCCGTCCCCGCGCACAGCATCGCGCGCATTGTGATGGGCGAGGCCATCGACGAGATCACGCGCGCGGGCCAGCGCAACCGCGACGAGGGCCGCGTCGTCAATATTCAGGCCGTCTTTGAGCGTCAGTAGTCTCCCTCGCCCCCGAAGGGGGAGAGGGCAGGGTGAGGGGGAGAAGAGCGGTGAGGGGGAGATTGATATGACACCTCCGTGGCTTGTCACGATCGCCGCTCTCGCCCTCAGCTTGC
>Ga0326726_10003111_pt1 | contig 15241 bp, 16 predicted proteins | sample MHFenrmetagenome_2_FD_207603 | JGI IMG/M metagenome (GOLD analysis project Ga0326726, IMG submission 207603) | Lab enriched peat soil microbial communities from Michigan Hollow, Ithaca, NY, United States - MHF15MN | ecosystem: Environmental > Terrestrial > Soil > Wetlands > Peat | place: USA...
GGCACTGCGGAGGATGGAACGCTAGGGGGACGGGGGACGGGGGACGGGGGACGGGGGACAGGGGACAGGGGACGGGGGACGGGGGACGGCGAACGGCGAACGGCGAACGGGGAACGGCGAGCGGGGAGGCCGGAAGAAGGGGTTCGGGGCTGGGGGAGGTGTCCGCTTCCCACATTGCTCTTCCTCCCTCTTCCCCCTGTGACCGGCCGCGATCTCGCCGGGTCATTCCAGCCAGATTCCTCACGTGGGTTCAGGAATCGGTCATTCGACAGGACTACTCGTCCTCGGTCGACCAGGACGGGTTGATCACAAAGAAAAGAACCCCACCCTCCGGAGGAAGTGCATGAAGCGTCTCTCTCTCGTCGCTGCGGCCGCGATGTTGCTCGCCGGCGCCCAGCTCCACGCGCAGGCGACCAAGCAGGACACCACCAAGAAGAAGGCCGCCGCCACGGCCACGAAGTCCGATGCCAAGGCCGCCCCGCAGGGTGCCGCGGCGAAGTCCGACACGAAGGCCGCTCCCAAGGCCGCTACCAAGGCTCCCGCGAAGACCGCGGCGAAGTCCGACACCGCCGCGAAGAAGAGCAGCGGCAAGAAGGGCGGCAAGAAGGGCGCGGCGAAGAAGGACACCACCGCGAAGAAGCCGTAAGCTTGGCTTGACCACATCGCGTCCTGGCCGCCGCTTCGGCGAACGGCTAGGCCGCGAGGCGGTTCCCGCAGTTCACGCAGTAGCGCGCCTCGAGCGCGTCGACAGGTGCGCCACAGTTGGCGCACCTGTCGCGTAAGTACCGTCCGCAGGTCGAACAAAACACGGCGTCGGGCTCCGGACGCGGACCACAGACTGGACACGCGACCTGCTGCGCTCGGTACGCACGCACGGCGGCTTCGATCTCGTCTTCGTCTCCTCCGTGCGATCCGGGCGCGCCCGCGGCGCCGCGCGTCTCGCGCGTGTCGCGTCGCATGGCCTCGATCGCCTGCTTCGTGTACCGCGTCTTGAGCTCCGCGTAGTCGGCGTCGGACAGCTTGCCGGTCTCACGGTCGAACTCGATCTCCCGCAGCGCCGCGACCGCTTCGTCCTTGGGCGACGTCCGCGGCGACAGGAAGCGCTCAGCGCGGACGGTCCGCGGCGCGGCGAAGAAGAGCGGATAGAGCACGAACGCGAGCGCGCCCACCGCGAGCACCGTTCCGATGACGAGCGCGCCGATCACGCGTCGCCATCCCCTTTGACCGCGGCCTCGAGTCGAGCGAGCTCCTCCGGCGTCGCGTCGACGCCGGGTACCGCAATCGGTCCCGAGGCTGTCCCCGCCGCGGTTGCCGCCGGTCGCGGCGGCTCCCGGCGTTCCCTACGCCGCAGCCACATCGACAGCAGGACACCGCCCGCGATCACCGCGACGCCCGGAGTGAACCAGGCGAGGAGGTTGAACCCCGACTTCTTCGGCGCCATGAGCGCTCGCTCGCCGTACACGCCCACGAACGCGTCGATGATTTCCTGCGCCGTGTAGCCGCCCTTCACCAACGCGATGACGTCGCGGTGCATCGCCGGCGACACCTGACACGAGAAGTCGGTCGTCCGGCAGGTGAACACGTCGAGCGTGCACCCGCACTGACAGTGGATGTGATGCTCGAGCTCGTCGCGCTGCACGTCGGTCATCGATGGCGCGGCGCCAGGCTTGGGCGGCAGCCGCACGGGCTGCGCCGCGCCTTGGTCCATCGCGAACAGATTCGTCGTGTCGCGCACGAGGGCCGAGTCGTGCGTCCGGCCGCGCTGCTGCGCCGGAGTCATGCGCGCCGCCACGAGCATCGCCGCCGCGCCGGACGCGGCGCGGCCCAGAAAATCCCGCCGCGACGTCATACGCCCGCCAGCTCGGCCGGCTCAGTGCGCGTCGGCATCACCGCGGCGTAACCCGCCTGGGGACGACGCCGTTCGGCCTGCGGCCACATGACGATCAAGCCGCCGATCATCATCAGATAGCCGCCGATCCACACCCACACGACGAGCGGATTGAACGAGATCCGCAGTTCGGCGACGTCCGTGTTGCGTACACCGGCCAGCACGACGTACGTGTCGAGCTTGGCCGAATACTTGATGCCGACTTCCGTGATCGGCGTGAACAGCGCGTTGCCCTGCGTGTCGAGATACTGGCGCTTCTCGCTCGTGATGATCCCGAGCCGCTTGCCGTCGCGGAACGTCTCGAGGCCGACGCCTTGGACTTGGCGATCGCGCGGACTCGACGTCGACACGCCCTGGCTCACGAAGCGCCACGCATGTCCGTACGGGTCGCGTGTCTCGAACGCCTGACCGGTCGCCAGCGTGACGTCGTGCTGCGTGGCGAACGCCATGCCCGCGAACGCCGCGAACAGCATCGCGATCCCGGCGTGCACGATGTACCCGCCGTAGCGCCGCCGGTTGCGACCCACGAGGTGCAGGAATCCGGTCATCACAGATTCCTGATGGATCGCCTGACGCGCGCGGATTCCCTTGTAGAACTCCTGCACGATCGTGCCCGCGACGAATCCCGAGAGCGCGTAGGTGACGAGCGGCGCGAGCGCCCGCATGCCCAGCGCGAACAGCACGACACCCACGATGAGACCGAACAGCGCCGGCGACGCGAACTGCCGATTGAGATTGCTGACCGACGCCTTGCGCCATGCGATGAGCGGGCCCACACCGGTGAGGGCGAGGAGCAGGAGCCCGAGCGGCACGTTCACCGAGTTGAAGAACGGCGGACCCACCGTGATCTTCGTGCCCTTCGCCCATTCGGAGAGGATCGGGAAGATCGTACCCCAGAACACCGTGAACGCAATGCCAACGAGCAGCAGGTTGTTGTACAGGAAGGCCGCCTCGCGGCTCACCATGCTCTCGAGCTCCGCCTTGGCCTCCAGGTCCTTGAGCCGCGTACCCACGAGGTAGATCGTGATGCCGGTCGCCAGGAAAAAGAACGTCGCGAACCACGGGCCCACCGGCGACTGCGCGAACGAGTGGACGCTCTCGATCACGCCGCTCCGCGTGATGAACGTGCCGAAGATCGAGAGCAGAAAGCTCACGACGACGAGCACCACGTTCCACTTGCGGAGCATGCCGCGCTTTTCCTGAATCATGATCGAGTGCAGGAACGCGGTCGTCGTCAGCCAGGGCAGGAACGACGAGTTCTCGACGGGATCCCAGGCCCAGTAGCCGCTCCAGCCGAGCTCGACATACGCCCACCACATGCCGAGCACGATGCCGATCGTGAGGAAGAACCACGAGAGCAGCGCCCACCGACGCACCACGCCCAACCACTCGGCGTCCAGCTTGCGCGCGAACAGGGCCGCGATGGCGAACGCGAACGGAATCGCCGTCGCCACGTAGCCGAGATAGAGATTCGGCGGATGCAGCGCCATGCCGGGATTCTGGAGCTGCGGGTTCATCCCGCGTCCGTCGGCCGGCAGGAAGTCGAGGCGCGTGAACGGATTCGCCTTGAAGCAGTCCGTGGCGATGAAGAAGAGCAGGATCGCCGAGATCGTCCCGGTGGCCCACGGCACGAGCGTCGCGTTCCGCTTGCGGCTCGTCGCGATCGCGATGGTGCCGTACATCGACAGGATCAGCGCCCAGAAGAGCAGCGATCCCGCCTGCCCGCTCCAGAACGCGGTGAAGATGTACACGCTCGGCATCGCGGCGCTGATGTGGCTCGCGACGTACTCGACCGAGAAGTCGCGCGAGAGCAGCGCCGTCCACAGGCCAAGCGACGCGAGGACGACCATCGCGAACGTCGCATAGAGGCCGCGCACGCCGCTCGCCGTGAGATCGTCGCGGCGAAGCGCGCCCCCCGCGTACGAGACCGTGGTCGACCAGGCCGCCATCAACAGCGCGACCCAGAGCGACAGCTCACCGATCAGGATCACGCGCGACCAGCCGCCGCCTTGTAGCCGGCCGTCTGCTTGTACTTGTTGGTCGGCGCGCTCTCGTAGCGCGACGCGCACTTCGCGAGCAGCTCGTTCGCGCGGAAGGTGCCGTCCGTCCCCATGCGGCCGCCGACGACGACGTCCACGCTGTCGGTGAACGTGTCCGGCGCGATCCCGCGATAGATGACGGGAAACGTCTTCGCGCCGTCAGTGACCTGGAACGCGTACTCCTTGCCGCCCGGATCGCGGCGGATCGAGCCCGGCACGACGCGCGCGCCCACCTTGATGCCCGCGTTCGAGAAACCGGGATCGGCCTGCATCTTGGCGGCGAGCTCCGTCGGCGTCAGGTAGTACTCGCCGGTCTGGCGAATCGCGCTCGCCATGAGATACCCGGCGACCCCTACCACCAGCGCGCCGCCGATCAGGAATTTTGTGCGTGGCTTCATAGGTCGAAAAGCTGAGGGATCCTAGGGGCGCCCGTCGCCCCTCAATATACCTCCCGGACCGTCCCCGGGCTCCATCCGCAACTCTCGTTGAACGCCGCTCCGTTGCCGGTCGCCTCTCCGCGCCGGCGGTCTACCGTTCCGTTCGCCGCAGCAACACCGTGGCACCGGCGATCCCCGCCCCATCCCACGCCAAATCCTTCAAACTCAGGACACCGCCCGCCGCCCGGTCGCCGATCTCCTTCCCCACGCCGACGGCCGACGACACCACCGTCGCACCGGTCAAGGACGTGCTCCGCGACAATCCCGTCGACCGGAGCGACCCGTACGACAGCGTCTGCACGAACGCAGACGTGAAGAAGTGCTTCGCCTTGTCCGCGCCGAACCAGCTGTCGCCGCGTGGATGTTCCTGCCCGAGATGCAGCGCGAACACGAGCACGAGGCCGCGCATCACGCCACGCTCCGCGCTCCGGGGCCGTCGCCTACACCGATGCGCTCGAGCTCACGCCCGATGCGCGCGATGGCGCGCGCGAGAAGGCGTGGGTGGTCGCCCTGGTGAATCCAGCTGCTCGCCCCAGATGGGTGCGGCAACGGAACGATGAGCGACGCACCCGCCGCGTGCCGTATGTCGAACGCGCGGCCGATCAGGCGATCGAGGGGCATGTCCGGGAGAAAACGCTCGATGGCAAGCCGCCCGACGGGAATCAGCAGCTTCGGTCGAACGATCGCGAGCTCCCGCTCGAGCCATTCGCCGCACGCGTCCTGCTCCTCACGCGACGGAACTCGATCGCCGCGGCCGCTTGGACTCGGACCGGGATAGCACCGCGTGACGGCGGCGATGTAGATGCGCCGTCTCGCCGTCGCTTCATCGACACCGGCCTGCTCGAGCCAACGGAACAGCGTCTTCCCGGCGCGGCCGGCGAAGGGTCGGCCGCCGGCCGATTCGACTTTGCCCGGCGCTTGCCCCACGAGCATCGCGCGCGGCCGCACCGCCTCCGAGAGAATCGGTGCGACGCCCGCCGGATGGCCACACAGCCGGCAGCTCGCGAGCGCGCGACAGTGCGCGCGGAGCTCGTCGTCGGCGCTCATGTCGCCGCTGTCTCCGTGTCGCGCGCCCAGGCAACCGCGGCGCGCACGGCGCGGCGCCAGCCGGCCATCGCCTCGACGGCGCGGTCATGCGCGCGCGGCTCGAACCGCGTGAAGGTGCGCGTGGCGATGAATTCCTCCGGGCTTCGCCAGACGCCGGCGGCGAGGCCGGCGAGCCCCGCCGCTCCAAGCGCGGTCGTCTCCACCATGTCGGGCCGCTCGACGGGAACGCCGAGGACGTCCGCCTGAAACTGCATCAGCCAATCGTTGTTCGTCGCGCCACCGTCCACGCGCAACCGGTCGAACGCGGCGCCGCTCGCGTCGCGCATGCTCCCGAGCACCTCCGCGGTACCATACGCCATCGCTTCCAGTGCGGCCCTCACGAGATGCGCCCGCCCGGTTCCTCGTGTGAGCCCGAGGATCGTCCCACGCGCCGCCGCTTCCCAGTGGGGCGCGCCGAGGCCGGTGAGCGCGGGCACAAAGTAGACACCGTCGGTCGAATCGATCGAGCGCGCGAGCGCCTCCGTCTCGTGTGCCTGCGCGATGATCCCGAGACCGTCGCGAAGCCATTGCACGGCCGCGCCAGCGATGAAGATCGCGGCCTCGAGCGCGTAGGTCGGACCGCCGGCGGCATCGCACGCGATCGTCGTCAGCAACCCGCCGCCGCCGCGCGGACGCTCGGCGCCCGCATTCAACAGCAGGAACGCACCGGTCCCGTACGTGTTCTTCCCCGTGCCCCGAGACCAGCAGCCCTGGCCGAACAGCGCCGCCTGCTGGTCGCCGGCGATGCCCTGGATCGGCGCCACCGCCCCCAGGACATCGCCGCGCGCGATGCCGAAGTCGCCGCATGAGCTCCGCACCTCGGGCAGCATCTCGCGCGGTACGCCGAACAGGTCGCACAGCTCGGCGCTCCACGCCAGCTGATCGATGTCGAAGAGCATCGTGCGCGACGCGTTGGTGGGATCGGTCGCGTGCACGGCGCCGCCGGTGAGCTGCCACACGAGCCAGGTGTCGATCGTTCCCACCGCGAGGTCGGCGGGCTCGTACCGCTCGAGCAGACGCTGCTCGCGGAGCAACCACTCCAGCTTGGTCGCGGAAAAGTATGGATCGGGAAGAAGACCGGTGTGCGCCGCGATCCAGTCGCGGCGCGACGACAGCTCGCGACAGCGCGGCTCCGTTCGGCGGTCCTGCCACACGATTGCCCGATGCACGGGACGTCCGGTCGCGCGCTCCCAGATCGCGACGGTCTCGCGCTGGTTGGTGATGCCGATCGAGACCGGCGTGGCGCCCGCCTGCGCGATCGCCTCCCGCGCGGCCAGACGGACGCACTCGAGAATCTCCGTCGCGTCGTGCTCCACCCAGCCGGCGCGCGGAAAGTACTGGGGAATCTCGCGGTACCCGCGGCCGGCCACGCGGCCGTCCTCGCCGATCATCAGGCACGTGGCGCCGGTGGTTCCCTCGTCGATGGCAAGGACGTATTTCATCGGACGCCTCGCGCAAAGTCATACGGCGGTCGATGGACGCCACGGTCGCTCACCATCGCCGTCACGAGGTCGGCGGGCGTGACGTCGAACGCGGGGTTGTGGACGCGCGCGGTCGCGGGCGCCGTCTGCATGCCGAACCCGCAGCGAATCTCGTCGGCGCCGCGCTGCTCGATCTCGATGTCCGCGCCGCGCGCGGTGCGCGGGTCGAAGGTGGTCGTCGGCGCGGCGACGTAGAACGGGAGCTCGTGCCGGCGAGCAGCGATCGCGACGCCGTACGTGCCGACTTTGTTCGCGACGTCACCATTCGCCACGATGCGGTCGGCACCGACGATGCAGAGGTCGACGAACCCGCGCTGCATGAGCGACGCCGCGGCGCCGTCCGCGAGCACGGTGACGTCGATGCCCGCGCGCCCGAGCTCCCACGCCGTGAGACGCGCGCCCTGCAGCAGCGGGCGCGTCTCGTCGGCATAGACGTGAACGCGCTTCCCTTGCTCGACCGCGGTGTAGATCGCCGCGAGCGCCGTGCCGATTCCACCCGTGGCGAGCGCGCCGGCGTTGCAGTGCGTCAGCACGCGCGCCCCGTCGGGAATGAGATCGGCGCCGAACCGGCCGATCGCGCGACACATCGCCCGGTCTTCCTCGAGGATCGCGGTGGCCTCGTCGTGCAGCCGCTCGACGACGCGATCGGGCGAACCGTCCGCTTGCTCCGCGGTCGCGAGCATGCGATCGAGCGCCCAGCCGAGGTTGACCGCCGTGCGCCGCGTCGATCGAATGCGCGCCGCCGCGGAACGTAGCCGCTCGAGGAGCGCGTCGCGCGACCGGCCCGCGTCGCTCGCAGCCGCGACGACGAGCCCCATCGCGCCCGCGATGCCGATCGCCGGCGCGCCGCGCACGGCGAGCGTCGAGATCGCGTCGCAGACGTCGTCCGTCGTCGCGAGGTCGCGAAAGACCTCGCTCCCCGGCAGCGCTCGCTGATCGATGATGCGGACCGCCCGCCCGTCGTCGGACCAGCGCACCGATTGAACGATCTCCATGCCGCGAAACGTAGGATTCGCCCGCGGACGACGTAAGCCGCCTCACACGTCCCGGCGCACTGAACGCCGGCGCTCCGGAAAATGCCGCTCGAGAAACGCGATCAGCGCCCGCTCTTCCGGAGAGTGCGCCCGTCCCCGATTGCGCGCCGCGCGCCGCGCCGCCGAAAGGGAGATCGTCTCCCCGTCGTCGAGGTAGCGGGCGATCACCATCGGGTGGACGTACGACGCGCGGCAGATCGCCGGCGTGTTGCCGAGCTCCGACGACACGAGCCGCATCGCAAGCGCGACGTTCCGACGCGCCTCGGTCTCCGACCGCGCGGCCCCAAGCTCGGCGAGCACCGTCGCCGCGCGCAGCGTCGCGCCCCACGTGCGGAAGTCCTTGGCGCTGTAGTGCCCTCGCCCGGCCCGGCGCTGCAGGTACGAGTTGACGTCGCGCGCGCGAAGCGTCCGCCAGTCGGCGCCGCGCTTGTACGCGAACACGCGCGAGCCGGGCGTGCGCAGCTGCCGCGCGATGAGACGCACGAGCGCGCGATCGGTGACGACCTGCCGCTGCCAGATCTTTCCCTTCCCGCGGTACACCAGCCGGGCGGCGCCGGCGCTCACGCGAACGTGCGACTTGCGGAGCGTCGTGATGCCGAACGTGCCGTTCTCGCGCAAATAGCGCTCGCCGCCCACGCGGCAGAACGTCTCGCTGATCAAGCGAAGCACCGTCGCGGCGACGGTGTCGACGTCCAGCGCACTCGCGGAGGCGGAGGGCCGCGCGTCGTGTTCCATCGCGCGGCGCAGATGCGGCAGTTCCTTCGCCAGCTGTCGCACGCGGTGGTGCTTCCGCAACTCGCGCCGCTCGACGGCACGGGCGTGGTACCGGTACTGCTTGCGCCCGCGCGCGTCGAACCCCCACGCCTGAATCGCCGATCGCGGCGACCGCGCGATGTGCACGTCGCGCCAGGCCGGCGGAACGCGCAGCGCGTCGATGCGCATCAGCGTCCGCCGATCGCGGATCACGCGGTCGTTGGCGTCGCGATACTCGAACCGGTGCCGCGGGCCCGCGCGGCGAATCCACGAGACCATGGCACCGCGTTTCGCAAGCCTCGCGCCTCGAAGCGGGCTCGGTAGATTCCGGCGCATGGCCTACGACACGATCACCTACTCCGTCGCCGACCGCGTCGCCACGATCACGGTCAACCGCCCCGACAAGCTGAACGCGCTCAATGACCGCGTCATCGTCGAGCTCGGAGAGGCCATCGACGCCGCGCGCGGAGACGCGAGTGTCGGAGGGATCATCCTCACTGGCGCCGGACGCGCATTCATTGCTGGTGCCGATATCGCGGAGCTCGAGCAGCGTGACGAGGACTCGATGAAGCTGTTGGCGCACAGAGGGCAGGAGGTGTTCAGCCGGTTCGAAAACTCGCCCAAGCCGACCATCGCCGCGGTCAACGGGTTCGCGCTCGGCGGAGGGTGCGAGCTCGCGATGTCCTGCCACGTGCGCATCGCGTCCGATGCCGCGAAGTTCGGCCAGCCGGAGGTGAAGCTCGGTCTCATTCCGGGATACGGCGGCACGCAGCGCCTCCCGCGCTTCATCGGTCGGGGCCGTGCGCTCCAGCTGCTGCTGACCGCCGAGATGATCGATGCGCAGGAAGCGTATCGCATCGGGCTGGTCAATCGCGTCGTGCCGGCGGCGGAGTTGATCGGCGCGGCGACTACCATGCTGCGCGCCATGCTGGCCAATGGTCCGCTCGCGCTCGCGGCGTGCATTGGCGTGGTGAACGCCGGCGCCGACCTTCCGCTGAGCGACGCGTTGGAGATCGAGGCGGCGATGTTCGGCCATCTCGCCGGCACCGCTGACAAGCGCGAAGGCACGCGGGCCTTCCTCGAGAAACGCGCACCGAGCTTCAAGGGCGCGTGAGTGCCGGCCGCCCGCCTCGCGCACCTCGCCGTGCGCGACTTTCGCAACCTCGCGAACGTCGAGCTCTCGCCCCCGGCTGAGGGGCTCGTCGTGGTTGGCGAGAACGGGCAGGGCAAGACGAACCTGCTCGAGGCCATTTACTATTTCCAAATCCTTCGGTCCGTGCGCGGCGCGCGCGATCAGGACTTGGTTCGCTTCGGCACCGACGCGTTCCACCTCGGCGCCACCGTCGACACCGACCGCTGCCACGAGATCGGCGTCGGCTTCGAGCGAGCGACGAAGCGCAAGCGCGTCCGACTCGACGGCGACGTCCCCGAACGATTGAGCGACGCCTTGGGCGCGCTCCCCTCGGTGATGTTCTCGCCGGCGGACGTCGAGCTCGTCGGCGGCGCGCCCGGGGCGCGACGCCGCTATCTCGACATCGTGCTCGCGCTCACGACGCCCGGGTATCTCGCGGCACTCCAGCGCTATCGTGCCGCGCTCGCCCGGCGCAACGCGGCGCTTCGGGAATCGACGCGCGCCGCGCGCACGTCGACCGCGAGCATCGCGGTCTGGGAGCCGGCGCTCGCCGAGCACGGCGCGGTGCTGATGCGCGAGCGGATGGCGTGGGTCAATGCCGTCGCCGAGCCGTTCGAGCAACTCTGCCGCGAGATCGGCGAGACGTCGCGCGTCCGCGTTCGCTACTCGACCTCGCTCGACGTGTCCGCACTGGGCGCGCCGGCGCTCGCGGCCGCGCTGGAGACCAAGCGGCCGCTCGACGTGCGCCGCGGCCTCACCCACGTCGGTCCGCATCGGGACGATCTCGCCATCACCATCGCGGGCGCCGACGGCGCGGCGCGGGATCTGAGGACGTTCGGGTCGGCGGGCCAGCAGCGCACCGCGGCGATCGCGCTCCGCATGCTCGAGGCGCGGACGTTCAGCGAGCGAACGTCGCGCACGCCGCTGTTCCTGCTCGACGATCCCTTTGCCGAGCTCGACGCGCGGCGGGCCGCCAACGTCCTCGATCTTTTGTGTCGCGACGGACTGGGGCAGACGGTGCTTGCGGTGCCGCGCGACAGTGACATTCCCAAGGAATTCACCGGTCTGGCACGCGCGCGCGTGACCGCCGGTGCCGTCCAGCGCCTCGAGGCCGCATGAGCGACAAGAAGAAAAAACGACCAGAGGCCGTGGGGAACGTTGTCGCCAAGTGGCTCCAGTCGAGCGGGCTCGCCGAGCGGGTGGACCAGGCGGCGGTCATTCCGGAGTGGCCGCGTCTGGTTGGTCCCCAGATCGCGGCGGTGACGACGCCGAAGTCGATCACGGCGAACGGAACGCTGTTCGTGGAGGTGTCGACGAACGCGTGGATGAACGAGCTGTCGCTGCTCGAGCCGGAGCTGCTGCGGTCGATCAACGCGGCCGAGGGACGGGCCGCGGTGCGGCGGATCCGGTGGCTGTTGGCCCGATAACCGGCAACGCCCCTAAATCATTGCAGAGGAAAAGGTTGTCCGCTCTGTACGGCGTTGCGTTGACACCGTCGTTCTGTTAGTTTCAACAGGTTAGTCCCGATGCCATCTTCGGGTTTTATTTGGGCAGTTTTTCCTGGTGACTATGGCGACGAAGAACGCGGACGAGACGTCGAGATACGACGCGGGGCAAATCCAGGTTCTGAAGGGACTCGAGGCGGTCCGCAAACGTCCCGGCATGTACATCGGCTCGACGTCCGAGCGCGGACTCCACCATCTCGTCTACGAAGTCGTCGACAACTCGATCGATGAAGCGCTGGTCGGCTACGCCGACAACGTGCGCGTCACGATTCACCAGGACAACTCGGTCACCGTCGAAGACAACGGCCGGGGCATTCCGGTCGACGTGCATCCGACGGAAAAGATGCCCGGCGTCGAGCTCGCACTCACGGTGCTGCACGCGGGCGGCAAGTTCGACAAGGACAGCTACAAAGTGTCGGGCGGCCTTCACGGCGTCGGCGTGTCGGTCGTGAACGCGCTCTCCGAGAAGCTCAAGGTGTGGGTCAAGCGCGACTCCAAGGAGTACTACATGGACTTCGCGCGCGGCGACACGACGACCAAGCTCAAGGTGCTGCGCGACGTGCCGAAGAAGGAGACGGGCACCAAGACGTGGTTCAAGCCGGATCACCAGATCTTCACGGATCTGATCTACCGGTACGACACCATCGCGATGCGGCTGCGCGAGCTCTCGTTCCTGAACAAGGGCGTGATGATCACGCTCACCGACGAGCGCGCCGGCCAGGAAAAGTCGGACACGTACCACGCGAAGGGCGGCCTCAAGGAGTTCATCCAGCACCTGAACGTCTCGAAGAAGCCGCTGCACCCGGAAGTGTTGTACATCGAGACGACGCGCGACGACGTCGGCATCGAGGTCGCGATGCAGTACAACGACCAGTACAACGAGAACGTCTTCTCCTTCGTCAACAACATCAACACGCACGAAGGCGGCACGCACCTCACGGGTTTCAAGGCCGCGCTCACGCGCGTGATCAACAACCACGCGCAGAAGGGCAATTTCCTGAAGAAGGCGGACTTCACGCTCTCCGGCGACGACGTTCGCGAGGGCCTCACGGCCGTACTCTCGGTGAAGGTCCGCGAGCCGCAGTTCGAGGGACAGACCAAGACCAAGCTCGGAAACTCCGAGGTGGAGTCGGCGGTCAAGACGCTCGTCAACGAGTGGCTCGCGGCGTACCTCGACGAGCATCCGCGCACCGCGAACATCATCATCGAGAAGGCGGTGTCGGCGGCGCGCGCGCGCGAAGCCGCTCGCAAGGCGCGCGACCTCACGCGGCGCAAGTCGGCGCTCGACGTCGGCAACCTGCCCGGCAAGCTCGCCGACTGCCAGCTCTCCGATCCGGCCCTCTGCGAGCTCTACCTGGTCGAGGGCGACTCCGCAGGCGGCTCAGCCAAGCAGGGACGCCGGCGCGAATTCCAGGCGATCCTGCCGCTCCGCGGCAAGATCATCAACGTCGAGAAGGCGCGCATCGACAAGGTGCTCTCGAACGAGGAGATCCGCACGATCATCACCGCGATCGGCAGCGGCATCAAGGACGAGTTCGAGATCGACAAGGCCCGCTATCACAAGATCATCATCATGACGGATGCGGATGTGGATGGCGCGCACATCCGGACCCTGCTGTTGACGTTCTTCTTCCGGCAGATGCCGGAGCTGATCGAGGCGGGCTACATCTACATCGCCCAGCCGCCGCTGTTCCGCATCGCCAAGGGCAAGGAGTTCTACTACGCCTACGACGAGCAGGAGCGCAACGACATCATCAAGCGCTTCACCAACGGCAACGGCGAGGTGCGCGGCAACTTGAACATCCAGCGTTACAAGGGCTTGGGCGAGATGAACGCCGACCAGCTCTTCGACACGACGATGGATCCCGAGCGCCGTACGCTGCTCAAGGTCGGCATCGAGGAAGCCGTGCTCGCCGACCAGATCTTCCAAACGCTCATGGGCGACGAGGTGGAGCCGCGCCGCGTGTTCATCGAGAACAACGCGCAGTTCGTGAAGAATCTCGACATCTAGGCGACACCCGGGCGACCGAGGAGATTCTCCCCGGTCGCTTTTTCCCACCTCTCGCGACACACAGGACCTGTGCGCTAACGCACAGGCGAATGGCTCGTTCCGTGGAACATTCTGAAGCGTCCTTGATTGGAATCGTTGCACCCAATCTGGAGGAGGCCCCTCGATGAAGATGTTCGCACGGCACTCCGACCGACCCGCATCCGACGGATACTCCGTCGTCGACGAGAACCTCACGATCGCCGGCGACCTCTCGACCGACGGTACCGTCCGCGTGGACGGTCGCGTCGAAGGCACGCTGCATCGCACCAACACGATGATCATTGGCGCGGGCGCGAGCGTGATCGGCAACGTCGAAGCGCGCCAAGTGGTGATCGGCGGCGAATTGACGGGAAACCTGGTCGTGAGCGGCCGAGTCGAAGTGCAGAAGTCCGGCACGGTGCGCGGCGACATTCGCGCCGCGGCGGTGCTCCTCGAGGAGGGCGGTACCGTGCACGGCCACGTCGTCGTGCATCCACTCGACGCGGACATGCCGGCAATCGGTGGCGAGCGCCGACTCGTGCTCACTCCGAGCCGCGCCGTTGCGGCGGTGTCGCAAAGCTAGTCGCCGCGGGATAGCACAATGCGCAGTACGGCAACGCCGGCATGGACGCTGATCGTCATTCCACCGACGACCACGACGCCGCGGCGCATGCGTGTGAAAATGCGCACGGTGCGCCTGCTGGTGATTCTCGTGATCGCCGTCGTGGCGGTGCCGTGGGCGTGGACGCTCATCGCATCCGATTCGGCCGGTCAGATGGCGGATCGCCTCGCGGAGGAGCAGCGCCTGATGGTGGCCCTTCAGGATACGGTGGAGTCGCTCCGCGCCGCCTCGCTCGCAGAGTTGACGCGGAAGCTGCCACCGGCGGAGATGCGCATGCCGGTGAATGGCGAGATCACCAGCCGATTCACTCGCTCACGTCTCCACCCGATTCTGCAGGTGTTTCGTGCCCACTACGGCGTGGATCTCGCCGCCCCCGTGGGCACTCGAATCCTCGCGCCCGCGGCAGGACGGGTCGCCTCGGTCGGACAGCGGCTTGGCTACGGCCTGACGATCGAGATCGCGCACTCCGGCGGCGTCGTGACGCGCTACGCCCACTGCCGCTCGGCGTTGGTGCAACGCGGCGACACCGTCGCGATGGGCCAAGCGATCGGTGCGGTCGGCGCCAGCGGACTCGCCACGGCGCCGCACGTACACTTCGAGGTCTTGGTGCACGGCACCGCGGTCGATCCGATCCGGTTCATCGCGTCGACGCACGTCATGCGGGTTCCGCCGGCGGAGTAGCTCCCGTTTACGCCGCGGTGCCTCGACGGAGCACATCCAGATCGCCGACGTGCCGATAGCCGATGCGGGCATACAACCGATTGGAGATCGGGTTCGACATGTCGGTGTGGAGGAACGTGAACTCGCGACCGGCATCGAGCATCGCCTGGGTCAGCGAGGCGACCACGGCGCCGGCATAGCCGCGCCCGCGAAGCTCCGGCGGCGTATAGACATTGTTGATGCGAATTCCGTGTCGCGTCGGCGCCACCGCAGCGGCGACGGAAACCACATCGCCGTCGACGTCCCAGACGTGCATCGTCCCCCGGGCAATGTGCGCGTCCGCGCGGACCAGCGCCTCGTCGGCGCCGATGACTTCGCCGAACGCTTCCGACGTCAGACCCTGCACGAAGTCGGCGACGCGCCGCAGATCCTCGGGACGAGCCACACGACGCGTTCCTCGCACGCTCGGCGAGTACGCGACGTGCCGGCATTCGTAGATGCCTTGCTCCATGACGGGCGTCCAGTCGCCGCCCGCGGCGAGCGCGAACGATTCCACCGAGTAGCGCGGGCCGAGC
>Ga0326726_10003112_pt1 | contig 15240 bp, 11 predicted proteins | sample MHFenrmetagenome_2_FD_207603 | JGI IMG/M metagenome (GOLD analysis project Ga0326726, IMG submission 207603) | Lab enriched peat soil microbial communities from Michigan Hollow, Ithaca, NY, United States - MHF15MN | ecosystem: Environmental > Terrestrial > Soil > Wetlands > Peat | place: USA...
CGTCTTGCGTCCCTCGATGTCGAAGTAACGGATCTCGCGAAAATTGAAGATCCGTTCGTAGAAGCCCGCCCATACATTCATATTGCCGCGATGCACGTTGTGCGTCAGGTGATCGATTTCGGTGAGCCCCGCAATCGCACTCTCCCGGGCGGCCGCCGTTGGGCGAAAGTCGACATCGTAGATGCTCTGCTCGCCGTAGCGGTCCACCAGATAGATGAGGCTGCCACCGATGCCTTCGATCGCCGGAATGTTGAGCTCCATCGGGCCCACGGTGGTCATCACCGGTTTCGCGCCGTTCGAGATCGCGCGCTTCAGCGCGGCCGCGGCGTCTTTCACGCGAAAGCCCATCGCGCAAACGGAAGGTCCGTGCGCACGCGCGAATTTCTGCGCAAAGCTGTCGGGCTCGGCGTTGATGATGAAATTGACGCCGCCCTGCGCATGCAGCGTGACGTTCTTGCTGCGATGACGCGCGACGACAGGGAAGCCCATGCGCTCGAACAGACCGCGCAGCAGCTCGGGATTGGGCGCGGTGTATTCGACGAACTCGAATCCATCCGTGCCCATGGGATTGGCGGAGAGATCTGTCATAGAAGAACCTGGATTCGGCTGCTACGGCAATCCGCGCGCCGAAGCAAAGTTGGCGTATGGGCCATTATAGTTTTGGCTCGCGCGCGGCGTTCGGTTGGCTGCGAGTTGTATCCAATTTTGCAGCGCACTAGCTTTGTGACCCGTGTCCCGGGCCACTGGAACGCCTCATGTATAATCCGCCCGCATTTTTCCTGGGCGCCGCCGAACCAAGGCGGCGCTTCCATGTTTAGGCTCTGCGAGATCGCACGTCGAGGATAGCCTCCTGAAAACCGTCGCCGAATTCGCAATCGACTACCACCAGATACTCGACCCTGCCGGCAAGCTGGTGGGCGCGCTTCCGGAGTTCGCGCGCGATGCACGCGAGCTCGATCGCATGTACCGTTTGATGACCCTGGTACGCACGTTCGACACCAAAGCGGTCAACCTGCAGCGCACCGGCAAACTCGGGACGTACGCCTCGTGCCTCGGCCACGAAGCGACGCACGTGGGCGCGGGCGCGGCGCTGCGCGCGGACGACGTTCTCGTTCCGGTATACCGGGAATACGGCGCGCAGTTCTGGCGCGGCGTTGCGATGTCCGACGTGCTGCTCTACTGGGGTGGCGATGAACGCGGCAACAAGTTCGAGAAGGCGACGCATGATTTCGCCTGGTGCGTGCCCATCGCCTCGCAGACTCTGCATGCGGCCGGCGCGGCCATGGCATTCAAGGTGCGCAAGGAGCCGCGCTGCGCGCTCACCTTCATCGGCGACGGCGGCACCTCCGAAGGCGCGTTCTATGAAGCGCTCAATCTCGCGGGCGCGCGTCAGCTGCCGCTCGTGATGATCATCGTCAACAACCAGTGGGCTATCTCCCTGCCCATCAGTGAGCAAACGGCGACCGCGACGCTCGCGCAGAAGGCGATCGCGGCGGGCATTCCCGGTATGCAGGTCGACGGCAACGACGTGCTGGCGGTGCGCGACCTGGTTGCGCAATCGCTCGCCAAAGCGCGCAGCGGCGGCGGTCCGACGGTCATCGAAGCGATTACCTATCGCCTCTCCGATCACACGACGGCCGACGACGCGAGCCGTTATCGCGAGGCGAGCGAAGTGAAGGACGCCTGGAAGATCGAGCCGCTGCTGCGCTTGAGAAAATATCTCATCGACACCGGCGCGTGGAGCGAGGCACAAGAAGCCACACTGAAAGAGGAGTGCGGCCGCCAGGTCGACGCGGCGGTCGAGGTCTACCTCAACACGCCGAAGCCGGCGGTGGAATCCATGTTCGATTATCTGTTCGCGCGCATGCCCGCGAATCTCAAGGAACAGCGCGAGCAGGCGCGCCTGTACAACGCCGCCCACGGCGGCGGCCACTAACGGTACATTTGCCCAATGGCAAAAGTAACCATGATCGAAGCCATTACCCTGGCCCATGCCTGGGAGATGGCGCACGACCCGACGGTCGTCGTGCTGGGCGAAGACGTCGGCGTCAATGGCGGCGTCTTTCGCGCGACGCAGGGCCTGCAGGAAAAATTCGGCAAGGATCGCGTCCAGGACACGCCGCTCGCGGAGGGCATGATCGCCGGCATGACGGTCGGCATGGCGGTCCTGGGCCTGAAGCCGGTTGCCGAAATTCAGTTCATGGGCTTCATCTATCCCGCGATGGATCAGATCGTCAATCACCTGGCGCGCATGCGCAATCGCACGCGCGGGCGTCTCACCTGCCCCGTTGTCATTCGCACGCCCCATGGCGGCGGTATTCATGCACCGGAGCATCACTCCGAGAGTCTCGAAGCGCTGTTCGCGCACACGCCGGGACTCAGAGTCGTTTGCCCCTCCTCGCCCGCGCGCGCCTATGGCCTGCTGCTTGCTTCCATCCGCGAACCCGATCCGGTGATTTTCATCGAACCGGTGCGCCTCTATCGATTGGTGCGCCAGGAAGTCCCCGACGACGGCCAGGCGCTGCCGCTCGATGTCTGTTACGTCCTGCGCGAAGGCACCGACGTCACGATCGTCACCTGGGGCGCGATGACCTTTGAAACGATGCGTGCCGCAGAGCAGCTGGCGAAGGAAGACATCAGCGCCGAGGTCATCGACCTCGCGACAGTGAGTCCCATCGACGCGGAAACCATTCTCGAATCGGTCGGCAAGACCGGGCGGCTCGTGATTGTCCACGAAGCGGCGCGCAACTGCGGCGTCGGCGCGGAGATCGCAGCGATCGTCGCAGAGAAGGCGCTCTACGATTTGCAGGCGCCCATCCGCCGCGTCACGGGCTACGACACGGTCATGCCGCTGTCACGCCTCGAATACGAATACATCCCGAGCGTTGCGCGTATTATTGCCGCCGTGCATGAAACGTTCGCCGACTGACGACATTGCCGCGAAGGGGACCGTTGCATGACCACGTTCAATCTTCCGGATCTCGGTGAAGGCCTTGCCGAAGCTGAGATCGTCGCCTGGCATGTGAAGGTGGGCGATCGCGTCAAGATCGATCAGCCGATGGTCTCGGTGGAAACGGCGAAGGCCGTGGTCGAAGTCCCCTCGCCTTACAGCGGCGTCATTCTTGCGTTGCACGGCGAGGCCGGCACCGTAGTAGAAACCGGCAAGCCACTCGTGGACTTCGAGATCGAAGGCGCGGCGCCGGGCGCCAAACGCGCGGCTGCCGAGTCCAAGCAGACCAAACCCAAACAGAAAATAGCGGACGATTCCGGAACGGTCGTCGGCAACATGCCGACGAGCGACGACGAACTCATTGAAAACGCGGTCGCCGGTGGCGCTGGCGGTGCCGTCCGCGATCGCGTCCGCGCGGCGCCAGCGGCACGGGCGCTCGCGCGCCGCTTGAGCGTCGACATCGAGTCGGTCACCGGCAGCGGCCGCGGCGGATTGATCACCCTCGACGACATCATGAGCGCCGGCCAATTGCAGGTCGCGCGGCCGCAGGTTTCGGCACGTCCGAGCGCCGCGAGCGCACCGGTCGGTGATGCCGAGCGCTTGCGGGGCACGCGTCGCGCAATGGCGCACAGCATGTCGCTTTCCCGCGATCAGGTCGCCTCCTGCACGGTTTTCGACGACGCCGATCTGAACGACTGGACACGCAAGAGCAACTACACCGTGCGGCTGCTGCGTGCGCTCGCCGCCGGCTGCAAGGCTGAAGTCGGCTTGAATGCCTGGTTCGACGCGGAGTCGCAGACCCGCAAACTCCTCCCGCGCGTGGACGTGGCGATCGCCGTGGACACCGCGGAAGGCTTGATCGTGCCGGTGCTGCGCGACGTCGGCAACCGTTCAGCCATCGAGTTGCGCAATGAGGTCGCGCGGTTGAAAGCCGCGGCACAGGCGCGCACGCTCGCGCCCGAGGACCTGAAGGACTTCACCATCATGCTGTCGAATTTCGGCACGATCGCCGGACGTTACGCGACGCCGCTCGTCGTGCCGCCGGCGGTGGCCATCCTCGGCGCGGGCAGTCTCAAGCATGACGTCGTGGCGGTGATGGGAAGGATCGAAGCGCATCTGCGCATGCCGTTGTCGCTTACGTTCGACCACCGCTGCGTGATGGGCGGTGAAGCCGTGCGCTTCCTCGCTGCGGTCATCAAGGATCTGGAACAGCCCGACTGACCACCCGACCCGCAATAACCACCCGCAGACCATGCTCGGCAAAGTTCCCGCTGCGCGCCTCGCACTGATCGAGCGCATCGTCAAACATGCGAGCCGTCGCCGTGCAAGCGTACGGGCACCGCTCGCCGCGGGCTTTATCCGCGCTTACTACCACGGTGTTGCGGAAGAAGATCTGCGGGAGCGTTCGTTCGACAATCTCGCCGCCGCCGCGCTTGTCCATCTCGCGCTCGGCGCGCGCCGCCAGCACGGCGTACCGCTCATCCGCGTGTTCAACCCCGACGCTTCGGCCGACGGTTGGGAATCACGCCGCACGATCGTCGCCGTGGTCACGGACGACATGCCCTTCCTCGTCGATTCGCTCGGTATCGTATTCAAGCAGGAAGAGCGAGCGGTGCACCTCATCGTGCACCCGGTCCTCAATGTCGAGCGCGACGGGCGCGGACAACTCACGGCGATTCGGGATGAGCCGACTGGCTCATCGCGTGCGGAGTCCTGGCAGCTGTTCGAGATCGATCGCGATCTCGACGCAGTGCGCCTCGATCGCATGCTCGCACGTCTGCGCTCTACGCTCGACGATGTGCGCTTGGCGGTGGCCGACTGGCAGCCGATGCGCCGCCGGCTGCGTGCGCTCGCCACGGAACTGGAAAGCTCGCCGCCGCCGCTGCCGCGCGGCGAGGTTCAGGAAGCGCGCGCGCTCATCGAATGGATGGAAGCGAATCACTTCACGCTCCTCGGTTATCGCCACTACTGGCTGAAGCGCGGCCGAAGCAGCGATTCCCTGGCGCCCGACATCGAAAGCGGGCTCGGGATCCTCCGTGGCAATCGACGCGGACGGCAGCGGGTGCGGCCGACGCTGCTGACCGGCGACATCCGCACCAGCGCGCGCGGCCGATCGCTGCTCGTCATCACCAAGGCGAATTCCGTTTCGACCGTGCATCGCGGGAGCTATCTCGACTACGTGGGCCTCAAGACTTTCGACGCGCGCGGCACGGTGAATGGCGAGCACCGTTTCCTGGGCCTTTGGACTTCAAGCGCGTACAGCAAGAGCCCGCGCGAGATTCCGGTCCTGCGCCACAAGGTGAACCAGGTCTTCGGCCAGTTCGGGCTCGGCACGCAAAGTCATGACGCCAAGTCCGTGCTGCACGTCCTGGAAACCTTTCCGCGCGACGAGCTGTTTCAGGCGAGCGTCGACGATCTCATCGCGATTGTTCGCGGCATCGTCAATCTGTACGAACGCCAGCAGCTGCGCCTGTTCGTACGGCGCGACCCGTTCCGCCGCTTCTACTCGTGCTTCATCTACGTCCCGCGCGACCGGTACAACACCGAGGCGCGCCAGCGCATCGAAGCGATCGTGATGAGCGCCTTCCACGGCAAGGCGATCGAGACACAGGTGCAGCTCTCCGACTCCGTGCTGGCGCGCGCGCACATGCTCGTGCGCACGGATCCCGACGACACGCGCGAAGTCGACACGCACGCCGTCGAGCAGCTCATGTCGCGCGCCGTGCGCACCTGGTCGGATGCCTTCCGCGATGCCCTCGCCGCGCGTCATGATGAGACGCGCGCGCTTGCACTCGCCCGGCGCTTTGAGCGCACCTTTCCGCCCGCCTACCAGGCGAGCGTCTCGGCGTCCGATGCGCTCGCCGACGTTGAAGTGCTGGAAGCGCTCGTCGATGAACCGTCCGGCCTGAAGACGAGCCTGTGCCGCTCGGCGCTCGATCATCCGTCCCAGTTGCACCTGAAGCTCTATCGGCGCTCGCTCCCGATACCGATTTCCGACGTGCTGCCCATGATGGAAAACATGGGCCTCAAGGTGATCAGCGAGCAACCCTACGAGCTCAGGTCCACGGAAATCGAGACCGTCTGGATTCAGGACTTCAAGCTCGAACAAAGATCGGGCGCGCCCATCGATGTCGACGCCGTGCGCACGCGCCTGCTCGAGACTTTCGCCAGCGTGTGGTTCGCGCGCGCCGACAACGACGGCTTCAATCGCCTGGTGCTCGCCGCCGGTCTCGATTGGCGCCAGATCGTCGTGCTGCGAGCCTATTGCCGCTATCTCCTGCAGACCGGCATGCTCTTCAGCCAGAGCTACATGGAGCAGGTGCTCGCCGACAACGCCAGACTCGCGGCGCTCCTCGCGCAATTGTTCGCGGCGCAATTCGATCCCGCGCTCGAAGCGCGCGCGCGCAGAGCGCTGGTCGCGAAGCTCGGCAAGGTTTTCAATACCGGCCTCGAGCGCGTCGCACGCCTCGATGAGGATCGCATCCTGCGCGCATTCCGTGCCGCGATCGGCGCAACGCTGCGTACGAATTTCTATCAGAAGAGCGCGAGCGGCGAGCCCAAGGCCTACTTCTCGTTCAAGCTCGACCCGGAGAAAGTGCCGGATCTGCCGTTGCCGCGGCCGATGTTCGAGATCTTCGTGTTCTCGCCGCGGGTCGAAGGCGTGCATCTGCGCAAGGGCCACGTAGCGCGCGGCGGCATCCGCTGGTCGGACCGGCGCGAAGACTTCCGCACCGAAGTGCTCGGGCTCATGAAGGCCCAGAACGTCAAGAACACCCTCATCGTTCCGGTCGGCGCAAAAGGCGGCTTCGTCCCGAAGCGGCTGCCTGCTTCCGGGCGCGATGACATCCAGCGCGAAGTGGTGTTCTGCTATCAGACGTTCATCCGCGGCCTCCTAGACCTCACCGACAATATCGTGCGCGATCGCATCGTGCCGCCGCCGCTCGTCGTGCGCCGCGACGGCGACGATCCGTATCTCGTCGTGGCTGCCGACAAGGGCACCGCCACGTTTTCCGACATCGCGAATCAACTTTCCGCCGAGTACGGCTTCTGGCTCGGCGACGCGTTCGCCTCGGGCGGCTCGGCCGGCTACGACCACAAGAAAATGGCGATCACCGCGCGCGGCGGCTGGGAGTGCGTCAAACGTCACTTCCGCGAGATGGGCATCGATACGCAGGCGCGCGACTTCACGGTCGCCGGCATCGGCGACATGGCGGGCGATGTGTTCGGCAACGGTCTGCTGCGCTCCAGGCACATTCGCCTGCTGGCGGCGTTCAATCACCTGCACATCTTTCTCGATCCCGAACCCGATGCGCGCTCAAGCTTCCGCGAACGCGCACGCCTCTTTGACCTGCCGCGCTCGAGCTGGGAGGACTACGACCGCAAGCTCATCTCGAAGGGCGGCGGCGTTTTTTCCCGGCAGCTGAAATCGATCGCGCTTTCGGCGGAGGCGCAGCGCATGCTCGCGCTCCCCGCCAGCGCGGCCACCCCGCAGGAAATCATCCGCGCCATTCTGCGCATGCCGGTCGACCTTCTCTGGAATGGCGGCATCGGCACATATGTCAAAGCGGCCGGCGAAACGAATGCGGACATCGGCGACCGCGCGAACGATGCGGTGCGCGTCAATGGCAGCGAGGTCGCGGCCAAAGTCATCGGTGAGGGCGGCAATCTAGGGCTTTCGCAGCGGGGCCGTGTCGAGTACGCGCTGAAAGGCGGACGTCTCAACACCGACTTCATCGACAACTCCGCGGGCGTCAACTGCTCGGACGTCGAAGTTAACATCAAGATCCTCCTGAACGCCGTGGTCGCACGCGGCCGTCTGTCGCTCGAGGACCGCAATCGCCTGCTCGTCTCGATGACCGATGAGATCGCCGAGCTGGTCGTGCGCAACAACTATCTGCAGAGCCAGGCCGTGAGCGCGCTCGAAGCGCGCGCGCGCGAACGTCTTGCCGAACATGTGCACGTGATGCGGGCGCTCGAGCAGTCGGGCGAGTTGAACGCGGCGCTCGAGTATCTGCCGAATGACGAAGCGATCGCCGACCGGCGCAAGATGGGCAAGGGCCTCACGCGGCCGGAGCTTGCCGTCATCCTGAGCTACAGCAAGATTTGGCTCTACAACAAGCTCATCCATTCCAACGTTCCCGAAGACAAGTATCTGTCACGCGAGCTCGTGCGTTACTTCCCGGAACCGATCCGCAAGCGCTACGGCCGTCATCTCGACCGTCACCGCCTGCGCCGCGAAATCATCGCGACCGCGACCACCAACAGTCTCGTGAACCGCATGGGCCCGGTGTTCGCCATTCGCGCCCGGGAAGACACGGGCGCGGAGGTCGCCGCGATCGCGCGCGCCTACACGATCGCGCGCGAAGTCTTCTCCATGCGCGATCTGTGGGCCGCAGTCGAATCCCTCGATAACCGCGTTCCGAGCGACGTGCAGTATTCGATGATGTTTCAGACGAGCCGACTGCTGCGCCACATGACGTACTGGCTGCTCGCGGACCGCGGCGGCAGCCTCGATATCGACCAGCGTGTGTCGAGCATGCGTCCGGGCGTTCTCGCGCTCGATGCCGCGCTGCCCGGCGTGCTCACGGGGGCGGATCTGAAGCGCCATCAATTGACCTGCCGCGAGCTCGAGACGGCAGGCGTCGGCGAGAAGATCGCGCGGCGGATCGCGAATATCGCGCCGCTCGATGCGGCGCTCGACATCGTCGAAACCGCGAATGCGGCGGGTGTGGCCGTGCCCTATGCGGCGCACGTCTACTTCGCGCTCGGCGACGCGCTCGCACTCGATTGGCTGCGCGATCAGATCGAACGGCTTGCCGTGGAGGGTCAGTGGCAGGCCGTGGCGCGCGGCACGCTGCGCGACAATCTCTATTCCCTGCAACGGCGCCTCGTGACCACAGTGCTGGCGGTGAAGTCACGGCGCAAGGCCGAACCGGCGCAGGCCGTGCAGGCCTGGCTCGGGGCCCGCAAGAGCGATGTCGACCATCTGCGCCAGACGCTGAAGGACATGAAGACGGGCGTCGCCGCCGACTTCCCGACGCTCTCGGTTGCGTTGCAGGCCGTGCGCCGCCTCGCTCCTCCCTGACCGAAATCCCCGGTCATGCGCCTTGCGCTCATCGCGACCACCTACGAGCGGCCGGACGCGCTCACGCGCGTGCTGGAAACACTTGCGCGCCAGTCCTCGGCGCCGGACGAACTGCTGATTGCCGATGACGGATCCGGTCCCGAGACGCGCGCCGTCGTCGCCGGCTTCGCTGCAGGCTCGGCGTTTCCCGTGCGGCACCTGTGGCGCGAGCATCAGGGGTTTCAGCCCGGACGCATGCGCAATCGCGCGATCGCCGATGCACGGAGCGAGTACCTCGTGCTCATCGACGGCGACATGCTGCTGCATCCGGACTTCGTTGCCGATCATCGGCGTGCGGCAAGACGCGGCTGCTACACGCAGGGCACCCGCGTGCTGCTTAATGGATCCGCGACGCGACACTCGCTCGCCACGGGCGAGCTACCGCATCTGGCGAGTTCCGGATTGAGCGGACGCCGCCGTCTCTACGCCTGGCACGCGCCCCGCGTGAGCCGACTCGTCGGGCGGCTCGCGAACTCGCTGATTGCGATCAAGTCCTGCAACCAGGGCCTCTGGCGGAAAGATCTCCTCAAGGTGAATGGCTTCGATGAGACCTTGCCCGGCTGGGGCTCGGCGGACAAGGAGCTCTGCGCGCGGCTCGAAAACGCCGGTATCGCGCGGCGTTCGATCCTGTTCGCCGCCATCGCGTTTCATCTCTATCATGGCCCGGCGGATCGGTCCTCCCACGCGCGCAATACGGCCGCGCTCGCAGCGACGCGTGCCACTGGCAGAGTCTGGTGCGATCACGGCATAGTTACGGGCGCAGGCCGCTCTTGCAGCAACTGACTTCAAGACAGAAGGATTCCTCGTGGTTGGCAAGCTCCTACTTTTGCGTCACGGCCAGAGCATCTGGAACGTCAACAACCTCTTCACCGGCTGGACCGACGTCGATCTGTCGGAGCTCGGCCGCCAGGAAGCGCGCCAGGGCGCTATCGAGATGCGCAAGGCGGGCCTGGTATTCGACATTGCGTTCACATCGGTGCTCAAGCGCGCGATCCGCACGCTCTGGATCGCGCTCGATGAGATGGACCTCATGTGGATTCCGGTCGAGCGCAGCTGGCGCCTGAACGAGCGTCACTACGGCGCCCTGCAAGGACTCGACAAAGCGCAGACCGCGGAGCAACACGGGGCAGCCCAGGTGAAGATCTGGCGCCGCAGCTACGACATTCCGCCGCCGCCGCTCGCACTCGATGACAAGCGCCATCCGCGCTTCGACCCGCGTTACGCGGGGCTCGCCGCCTCCGAGCTGCCGGCAACCGAGTCGCTCAAGGACACGCTGGCGCGCGTCCTGCCCTACTGGCAGGGCCGCATCGCTCCGGAGTTACAGGCTGGGCGCAACGTTCTGGTCGCCGCGCACGGCAACAGCCTGCGCGCCCTGGTGAAGATGCTCGACAACGTGTCCGAGCAGGATATCGTCGAGCTCAACATCCCGACGGGTGTGCCGCTGCTCTACGAGCTCGATGAGGCGCTGCAGCCCCGCTCAAGCCGCTATCTCGGCGATGCGGCCGCGATCAAGGAAGCGCAGGAAGCCGTGCGTCGGCAGGCGGAGAAGAAGAAATAGCGTCGCCTTATTCGTCGGGCGCGATCTTGATCTTGAGCCCGTCGAGTGCCGCGGTGAAGTCCACCTGGCAGCTCAAGCGGGAGCGCGATTCCTGGTAGTGCTGCAGCTCCGAGAGCAGGTCCTGTTCGTCGGACTGCTTCGCCGGGAGCTTGTCCATCCACGCGGGGTCAACGTACATGTGGCAGGTCGCGCACGAGCACAGCCCGCCGCAGATCGCCGCAACACCGAAATCGAGTTCGCGCAGGGTCTCCATGACCTTGAGCCCGACCCTGCCTTCGACCACATGTTCCTTGTCGTCGCGATCGACGACGATTAAATTCGCCATGACGTCCTCGCCTCAAGTGGGCGCGTAGTGTGCCCAAAAGTGCTGCGCGAGGCCACCGCCTGTCGGGTGCGTGCGACGCACTTGGCGGTTTGTGCAGAACGCATACGCGGTGCGCGCTATAGGCGGTGCACGTTCCAAGAGGAGTCGACCGCCGGAGGGGCCGTGGCGGCGTCCGGCTTCACGTTCGAAATACTTGTGATCGTAAACGGCATGCCCGCAAACATCGCCAGACCGGACTTGCCAGACCCCATCCGCCGGCCGACTCCCGAAGAGAACGCGCACCGCCGTCTATGTGCCGCTGCCAGCGAGCCGCTGCATCAGCCGCGTGCACGCGGCGGCGTCGCTCGCGCTCAACTCGAGCCACAGCAAATGCATGTAGTCGAACAGCCAGCAGTAATTATCGAATGACTGCGCCAGTACGGCGGCTTCGCGCGGGGCGTAGGACTCGATGAGGTGGTTGCGTTCCGCGGCGTCAAGATCGTGATAGCAGGCGAATGAAGCGAGATCGAACATGCCATCGCCCACGGCTGCGTATTCCCAGTCAATGAGCATGAGCGCGCGGCCGTCGATGATATTCCGGTGATGCACGTCGTTGTGACAGAGCGCGCGCTTGCGCGGATGCAGCGCGAGTTCGGCGAGTCGCCGATCCGCTTGCGGCTCGAGCACCGCCCGTTCGGGTGAGCGCGCGCCGTTCCTTGCTGCGAGGCTCGCGCGATAGCTTGCAACGAGTTCGGCGAACTCGAGCTGCCGCGCGCCCTTGGGAAGCGCCAGCGTGTGCAGTGCCTGCAGGCGTTCGGCAAGCCGCGCGACGCAGCGTGCATCGTGCGCATCCGCCCGGCTCCACAGGTGCCCCTCGACATATTCGCTCAGCATCAGGCCCGTGGTGACTTCAAAATAGATGAGCCGCGGCGCGAGCTGGACGGGAGCCGCGGCCTCGATCGCGATGCGTTCACCCGTGCGATCGACGCCGAGCATGCGTGTGTCGTGCACGGGTACACGCAGAACCAGGTTCGCATCGGCCGCCGCCAGCAGCCAGCTACGATTTGCGAACCCACCCTCTAGTGGCGTGATACGCCAGCGTGCGACGCCGCCCAGCATCGGCAACGCGCTGAACGCTCGTTCGAGCACGAGCTCGTCCGTGATTCTGCGGACAACTCCCGCTGACGGACTCATGCCGCTCGCCCTTGCGCGCGGCAGGCAACCGTCCAGCTGCGCAGGCCAACGACGGCGAGCACCACATAGAGAGCGAACAGCAGCGCGGTCACGCTCAGCTGCCGATTGGCATACACGGGGATGGCGAGGGTATCGATCGCAATCCAATACCACCAGTTCTCGAGGAACTTGCGCGCCGCGAGCCACGTGGTGACCACACTCGCCCAGGCGATGAAGGAGTCAATGTAAGGCCACGCCTGATTGGTGTAGCGGCCGAGGACGCTCCCCGACACGAGAGTCAACAGCAGGATCGTGCCAAGTGCCGCGAGGTGGACCCGCGAGGGCGTGCGGGAGATCGCCAGCGCGCTGTGCGCCGGACCGCCGTAGCGCCACTGATACCAGCCGTACACCGCCATGGCCGCGAAGAAGATGTTGAGCACGGCATCCATGTAAAGGTGCGCGCCGGCAAACACATAGACATAGAGCGCGGAGCTGACGAACGCGAGCGGCCAGCACCACGCGCTCGCGCGGATCGCAAACAGCAGATACGCGAGGGCGAGCGCCATCGCGATCAGCTCGATCAGCGACGTCGCACGAAGATAGTCGAAGAGCGCGTCGATCAACGGGTGTTCACGCAGGCATGTCGGACAGCGGGCCCAGCACCTTCATGACGAAGATCGCCTTGCCCGTCTGCTCAAACGTGCGGCGGCACTCGAGCGCCAGCAGGTCGAACACCCGACGGTACTCGCCGAAGACCTGCGTGCTCATGCTGTTCGTGATGACCTTGACGCCCGCATGCGTGTTGAGCCGCTCGATGAAGGCCGCGATCGGCGGGATGAACTCATCCGCCAGCGGGTACAGACTGATCTCGACACCGATTTCCATGCGCATCCCCTCGTTGACAATCAGAAGTTGTAGTCGACGGTCACGCCCCACTGTCGCGGATCGCCGAGCCTCAGGTAAAGCTTGTCGGGAAAGTCAGGCGGTTCATCGCCGAAGAAGAATCCGCGCACGGCGTAGCGCGTGTTGAAAACGTTGCGGCCCCAGACGCTGGCGCTCCAGCGCGCGCCCTGGTAACCGAAGCGCAGATTCACCAGCGAATACGCCTGCGACTGCTGGTCGTTGCTCGCGTCGTAGTAGAAGTGATCCTTGCCTGTGATATCCGCGCGCGCCATCCAGCCACTCGCGACGTGGAAGCCCAGGCTGAGCGAGTACTCATAGCCCGGCGCGTGCGCCTGGTCGCGGCCGCTGAGATCTCGAGGCCCGAAGTGATAGCCGATGTAGCGAGTCTTCAAGAGTCCGAGTGTCGCGCCGAGATCCCAGTGCTCATCAAGGGCCCAACGCAGAGATGACTCGATCCCGGAATTCACGCCGCTTGCTGCGTTGTTGGTGTAGAAAATGAAAGTGAGCGGGTCGGTCGGATCCAGTTGCACCGAAGTGCTGACCTGCTGGTTCTGCCGGTGCGCATAGAAGAGTGCGACGTCACCCGTCACACGCCCCTGTGCCCAGGAGCCTTTCAGACCGAGCTCCGTATTCAGCAGAAATTCCGGTCCAAAGCGCCGGCTGTCCGCGGGAATCTCCGTGCCGATGTTGAAGCCGCCGGTCTTGTAACCGCGCGACACCGAAAGATAGGCCGTGCGCGCTGCATCGATCCGGTAGCCGAGTGCGACCTGCCCGCCCCACATCGTGTCGGCCGGCTTTGAGAGCTGGCCGTCGCTGTCACTGTAAGTGGCGCTCCAGTGCTCGAGGCGCGCGCCGGTCGTCAGACTCAGTCGATCGGCAATCGGCCAGCTGCCCTGAGCATATCCAGCCCAGGTGCGCGCGCCATAGGTACTGGTGAGCGCGTGATCGACCGCGCCGTTGAAAAGATCGAGACCGTCGTTGTCCTCATCGAGCTTGAGCCAATACAAACCGGCCACCCAGCTCGCGGCATCGGGATTGGCGGAATCGGCATGCGACCCCAGGCGCAGCTCCCCCGACGTCGTACGATGCGTGCGAAGCGTTCGCGACGTGAAGTCATAAGGTGCGTAAATGCCCCAGTCACGATTGTTGCCCCAGTCGCCATCGAAACTCTGCTCCATGTCCGAATGAGCGATCGTCGCGAGCGCCAGCAGATCGATACCGCTCGTGAGCGCATGGTCGACACGCAGGGCGAGCGCCGAGGACCGCTGCGAATCGCGCCCCGGCTTGTCCGACAGCGTGGTGTAGGAATTATCGATCGCAAAGGCATCGTAGCCGTTCGCGATATCCGTATAGAGCGCGGTGAGATCGACACGGGTCGTTCCAGACGGCTTCCACTGCAGCTTTCCACGTGCCGTCAATTCATCGCGACCGTTCGTGTCGTTGCGCCCGAGGAAGGCGTTGTGGCGGAAACCATCGCTCCGGTATTGCTGCAGCGCCAGCCGAAAGCCCAGCGTATCGCCCGACAGCGGCCCCGTCACCACGGCCCCGAGCGCCCGCGTGTCGTCCTGACCGACCGTCAATTCCGTGCGCGCGCCGAATTCGGGATCGGGATCGCGCGTCTTGAACTTGATGAGGCCCGCAAGCGCGTTCGCGCCATAGCGGGTTCCTTGCGGCCCGCGGAGAACTTCCACCTGTTGCACGTCGAAGAGCGTGCCAACCATGCCGATGCCGCTGAAATCGATGTCATCGACGAGAAAGCCGACCGACGGATTGGGCGCGCCCTGGTATTGATCGAGCTCGCCGATGCCGCGCAGCTGGAAAAAGCGCGGGCGCGAGCTCGCCCCCGCCCACATGAGATTCGGGACGAGGTTCAGCACATCCTCGAAATGCTGCACGCCGGCGGCGCGCAGCGTGCGCTCGGGAAGCACCGAAACGCTGGCGGGCACATCGCGCAGCGGCGCATCGCGCAATGTCGCCGTCACCACGATTTCCTCGAGCCAGTCGTCGTTCCGGACGTCGGCCGTCTGGGCCGACGGCACACCGCATGTCATGGCACACAGTGCGAACACCGCGCTCGCCGGGCCTCGCCGGCCCCCTGCAGAAGCAACACGAATCATGCGACGCTCCCCTCGTTTCGGGAAGACCGGCGTGAAGGTGTAGGGGTGTTTGTGAGGCACCTGCTCCCTACGCCGGTACTAACCGGATCAGGTTCGACGGGTTCGCCGGTG
>Ga0326726_10003113_pt1 | contig 15240 bp, 14 predicted proteins | sample MHFenrmetagenome_2_FD_207603 | JGI IMG/M metagenome (GOLD analysis project Ga0326726, IMG submission 207603) | Lab enriched peat soil microbial communities from Michigan Hollow, Ithaca, NY, United States - MHF15MN | ecosystem: Environmental > Terrestrial > Soil > Wetlands > Peat | place: USA...
CGGCTGGACGTCGCGCGCCGCTGGATCGGCGAACATCTGCGCGAAGCCGTGCAGCATGTCGTGCTCGAAGACGGCGACGTTGCGGTGCATGCTGGCCGGTCGCATGCGGTACTGCGTGAGCGGCTCGCGGACGACGTCGATCTCCTCGTGGCAGGCGATTCGCCGCCACATGTCCCAGTCGGCTGCCGTCGACATCTCGAGATCGAAGACGCCGGCCTTCTCGAACGACGTCCGGCGCACGACCGCGGTGCTCCCGCCCGCGAGCACCACGGTGCCTCGCAGCATCGCGATCTCCCGCAAGACGCGGCCGCGCCGGCCGGTGAAATTCGTGCCGAGCGGTCGCAGTTGCTCGTCGACATACTCGACCGCGCAGTACACGAGTCCGACGGCCGGGTTGTCGAAGAGCGGCACCTGCTTCGCCAGTTTCTCCGGATGCCAGCGATCGTCGGCGTCGAGAAACGCGACGAGCGCGCCGCGGCTGCAGGCGATCCCGGCGTTGCGCGCGGCCGACACGCCTTGATTGCGCTGGGCGACGACGCGCACGCGCTCGCCGTAGCGCGCCGCCACCTCGAGCGAGTTGTCCGTCGATCCGTCGTCGATGACGATGACTTCGCGGGGCTCGTAGGTCTGCCCCAGCACGCTGTCGATGGCATCGGCGAGAAAGCGCCCGCAGTTGTAATTCGGGACGACAACGCTGACGAGCGGCGACGGCATCACGCGGTCGCGGCCTTCTGGAAGACAAAGTCCTCCATCACCAGCACGTCCATGTTCGTCTTCATGAAGCAGCGGTACGCGTCCTCCGGCGTGCAGACGATCGGCTCGTCCTTCACGTTGAACGACGTGTTGACGATGACCGGACAGCCTGTGAGCCGGTCGAAGGCCGCGATGACGTCGTAATAGAGCGGGTGCGTGTCGCGGCGGACCGTCTGGATCCGCGCCGAATAGTCGACGTGGGTCGCCGCGGGAATCTGCGAGCGGACCACGTTCAGCTTCTCGATGCCCCAGCGCCGCTCGTCCTCGCTCGACGGCGCCACGCGGCGGCACGGGCTGACGCCGGCGACGAGCAGCATGTACGGGCTCTCTTCGTCGAGCTCGAACCATTCGGCGACGCGCTCGCGGAGCACCGCGGGCGCAAACGGCCGGAAGGATTCCCGGAACTTGATCTTGAGATTGAGGATCGACTGCATCTTCGGCGACCGCGCGTCCCCGATGATCGAGCGGGCGCCGAGGGCGCGCGGCCCGAACTCCATGCGGCCCTGAAACAGTCCGATGACTTTTTCGTCGGCGAGCAGTTGCGCGACGCGGGCCGGCAGATCCGCCCGTGCGACGCGCTCGCCCGCCACGCCGCGCTCCTTCATCCACGCCGCGATCTCGTCGTTCGAGTACCTCGGGCCGAGCAACGCGCCCTGCATGTCGTCGTCGTACGCCCGGGGCCGGCCGAGTGCTGAGGGCGCGGCCGTCCACGCACCGCGCCGTTCGGCGCTGCACCGGCGCTGACCGAGATACCGGTGCCAGATCGCGTAGGCGACGCCGAGCGCGCCGCCCGCGTCGCCTGAGGCGGGTTGAATCCAGAGATGGCGGAACGGGCCTTCACGCAGGATGCGTCCGTTGCCGACACAGTTGAGCGCGACGCCACCAGCCAGACACAGCCGATCGAGACCCGACTCGCGATGCGCGGTGCGGGCCATCCGCAGCATCACTTCCTCGGTCACGTCCTGCACCGATCGCGCGAGGTCCATTTCGCGCTGCGTGACGGGCGCGCTGGGATCGCGGCGCGGACCGCCGAACAGGCGCTCGAAGCCGTCGCCGGTCATCGTCAGGCCGTGCTGGAACGTAAAGTTCTCGAGATTCAGCCGGATGCTGCCGTCGGCGGCGATGTCGATGAGGTGATCGCGGATCGCGCCGGCGTATTTCGGCTCGCCGTAGGGCGCGAGGCCCATGATCTTGTATTCGCCCTCGTTCACCGTGAAGCCGGTGAAGTACGTGAACGCGGAGTACAGGAGCCCGAGCGAGTGCGGGAAATGGGTTTCCTTGAGCAGCGTCAGCTCGTTGCCGCGGCCGATACCGATGGACGAGGTCGTCCACTCGCCCACGCCGTCGATCGTCAGGACCGCGGCGTCCTCGAACGGCGACGGATAGAACGCCGACGCCGCGTGCGACTCGTGATGATTGCCGAAGAGGATCGTCTCCTCGGTGCCGAGCGCGTCCTGGATTTCGTCGGCCTGCCAGAGTTTCTCGCTCAGCCAGATCGGCATCGCCATCAGAAACGGGCGGAAGCCCCGCGGCGAGACCGCCACGGAGGTCTCGAGCAGCCGTTCAAACTTGACCAGCGGTTTCTCGTAGAACGCGATGTGCGCCACATCACCGATGCCGATGCCGGCTTCGCGCAGGCAATAGGCGACGGCGTTCGATGGAAACGCCGCATCGTGTTTCTTGCGCGTGAAGCGCTCCTCCTGCGCGGCGCCGACAATCCGGCCATCACGCAGCAGACAGGCGGCCGAGTCGTGGTAGTACGCGGAGAGACCGAGGATGTACACCGGCTCAGGCATTGACGACTTCACCCGCTCTGACGAACGCGAACATATACAGAAGAGGCACGAGGATCAGAAGTGCCGCCGGGATCTGGTGCGCGAACCATGGATATTCGTCGTAGAGGAAGCGCAGTTGATGCGACTGCTTCAGGGACCAGTTCGCACCGTAGGCCGCGGTGTAAGCATCGAGCGGCCAGCGGCCCCGATCGAACGTCTTGAGGAAGTAGAAGCCCCACCCTTCGATGAGGAACATCCCGGCGAAGACGCGTCGTATCCACAGGGGCGCATCGGCGATCGCCACGAACGCGAGCGCGAACAGACCGATGATCATCGGCTGTGAGCACACGTGAATGATTCCGGACACTTCGAATTCAGGAACGATGAAAAAGCTGAGACCGATGCCTGCCGCCGAAATCCCGACGAGGCGCATGGCGGAGCTTGAGGTTGGAAGGCGGCGCATGGTCGCCGCAATCAGTACCAGCGTCACAACGACCGCCGTGGTCAGGCTCCCGATGAACGTCGACGACCAATACAAATGCATGGTGTCGTACCACGTGGCCATGGGACTCGGCTGCGAGACGAACCGGCGCATGTCATCGAACTTGATGAAAGGGACGAATGTCGTCTGGAGGTTGTAGATCCACTGCTGGACCACCCATGAGAAACCGTGCTCCTGGAGATTCGCGGACGTCGTATTCGTCGTCAGTAGTGCCTTCCATCCGTACGTTGTCATCCCCCACAGGATCCAAGGCGCGAGCGGGACGCCCATGAAGACCAGGGCCAACCATGCCTGCCTTGCGCGTCCGGTCTTCCAGCGATACAGATAGTCGACGGCAACCGGTATGAGGATGACCAGCGTCGAGTAGTGCGAGGCCATCGCAGCACCGAGACACAGAAACGCCAGCGGCACTCGCTCGGTCAGGTAGTAGTAGAGGCCTGCCAGCACGAGGAACGAGGTGAACATCCTCGACCACGGGTACAGAAGATTGGTTACGACCATCGGCTGAAGCAGGAGCGACAACCCGAACAGGACTTGCCATGCAACGGGAGGCTGCTTTCGGAGCGCGGATTCGTACAGGTGATTGAACAGCAAGACCGCTGGCACCAGGACGAGACTTCCGAGCACTGTGTGAATGGTCTGGTAATCGGAAAACCGAGATCCCGTGATCTGCGACACGGCGGCGGCAACGACGTTGAACGCGGGCGGCCGGCTGGTCATGTCAAACCCGTGATAGACACGCCAGTCCTGATTCGCAGCGTAGAAGATCATCCGCTGGAATTGTTCCCACCAGTCGCCGCCCCAGCCGCCGCCCGCGAGATTTGCCTGCGTGATCGCCACGAGAAGGACCCACGTGGCCGAGGCGCCGAGCGCGCCGACACATCCCAGTTCGGCCGCGTTCACCACGGGCCACTCGGAAACGATCCGGCGCGCGCCAAGGACGAGGCCGGCGGCCACCATTGCCGCCAAGATGAACTGGCCCCACCAGAAGTTCATGCGAAGAATGAGCGCAGTTTCGTGGACGAGGTACACGGCGATCACGGACAGGACGACACTGGTGCACACGCGCTCGGCGGGTGGGCCATCTAAAGTGTCTCGAGAGATCAACAACCGTGCGGGCATATACAGCAGCAACATCGACGCCCACAGCTTGAACACCGGCACGCGTCAACCTGTCGCTCTCTAGAACAGCGAATAGATGAACGGCGCGACGGCACTGCTCTGCGCGAAGACCAGGAGCAGGCCGAGCAGGACGAGCACGATGGCGATCGGCGCCAGCCAGTACTTCTTCTCCTGCTTCAGAAAATCCCAGAACTCTCCAAGCACGGATCGACGAGCCATGGTCACCTCAGTACAAGTGGTCGAAGTGTTTCGGATCGCGCAGGCGCGCCGGCGCCGGCTCCCACGACGGCGGGGCCGCGCGCCAGCGCCGTCCGAGACGGTCGCGGCCCGACAGGCGCTGGATCGCGCCATACGGCGTGATGATCAGGAAGAAAAAGATCGACAGCAGGATGCGGCTGTTCACCCAGCCGAGCGCCCGGGCGAAGCGCATCCACACGCGGTTCGGCGCGTCGAACAACCGCGGCGACACCGCCGCCACGAAGAAGAACACGACCGCAGCCGCGCCGAACGCTTCGGCCGCCGTCGCGTGCCCACGCCACAGGCGGTGCACCGCCAGCAGCGTGCTCAGTCCGCCGAACGCGAGGCCGAACGATCGGCCGCCCTTGCCGGGTTGCTCGGGCCGCTTCATCGCTCGGGCTCCGAGAGCAGACGCCGCACCCAGCGCGGACGATGCGTCCACGCGGCGACGACGCCCTGAGACGACAACGCCGGCACGAGCGCCGCGGCGAGAAACGCCAGCCACGCGGTCCACGTCGCCCAGCCGGCCGGCTCGCCGAACCCCACGACCAGCGCGACGTGCGTCACGATCGCGACGATGATGGCCCACGCGATCCAGCGCACCTGATCGGCGGACGGCAGCGCCCGGAAATCCTGCGCGATCGGCTCGAGCCAGCCGCGCAGCGCGGACGACCGCCAGGCGCGCGGCGGCACGTCGATCGCGGCATCGAGCCAGCGCACGAGGCGGCTGCTGTCGAGCACTTCCTTCACGCGCGCCTCTTCGGCCGGGTCCGGCACCCAGGGCGTCGCCATGATCACTTCCCTCCCGCGGCCGGCGCCGAGGGCGCCGCCGGCAATTCCGTCACCTGTTGAATGACCCCGTAGATGAGGTAGTGATCGGTTTCGAAAATCAGCGTCTCGCCCACCCGGACCCACGCGCCCTTGTAATTCCACCCGCCGAGCGGGCGTCCTTTCGCGGGAACGTGAACGAGCGCATCGATCGCCAGGCCCGGCGTGCTGCCGTGCGTCATGCTGAACGTGACGGCCTCCTTCGAGACACGCAGCGGACCGAGCGTCGCACGCTCCTCTGGCGTGAGCAGGCTGGTTCCGTTCTCTTCCCAGCGATCGCGATCGCCTTCGCGCACGAGGGACACGGCCTCGGGCGGCACGATGAACCGCACGGCCGCGTCGACGGTCGCCCGCGGCACGTCCGTCACGATGAAGGCTTCTTTCATGTAGGCCACTTCCCGCGACTCGTCGTACACGTGAATGTCGTACGTGCCGGGCGTGATCGGCGGAAGTCCGACCTCGACATTGGTCGGCGTCTCGACGAGAAAGGACGCCTGCAGTGATTCGGGGAGGCGATTCAGCATCGAGTAGGGTTCGCCGGTCTTCGAGACGAACGCGACGAGGTAGGGCTGGAAATTCCGGCCCGTCAATTTGAGCCGCCGCCCGGGCCCAGGCGGTATCGTGTTCGGCGTCACCGCCGTAATCGCCGTCGGCGGAATGCGGAAAACGCGATACGCGACATAGCCCATCGGCACGAGCAGCACGACGAACAGTGCCGCCACGACGTCGATGAGATTGAAGCGGCCGAACAGCCGGCCGCGCGCATCTATGACAGGCATAACTCTGGAGACCCTCAGGCCGTAACGGCCGGGCGACGGCCGGCCCATCGCCGGCCGGGGTTGACGAGCACGCCGAGGATCGACACGAATCCGGCCGAGGCGAGCAGCGCGACCGGCGGCACGACGATGTCGCGATGGCGGACGAGCGTGCCGATATTGCCGCTGTTCGGGGCGATGACGACCACGCCGGCGGCGAGAAACGACATCAGAATCCAGGACACCAGCGGATCACGCCGGAAGCCCGCGACGAGGCCGGGCACAACCAGCAGCACGAGGCCGTACCACGCGATCTGCTGCGGCAGGGATACGAGCGCGGCACGCGATTCCATCTGCCACGGGAAGGGGACCGTGAAGAACGCGACCACGGCGCGGCCCAGGTATCGCACAGCTTCGTCGGGCAGCATCCCGCGCGTGGCCTTTGCGCCCTCCGAGTAGAACCGTTGATCGAGCGTCTTGTAGCCGTGGCCCGTGCTCGCCCAGTATCCGACCTGGCGATCGGCCGACGTCCGCGCGAGGGCGAGCCACTGTTGCTGCACCGTCGCGTCTCTTGCCGCCACGGCGCCGCCGACCAGACCGGCCGCCAGCGTGACGGCCGCGACCCATTGACGCCGGGTCAGCAGCCAGCCCGAGACTCCGATCGCTACGCCGGCGATCGCCACGATCGGGGCCGCCGAGCGGAGCGTCATCATCGCGTAGGCGGTCGCCGCTGCCAGCAGCGCTCCGATCGCGCAGCCCTTCCACGCGCGCGACCGCACGGCTCGCAGCGTGAACACGATGAGCAGAGCGCCGAGGCCGAACTGCATCGGCTCCTTCAGCATCGACACGGACCACGCGAACATCGTCGGCCAGAACAGGAGGATGCCGAAGCCGACCAGCGCCGCCGACGGCCCAAAGCTTTCACGCGCCATCCGATAGAGCGCGATCGCACCCGCAAGAAATGCCGTCAGGCTGATGAAGTTCAGACCGTAGGGCGACTGTCCCACGATCATCTGCAGCGCCCCCAGCACGTACGAGTACGACGTCGCGCCGTACGGGTTGTAGGTCGACAGGTCGTAGAGCGGTCCAATCGTGACGCCCTGCCAGATGTTGAGAATCCACCACGAGCGGGCGATCGCGAACAGCGCGTCCGGGAAGTACGCCTTGAAATGCTGCGCGGGCGTCGTCGTCAGCAGGAGCGCGACGATGGCGGCGACGCGCAGCAGCGTGGCCGCCGCCAGCAGTCCGCAGACGCGCTTGCGCTCGATCCCGTCGAGTCCGCGCAGCGCCCACCAGAACAACAGCACGGCGAGCGCGGCGAACAACGCGGCGAACGGCGACAGCGTGTACGCCACGCCGGCGACAGCGCCGGCGATCGCGGCGCGCCGGCCCATTGGCGTCAACGCAGCACCTCCGCGATCCGCGGTGCAAGCCACTCGGCGACGACACGGTTGCCGGCGGCCGTGAGGTGCATGCCGTCATAACACAGCACGCGGTCGTGCAGGTCGACGGTCCGCCCGGCGTTGAGGTAGTGGACGCGCCGTTCGCTGCCGAACTCCTCGCGCAGCATCGCCGCGACCGCGCCCTGCTGTTCAACGTGACGGTCGGAGATGTACGGCTCCGTGACGACCACCACCTGCTTCCCTTGCCCGAGCGCAACGGTGACGGCGGCACGGACCGCCTGCAAGTAGTACTGCCAATCGGCCGGCGTTCCCGTCGGGGCCGCGCCGATGTCCTCGGGCGCCAGCTTGCCGAGTTGCCGTTCGAGCGCCTGCGAGATGCGCAGCGCCGTGTCCGCGGCCTCGGTCGCGTACTTGTCCGTGAGCTTCGGCGTGAACACGACCTTGTTCGTATCCTGCGAGCCGAGACTGCCGAGGCGGAGCCACGCGGTCAGCGGAATCACGGGAAGGATCGGCAGGTAGCCGGTCGTCCGGAACACGGCGGATTGGTGGCGGAAGACCTGATTGTTGAAGTTCAGCAGATCGTTGTAGCCGCTGTAGAGAATGGCGACGTCGCTATGAAGATACGCGTAGTCCTTGAGCGTGTACTGAAAAGAATACGCGCCTTCGGAATTCCATCCCAGGTTGACGACGACTCGCCGCGCGCCACCGGCGGCGCGATTCAGGAATCGCTGCAGGTTCGCTGGAATCGTTTCGTCGACGTCGACGCCGTAGCCGAACGCCACGCTGCCACCCAGCATTTCGACGCGGCGCTCGTCTGACGGTCGCGCGCCGATGGCATCGCCGCGGTAGCCCCAGATGTTGTAGCCGCCGCTGCGCGCGTAGCGATGGTGCATGTAGAGATCAAGACCCGCGACGAACGCCACCGTGCCGGCCGTCGACAGCGCGACAGCCGCGAGCGCGAACGCGAGCCGGCGGCCCGGAGCCAGGTACCAGGCGAGCGAAATGCCTGCAAGCCCCAGCGTGCCGGCGCCCATGAGCCAACGGACCTGCGCCAGATACGCGATCGACGCGACCGCGAGCACGGCCGCCGCCGCAAGCCACGCAAGGTGGCCGCGCGGCGCGCGGGCAATCGGCGCGCCGGCGAACGTGCTCACCACGTCCACGCCTTCAGAATTTCCGGCGCGAGGTGTGCGGCCAGTTGCCGGTTTCCGGCGATGGTCAGATGGACGCCGTCATAGCAGAGATTCGGATCGGACAGATCGACGGCCGTCCCCATGTTGACGTAGTGCACGCGGGGCTCCACGCGGTACACCGTCGCGAGCATCGCGGCCATGATGCGCTGCTGCTCGACGTGGAACTGCCAGCCGTGCACGATGTTGCCGGCCGGCCCGCCAAGGCTCGCGCGCGTCGCGTAGGGCTCGGTCACGACGAACACTTGTTTGTTCTCAGTGAGCCCGAAGTCCACCGCGCGCCGGATCGATCCGCAGTAGTAATCCCACCGATCGCCGCACGTGCCGGGCGGAATCACGGCAGCCGACTCGCCCTCGGGCACGAGTTTGCCCAGTTGACGCTCGACTGCCTGCGTGATGCTCAACGCGGTCTGCGCCGCCTGAGACGACGACCGGTCCGCGAGATTCGGTTTGAAGACCACGCGATCCAGATGGCGCGTTTCCGAGAGATCGCGAATGCGCAGCCAGTCCGCCAGCGGAATGATCGGGATAATCGGCAGGTACCCCGTGGCGCGGAACACGGCGGACTGGTGGCGGAACACCTGGTTGTTGTAGAGCCAGTCGTTGTAGCCGCTATAAAGAACGATGGCGTCGGACCGCAGGTAGTCGTAGTCCTTCAGCGTGAACAGGAACGAATACGCGCCTTCGCTCTGCCATCCGAGATTGATCACGGTCACCGGCGCCTGCGGCCGCGCCGCCTGCATCAGCCGCTCGAGGTTCGAGGGAATCGTCTGATCGGCGGGCACACCGTAGCCGAACGCCACGCTGCCCCCGAGCATCGCCAGGCGATGCTCGCCGGGCTTTTTTCCACCGACGATCGGACCGCGATACCCCCAGACGTTGTATCCGCCTGACAGCGCGTACCGGTGGTGCAGGTAGACGTCGATGCCGAGCACGAACGCGACGGTCGCGATGCTCGACAGCACGATCGCCACCGCCGCGAAGACGATCTGCCGTTTCCACGGCAGGCGCACCACCTGCGCGCCGCCGGCGAGCACGAGGAACAGAAGCGCGCGCAGCCAGCGGCCCTGCCACAGCAGGACGGCGGCCGCGAGGATACCGCCCACCGTGACGAGCCAGGCGAGCGCGGCAGCGCGTGACCTCATGCACGGCACGCCGAAGCCAGCGCTTCGGCCACACGCGATTGATCGTCGTCGGTCAAACCGTCGAACAGCGGGATCGCGATCGTGTGATCCTGCGCGGCTTCGCTGTGCGGCAGGTGCGGACACGATTCCGATCGCCGATCGCATGCGGGGCTGGTCCCGCACGTCCACGTGTCGCGCGGATACGCGGCTTCGCGATGCGCGCACATGACGCCGCGCCGCGTCGCGACGCCGGCGTCGAGCATCGACTGCATGACGGCCTTCTGATCGCGTCCTTCAGGCAGCCGCACGGTGTACGTCTGCCAGTTCGGCCGCGCGTATTCGGGAACAGACGGCAGACCGAGTCCGGGAATCGACGCGAACAGCGAGTTGTACCGCGCGACCTGCGCGCGGCGCCGCGCCAGCATGGCCGGCAGCCTCGCCAGTTGCACGCGGCCGACCGCGCCCTGCACGTCCGTCATCCGGAAGTTGAAGCCGAGCGTCGGGTACGTCTCGAACGTGACGCGATCGGAGGCGTGCCGCGCGAGGTCCGACACGCTCATCCCGTGATGCCGCAGGGCGCGCAGCCGCGCGTCGATCACGGCATCACGCGTCGTGACCATGCCGCCGTCGCCGGTCGTGACCAGCTTGCGCGGATGAAACGAGAAGCAGGCCGCGTCGCCGTGCGGGCGGCCGACAGGCGCCCACTCGCCCCCGACGCGCACGTCGCTGCCGATCGCGCACGCCGCGTCCTCGACGAGCGCCACGCCCCGGCGTCGCGCGATCTCGAGCATCCGGTCGAGATCGCACGGCAGGCCCACCTGGTGGACGGCGAGAATCGCCCGTGTCTTCGGTCCGACGGCGCGATCGACGATCGCCGGATCCATGTTGTACGTGTCGGGCTGAATGTCGACGAAGACGGGGCGCGCCCCGCAGTAGCGGATGACGTTTGCCGTCGCGATGAACGAGTGGCTCGCGGTGATGACTTCATCGCCCGGTTGCACGCCCACGGCCAGCAGCGCGGCATGCAGCGCCGTCGTGCCGCTCGAGAGCGCGCACGCGTGGGGCGCGCCGACGGCCGTGGCGAACTCGCGCTCGAAGGCGGCGACTTCTGGACCCTGCGTCACCCAGCCCGAGAGGATCGCGCGCGCCGCAGCCTCCACTTCGGCCTGATCGAGCGTGGGTCGCGCGATCGGGATTAGGGTCTTAAGTGCCATGTCAGATTGCGGAACGCGGATTGCGTATTGCAGATTCGGCGATCGCGACGGCACGGGCCTTGAACAAACGAAACCGCCCGAGCCCCGTCATCTGCAGGAGGTACTGGAGCATCACGCCCACGGTCCCCAGCCCGTACTTCACGCTGCGCCCGAAGTTGATCGACGACGCTTCCGCGAAGTACCGCGTTGGGATCGGCACGTCGCCGATCTTGAAGCCGTGATAGACGGCCTGCGCGAGAAACTGCGTGTCGAACACGAAATCGTCCGAGTTGCCGTGATAGTCGATGGTCTCGAGCACGGCCCGCCTGTAGGCGCGGAAGCCGGAATGGAAATCACCGAGGTTCTGCCCGAAGGCCACGTTCTCCATCACCGTCAGCACGCGGTTGGAGAGGTACTTGTAGAGGGGCATCCCCCCGTCGAGCGTTTCGCGCCGCGATCGCACGCGCGAACCGATGACGACGTCGCAGATCCCCGTCGTGAGAAACCCGACGGCGAACGGCGTCACGCGCGGGTCGTACTGATAGTCGGGATGGATCATCACGACGACATCCGCGCCGCTCGCCAGCGCGGTGTCGTAACATATTTTTTGATTGGCGCCGTACCCTTTGTTGCGATCGTGCCGGATGACCCGGAGACCGAGGCGCTCGGCGAGCGCGACCGTGCTGTCCGTGCTGCAGTCGTCGCACAGCACGATTTCGTCCACGACTCCCGCCGGGATGTCCAGCACCGTGCGCTCGAGCGTCGTCTCCGCGTTGTACGCCGGCATGACGACGACGACTTTGGTCCCGTTCGGCATCACGCGACCCAGTTCCGGACGCGATCGTTCGCCAGCAACGCCTCGATCGGCGTGCCGGATGCGAGATACCACGCCTGCAGGCGCCGAATGCCTTCTTCGAGCGGCACCGCCGGCGCGAACGTCAACAGCGACGCGGCTTTCGTCGCGTCCGCGCACAGATCGTGTACGTCGCCCGGCCTCGGCTCGTCGAGCGCAATCTCGACACGACGGCCCGTGACGTGGCCGATCGTCTGCGCGAGCGAGGCGATCGACACCGCGCGGCCGCTGCCGAGATTGATCGTGTCGCCAACCGCCGCATCGGAGAATCCTGCGGCGAGAATGCCCGCGGCCGTGTCGGAAACGAACGTGAAGTCACGCGTCTGCGTACCGTCGCCGAAAATGATGAGCGGCTTGCCCGCGAGTGCGCGCAGCAGGAACTTCGGAATCACCTCGCCGCTGTCGCCTTCGTGATGGCAGCGCGGGCCGAACGCATTGAACGGCCGCACGACGACGGTGGGATACCCGTACGTGGCGAAGTACGCCCGCGTGTAGCACTCTCCGGCAAGTTTCGACGCGCCGTACACAGTCGTCGGGAACGTCGTGTGGTTCTCGTCCATCGGGACGCGACGCGCCGTCCCGTAGACTTCCGAACTCGACACGTACACGAACCGGCGCACGCCGCCCGCGCGCGCGCGCGCGAGCAAGTCGAGCGTCGCGGTGGCGTTGACGTCGTGGTTCTCGCGCGGCGAATGAATGGAATGGCGCACGCCGAGGCATGCCAGGTGAAAGACGACGTCGACGCCGGCGACCGCCTCGGCCATCGCGGTGCCGTCCCGAACGTCCGCGACCACGAGACGGCAGCGATTCGGATCGAGGTCGTCCAGGTTCTCGCGCCGGCCGTTGACGAGGTTGTCGACGACGACGACGTCGGTCCCGCGCTCGACGAGTTGGCGCACCAGTTCCGAGCCGATGAATCCGGCGCCGCCGGTGACGAGAACGGTTGATGGGGACACGTTAAATTTCAGAATTCAGATTTCAGATTGATTTCAGATTGGTGGCCGACGTCAGCGCCTCCGCGATGGTGGCAATCTGATCGTTGGTCAGCTCCGGGAACATCGGGAGCGAGAGCACTTCCCCCGCGGCACGTTCGGCCACCGGGAATTGGCCCGCGCGATACCCGAGGTCCGCGTAGGCCGGCTGCAGATGCACGGGCGCCGGATAGTGCAGGCCCGTCTGAATCCCCGCAGCTTCGAGCGAGGCGCGCACGGCGGCGCGTTCGCGGACGCGCACGGTGTACAGGTGATACACGTGGCGCGCGTACGGCATCTCTTCCGGCAGGCCGAGGCCCGAATCCTTCAGTAAGGTGTTGTATCTCGCCGCGTGGCGCCGGCGACTCTCGGTCCAGTCCTCGAGATGACGGAGCTTCACGCGCAGAATCGCGCCCTGCAGCCCCTGCATGCGCGCGTTGAATGCGGCGACGACGTGCTGGTACTTCGTGCGCTCGCCCCAGTTGCGGAGGAGGCGGAGCTGATCGGCGAAGTCGGCGCGGCCCGTCGTGACGATACCGCCCTCGCCGTATGCGCCGAGATTCTTGCTGGGGTAGAAACTGAAGCACGCCAGATCGCCCAGACTGCCAGCGGGCCGGCCCTTGTAGCGCGCGGCGTGGGCTTGCGCTGCGTCTTCGATCACCATCAACCCGCGTCGTGTCGCGATATCACGTATGGGATCCATGTCCGCCGGCTGACCGTAGAGGTGCACCGGCATGATCGCCTTCGTGCGCGGAGTGATCGCCGCCTCCACGAGCGCTGGATCCATCGTGAACGAGCGCGGATCGACGTCGACGAAGACGGGGCGCGCGCCGTTGTAGAGAATCGACGCCGCGGTCGCCACGAACGTGAACGGCACGGTGATCACTTCGTCGCCGGCGCCGACGCCCGCGGCGATGAGCGCGAGCTGCAGGGCCGCCGTGCCCGAGCTCATGGCGACACCGTGCGCGGCGCCGCAGGCCGCCGCAAATTCTTTCTCGAACGCGGCGACCTCATCGCCGAGCACGAATTGCCCGGTCTCGAAGACGCGCGCGACGGCCGCGTCGATCTCGGGCTTGATCGAACGGTACTGCGCCTTCAGATCAACGAAGGGAATCATGTGGCAATCGCGCTGAACGGGACGATGAACGCCTGGGGCACTTCCCTGCGCAGACCGTCAGGAGTGAGCGCGCGGTACTCATCGAGCGCGGTCGGACGCAGGAGTTTGACCAGCACGTGGAACGGCACCGGGGTGCCTCCGCATTCCGCTTTGAACTGATAGACGGGATCGTCGACTGCCGGCGACGCCTCGAAGTTGAGCTTCCGGCATCCGGCCGCGCGGCCGATGGCCACGGCACGATCGAGCAGCGCGAGCGCCGGTCTCAGTCCCCGCAGACCCGGGCGCGCCACCGGCAGGTAGTACGAAATCACCCCGCCACCGATGAAGCAAATCAGCCCGGCGATGATGCGACCGTCCAGTTCCGCGACGAGAAACACACCGTGGCGTCCTGCCGTGTGAAACAGGGCGCGCAGGTGTTCGAACGGCTTGACTGGAATCGATTGCGCATCGCACCGCTCGCGGTACAGCGTCCAGACGACCGCAAGCTCGTCATCGTTGGTCATGTCGCGCACCGTCACGCCCCGTGACAGCGCATGACGCACGTAGTACCGCACTTTGGCCGGCCACGGCGACGCGTCCGGATCTTCAGGAATCGCCAGCCACTGGGACACGCGCCCGACTTCGAAATCCACGCCGTTCAGCGCCGCGCGGTACGGCGGGAGGGATGCGTCCAGCGGCGTGTACATCGTCAGCGAACTGCAGCCGACCTCGCGGGCGTCGGTATCGGCGCCGCGCACGAGGGCGCATGTCGTCGCGTCACGGTCCGGGCCTGCCGGCGCCAGCGCTCCGGCGTTCGGCCCGAAGTACGCAAGCGACAGCCACACGTTGACGCGCGGTGTCTTCACGTGAAGTGCAGGCACGACGCCAGTGAGATCGCCGCGCGCGTCGCGGGTCGCCACGAACCGCCGCGCCGCGCCCGGATACACGGTGTCGCTGAGAAAACGCAAGTAGAACGGATAGTGGTACGCGAGCGCGGTACCCGGCTGCACGGCAAACCCGTCGAGAAACCGCTCGTACTCGGTCTCGTCGATGTCACTGGTGCGCGCGAGATTCATCCGTGACGGCCGCGACGACGTCGTCGGGCTCGAGTCCAAGCGTGTCTTCAATCTGATAGAGCGGGCGCCGGCGGCTCTCGTCGAGGATCCGCCAGATGTATTCGCCGACGAGGCCGAGGGCGAGCAGGTTCAACCCGCCCATGACGAGCACCGCGGTCATGAGCGATGGCCAGCCCGAGACGCTGGGACCGATGAACGTGAAGCGCACCAGGTTGAACGCCGCGTACAGGAGTCCTCCGACGGCGACGCACGCGCCGGTCATGCTGAGCGCGCGGATTGGGACGTCGCTGAAGCTGAGAATCGTGTTGAGCGCGTGCTGCACCTTGCGCGTCAGCGTCCACCGTGACGTGCGGCCGGCGGCA
>Ga0326726_10003114_pt1 | contig 15232 bp, 9 predicted proteins | sample MHFenrmetagenome_2_FD_207603 | JGI IMG/M metagenome (GOLD analysis project Ga0326726, IMG submission 207603) | Lab enriched peat soil microbial communities from Michigan Hollow, Ithaca, NY, United States - MHF15MN | ecosystem: Environmental > Terrestrial > Soil > Wetlands > Peat | place: USA...
TCACCGCCATTGCGAAGAGACGATGCGCAACTGCTCCACCTCGTCATTGCGAGGCGCTCCGCCGTTAGGCGGAGCAACGTGGCAATCTGCTTTGCTCTTCCGTGCCTGTCAGCCCTTGGGCTGACGGAAGCGGTCTTACGCTTCGCCCTGACCGGGGGTCAGGGCCACCAAGACCGCGAAACTGCTTCATCTCGTCATTGCGAGGCGATTCGCCGTTAGGCGGAGCAACGTGGCAATCTGTTTTGCTCTTCCGTGCTTGTCGGCCCTTGGGCTGACGGAAGCGGTCTTACGCTTCGCCCTGACCGGGGGTCAGGGCCACGCCTCCGAAGGCAGTTGACAGCGCCGCTGGGCGACATAGGTGGAACAGAACGTCATCTACTCCAATCGGTACCACCGCCAATGTAGACTTCGTCAGTCGGCAACCCGTTCAAGAAGTAATGGTGGGGAATGTCGACGATCTGGCCAGTTGTAACTTCCATTGCAGCGAGTTCATGCCAATCCCTCACCGTTGATTGCTTTAGGCGATGGAGGAGAATCCACTCTCCATCCGGCGACCACGCAAGGTCAATGGGGTGCATCCCCGGAGTCAGGTAAAGGACTCTGAATTGTTCGAAGTTCGGCGCAGGGCACACGTAAACCGCGGAATGCTCGTGATCTCGACCAACTGCCGCAAGAGTCATCCCATCTGGAGAAAATGCTGCAAAGCCAATGTCAGATCCGCTGGGAACTGACGGGCTCAAAGTCGCACCTGTTCGCGAATCATAGATCTTTACCCCCCGGTCCACCACGTCCAGCATCGCGTAGAACCGCTCTTCCCGATTTACTGATAATCTCCCCAAGGAATTTCCAGCGAATTCACTCAGCACGCGCACGCTGTCGGGAGCAAGGACTGCCATCAAATCCGTCCATGTGTGAACACCTCGATGTAGTTGCTCGACGGCCCTCGATCTTATCCATTCGGGCATGGGATTCGAATCGCCCAGAATCTCGTTGGGAGAAATTGTCGAATCGGCCGAAAACGCAGCGAGAACGTAACACGTGCCGCTACTCGCTCCCCGACTGATCTGGGAGACGTCGACTGCCAATACACGATTGGAACGGCGCACTATGACCCCGCGCGCTTCAAGCGAGTCCAGAGCCTTGTCTGGGGCTGGCGAATACTCCCAAACGCCGTTTGTGAGCAATCTTCTCACAACGCACCCATCAACAGTGAGTTCGAAGACACCCGGTGAGGCGCCCCGTTCGGACATGCTTACCCAGGTTCTTTGAGAGTCCGCCCAAAAGGGTCCGGAGATTTGACAGTGGAGGCTTGTCTGCGGTTTGGTCGGAATCAGTCTTAGCTGTCGATCCGGCAATGAAAGCGAGTAGATCGATTCTCGGATTGAGTCTGGAATCCCGGGATCTACAAATACCAATCTCCCACGAGAGGTGGATTGCCAGTGAACAGACGCTGAGGGCTGACTCTTAGCGTGCATAGAGCAGGCGGAGAATATCTGGCTCAGGGCCACCGCGAGCAGCATAGGCCCGCTCGTTCCCTTAATCGCCGCATTGTGAAGCATACAATCTGTCCTCTGCGCTGTGCCCGCGGAAAGTTAGCATGCTCGCGTCGTCCTCGATAGGCACTAAGTCGACGGCCCCTAGAGTCCGGGATTGGACCCAACGAGTGAGAGGCGCAGCGAACGCATTCAAGCCATCCCTTGCCCCCGCCTCTTCGGAATCGTAGCTTTCCGAGAGCGCGCTCGGCCTCTCACCGGCTTGTCGCCCAGAAGCGGAACCTTTCGTCATCATTGTGTTAGCACTTTGGACGGTCAAGTCGGGTGATCACCGATGGACGCTCACGGGCATCAACCTTGTATCATATTTAACGCCAGTGACTTGCTAGGAATGTACTTCTCGAAACCGACGCCCATCTCATTGTAGGACTCATTCCGCCAACTTTGGCCAGCCCCAACTGTACTTATGACGAGTCGAGACGACGCCCAACTGGTGAGGCTCTGCCGCCAAGGGGATGCGGCCGCGTACGGCGAACTGATCGACCGTTATCAGAAGCCCCTGTTCAACACGGCCCTGCGCATGACCGGCGACCATGAAGAAGCCAGAGACATCACCCAAAGCGCCTTCGTCAAGGCCTACGAGCGGCTCGACAGCTTCAATCCCGAGTTCAAGTTCTTCAGTTGGATCTATCGCATTCTGCTTAACGAATCCCTCAACACCCTTAAACAAAGGCGGCAGAATGCGGATATCGACCCGGACCAACTCGCACACAATCGCACGCCCGAAGGGGAATACGAAGCGCAGAAACTCAGCGCCGAAATCGATGCGGCCCTGCGCTCCCTCGCACTCGAATACCGTGTCGTCATCGTGTTGCGTCATTTCAACGAGATGAGTTACGACGAGATGAGCGAGATTCTCTCCATACCAGCCAAGACCGTGAAGTCACGGCTCTACACCGCCCGCCAGAACCTGGCGGCCATCCTCGAACGCATGGGAGTGGTATCATTATGATCGATCCCAAGTATGTCGAATTGATCCACCGCCGTCTTGATGGCGAGATCACGCCCACAGAGGATGCGGAGTTGACCCAATTCCTCGCATCCTCGACCGAAGCGCGCGCCCTGTGCGAGCATCTGGCGCAGACGATGAAGGTCATGTCGAGTGTTCGTCCGGTGGACCCGCCAGCGGGATTGAAAGATGAGATCCTGGCATCGATCGGCCGTGCGCCGGCTCGAGCCGCCGCGACGCCGAAACGCAGCGTGCGCGAGCTGATGATGTCGGTGTTCACGCCGCGTCTCTCCTATGGACTGGCGGCGGGAATACTGTTGGGAATCGCTATCGGAGTGATCGGCTTACGCGGCCTCGGCGGACACGGCGCAGTCGATCCGTCTTCACTGGTGGGCACGATCATCAGCGGTTCGGGCGCAACGGAGTCACGTCGAATCGACAACGATTCGTTCCACAACGACCGCTTCTCCGGCCGACTCACGGTCAACGAAGTCCAAGGCGCCATCTGGGTGCGCATCGAACTCGAGTCCTCGGATGACGTATCGATGACCGTGTCGCTGGGCACTCCCGGCTGGATACTCAAGGGATTTGCCCAGACCAATCCGATCCAGAGCGCCCTCGGGACCACCAGTTCCGGACTCTATCTGATGCACCAAGGAAAGAACGCCTATGTGTTTGTGTTCGAAAGCACCGACCAATCTCAGCCGGTGATCTCAGTCAATCTCGAAGATCAAGGCGTTGTCTACCAAAGGGATATAGACACAAAGCCCGGGTCGTAAGCGCTCCGGCAACGATCGGCTATTCGACAAGTTAGCGCCAACTTCAGACCGGCTCAGCGGTACTTGGATTGGTGTATCACCCGAATCGCAAGATCACGATATTTGGACATAATCGAATCGCACGGAGGAATTGAAAATGAGCAAGGGTAAGAAGCTGTTCATCGCTGGAATCGCTGTTGTTGCGGCGGTCATTGCCGTGATGGCGATCACCGGCTACCCGCCGACGAAATCCGACGTCAGCGGGACCATCGCGCCGGCGAATCGTTACCGCGCCGAGCAGCTCACCGAGAAGGACGTGAAGATCGAGAATCCGGAGTTGCAGGCGTTGTTGCAGGACGACAAGGTCATCAGCATTCTGCAGAGCCCGGAATTCAAATCTCTGGCCAGCACGCCCGGATTCGCGGATCTGATCGGCAATCCGGCCTTTGCCCAGTTGATGAAATCACCGGACGCGGTGTCGCTCTTGAGCAATCCGACCTACGCCGAACTGACCAAGCAACCGGCCGTCCTCAGCTTGTCCTCGAGCCCCGCGTTTGCGGAACTTGTGAAGACCCCCGTGGTCGTGTCCTTAGCCAACAACCCGGCATTTGCCGACCTGGCGAACAAGCCGGCGATTATCGCTCTCGCCGGCAATCCGACCTACGCCGAATTGTTGAAGACCCCGGGCGTCGTCGATCTGGCGACTAGCCCCGCCATGCTGAACCTCATCAAGCAGCCGGCGGTGGTTTCGTTGGCAAACAATCCGAAGTTCCTCAACCTGATTAAGACACCGCAGGTTCAGAGTTTGATCAAGACCCCGGCGGGCGTCAACCTGTCCACCGCCCCGGCCTTTGTCGAACTGATGAAGAGCCCGGAGTATGCCCAACTCGCCGACAACAAGGCGTTCGTGGAGCTGTCCAAGTCGCCCTTGATGCCGCAACTGGCCCGCACCCCGGAGCTTCTCCAATTGGCGAACAAGCCCGCGTTCGCGGAGTTCATCAAGTCGCCGGGTGTGGTGACACTGTCGACCAATCCCGCGCTGGCAGAATTGATCAAGAAGCCAGGAGGAGTGACCCTGGCAACCAATCCGACACTGATGGCGTTGACGAAGACGCCCGCGGCAGTCTCGCTCGTCAGCAATCCGGCCTATGCCGATTTGATGAGCAAGCCTGTGTTCCAGAGCTTGGCGAGCAATCCGCAGGCCCTGAGCCTGATGATGAACCCGCAGTTCGCCCAGCTCGCGACGAGCCCGGCGATGCTGAGCCTGATGCGTGAGCCGAAATTCCTGGATCTCGCATCCAACCCCGGGTTCAAGAATCTGGCGACTCGCCCCGTATCGACCGAATAAGACCGATCACCGCAGTTGCCTCGAAGGAGGCGCGCCCTTTTCGGTCGCGTCTCCTTTTACTTTTCTCCGTATTTTCGGCTCTGGCATGATTCGCCGCTTGATCAACTTCTCCCTCTTCGCACTTCTCCTGTCGCTTCGTCCAGCGACGGGCACAGCCGGTCTGCGTTATCTGGAAACCGCCCACCTGCGGCTGGTCTTCATCGACGGCCTCCATTCCTCCTTTGCCCCCTACGCCGCGCAGTGCTACGAGAACTCGTACCGTTTCCACCGCGCGCACTGGGGTTATGACTTGAAAGGCAAGACCATCGTCTTCTTGCATGATTTGGGCGACCAGGCCAACGGTGGGGCAAAGAACATCCCGCGCAACATGGTCATCGCCGCGATCGCACCGTTCAACTACGCCTACGAGACCATGCCCGCCAGCGAGCGGATGAACACCATCATGAATCATGAGGTGGCCCATCTCTACACGATGGACCGGGCGACGGGGCGCGAGAGACTCTTCCGTGGCCTATTCTTCGGCAAGCCCGTTCCGGTCGCCGAGCAGCCGCTCTCGATCGTCTATGACTTCCTTTGTTCGCCACGGCGCTCGGCGCCGCGCTGGTACCAGGAAGGAATCGCCGTCTTCCTCGAGACTTGGATGGCGGGCGGGTACGGACGGGCGCTCGGCTCGTACGATGAGATGGTATTCCGCACCATGGAGCTCGACAGCGCGCGCTTCTATGATCCCATCGGGCTGGAAGCGGAGGCCGTGCGCAAAGACTTCCATGTCGGCGTGAACTCATATCTATACGGCACCCGCTTCATGAGCTACCTCGCAATCCAGTACGGTCCCGAGAAGGTGATGGAGTGGGTCAATCGCACCCCCGGCAGCAGCGCTTATTTCGTGTCCCAATTCCACAAGGTCTTCGGACTGTCGCTGGACCAGGCCTGGGCGGAGTGGATCGCGTACGAAAAGCAATTTCAGGACGCCAACCTTGCGCATGTGCGCGAATTCCCCATCACCCCCGCCCGCGATCTGTCGTCGATCTCGCTTGGGTCGATGTCGCGCGCCTTCTATGATGAGCCGAGCCACACGCTATACGCAGCGGTGAACTATCCCGGACGCATCCCCTTCATCGCCGCGATCAATTCCGACAATGGCCATATTCGCCATCTCTGCGATCTGGTCGGCGCGTCGCTGTTTTCAGCGAGTTCGACGGCCTTCGATCCGCGCACGCATTCCTTCTTCTTCACCACCGACAATTACGGCTGGCGGGATCTGCGGGTGGTGAATACACAGTCAGGCAAGTCGCGGACACTGCTGAAGGACGCCCGTATCGGCGACCTCGCCTTCAACATGCAGGACAGTTCGCTCTGGGGTGTGCGGCATTTTAACGCGATCTCGACGGTTGTTCGCATCCCGTATCCTTACAAGGAGTGGCACACCGTCCATCCCTGGCCCTACGGCAAGGACATCTACGATCTCGACATCTCGCCCGACGGCAAGTGGCTATCCGCGTCGTTGGCGCACGTCACCGGCCTGCAATCCCTCATCCTGATGAACATCGACTCGCTCTTGGCCGGGGACACCACTTACCACGAGGTCTACGATTTCGGCCACGCCATCCCGCAAGGGTTCGTGTTCTCGCAGGATGGTCGCTACCTGTACGGGTCCTCGTATTACACCGGCGTCTCCAACATCTTCCGCATCAACCTCCTGACCGATTCGCTCGAAGCGGAGAGCAACTCCGAGAGTGGATTCTTCCGTCCTGTTCCCCTCGCGGACGATTCGATTGTCGTGTTCCGTTACACGTCGAAGGGATTTGTCCCGGCGATGATCGCCGATCGCGTGATCACCGACATCAACGCGATCAATTACTTCGGCCAGGAAATCGTTGACAAGCACCCGGTCGTGAAGGAGTGGGCCGCCGGATCACCGGCGCGGGTGAACATCGATTCCGTCACGGTGCACACAGGCGCTTATCACAGCTTCACGAATTGGCATGTGATGTCGGTGTATCCGGTGGTGGAAGGGTACAAGAACTCGACCGCCGGTGGCCTGCGAATGAATCTCGCCGACGAACTCGGGCTGCACGATGCCGATGTCACGGTGTCCTACACTCCGGAGACGCATCTGCCGGCCGATCAACGCTGGCATTCATCGGCAAACTGCGTCTATGGCGACTGGACACTCGCACTCGCCTACAATCGCGCCGATTTCTACGATCTGTTCGGCCCGACCAAAGTCAGCCGCCGCGGATACTCGGCGTCGCTCGAACGCAAGAAGAGCCTGATTTTCGACGAACCGCGCACCCTGGACCTGCACCTCGGCGCCGCCGGCTATTGGAAGTTGGACCGGCTGCCGGATTATCAGAATGTCGCGGCGAGCGTCAACGAGTTCTATAGCGTCTGGGGCGACCTGTCTTATCAGAACATGACCGCTTCGCTAGGCGCGGTCGATTACGAAAAAGGCATTGGCTGGAAGGTTGCGCCGAGCGGGACGATCGTCCGGAAGGAGTTCTACCCGGCGATCGTGGCGACTCTCGATGGCGGAGTTCCATTGCCAATCGGGCATTCGTCGATCTGGGTCCACACCGCCGGCGGCGTGTCGAAGAATCTGAAGAATGATCCCTTCGCCAACTTCTTCTTCGGGGGATTCGGGAACAACTGGGTCGATCACGGGAAGAACAAACGCTTCCGCGAGTGGTACAGCTTCCCCGGGCTGGAACTCAATCAGGTTGGCGGCACCAACTTCGCCAAGGCGACGGTTGAATGGAATCTCCCGCCCCTGCGTTTCCGACGGCTGGGCTTCCCCGCCCTCTACAGTTCTTGGGCACGCGCCGCGATCTTCTCCTCGGCTTTGGCCACCAATCTCGATGATGCGACAGTGCGGCGCGAATTCGGGAACGTGGGAGCGCAGATCGACGTGCAAATCTCCCTCTTGTCCAATCTCAAATTGACCCTCTCCGTCGGATACGCACGCACAGTCGAGAAGCACCGGCGCGGCTCCGATGAGACCATGTTCTCGGTCAAAGTCCTATGATCGAGCTGGGCAAGATCACTGTCAGTCTCTTCCCGGTCCTGGCTCTTCTGGCCACACTGATCGTCCTCGACAGCTACAAACTGGTCACACTGCTCTCCGTTCTGACCGCCATCGGCGCAGGCATCATTGCTGCAGGATTGGCGATGCTGATCAATGGTATCTTGCTTCGCCAACTCGGCCTCGAGATGTCCACGTACTCGCGTTACGTCGCTCCGGTCATCGAAGAACTACTCAAGTCGATGTATGTCATTGTCCTGATCCGTAGGAATCGCGTGGGGTTCATCGTCGATGCTGCCATCTACGGTTTCGCGGTCGGCGCCGGCTTCGCGCTGGTCGAGAACTTCGTCTATCTGCTCAGCCTCGATACGTCCAATGTGATGGTTTGGATCATCCGCGGCTTCGGCACCGGCGCCATTCATGCTTCGACCATGATGCTTCTGGCCACGATGTCCAAGGCGATGCTCGACCGGCGAGGCGATCGCAACGTGATCGCCTTTGTGCCCGGCCTGATCCTCGCGATCATCGTCCATTCCCTGTACAATCACTTCCTTCTGTCGCCGACGCTTTCGACGATCATGATCCTGATCGTATTGCCACTCTTGGTGATCACAGCATTCGACCGCAGCGAACGCGCCACACGTGCCTGGTTGGGCAGTGGATTTGATGCCGATCAGGAATTGCTGCGGATGTTGACGACCGGGGAGATTTCCGAGTCGCGCATCGGCAAGTATCTCACGTCGCTGCAATCACGATTTCCTGGAACCGTGGTCGTCGACATGTTCTGCTACTTGCGCTTGCACACCGAGCTGGCGTTGCGCGCGAAGGGGATCCTGATGTTGCGCCAAGCGGGAATCAAAAGCCCGCCCGATCCCGAGATGCAAGCCAAGTTCGAAGAAATGCGCTACCTCGAGCGCAGCATCGGCACCACCGGCAAACTCGCGATCACGCCTTTCCTGCACACATCCGATCGCGACCTGTGGCAGTTGAACATGGTGAAGTGAGGTCCGTGCGCCGGTCGGACAGATCTGCCGCTGACCTAACCCTGCCACGCAGCCACTTTGCTCCTCGGGCTGTGGGTGGCACTGGCCGTCGATGCAGGGCTGGTTGCCGAACGCAACCGCTCGGCCCCCGGCCACGCCGATCACTTCACCATGTTCACGTCCTTCTTGTCCGCGTTGCACTGGATCATCGCAACAACTGCCCTGCACCCAGCGACCAAATGCCACAGTCTGGCACGCGGACAATTGGTGCATCTATGTGAGCTTGTTCCAGCTGCTCCACGGACCCCCGTGCGGCACGGTTTGCCAGATGTTGTACAGGTCGCTATCCGATCCTATTCCAAATACCTCGAGCCGCCCGTCGGAATTGAGCGCCGCCGAGATCTGCTTCACCCAGCCCCCAAGCCGATTCCAGCTGCTCCACGGCCCCGAATGCGGCGCCATCTGCCAAATGTTATAGAGCGCGCTGTCACCGCCAATGCCGAACACCTCGAGCCGGCCGTCGCTGTTGCGCATCGGCACAATCTGCCTAACCCAGCCGCCGAGTCGATTCCAACCACTCCACGGACCCGAGTGGGGAGCCGTCTGCCAGATGTTGTAGAGTGCACCATCGCCGCCAATCCCGAACACCTCAAGCCGGCCGTCAGAGTTAATCGTCGATGCGATGTCCGAGACCCATCCACCGAGCCGGTTCCAGCCGCTCCATGGCCCGGAGTGAGGCGCTGTCTGCCAGATGTTATAGAGCGCGTTGTCTGATCCGATGCCGAACACTTCAAGTCGCCCGTCACTGTTCAGCGAAGCACAGATGCGCTTCACCACGCCGCCGAGGCGGTTCCATCCATGCCACGGACCCGAATGGGGTGCCGTCTGCCACATGTTGTAGAGTGCACCATCGGCACCGATTCCGAACAACTCAAGTCGGCCATCGCTGTTTCGGGCAGCCGCGAGTTGGGACACCCATCCACCGAGCCGATTCCAGCCACCCCACGGTCCGGCGTGAGGATGGGTTTGCCAGCGGTTGTACGCGGCGTGGTCTGTTCCAATTCCGAAGATCTCAAGTCGGCCGTCGGAATTGAGCGCCTCGCACACCGGCTGCAGGACGATGCCTCCGAGTCCCGAGATACGGCTCCATGGTCCGGAATGTGGGGCGCGTTGCCAGATGTTCCAGACGGAGCCGTTCGTGGCCACTGCGAACGTCTCAAGCCGCCCGTCGCTGTTGATCGCGCCAGTGCAACCGGATGCCGCAACGCGTCCCGTGTAGTAGAGATCGACTTCACCACCAGGATTCGCGTTGCTGACCACGCGGGTACTCTGCCCGCAGTCGGTCACCGCGTTCACCGCCGCCCAGTTGATCGCCGGGTGGCCGGCGTCGGTCTGAATATCTATTGAGCTAAACGCCGTGAAGTTGGTGTCCGGGTAGTCCGAGCATTGCTGTATTGCGTACGCCTCAAGAGTTTCGATGAGCCATGTCAGTTCTTGCACGTTGTTGATCGCCAACCCCGTGTTTGCGATACCCTGAAATTCGCAATTGTAGCTGAACTGGTTTTGCGAATGGCCGGTCTGCCTCATCACACCGACCAACACGTCGCCCGGATTCACGCGCACGAGGGTCGAATGATGCGCGGGGCCTCCTTGGCCGTCGACGTACCAACTCGCCACCGCCCAGTAGTTACCACCGCCAGCGCCGGAACTCCCCCACTGCAATACGGGCTGATAGATCATCGTCGAGTTCTGTATGCCATTGAACAGGAAGATCGTTTGGCCATGGTTCGTTGCCGGCGCGGGTGGGACAACCCACGTTGTCGCGAATCGCGTAATCGGATGGCCCGTGTTGTTCGTCCAGTCGGCGTAGGTGATCCACCCTGTCCCAAGGGCCGGCAGCACGTTTGGATGGCGCGCGATATTATGAGGCATTAGTGGCTCGACACCAGGCCGTAAGAGCAACGGTCCGAAATCGACAACTTCTCGCCCGGAGGTGTGCATCTTTCGTATGCTGCCAGTGGAGAGATCGAGGAAATGCCCCGGCTCGATGTGGCGCACGAGCGACTTGTGCCGGTAACCACCCGGCGTCAACACCATGTCGCCGTCGGTGGCGTTGGCCGACGCAGCCGCCACCGATTCCTTGGCGTCAGCACCGGGGATCAATATTTGTGGGTGCATGCCAGCGGGACCGACCTCAACTCTCGTGACCGAGGAGGTTTTCGAAGCCGCCTCACTCGGTTCAGGATTGGCTTCGGAGGATGCCGGATGCATACCGACCGGATCCTGCGTCGCTTCCAGCTGCGGCTCGGGGGCTCCAACAACATTGCCGGGTTCAACCAGATGAACAGCAGACTTTGGTCTCATCCCTCCGGGCGTCAGCACTTCCTCTTCATTCTTCTCGGGCATCTTCTTCCTCCTGGTTACCAACCGTTATCTGTGATGATACCCCAACGGCACACACGCTTGAGTTCAATCCTCGAAATTAGAGTCGCCCTCCCCACAATTCACTGACCAGCAGCCGGGCGGCGATGATACTTCGCGCAAGTGCGAACCGGACAGATCGTATCTGCCGCCAGCACGAGACGTCGGTGTTTCCACCCTGCCACCAAGTTCAGTTGCAACCGGAACTTGGTACTACGTGACCACGACGGCATGACCGCTCAATCGCCAATTGCCGCCGGCTCCTTGATGCGTCAGTGCTAGTGCATCGCATTGCGGTGATGTGATGTGTGATCTCCATTTCACAGCGCATCGACATCAGGGACGTATTCATCGCGAGCAGCCAAGTGTCTTGCACGAAAACGAACAGGGCTGAATGAACTCGGTATTCGGAGACGTTGCTTAAGTACAAGTGCTGATGCCAGCATACTACAATCATATCCAGAATCAAGGAGTAACTGATCATCGGTGGACCGTGTGCGCGGGCAAGCATCGCCCCGCACGCGTGGATTATCTCAATCCACAGCTCCGACGATATCCGAATTCTGCCGAGACGACGATGGAATCACATTGACCGGATATTCATACTTCCATGACCGAAGTGGTCAGCACATAAGCAGATGTGGACACCTCGCATAGGTACGCTAGTTGCCGACTTCAAGGCCTACGCGCTGATGTACTTGGCTGTATGTTGACTGACACGCGATTTAGGCTTCTCGCGGCTGGTATCGGACGGCGATCCAAGACTGAGGCTCATAACCACTTTCTCATGGGTCTCAATCGGTTAGAGCGCGCAACCGGATGACAGAGCATATCTAAACCCACTTGGGTCCGCTCTGTTTTGAATCTGGTCTCTTGATCCGCTTTCTAAGGAGCGGGAATGGTGAAGTCACGCCGACAAGTCCGCTTGGGATATTAGACCCGAGGATCTCATCGCACGATTTCGGCCGCGTAACCCATTGACAACCAGTTCTAAACTGGCCGTGACGTTGGCTGTGCGGTCTCACAAGAGGGACGTGTGATGCCGGTCGGGTTGGAACGGTGTTCGTACCTAGTCCGCAGAGGCTCGGAATCGCCACGACGTGTAGATCGGGGCTAGCCATGAATGGTGCTCTCTTCTTTTCAAACACCCTCGCACTGTGTCTTCGTATACAATTTAGATCATGATTTGCGGTCTGCGCGCTTACTGTCTGTAGCATCCAGAACTTACACAACGGATTGGTGTACCTGTGGTTCCGACCCACAAGATATGGCGACGTCTGCTGCTTTGGGCAGCTGGATCATCTGCGTTCGCCTCGGTCTTTTTCCTCATCGCCAGCCATACCGATCTGCCGTTGGCCTGGGTCTACCTCGGAATCACTTCGCTTCTCGGGCTCTGGGTGGCGCTGGCCGTCGACTCGGGATTGGTCGCCGAACGCAATCGTCCCGGCCCCGGTGGCGCCGATCATTTCACCTGGTTGTGCACCTCATGCCTCTTCGCCGCGCACTGGATCATCGCCCCCGTTGATATCCGCTGGCACCTGACCAACTCGGTTCCCACTTGGTTGCAAGCGATCGGACTTGTCGGCTATGCCGTCGCGAGTGGGTTCACAATCTGGGCGGTGGTCGTGAATCGCTTCTTCTCGCCGATCGTGCGCCTGCAGGAGGAGCGGGGCCATCATCTGATCTCCCACGGCCCTTACAGGTTGGTTCGTCACCCCGGTTACCTGGGAATGGTGATCGCGGTGCCGTGCAGCGGGCTCGCGCTGGGATCGTGGCTGGCGCTGATTCCCGCAACCGCCTATGCGCTTGTCATCCTGCGTCGCGCCGCCTTCGAAGATCAGTATCTTCGCCGCCACCTCGATGGGTATCAGACCTACGCCGATGCGGTCCGCTACCGCCTCGTCCCCGGCATCTGGTAGCAATTCTGCGTTCCACATTCCGAATTCAGCATTCATAAGGAAAGAGGGCACCGGCGCGGCCGGTGCCCTCTAACTGTCTCGATTTCGAGATGATTACTTGCCCGCGGTCGTCGCGGGGACCGCGACTTGGACTGGCGCCGTCAGATCGACGGAAAACGCCTGCCCCACGGGCAGATCAAGCTGCTTCCCCTTAGTGGCCAGGGCCACCGCACCGCCACCCACTGCGCCGACGACGGCGCCGGTCACCGCACCTGTTGCTTTGTCCTTGCTGGCCAGCGCACCGATGACGCCACCAACCGCCGCGCCGATGCCCACCTTGCCCGCATCACTGACCTTTTCTTTCGCGCCCTCAAGAACAATCGGCGTCGTCGACAACGCGTAGGTCTTCCCGTCCGGCCCCACGACCTCATCGAAGGCCAATGTCAGTTGGGCTTTCCCCGCCGTGCGATGTGGTTCCTCAACCAGAGTGAGCTTCCCGCGCACTTCGGTCCCGGTCGGCAGAACCGTCGTCTCGTTGATGCGCACCTCTTCGCTGGTCTTCGCCGTGAATCGGTCACCCACCTGGTTCGAATCGGTCCGCAGATGTGTCTGCAACGCGACCTTGAGAGCTGTGCCCGCAGGCACGGTCACGAGGACTGGCGCCGGCTTCGTGGCCGCCGGTTGCGTCGTCGCCGGCTTTGGCTTGCTCTGCGCTGCTTTGCCTTGTGGCAGATTCTGCGTAGATGGCTTGGTGTCGCTCTGGCCGCCCGTCGCGGGTGCCGCTGTGGGCTCCTGCGTCTGGTTCTGCGCCATCGTCACTGCGGTTGTGTCCGCCGTCTGCACCTGCTGTTTCGGCGCCGACTGGCACCCAGCTAAAGCCACCAATGCACCCACGAGCAGAACCGCCGCAGTTTTAACATGCTGTCTCAACATTCCTCCTCCTTTTGGCGAATTTCCCTTGCCCCGAATTTCATCCTCTGGGTGTCTCGTGTAACGCGGGGGGCTGGGAATGCTACCTGATCATTTTACACCCTGGTCGGCCGATTCGAAACCACTAAGACGGCTCAATTCGTGAACAATTGCACATGGGGGATGGCTGGAGGGGTCGCTTGGCGGCGATCACGCGCGGCACTTGCAACACGGATTCCTGGATCGTAAACTGATACAATTCACGACGGGCCCGTGACGGGTTCCCGCGTGCCGGGTCTACACGGCACCGAGTGACAAGGCATAATGAGCCTCTCTTCCGACGACAAAACATCCTTCGGGCCCAGCGACGCCCTTGGAGCGGGAACGGTCGTGGCGCACTACACGATCGTTTCAAAGATCGGCGCCGGGGGCATGGGCGAAGTGTATCTCGCCGACGATTCCCGGCTCAACCGCCGTGTGGCGCTAAAATTCCTGCCCACGCATCTGGCCGCCGATCCCACGCTGCGCACGCGCTTCACCAGAGAGGTGCAGGCGGTTGCGGCGCTCAATCATCCGAACATAATCCACGTCTACGAGGTCTCGGACTTTTCCGGGCGCCCGTATTTCGCCATGGAATTCGTCCAGGGCCAGTCGTTACGCGACAAACTCCATGATGGCCGCTTGCCGATCACCGAATCGCTGGCGATCGCCATCGGTTTGTGCCGCGGTCTGGAATCGGCGCACAACGTGGGCATCGTCCACCGCGATATCAAGCCCGCCAACATCATTGTCGCCCCCGACGGCCTGGTGAAGATCCTCGACTTCGGATTGGCCAAGCGTTCGACCGACCCCACGATCACCAGCATGGGCTCCACTCTCGGCACGATCTGCTATATGTCGCCGGAGCAGGTACAAGGCAAGGAGTCGGATCAGCGCTCGGACTTGTTTTCGGTGGGCATTTTGCTGTATGAAATGGTGGCCGGCCGTCTTCCTTTCCGCGGCGATTATGATGCGGCAACGTTGACCGCCATTGTCAGCGATCCACAGATACCCTTGTTGAACCACCGGCCCGATGCACCGCCGGAATTGCAGAAGATTGTCGACCGTCTGCTGAACAAGTCCCTGGAGAAACGCTACCAATCAGCGGGAGAGCTGCTCGCCGATCTCACCAACCTGCTCGACGATCTCCGCTACAGTTCGCGAGAGGAAACTGCCAAACATGGCACTGTCCGCAACCGCGGGCCGCTCATGTTCATGGTGGCCGGCGGCGTCGTGGTCGTCGCGATTGTGGCGTACTTCCTCTTTCGCCCGCGACCTCAGACAGTAGCGAACAACGAAGCGCCGTCTTCGACCACCGTACCGCCTTCGGCCGGCAAGGAACCCTCCAAACC
>Ga0326726_10003115_pt1 | contig 15230 bp, 14 predicted proteins | sample MHFenrmetagenome_2_FD_207603 | JGI IMG/M metagenome (GOLD analysis project Ga0326726, IMG submission 207603) | Lab enriched peat soil microbial communities from Michigan Hollow, Ithaca, NY, United States - MHF15MN | ecosystem: Environmental > Terrestrial > Soil > Wetlands > Peat | place: USA...
TCTCAATATGTTCACCGTCCATATTTCGGTGATGACGGTTGGACACAACCAGATCAAAGTTGTCCTGTAAAAGTATGCATAATGTCGGTTCATTATCAGGGCGGTTCTAATGGATTTGATTGTTCAGGTGATGAAAACGTCAGTCACTGGCTTCCTTCATTTGATCTTGTTGCGGCCCTTGGACTCAGATGGACAGGCGTAGATGCAGTTTACGTGGATTCTGATGGCGTGGTTGCTGCAGTTAACCCCACGGCACATTCAGACAGATCGAGTACACTTCTCATAAGGGAAGATTTGCTAAAGACATTTTTGGAGTACAATGAGTTATCAATTGTATGGAAAATACACGGCGAGAAAAGCTCAATTGGTAAAGGGTTTTCTCCATCACATTATGCAAGTACAACTAGCTCGGAGTTATATCTGTATCAAGAAGGTGAGCTGTTTAGGTTTATGCATTTCGAACCTAAACATAGAGTGAAAAAAGGTGCGGTTAAAAAGAAATAATTAAAATTGTGACATTTAAATATTTGGAAAGATGACCTGTATGAATGCGAGACCAAACGCATAATCGACGACATTGCACCAAAAGTATCCGTAAACAATGCCATCCGTTGGTAGAAGAAAAGTCCAGAAATAATCACCCCTGCAAAATCTCTATCCTTTGGTTATCTTGAGTTCCGTTGACATTCCCGGAGCACGGAGCGTGCTTTAGAAAAATGTGTGACGGGTAGTAAGGTTTTATAAAATATAGGTTTAATTGGGTTCGTATGGCAAGGAAAACGGTAAAGGTGATGTTCATCGGCGATGTTGTCGGCACACCGGGGTTGAAGATGGTCGATTTATGGCTGAAGAATTTTATCAAAAAGCACGATGTTGATTTTGTTGTGTGTAACGGCGAGAATGCTCATCATGGCAAAGGAATGAGTCTTGAAGCACTCAACCAGCTTCTTGCGGCGGGCGTAAATGTTGTGACAGGCGGTAACCATACCTGGAGCAATTTCAATTTTTTCGATACCCTCAAAACGCACCCTCAGGTACTGCGGCCTCTTAACTATCCAAAGGGGACTTACGGAAAGGGTTACGGGATCTACAAACTGCCGGGCGGACTTGGCGACATCGCCGTGGTCAACCTTCAGGGCAGAACATTCATGTACTCAATCGACTGCCCTTTCAGAACTGCCGACTGGGTACTGAAGCAGATAAGAGAGCAGCATAAAGAGTCGGTCAAGTTTATTTTTGTTGATTTCCACGCAGAGGCAACTGCTGAAAAAATCGCTCTCGGCTGGTACCTCGACGGCAAGGTTTCCGCTGTGGTCGGCACTCATACCCATGTGCAGACGGCCGATGAACGGATCCTGCCGAAAGGCACTGGTTACTGCTCAGACGCGGGCATGACCGGCCCCCACAACTCGGTCATCGGCATGCAGATTAAATCAGCTACCGACAGAATGCTCTACCAGACGCCGCACAAGTACGAATGTGCCGAAGATGATGTCCATTTTGCAGCCGTACTCATGTCGCTTGACCACACGACAGGTAAAACCGTCGGTATTGAACGGATCTTTTATCCCGAGTACGACAAGGGTGTGGTGTAGAAGAACATTAATGGTTTGCAACAAAAAAGCCCTCGTGAGAGGACTTTTTTGTTTTCGTGTATGTTGATTCCGAATGGAGCCGGGTCTGTCATCTCGAACTGTAAGGAGAGATCTCTCTCTTACGTTCGAGATGACAGTGGTGGGAATTGATAATTTCTTTACCTCACTCCCTGCTCGAACTCCTCTGCAATGATCACGTCCTCTTCACTGCCGATATAGAGCGGGGTTCGCTGATGGAGCGCTGTCGGCTGGATATCGAGTATGCGGTTCCTGCCGTCTGTTGCCCGGCCACCTGCCTGCTCGCAGATAAAGGCGAGGGGGTTTGCTTCATACATGAGCCGGAGCTTTCCGCTGGTATGCTTTGTTGTTGGCGGATAAACGAAAACGCCCCCGGTCAAGAGGTTGCGGTGGAAGTCCGCTACCAGCGAGCCGATGTAACGGGTGCTGTATGGACGATTGGTTGCCGGATCTTCCTCCTTGATATAGTCGAGATATTTTTTTGTCCCTTCGTTGAATTGAGCGTAGGAGCCTTCGTTGATCGAGTAGTACTTGCCGCTTTTCGGTGTGACGATGTTTTCATGGGAAAGAAGAAACTCTCCGATGGTCGGGTCATAGGTGAAACCGTGAACGCCGTGGCCCGTTGTGTAAACCATGACGACTGAAGAACCATAGATGACATAACCGGCAGCCACCTGTTCAAAGCCGTGCTGCAGGCAGTCGCTTATGTTTGCCTTGCAGGGGTCGTTTCCTTTGAGCTTATAGATGGAGAAGATGGTGCCGACGCTGACATTGACATCGATATTCGAGGAGCCGTCCAGAGGGTCGAAGAGCAAAGCATAGTTGCCGGTTTCATTTTTCGGCGGGATAATGATTCCCTCGTTCTCTTCGGAACCCATTACGGCAAACCGACCGTGCTGGCCGATAGCTGAAATGATTTTTTCATTGGCGAACAAATCAAGTTTTTTGACCTCTTCCCCCTGAACATTGGTGCTTCCTGCAAAACCGAGAATATCTACAAGTCCTGCGCGAACAACCTCTCTGCGTACAAGTTTGGCGGCAAAGGCGACATCGTTGAGTAAGTCGGTAAGTTCGCCGTTTGCTTCGGGAAAATACTTCTGCTGTTCAAGGATATGGCGTTCAATGGTGATCAGATTGCTCATGCTCTGTGTTCCTGATGGTTAGTTGGTATGGGCTAAATCATCTACGTAGATCTTAAATTTAGAAATATTCAGCCCGCTTTCAAATGGATAACCCGATTACCTGTATAAGCTTTTTTTGTAAACAAATGCCGATATGTTATATACCTTGACTTTTTTTATCGCAAGCCTTTTCTTCTATTTATCATGAAACGATACCGCTGGAATCTTCTTTCTTTTGATGATAAGGCTGTTTGTGCTCTTTCAGAGGCGATCAATGTCAGTATGCCCGTTGCAAGAGCATTGTGTAATCGCGGTATCACTACATTCGAAGGGGCAAAGAATTATTTTCGCGCATCAATCGAGCAGCTTCCGTCCCCCTTTCTTATGCAGCAGATGCAATCGGCTGTTGAGCGCGTTCTGGAGGCAATAAGCCGGCATGAGAACATCATGCTCTATGGTGATTATGATGTTGACGGCACAACCGGCACGGCGATGCTTTTTCGCTTTCTGAAAGAGCGGGGCGCGGCGGTATCCTGGTACATCAATGATCGTTTCACCGAAGGGTATGGTTTATCCGCTGAAGGTATTGATTCGGCTGTCGAAAAAAAGGTCACTCTCATTATTACCGTTGATTGCGGCATAAGGGCCAATGATGCTATAGATCGATGCAGGGGGATCGGTATCGATGTGATTGTCTGCGATCATCATGAACCTGATGTGCTTCCAGCGGCCTATGCGATTCTGAATCCAAAGGTTCCGGATTCGACCTATCCATTCCGCGATTTATGCGGCTGCGGCGTTGCGTTCAAGCTGATTCAGGCTATCGCCATGCATCTGCATATCGATGAAGAAAACTGGCAGAAATATCTTGATTTTGTGGCAATTGCGACAGCGGCCGATATGGTCACTCTGGAACAGGAAAATCGCACGCTGGTTCGCGAGGGATTGAAGAGAATGAGAACAAAGCCCAGGGGTAATTTCAAAGCCATGTTTTCACTGATGAAGGTTGATTCTTCTGAGCTGGGTATGTTTCATATCGCTTTTGGTATTGCGCCCCGTATCAACGCTGCAGGCAGAATGCAATCTGCAACTCTTGCCATGGACTGGCTTCTGTCAGATGCGGTTGACGTTTCGAAGAGTCATGCAGAAGCACTTGAACGCGTAAATGTGCTTCGACGGGAGATCGATGTCGATATGATGATAAAGGCGGAAAAAATGCTTGAAAGCCATTTCGCTTCATACTGTTCTTCGATTGTCCTTTATGACGAGTCATGGCATCTCGGCGTTCTTGGTATCGTGGCATCGAAAATGATTGAAAAACATTATCTCCCGACGGTGATTCTTGGAAGCATGCAGGGTCTCATCAAGGGGTCGGTCAGAAGCGTGGAAGGGTTCAATATCTATGAGGCACTGCAGGAGTGCGGCGAGTATCTCGAGCAGTTCGGGGGCCATCATCAGGCTGCCGGCGTCACTCTCCGGCCGGAAAATCTTGCCGGGTTCCGCAGGAAATTCAATGAGGTCTGCGGCCAGCGGCTTTCCCTGGGCCAGCGGCAGAAAGAGCTTGCTGTCGATTCACTGCTTTCCCTGGAAGAGATCACACCGAATTTTATCAATGTGCTTGGTCAGTTTGCTCCATTTGGATTTGGAAACCGGGAGCCGCTTTTTATTTCGGGTGAACTGCAGCTTTTTGGTAATCCGAGGCTTCTGGCCGGGAGACACGTGAAGTTTTCTGTCAGGGATAACTCCGGACGCATATTCGATGTTATCGGTTTTGATCGCGAAGATATCTATTCAGAACTGACCGCCATATCCCGGCCGGTATTTGTCATGATCTATACTGTTGAAAAACGGATGTGGAATAACAGGGAACAATTGCAGATCAAGTTGAAGGATCTCGAACTCCGCAATAAGCCGGGGTCCTGAATTGCCTGCAGCTAACCGCAGGCGATTCGGGGTTACCCTTCATCCCTCCTGTACTTCCGGCACGCTTTTTTCATGCTTGATTCTGCTCAGTATTCCGGGGAGTGAAGAGATCGCCGAAATGGCAAAGAAAATGATTGAAAGGGCTATGCCCGTACCGGTTTCAAGATGTAAGGCGTCCAGCAGATAAAAGAAGGTGATTTCCCTGGCTCCGGCTCCTCCGATGGTGATCGGTAGTATGGTAGCTACTGTCGATATCAGGAAGATTGCCAGATAGTCGATGATGTTTGCGCTGTGCGACAGAGCCTTGAGAATGAAATATGCCGAAATGGTCTGGGTTGCCTGCACCATAATGGATTCAATTGCCGTTATGGTAAATACTCCGAGAAACTGCCGGTAAAACAACCGGTTCATCAGAAATGACAGGGGATAGATTCCTCCGAGCAGCACCCAGGCATAAGGTACCAGATCGGGAAGCTTCGCGGCAAAGCTGCTGGGCAGGAGCAGAATAAGTGAGAGAAACACAAGGGCGACAATACCGCAGATCCTGTCCCACAGGACAGCATGAAAGACATTGATCGTTTTCAATCCGTGGTTTTTCTTCAGTACAAAGATTTTATAGCCGTCACCGCCGATACCTCCCGGAAGAAAAAGATTATAGAACATTCCAAGATAGTAGAGCTTAAGATTGTACATGGCGGAAAGCTCGATACCGATCGCTTTGAAAAAACGGTTCAGGCGGATCGCATTGAAGATCTTGGATATGTTGAAAAAAAAGAGGGAGAGCAGGAGATACCACGGATTTGCATTGCGGATAAGACCGGCAAGTTTTGTGACATCGGTTTTTTTCAGTACCAGATAAAAAGCCAGAAAGGTGAACAGAAGCTGTATCAGGGGTTTGAGCAGCTTTTTCAGGCCGGAGCTATTGTTTGCCAACGATTTTTTTAATGATATAGGGTTTCTTGTTCTGAGACTCGTAATAGGTACGCATGATGAATTCGGCAATGAACCCTGTTGTAATGAGCTGAATGCCGATAAAGGTCATGATGATGCCGAGCGACAGCAATGGTCGCCCACCGATTTTCTCCCCGAAAATTTTCAGGAAGAGCAGATACAGATTCAAAGCCAGACCGATGAAAAGGGATAAAAACCCGAGGGTTCCGAACAGATGCATCGGTTTCTGACTGTATTTCTGGAAGAAAACCATGAATAACAGGTCGCTCATTACCTTGAAGGTTCGGCCGATGCCGTATTTTGATTTTCCGAACTTTCTTGCGTGATGCCGCACATCAACTTCAGCCATTCTGGCTCCGTAGAGCTGTACAAGAACCGGAATAAAGCGGTGCAGCTCTCCGTACAGGCCAAGATTTTTTGCGACATCTTTTTTGAACACTTTCAGGGTGCATCCATAATCGCGGATGTGTACATCGGTGAGTGTCCGGATGAGTGCATTGGCTATCTTGCTCGGGATTTTCCTCAAAACCATACCGTCCTGGCGGCCGGCACGCCGTCCGGCGACAACGTCAAGATCGTTGTCATGCAGGTATCGCATCATCATCGGAATATCCGAGGGATCGTTCTGCAGGTCACCGTCCATGGTCGCAATCAAGTCTCCGCGTGCATGATCTATTCCTGCTGCCATTGCGGTTGTCTGACCGTAATTCTTGTTCAGTACAACAAGCTGTAGATTAGGGGGCGCGTTAGCCTGGATTTCGGCCACCGTACCATCGGTTGACCCATCATCGACAAGCACAATCTCATGATCTATGTCGGCGAGGGACGAAGCCAGAGCAGCAAATAACGGCTTGATGTTCTCTGCCTCATTCATGACCGGTATGACGACTGACAGCTTCATGTTATCTGGTTCATTGCTTTAGTTTTGCCAGCACAAGGCCGTATTTGCTGAACAGAATGTCTGGATTACCAAGATCGTCAAGCTGCTTGACTGTTGTCAGAACAACCTCGCCCGCCCGGGGGGCACGTCTTTCAGCAAAAGATTCCGAATATACTAAAAAAGAGGGGTTATAGACTTTCCACATCACGATTTTATAGCCCTCTTTTTTAGCCAGAAGAGCCGCCTCTTTTACCGGTTCCTGGAGGAGTTTTCCCGCAATCGGCATCAGGTAAAGATTGATGAGCATCGAAAACAGGACTCCTGCAGCAATGAGTTTGTTTTCGGCTGAAAACCGTGATAGATACTGTATGGCCAGCACCCCGATCAGCATGGCTGTGATGACAATCAGATGTGTCAGTCCGGTAAGTTCTATTGCCCCTGCAAGCAGGGCTTTAATATACTCGTCACCGGTATAGTTCATAGCTGTTGCGGCTATAAAAGGAAGACATCCAATCAATACAAGCAGTACCAGCGGCCAGACGGCAAGAAGCCTTGGATGATTGCTTAAAGGCAACGCTCTGGCCATAAGTATAAAGAGTGGAGTATAGCCATAGATCACGTAGTGAGGCAGTTTTGTGCCTGACAGCGAGAAAAATATAAAGACAAAGCCGAACCAGATCAGAAGAAACCTGTTTTCGCGGTCGGCAAGCAGCTTTTTCAGGTTGAAGAGCACGCTAAAGAGCAGTCCGGTAAAAGGCATCAAACCAATAATGAGGACCGGAAAATAGTAGAAGAGGGAGCCTGAGTGCCCTTCAAACGAAGTGTTGAATCGGCTGATATTGTGTTTGAAGAAAAATCCTTGAATAAATGCCATTCCCTGGTCCCGGTATTCCAGCAGATACCAGGGGAGTGCAATGCAGAGAAAAATGATGATTCCCGAGGGCGAAAGAAACATCCTCAACCATTTTTTCAGATTCCCCTCAAACAGCGCGTAAATGAAAAATACGGCTACCGGTATAATGACCGCAATCGGCCCTTTGGTGAGCATTCCGAACCCTGCTGCGGCAAAGGCAAGATGGAGTGCCTGTTTTGAACCGGTTTCATAATGGCGATACAGTGCAAACATGCTTATGGCAAGCAGGCAGTTCAGCAGCGCATCGGCTATTGCTGCTTTTGCGATAACGTTGACCTGAAGCGAGAGTATCATCAGGGCCGCAGCAAAAAATGCCTGCCGGTTGCCGGACGCTTTACGAACGGCAAGAAATATCGAAGCCGCCCACGCAGTTCCGGCCAGGGCGGATGGAAGCCTGAATGCAAACTCACTCTGGCCGAACATCCTGACACATACCATCTGCAACCAGTATATCAGTATCGGTTTATCAAAACGGGGAGCGCCGTTCAAATAGGTGGTCAGATAATTTTTACTGATCACCATTTCACGTGTAGCTTCGCTGAATGCTCCTTCATCGACATCAAACAGAGGCGCGGAACCGAGGCCTGAAAAGAAACTGATAAAAATAAGGATTCCAAGAGCGGCCAGAAGCCGTGTTGTTTCAGATTTCGGGAAGTTCAATCGCATTAACTACTGCTTTGAAATAAAAGTGATAAAGAAGAATTGCAAAGACAATTCCGAGAAACGAACCGACAATCACATCGCTTACATAGTGCCTGGCAAGTACAATACGGCTGCATGCAATTATGCCGGCCGAAAAGTAAAGTACACTTCGCCATCGGGGATACACGGTGGCAAGTACTATTGCCGCACTGAATACGGTTGCCGAATGCCCGGACGGAAAAGATGTCCATTCGGTTTCCATGCGGAAAAAGTCAAAAAGATAGAGCTTCTCACTGAAATATAGTGATGGCCGCGTTCGCCCTGCGATAAATTTAATAATGTCGACAACTATTCCTGATACTGCTACCGAAGTGAAGAGGAAAAGACCGCGACCGGCCGTTATCGGTCTGTTTTTGCGATAGAATACAAAAAGCAGCAGGCCGGCAGCAAGGTACCAGTGCGATTCGCCAAAGAGTGTTATGATGCTGAAAAGTTCATACCAGGCCGTTCCTTTAAGTTCATGGAACCATAAGGCAGCCTGAATATCGGTAAAAGAATAGCTCAGAATGGAAACGAGAACAACTGCCAGAGAGGACGCTGTCCAGAGATGAAGTTTGTTCATGAGGGTAAAACGGCACTCATTAGGGTTTGTAGATCAGGCTGTATTCGGTAAATCCGCTTGTATCACCCCGTTTTGCTTTCAGGTGGCTGTCAATAAAGAGAAGCAGGCGTGATTCGCTGGTTCTTCTCGTATAGATATTACCTTTCCAGATAACCGAGGAGTTGTTGGCAGCCGGAGTGTCCTTCGATTCAATCAGTGCCAGAACAGGCCTTTTTTGCTGCAGTACACTTTCCGGAATTGCCTCTCCAATCACTTTTCGTTCAGCATAAAACGGGAGATTCAAGATCAGATTTTTCTGGAGATAAAGGGGAATATATTTCGGAATATGTTGTTCCCGATTAATGATTCTTCCGATAGCATCAATTGGCCGATACATTTCAAGTTCCGGAAGTACAGCTGTACTGAATATCAAGAGAGCGCTGAACGTCCCAAAAAAGGGTTGAAAGTAGCGAAAATCAGCCAAGGTGTAACCATTTTCCTTGTTTTTTTTCGGCAGCCATGGCGTAACGATCAGCACTATTGCCGCAGCTGTGATCATATGATAGATCAGAGGTAGCTTGAAGATTATGATGATGGCTGTGCCAAGAACGACTCCCGCTAAGGCAGGCAGGAGAAAAACCATGCTCCAGATGGTTTCCGATATTTTGCCTGAGGGCTTATGTATGAAAATGTAATGAGCGGAGATGAGCGCAAGAGCCGGATGGGCCTGAATGAAATAGGTTGGTATTTTTCCTTTTGCTGCAGAGAAAATGATGAACATCACAATAAACCAGGAAAAACCGAAAGCGTTCTCCTTCACCTGCCGGGGAGAGAAAAACGTTTGGAAACAGGCAAAGATGAAAAGAAGGGAGTATGGGAAAAAGCTCCATAGGATTACCTGAGGATAGAAAAGGAGATTGTTTGTTACGTTTGATTCTCTTGTCAACGCACGTTCAACTGTTTCTTTTTTGAGTACGCTTAGAAATTCGCTGCCGTATTGCAGATACATCATGGCGGTCCAGCTTAATCCCACAAGAGTGACAATCGCCAGAAAAGAAATCGGTTTGAGTTTCTTAAGTTTCGTTATGAAGTTAATCCATTGAAAGTCAGAGTCGATCAGAAGATACAGGATGATGATTCCTCCAATGACGATAATGTAGGGATATCCTTTGGTGAGCACCGTCAGACCGAGAGCAACGGCGGCATATCGGTAGTTTCGACTGTTTCCCGAAAGATGCCCTTTCAGGAAAAAATAGAGTGTCAGAGTGAAAAAAAAGGCAAGCGGTATTTCCGGAGAAGCATACTGTTTACCTGCTATGAACTGAATGCTGATCGCCTGCATGGCAAAAGCAAAGAGAGCGGTTTTCTCTCCGTAAAGCATTCTGGCCATTGCCCAGACAAGAAGAGTAGTCCAGAATGCAAGGAGAACGATCGGCAGACGGATGGCAAATTCATTCATTCCGAAAAGTGCCGTCGAGGCTGCTATGATCCAGTAAGTGAGAGGTGGTTTGTTGAAGCGCGGCTGGTAATTATAACTGATATCCAGAAAATTGCCCTTCTCGAACATCTCCCTTACGGACTCGGCGTAATAGCTTTCGTTTTCTGTCCATATATCATTGACATGGAAGTTCATGAAATAGAGGACCGCAGTAAGGCAGAGTACTACCCATACAAGCGGTGCTTTGACAGATAACCCTTTCATTTCAACGTCAAACGGTGAAATCCGTGGTAAGTTACACTCGGCTCCTCTGCATTCAAAGGCTCAGATTCTATAACCGAAACACAGGCATTCCCTCTTTGAAACAGAAATTCAGCGCATTTTTTATAACTGTTATTTCATCGAAAAAATACATTAAATTTTTCATGCATCACAAAATTCCTTTTTTCCGGAACATTACCCCTGTCAATTTTGTCATCCTGAAAATATTATGACTACGGTACCCCAGGGGGCTATACTTCTTCTTTCATGTGCCGATCGTCCCGGCCTGGTTTCGCGGATATCCAATTTTATATTTGAACGGGGTGGAAATATCCTTGATCTTGACGAACATGTCGATCCTGTTGAAAAGACTTTTTTTATAAGGGTTTCATGGAGCACCGAGATGTTTTCAACTCCGGTATCCGAACTTGAAGAGGCGTTCGCACCTCTTGGTCAAGAGTTCAGAGCTTCATGGAACATCCGGTTTCCCGACCGCAAAACCCGAGTGGCAATTTTTGTTTCCCGCTATGATCACTGTCTTCAGGAAATTCTCTGGCGGAACCGTATCGGTGAATTTGCCGTTGATATTGCGCTGATTGTTTCAAACCATTCAGACCTTGCACCGCTTGCTGCGCAATACGGAATTCCGTTTCATGTTTATTCCGTCAGTCGTGAAAATAAGCATGCGATGGAGCAAGAGGAAATTGACCTGCTAGACAATAACGCCATTGACACCATAGTGCTAGCCCGCTATATGCAGATTCTTTCTCCGCGATTCGTAGAGCATTATCCCGGGCGGATCATCAATATCCACCATTCTTTCCTGCCGGCGTTCGTCGGCAGCAGTCCATACCGGCAGGCGTATGAACGGGGAGTCAAGATTATTGGAGCCACAAGCCACTACGTTACCGAAGAACTCGATCAGGGTCCGATTATCGAACAGGATATTGTACGGGTGAGTCACAAGGATACGCTTGATGATCTTGTTAGAAAAGGACGTGATCTTGAACGGCTTGTGCTTGCCAAAGCCCTTCGTCTTCATTCAGAGCATCGCATTCTGGTTAACGGCAAGAAAACAGTTGTATTCGACTGATAGTTGAGGGGGCAAAGTGAATATTGTTAAAGCCGGAAGGATTTTTTACATACAGAAGTAGTCCGATCTTAATAATGAAGAGGGAGCAGAGACGAATTCATGAGCAATAACCTTTCAGACGAGTGCGCACTTGACGCGCATGATCATGATCATCATCACCACCATCATGCATCCGGAAACATCAAGGTTGCTTTTTTTCTGAATCTTTGCTTCACTGTTGTCGAAATAATCGGCGGAGTGCTCACCGGCAGTACGGCAATTCTCGCTGATGCGGTGCATGATCTCGGCGACTCTTTTGCACTCGCTCAGGCATGGTATTTTGAAAAAAAGTCAGGTGAAACGAGCAGCTCCCGCTACTCGTATGGCTATAAACGATTCTCGCTTCTCGGTGCCCTTATCAGTACGGTTGTACTGCTCACGAGCTCACTTTTTGTGCTTGCCCGGGCAATTCCCCGTATTTTCGAGCCGCATCACCCTGATGCCGGAGGCATGATTATTCTTGCCGTTGCCGGTGTTGCCGTCAACGGCATCGCCATGGCCAGACTGTCGAAAGAGAAAGGACTGAATGCCCGGGTTGTCGCACTTCATTTGCTCGAAGATGTGCTCGGATGGGTTGCAGTGCTTGTTGTTGCAGTTATTCTGCTCTTCTGGGATGTTCCTGTACTCGATCCTATACTTGCCGTGATGATCACCATCTATATTCTTGGTGGTGTTGTGAAAAATCTCCGGGCGATGCTCCCTGTATTCCTTCAGGCAGTGCCCGATGAGCAGGATCTTGCACTGATTACCAGGGAAATTGAGGCTTTAAAGAATATTCATGCCGTCCACCATGCTCATATCTGGTCGCTGGATGGCGTGCATACCGTGTTTACCGCGCACCTTGAAGTAGACAGACTGCTTGATGCCGAAGCTTATATGCAGCTCAAGGAACTGATCAGAACGCTTGTCGAACGCCATGGTTTTTATCACTCGACCGTTGAAATAGAGTATCCCGGAGAGGCATGTCGCAACACCCTTGCCGGCTGAGCGTATTGTTCCGTCACTTGAGACATTTTATTTTACATGTTAGCGCTTCTTTCCGTCATCCCGAACGCCAGAGAGAGATCTGATCACTGCGGCAACTCTCTGTCATCGCATTTGGTTAATACTTTTAATCTTGTGCCGAAATAACCGTAACCTGAGCCGCGCCGATGAAAAAGATCTTTCTGCTTGGATTTCTCCTGCTTGCAGGCTGTACCGGTATCCCAAGGGGGATTACCGTTGTCGATAATTTTGCACTTGATCGTTATCTGGGCAAGTGGTACGAGATTGCCCGCATCGATAACTGGTTTGAGAGGGGAATTGATCAGGCTACAGCTTCTTATACGCTTGCCGATGATGGAAGCGTTAAGGTAGTGAACAGCGGTTACAAGGTGAAAAAGCGGGAATGGAAAACCATTGAAGGGCGCGCTGTTTTTATTGATGATACCCGTAAAGGTGCGTTGAAGGTCTCTTTTTTCGGCCCTTTTTATGCGAGCTATAATGTCATTGCTTTAGACACGCAAAATTACTCCTGGGCAGTTGTGTGCGGCCGCAGCCGCTCATATCTCTGGATACTTTCCAGAACGCCGGTTATGGAGCGAGAGCTTCTCGATGAACTTGTTCAGAATGCCGGTGCCAAGGGGTTTGATACGACGAAGATTCACAGGGTATCTCAGCAGCAAGCGGAATGATACCTTTTGCCAATTCGGAAGGCTTAAGCTTTTGACTGCTGTTATTGCATTCGTGATGGGTTATTTGGAATTCGTATGTTCGTTGGGTCTATAACCATGTAAAAAAGGCAGGGAGTCGGTAAAACGCATACCCGTTCAGTTCCGTCGATTGTTCAGGAAGACTGCCAGAGCAACTCCTCCGGCCAAAAGATACCATCCGATTACCAGCTGAATATCATCCGGGATTGAATCAGGTAGAGTAAAAGCCATAATTTGATATTCAAGAATGTAAATCAATACTGCAGTTTATTGTTGGAATATACGTTAAAAGTATCAAAATGAGGCGCTTCAATCCAGACAAAACACTCTAATCGTTATGTTGTAAACATCCGTATCGACTTGATAATTTCTTGTTACCGGTCATTTATTATATTTCTAATATTTTATCAAATAAAGACTTGCAGCTTTTGCTGTGGTCTGATCAGCCGGGAAAAGGCCGAACAGTTATTATTGAAGATGAACGTGACTTATTGTTCTGTTACAGCTTGCTTCACAGAGAGAGTTGGATATTGAAATATCCGGTGTATGATTGGACATTGTCAGCAGAACAAAAATACAAACTGCAGAACCTGTATTCAGACACTGATTGGTCTGCTTGATCAGGATTGCCATCGAGAGGAATGAGTATAACTAATAAGAAAAGAAGTTAACTATGTCAAAATTGACTCTGGTAGCAAAGGTTGTGGCAAAAAAAGAGTCCATAGAAGAGGTAAAGCGTGCCCTGCTGAAACTCGTAGCTCCTGCCAGGCAGGAGGCGGGCTGTATCAATTACAACCTTCACCAGGATAACGAAAACCCGGCGGTATTTATCTTCTATGAAACATGGGAGAGTACCGCGTCACTGGAGCAGCACATGAATACAGAGGGTTTCAAAGTCTACATTAAAGCGGTGGAGGGTCTCATTGCTGAGAAGGTTGTGCATAAAATGACTCTTATTGAATAATGGGCATCGCTACATCGGTTTTGTAGTTTATTACGACAATGTCCGGGCTCTGACCGCCTTCCCCTTCCCTCATCCCGATTCATCGGGACTCATGTCAATGAATAAGTTCCTTAAAACTATTACCTCTTGTTGCCCATCGCAGCAACATACCAGACTGTCCATCAGTAGATGGTATTTTTTCCTGCATTGAAACCAAATGCATGTACCTGCTCAAGCCACTTTGCGCGCTTTTGCTGGCTTGAATTTTTAAGGGGGCCAAAGCTCGAAACCTTCACTGGTTTGATGCCGCTGAATTCGAGAATTGTACGCTTCATCTGATTGTGCCCCGGCATTCGATATACCCAGCGAAAATACCATGGAGGGGTGTCCATCGTGACGAGTAGATGCGCGGAACGACCAGTTAGCAAGCGATCCCACAATGCAGATCCATCCCGAAATTTGAAGGCAAAGCCGGGCAGAAAAACACGGTCAATAAAGCCTTTCATTAATGCCGGCATTGTGCCCCACCAGATCGGGTAGACAAAAACGATATGCTCAGCCCATTGAATTGCCTTCTGGGCAGCAATCAGCTCGGTTTCAAGCTGCTGAATCGTAGTATAACCATCGTGGAGAACCGGATCAAAATAGAGATTTCCAAGAGCAATCAGTTGAACCTAATTGCCTGCTGCGGTGGCACCTTTTACATATGTTTCCGCAAGAGCGCCGCAGAAACTCTCTTTTGCCGGGTGACCAAGAATTACAAGAATGCGCTTGCTCATGGATATCGATGCTTTAATATTGTTTCATCACTAAGGGTATCTGTTGGAATACCTGTTAATTGCTGATCGCAAATATGCTCATATTAATGTTAACAGTATAAAAAAAGCAAATTTACTGTACAACGCCTACCCTGTCGCGCAAGCGGCAGAGAGCGCAGGTTATTTTGAAGGGAACCTCAGAGGAGGGATGGAAAGAAGAGAATTGTTGTCGGATCAATATCGTTTATGAATGAGTGTCAGCAGCATCCCCGGACTGTTTTTGCATGTCCGGGGATGCATGCTGTTGAGCTTCGGTTCATGGCTGCGGGTAACGCACATAAGGACCTTCAGGCTTTATCGACG
>Ga0326726_10003116_pt1 | contig 15229 bp, 13 predicted proteins | sample MHFenrmetagenome_2_FD_207603 | JGI IMG/M metagenome (GOLD analysis project Ga0326726, IMG submission 207603) | Lab enriched peat soil microbial communities from Michigan Hollow, Ithaca, NY, United States - MHF15MN | ecosystem: Environmental > Terrestrial > Soil > Wetlands > Peat | place: USA...
GATCTCCGAGACCCCGAACACGTTGCCGGCCACGAACATCACGCCGCTGCGCAAGACCATCAAGTTCGAGTCCGGCAAGGGCATCCTCCAGGACAAGGGCACGCTCGGCATGAGCCTGCAGATGCCACGCGCGCTCGCGGCCTCCGACGTCGCGCAGATCCTGTCTGTCGTCAACGGCGAGCCGCTCGTCGACACCATGCCCGTCGCCGCCACGCCGCCGAAGCAGCCGACCACGCCACCGCGCGTGATCGCCGGCAAGTACGAGGTCGTGCGCGAGCTCGGGCGCGGCGGCATGGGCGTGGTCTACGAGGCCCGCCACACCGCGACCAACCGCCGCGTCGCCCTCAAGGAGATCGCGATCGGCAACGATCCGCGGCTCGTCGAGCGCTTCCAGCGCGAGGCCCGCGCGACCGGCGCGATCGATTCGCGGCACGTGCCACCCGTGATCGATGCCGGCAGCGACCCCGGCACCACCCACCCGTTCCTCGTGATGGAGCTCCTGCAGGGCATGGACCTGCAGGCGTACCTCGACGAGTACGGCCCGCTCTCCGAGGACGTCGCGCTCCGCATCGTCGCCCAGGCCTGCGCAGGTCTCGTGCGCGCGCATGCCGCCGGCGTGGTCCATCGCGACATCAAGCCCGCGAACCTCTTCCTCGCGCGCCGCGATGGCGAGCTCGTGGTCCAGCTCCTCGACTTCGGCGTCGCCCGCGTCAAGGAAGAGCTCGCCGCGAAGGACAACCGCACCCTCACCGTCACCGGCGTGATGCTCGGGACGCCGCTCTACATGTCGCCCGAGCAGGTCGTCGCCGGCGCGAAGGATCTCGATCACCGCACCGATCTGTGGTCGCTCGCGATCGTCCTCTACGAGCTCCTCGCCGGCAGCACGCCCCACGCCGATGCCGAGACACTCGGCGCGCTCCTCGTCTCGATCTGCGGCAAGAAGTCGAAGCCGCTGCGCCAGGTCGCGCCGCACGTCAGCGAGCCCGTCGAGCTGATCGTGATGAAGGCGATCGAGCTCGATCCGACCAAGCGCTACCCGACCGCCGAGGCCTTCCTCGAGGCCCTCGAGTCCCAGCTCCCGTTCGGGACGCGGCTCGAAGGCTCCCTTCTCAAAGACTAGTCTCGCGAAGGGGACGGTGTCTCTTTAGGCACCTTACGTCGTGGAGATCGGCGAATTCGTTGAGGCGCGAGGGGACGGATCAACGTCGTGCCCACCTCGGCTATTTTCAATTCTCGACGAGTAGCGCGAACGGCAGCAGCACGAGCTGCGCGAATGCCCGTGCCGGGGCGAGCGCGAACATCGTCGGCGCCTTGAGCGTGGTCGAGCCCGAGATCTCGGCATCGTTCATCGACATCATGTCGCAGTTGCCATCGACCGCGCCCCAGTGGATGTGAACCTGCCCGCTCGTCGGCGCCTGCCACGTGAACGTCCACACGTCGTTGTTCTTCTTGCGCGCGTAGATCACCTTGCAGTCGCCGTTGAGCGCGGTCGTGCCCGGATCGGCATCCATGTTCAGCGTCGCGCAGCTCGTCGCGGTCTGTCCCGAGTCCGAGGCGAGCATGCCGACGTTCGCCCCCGTATCATCCTCGAAGCTCGCGGCGAAGCTGTCGGTGTCCATCGTGCAGCCGGCGCTCGTGAGCGCGGCGCCGGTCAGCCGCGCCGTCACCGCGTAGACCTGACCCGGCACGAACGTCTGATCGGTCCCGGTCATCGGTAGCGCGGGCACGAACGTCAGCGCGAACGCGAGGTTTTCAGCCTTGCGCTCGACATGGCAGTCGCTGCACTTGATGCCGTGATCGTGGCCACCGCCGGTGCCGAGGATGCCGCCGCCACCCGGATCGTCCGCGTTCGCGGGCCGGTACCACATGCCCGGGCCGTCCCAAGCGTACGCCGAGCTCGCGAGCAGCATGAGGATCGCCAGGACCTTCATCAGTTCTTCCCCGTGATGCAGGTGGAGCCGTACGTCGCGCCGCCGAGCCAGCTGACGATCGTCTGGTAGTCCGCATCGCCCGGCGTGAACAGCTTCACCTGGGCGTGCGGCAAGCCGCCCGTCGTCGGCTCGCGCACGAGCAACGAGTCGGCCGGGGTCGTGACCCCGAGCATGAACGACCGCGACGAATCGAAGTTCTTCTTCCACTCCTCGGCCGTGTGCGGCAACCAGCCCTCGCACATCACGGTGCCCGAGCCCGCCGTCTGCAAGTTCACCGTTCCCGTCTGCGGGATGCACGTGCCGGTGCGATTCACGATCTGGTTGTTGCGCCACCGCCCGCGCGTGTAGATCCGGAACTCGTGGTCGGTCTCGTTGCCGTGACACGCCAGCTGCCCGCACCCGCGCTGGAAGATCGGATGGATCTCGCACTTGTACATCTCCAGGTCGAGCGCCGGCAGCGTCGCCGTCTCGGCCGGCTTGCACGTCGTGGTGCCGACGCTGTTCTTGTCGGTGCACGTGCGCGTCGCCTGATCCGATCCGGTCGGTGCCGCCCACGTCGTGCACACCCAGTTCTCGGCACAGCTCGCGCCGCCGTCCGTCATCGTGGTGTCGACGCCACACACGTGATCCGGGCAATCGCCGGGTAGCGTGGGGTCGAAGCAACCCGCCAGGAGCATGAGGAGCAAAGGGGACGGTGTCTCTTTAGGCACCTTACGGCGCCGAAGCGCGCGAGATCCCTTGCGCGCGACCATCGCAGCCACCACCAGCACCACCAACCCGAACGTTCCGAAGCCGCCGCCGCCTGCCGCCGAACACCCGGCCGCCTTCGAATCGACCGGCGCCGCCACGGCGCGATCCGCGCAGCCGCTGCTGCCCTCGCACAGCCGCAACCTCAGCGTCGCGACGTCATCGCCGCCCGGATCGGTGGTCGGCGTGCCCGCGATGCCAGCGCCGTTGCCATCGACCATGCCGAGATACAGCGTCAGCGCGCCGGTGCCAGCCACCGGCGCGGTCCACGCGAACGTCCACGACTTCACGCCCTCGCCCTCGCCGGTGACCACGTGGTTATCGTCGACGAGCGCCGTCTTCGCGTCGTTCGGTTGCGCGAACGTGCCGGCGATCGCCCCGGCATCGTCGACGACCTCCGCCACGAAGCCATTCTGGTTGTTCGCGGTCCCACCGCCGAGGTGCTCGCCGCCGAGCGTGGCGGTCAGCGCGTACGTCTGCCCCGGCGTGTACCCACCCGCCGGCGCGCCGTCGAGCGTCGCCGTGATGACGTGCTCGGCGCCGGTGTGGCAGACCGTGCAGTCGTAGCCCTTGTGGCGCGGCGAACCGTCGAAGTACATGCGGTTGCCGCCGCCGTCGGTCGCGTTCGAGTCGAACGACGCCGGCGTGTGAAAGCCGGCGAGCATCAGGCTCACCAGGACGTACGTGCGCTTCATGGGCCCACCTCCGTGGTCGGCGTACAGGACGTGGCCGCGGTCTCGCCGCCGATCCACTTCGCCAGCAGCTGGTAGCCGTGGTCGTCGGTCGACGTGAACACGTCGCCCTCGTTGTAGAGCTCGGCGCCGCGATGGAAGTAACCGCCCGCCGAGGTCGCGAGCGGCTTCGCGAGCAGCCACACCTGCCCGGTCGCGGTCGTCGTCGCGAATCCCGACGCGATCGCGAAGTTGTTCGCGAGCTCGGCATCGGTGATCGGCGTGGTCGGGCGATCCCAGCCGACCGCGTAGCGCATGCGGCCGACCGCGTAGAGTGCGAGCGGGCGCCGCGCGTCGCCGTGACATGCCGGGAACGAGCACCGCGCGGCGAGCACCGGCTGCACGTTGCAGCGGAAGTAGTCGCGATCGAGCGTCGTGGCCGGCGCGGGCGCGTCGAGCCCCGACACGCACGCGGAGACGATCGCGAGCAAGAGGGTTCTCACCATCGCCAGGTCACTCCCAGACCGGTGACCAGCGCGACTCGCCCCTCGAGCCGCGCGTAGTCCTGGAACTCGTAGACGATGCCGTCGACCTTCGCCTCGACATCGACGCGATCGCTCGTCCAGCCGAGCTTCACGCCGCCCATCGCATCCCAGAACGTCGACAGCTCGCGATCTACCGTCATGTAGCGCATCGGCATCTCGTAGCTCTCGCGATAGAAATCGGCGTGATTCTGGCGATAGCCTCGCGCGCGAATGCGCAGCGACAGCGCGTCGGTGACCTCGCGCGTGTACGCGACCTCCACCGTGTGCGACAGCACGCCCCAGTCATCGAGATACGCGCGGTAGCTCGCGTCGATCACGTTCGCGCTGCCGATCATCTGCAGCACGCGTGCGGTCAGCGCGTGACGCGTGCGCGACTCCGGCGGGGACTCGGGCGCCGAGAACCCATTCGCCGTCATGATGAAGCGATACGGGCTGCCCTGATACCCCGACGCGTGCGACAGCGTGTACGCGATCGTGACGAGCGTCTTCTTGCCGACGATCTGCGACAGCCCGAGCTGCGCGCCGTGGATGTCGAGCAGCTTCTCGAAGTTCGGATCGTGCGCGCGCCCGACGTAGTTGCGCGTGAAGCCGTAGTCGAGCGTCAGCTTGGCGTTCTTCTTCGCGAGGTCGCGCGACATCCCGAGCTCGATCGCGTGCGACTGCCAGTCGTTCTCGCCCGAGTGCGTGTAGCCGATGGTGCCCTCGGTGGCCTGCGAGAACCCGACCTGCGCCTTCGTGCCGAGCTCGACGCGGTTCTCGGAGAAGCGCGTCGTCGCCGCGGAGATCACGTCGACCGACGCCGACGTCACCGCATCGACCAGCGCGTGCGCGTCGACCACGATCGGCGCCGGGAGCTTCACGCGCCCGGCGACATCGGTCGTCATCACCGTGGTGCGATCGTCGTCGGCGTAGAGCCCGAACGTGCCCTTGACGTCACCCGCGCCGGTCTCCTCGTCGCGCACCTGCGCGTGCGCGACGCTCGAGATCACGAGCCCCGCGAGGATCAGTTGCAGCCGCACCCGCCACCTCCGACCCCGGCCCCGCCGATCGAGCCCTCGCGGTACTCGGCAACGTGGGTGTCGAGCTTCTGTTCGAGCGCGCTGGCCTCGGGGTTCATCGCGGGCTTCGCGAGGAACTCGCGCTGGTGCGCCGCGACCCGAACACAGCCCTCGCCGAGGAGCGCGATCAGGACTCCGATGACGATCCGCATGGAGATGAGTTGCCGATGTGGGCTGGACCTTCGGTGAAAACATTCGCGTCGCAGTACGCGCAGTTACGTGACGAGCGAAGGTTTCGGCGGGTCCGGCAACTCATCGAGGGTGTGGGGCAGTCCGATCGAATCGCGTGTTAGCCTGGTCGACGGTGGCCGACGGCGTCGCGATAGTGATCACGATCCTTGCCACGACCCGGATCGCGAGCGCGGACTGCAAGCCGGCGGCGGTGCCGGATGGCGATCCCGAGCTGGTGAAGAACCTGTCGGTGCGCCTCGCGGCGAACGGGATCGCGACCACGCCGACCGAGGGCTGCCCCGCGGTGACCGTGCGTCTCGAGCAGCGCGGGCAACAGGTGCACCTGCGGCTCGCGGATGCGTTCCAGCGGATGGGCGAGCGCGATGTTCGCGATGTGGCGACCGCGGCGGCGATCGTCGAGTCGTGGACGATGCAGGTCGTGGAGGATGGCTCGCTGCCTGCGCTCCGCGCGACCGGACCGATCGGGGTCGCGCCACCGGCGTGGCCGCCGTCGGGCATCTCGGCGAGCGTGCAATCGGCGCTCGCGACGAATACGTCGACCTGGATCGGTGGTGGCATCTCCGCGTGCATGCACCTCGGCCCGACCTGCACGGGTGCAGCGGTGATCGCGACGCTCGACACGCGTGCGACGGGCGACACTCGGACGATCGCGCAGGATGCCTACGCGATCACCGCGCTGGCGACGCTCGATCTGCCGCGCCATGCCGGCGGCTTCACGGTGACCCCTGGGATCGGCGCCGGCTACGGCTACACGCACATCGTCACGCACCACATGGATGCGATGGGCAATCCGCTCGACGTCCCCGGTCACGATCACGCGCTGCGGACGATGGTTCATGCCTCGATCGCGCGTTCGGTGTCGGCGCGCATCGCGATCTTCGCCGACCTCGCGGGCGGGACCGCGCTGGTGCGCAGCGACTCGACCTCCGGACCGACCGGCTCGCTGTGGCTGGCGGTCGGCCTGCGACTCGAGGCGCCGTGACGAGCGAGGGCAAGCTGATCCCGTTCCGGCGCGTCGAGGGCACCGTCGAAGAGCTGTCCGATCGCGCGCTCGTGTCGGCGCTCGCCGAGGGCGACCAGGCCGCGCTCGGTGCGCTCTACGATCGCTTCCATCGCGATCTCCACCGCTTCGTGTCGCGGCTCGCGCGCGACGCCGACGCGTGGGACTTCGTGCAGATGACGTACCTCGAGGCCCATCGCTCCGCGGCGCGGTTTCGTGGCGCCTCCACCGTCAAGACGTGGTTGTTCGGCATCGCGGCGAACCTCGTGCGCCACCAGTTCCGCGGCGAGGCGCGCCGCAAGAGCGCGACCGAGGTCCTCGCGACCCTGCCCGCCCCGGCCCAGCCGCAACCCGCCGACGCGATCACGCTCGAGCAACAGAAGCGCTGGCTTGCCGCGGCGGTCGAGTCGCTCACCCCGGCGCTGCGCGAGACCTACGTCCTGTGCGTGATCGAGGAGGTGCCCGGTAAGGAAGCCGCACACGCGCTCGGGATCCGCGAGGCCAGCTTGTGGCGCCGGCTCTCCGACGCGCGCGAGGCCCTGCGCGCCACGATCGCCGAGCTGCAGCAGGAGCCGTCGCGATGACCGCGTGGCAGCCCGATGACCACGAGCTCGACGCCGTCGCGCGCTCGCTCCCCGCCGCCGAGGCCGAGCGGTCGCGTGGCGAAGAGATTCGCACCTCGCTCCTGGCCTCGGCCGCCGGGCGAGCGCAGCTGCCGCGCCGCTCGCGCGTGCCGGTGATCGCGATCTCGATCGCGGCCGCGGCGGCGGTCGTCGGCGTGCTGTGGCTCACGAGCCTGCGCGGCTCCTCGCCCGCGACCACGTTGGGTAGCGGCGCGCCCGTCGCCGTCGCCGGCAAGCGGCAGTTCATCGGCAAGATCGGCAACGCGACGTTCCAGCGCGTCTCCGACTGGCCCGACTTCGTCGTTCATCTCGACGACGGTCGCCTCGCCATCGAGGTCGCCACCGTCGGCCCCGACGAGCGCTTCCGCGTCATCACCTCCGACGCCGAGGTCGAGGTCCGCGGCACGAAGTTCGAGGTCGCCGCCACGCACGGCCTGATCGCCGAGGTCGTGGTGCGCGAAGGCACCGTCGAGGTGCGCGCCGATCGCAAGGTCGTGATCCTGCATGCCGGCGAGACCTGGACCGCACCGCGCACGGCGTCGCGAGACATGATCGAGCTCCACCCCACGCAGGTCGCCTCGGTCGATAGCTCGGGGACAGGCCCGAGCACGACCGACCCGCGCGCGACCAGTTCTCACGTGGGTACGAACCACGCAACGACCACCCACGCGACCACTCCCCACGTGGGGACGAGCCATGCGACGACCGAGACGCGCGCGCCCACCACCGCGACCGACGTGCATGCGACCGACGCGCATGCGACCGACGCGCATGCGACCGACGCGCATGCGACCGACGCGCGTGCGCCCCCTGCCGACACCAAGCCGATTCCAAGCGTGGCCACCGCACCGAAGCCCGGCGAAGACGAGTTCCGCGCCGGCTGGACCGCGTTGCGCAACGGCGATCCCGCCGCCGCTTCGAAGCTATTCACCACCGCGTGCGGTAAGGCCCACGACGACGCGATCGGCGAGGACGCGTGCTTCTGGGCCGGCGCCGCCGCGAAACGCGCGAACGACACGGCCACCGCACGCGCCACGCTCGCGCGCTTCCTCGATCGCTTCCCGAGCTCCGCGCGCGCACCGGAGGCCGCCGCGCTCCTCGGCTGGATCCTCTACGACGCGCACGACCTCGACGCCGCCGAGAAGCAGTTCCACAAGGCGGAGCACGATCGCGTCCCGAAGGTTCGCGACAGCGCGCTGAAAGGCCTCGAGGCGATCGCGCGGTCGCGCGCGAACTAGTTCGATACGTCTCGTGCTGCGAGCCGGTTCCGGATCGTCCGCGCGCGCCGTGCCCCCGAGCTCAATCGAACGCGATGTGCTCGCCGGTGAACGCGACGAGCTGGTCCTTGTCGTCGTAGACGAAGCGCAACGTCATGCTGTCGGTGTAGGGCTCGTCCTCGGTGCCGTGACCGAGCTCGATCTCCAAGATGATCGAGCGCAGCTTGCTCGAGTCGGTGACGTGGATCGCTTCGAGCAGCTTCGTTTGTTTGGCAAGCGTCGCCGGGTCCTCGTACGAGCCGACGACGTCCTTGGCCGAGAGCACCATGTGCTTCAGCTCGGTGTTCTTGTCATCGAGGAACGTGACGAGGCCCTTGCGGTCGACGACGGGAAGCTCCGTAGGTTCTTCCTGCGCGCCGAAGTTGTTCCAGGCGAACGTGAACTTCGGCATCGGCGGCTTCGGCAACGCGGCGAACCACGCCTTGATGCGCTCGTAGTCGGCGCCGCTGATCTTGAGGTTCTTCTTGCACGCCTTGCCGCGCAGGTAGAGCTCGTGAACGTTCGCATGCTCGACCTCCGACATCGCGATCGTCTTCGCGGTGACCTCGGCGTGCGGCTCGTACCAGGGCTTGGCGTCGAACACCTGCTTCCACTTCTTCTTCTTGTAGACGACACCATGCGCGGCGTAGACGCAGTTGCGCACGTAGTCGAGCTGCTTGCAGTCGTCGAAGCCGAGGTTCTTGGTCTCCATGCCGCCGCACCTGGTCTTGTACGTGTCGGCCAGCTGCGCGATCGGCGTGTCGAGCAGGAACAGACATGGCTCGCCACACTTCGCGGCTTCGAGCTTCGGCGACAGCGCCGACACGACCGCGACCGCCGAACCGGAACCCGCCGCCGGACTCGCGACGGCCGACCCGCCGACGGCTGAACCGGGCGCAGGCGCGGGTGCATCCTTCGCTCCCTTGCCGCACGAGCACAGCGCGATCACGACGACGACATGGAGCCTCATCCGCGGACCCTAACACTCACACCTGCTGATCGCGCAACGCTAGCGGACGACGCCCGAGCAGTACGCAGTAGTTGCGGTCGCCACGCGCTACCGATCATCCGGCGGTGGCCCTGTTCCTGCAAATCGCAACGCGCATGACGCCCCATCGCATGATCGTCGCGCTCGTCGCTGGTCTTGGCTTGCTGCTCTCGACCTCCGCATCGTGGGCTCAGGAGGAGAAGGATGTGGACGGCGCCAAGGATCACCCTCTGGTCTCCCGCATGCCCGGCTACTACCTGTCCCTGTACGAGACCAAAGACTTCGACGTCGTCGACAACGCCTACGTCGCGGGTCCGGACGGGCATTGGGAGGGGCGGACCACGAAGATCAGCTACACGCGCATGGCGGCCACCAAGCCCGTGAGCATGACGCAGCTCGCACGCAACCACGAGAACGCGTTTCGCAAGGCGGGAGCCAAGATCCTCGCCACCGATGCGCGAATCGTCGTCGCGAGGTTTGACAAGGGCGGCGTCCGGACCTGGGTCGAGGCGAGCGCGTTCAACGAGGGACGCAACTACGAGCTGCTCATCGTCGAGTCCAAGCCGATGGAGCAGGAGGTCACGGTCGATGCGGCCGCGCTCCAGCGCGCGTTGACCACGACGGGCAAGGTGGCCGTGTACGGGATCTTCTTCGACACCAACAAGGCGGTGATCAAGCCGGCGTCCGATCCGACGCTGGACGAGATCGCGAAGTTGCTTCGCCAGAATCCGGCGCTCGAGCTCTACGTCGTGGGACACACCGACGCCGTCGGCGCGCTCGACGCCAACCTCAAGCTTTCTTCCGAGCGAGCGGCCAGCGTGGCGAAGGCCCTCGTGTCACGCGGGATCGCCGCCGCTCGGCTCAAGACCTCGGGCGTCGGGCCGTACTGCCCGGAGGCGACGAACCAGACCGAGGATGGTCGCGCCAAGAACCGCCGCGTCGAGCTCGTCAAGCGCTGAGGCAGCTCGCGGTCAGTGAACGTTCGGATCGCCTCCGCCGGGATCACCTCCACCTCCCGAAGTCCCGCATCCGATCAGGAACATGGAGATGACAAATGCCCCGTGGAAGCCCATCTGTTCATCGTAGCTGGCAAGCCTAGTTGCCAGCAACGAACACGCCTCGGTCCAACCCTCCGAGATCCTGACGGGGACTGGTGGTCCACCCCGTGCACCGACATCCGGGGTCATGTCCAAGATCGAGTGCACCGCGGTCAACGAGCTGATCGATCTGGTCCAGAACAAGCCCATGGGGCGCGACTCCGAGGAGGAGCTGCTGTTCAGCGCGCCGCCGTCGGCACGGCAACCGAAGGGCACCCAACCACCTCCGTTGTTCTCGACCGCCGCACCCGCGTTCGCGCCCGCGCCCGCGCAGCCCGCACAGCCGGTGTATCGCGTGGCCACCACCGACATCGCCCCCCTGCCCGCCGCGTACGTGCCCGCCTACGTCGCCCCGGTGCCCGACAACGCACGCACGAATCCGGTCAAGCGCCCGCTGTTCCCGGTCGAGGTCTCGAGCGAGCCGACCGAGGCGCGCGCGACGATGCCGGTGATCTGGACGAAGAAGCCGCAGTTCGAGCCGACCCCGCGTGAAGACGATCTCCAGACCGTCTACGTGAAGCGCCAGGCGCCGGTGAACGCGATGTGGAAGCAGCTCGCGATTCCGATGGGCATCTTGCTCGTCAGCGGCATCGCCATCGGCGGCATGATCACGTTCCGCGGTGAAGGCGGAAGGCACAAGCAGGCCTCGCACGTGTCCGCGCCATCGCCGTTCGCCGCGCCGGCGATCGCCGCGCTGCCTCCACCCGCACCCAAGGTCGAGCCGATCGTCGTCGCGGCGCCGGTGAAGCCGAAGCTCGTCGACATTCGCCTCGAGTCGACGCCACCCGGCGCGACCGCGACGCTGCTCTCGAACGGCGTGACCACGCCTCTCGGCACCACGCCGGTCGATGCCTCGGTCGATCCGTCGAAGGCGTACGACGTCGTGTTCGCGCTCGACGGCCGCCCGCCGAAGGTCGAGCATCTCGATCCGAGCGCGACCCAGCGGCTCGAGGTCGCGCTCGACGCAGACGTCGTGGCGCCAAAGCCCGTCGCCACGAAGCCCGCGCACCACCACCACACCAAGAAGCAGGCCGCGCGCGTCGCCGTGGCGCATCCGGCGAAGGCGAAGCAAGTCGCGGCCGCGGATCCCGCGCCGGCGCCTACCGCCGCGAGGTCGAAGCAAGCCGCCGCGCTCGCGAGCCTCGGCCCGGCCACCGCGAAGCCAGCCGCGACCGCCAGCGGCACGCTCTCGATCTCGACGACGCCGGCGTGCGCGATCCTGATCGACGGGCAGAACTCCGGGCTCACCAGCCCGCAGGCCGCCATCTCGCTCCCCGCCGGTCACCACACCGTGCGCTTGATCGCGGCACCGGCGCACATCAACAAGCTCGTCGCCGTCGACATCGAGCCGAAGCACACGACGAAGCTCGTCCAGGACTTCTCGAAGTGAGCTAGATTGCGGCCGCCATGCGGCTCGCCGTGCTCCTCTTCGTCGTCGCGTGCGGTGACAACACGCCGATCACCGCGGTCCCGGTCACCTCCGGTCCGGCATCGCTGATCCTGTCGAGCGACCTCTCCACGCTGACGTTCGTCCGCGGCACCGACACCCTGCTGACGTTCCACGCCGACGCGTTCCAGGCCGGGACCGTCGACGATCTCGAGAGCGGCGACAGCTTCGATCCGTACTGGCTGTTCAAGGACTCGCCAGTCGCGCCCGACTCGCTCGAGTGGCGGGCGCTCGCACCGACCGCGCCGATGAAGGTCACCGCGTCGACACCCGACAAGCTCGTGCTCGAGCTCGCCTACGACGGCGCGACCGGGACCGTGACGCTCACGCGCGCGGCCCCCGGCTGCTTCACGCTGAAGCTCGACGCGACCGCGACCGGGCAGTCGGTCGCGTACCTGCGCGTGCGCCCCGATGCCGACGCCACCGAGAACTTCTACGGCCTCGGCGAGTGGGGCGACAGCGTCTCGCACCGCGGCAAGCTCCGGCCGATGCAGATGGAGGCCGACTTCGGCTCCGAGTCTGCCGACGACGAAGCGCACGTGCCGGTGCCGCTGCTCGTCGGCACGCGCGGCTGGGGCGTGTTCGTGCCGAGCGATCGCGCCGGCACGTTCGACGTCGCGCGCGCCACGCCGACCCTGATCGACATCACGTTCGGCACCGGCGACGCGAGCCCGGACGGCCTCACGGTCGAGCTGTTCTCCGATACCGCGCCGCTCGACGTCCTCAAGCACTACTTCGATCTCACCGGCTATCCTGGCATCCCGGCCCCGTGGGCGTACGGCCCGCTCCTGTGGCGCGACGGCAACCAGGATCAAGCGCAGGTCCTCGATGACATCACGCAGATCCGCACGCGCCACCTCGCCACGAGCGGCATCTGGTTCGATCGCCCGTACGCCACCGGCGTCGAGACGTTCGACTTCGACCCGGCGCGGTTCCCCGATCCACCGGCGATGCTGCAGGCCCTCCACGACGCCGGCCTGCGCTACGGCGTGTGGCAGTCGCCGTACACCGCGGCCGCCACCAACGGCGAGGATCCGGCGCCCGCCCAGCACGACTACGCCCAGGCGAACGGCTTCTTCCCGCCGATGACCGCGGTGCTCGTGAACCAGTGGGGCAAGCCGATCGACTTCACGAACCCCGCGGCGTACGCATGGTGGTCGCAGAACCTCGCGAGCTACACGCGCCCGCTCGGCGGCGGCGGGCTCGGCGTCGAGGGCTTCAAGCTCGACTACGGCGAGGACATCGTCGTCGGCCTGAATGGCCAGCGCGCGTCGTGGCTGTTCGCGGACGGCAGCGACGAGCGCACGATGCATCGCGGCTACACGCTGCTCTATCACCAGATCCATCGCGAGCTGCTCGCACCCGAGGGCGCGTTCTTGCTCACGCGCACCGGGCGGTGGGGCGATCAGACGAAGGGCATGATCATCTGGCCCGGCGATCTCGACGCCGACTTCTCCCACGAGGGCGACCCGCAGGGCGGCCTGCGCGCGGTCGGCGGGCTGCCGGCGGCGCTCATCAAGGGCATCGGGCTGTCGGCGTCGGGGTTTCCGTTCTACGCGAGCGACACCGCTGGCTACCGCCACTCGCCGGCGTCGAACGAGTGCTGGCTGCGCTGGGCGGAGGCCAACACGATCGGCAGCGCGATGGAGGTCGGCGACTCGTCGAGCGCCCAGCCGTGGGAGTTCAACGCCCAGAACGGCCGCACGCAACACACGCTCGACGTCTATCAGAAATACGCGAGCCTGCACCTGCGGCTGTATCCGTACGCGTGGACGTACGCGCGCCAGATCGCCACGACGGGACGCCCGATCGTGCGGCCGTTCGGCCTCGCGCATCCCGAGGTCGGCCAGCATCCCGACGACGAATTCCTGTTCGGCGATCACGTGCTCGTGGCGCCGGTCGTCGCCGCGGGCCAGACCTCGCGCGACGTGTGGCTGCCGCCCGGCACGTGGTTCGACTGGTGGACCGGGTTCTCGCTCGAGGGAGGTGCCGGTGGCGCGAAGATCACCGCGTCGGCCGACCTCGATACGTTGCCGCTCTACCTCGCATCGGGAAGCATCGTGCCGATGCTGCGCGATTCGATCGAGACCTTGGCTCCGGTCGCGCCGGCCTCGAGCGTGGACTCGTTCGCGACCACCGCCGGCGTCCTCGTCGTCCGCGTCGCGCCGGGACCGAAGTCGTCGTTCACGGTCTACGACGGCACCAAGATCACGCGCGAATTCGGCTCCGTGCAGTACGTGCCGGGCAGCGTGTTCGCGCAAGGCGCGCTGTTCGAGCTGATCGCGACGCCACTGCCGGCGAGCGTACACGCGGGCGGCGTCGCGCTCGTTCACCAGCCGAGCCTCGCGGCGCTCGAGGCGGCCGGCACCGGATGGTTCTGGGAATCCACGACCGCGGGGACCTTGTGGATCGAGGTCGCGGGCGCGGCGACCGTGGCGATTCCCTAGGGCGCGGCGCCGTCGGTCTTCATCGCATCGCGGCGCGCTTGCATCGCGGCGGCGAGCTCGTCGACGGAGATATCGCCGTCCTTGTTGGTGTCGAGCGCAGCCGGATCGTCGAACTTCATCCGGCCCTGGGCAGTCGCGAGCTCGTCGGCCGTGAGCTTGCCGTCGCCGTTGGCATCGAGCTTCGTGCGCATGGTCGTGGCGCGCTGCTTCAGCGCCGCGGCGCGCTCGTCGTCGCTGATCTTGCCGTCGCCGTCGAGGTCCATCCTCGCCATCCGATCGGCGCCTCGGTGCCAGGGGCGGTCGATCTGCCTCCGCCTGTCACCCGTCGGTGCTGCGGCGCTGCCCTCGCCTTCCGCCGAAGGCAGCGACGGAGCCTCGCGGGTCCTCGGTGCGCGATCGGTCGGGGTCGGAGCGGGGTCGGACTTCGCAGGGGTCGCCGAGTCCGACGACTTGCATGCCGCGAGCATGACGAGGAGCAGGGCGATTCGCTTCATATGTAGAAGTTAACCATACGACGTTCTGCGCGCTTCCTCGTACATAGTTCGTCACGCCAGCCCGGAAGTCTCGACGATCGCGAGGTCCTCGGGCGACAGCTCCAGGGCGAGGCTGGCGAGATCCTCGCGCATGTGCTCGGGACTCGTGGTGCCCGTGAGCGGCAGCATGCCCCGCTGGCGCGCGAACGCGAACACGAGCTGGGCGGTGGTCACGCCGAGCCGCTTCGCGACCGCGCGCACCTCGCGATGATGCTGCACGACATCGCGGTTCGCGGTCAGCAGCGAGAATCCCTGATAGATGATGCCGTGCGTCGCGCACACCGCGCGAACCTCCCGATCCCAGCCGCGGTTCGCGTAACACCGGTTTTGCACGAACGCCGGCGGCACCCGCGCGAACGTTATCAGATCCTCGAGCTGGTCCGCGTTGATGTTCGAGATGCCGAGCAGCGGCACCCGGTGATCGAGCGCCTCCATGCCGCGCCACGCCGCGTGATCGTCCGGACCGAGCCCGATGCGCTGCGTGGGCCCGTGCATGACGTAGCTGTCGACGTGCGTCACGCCGAGATGCTCGAGCGAGCTCGCGTACGACTGCGCGACCTGCGCCTCGACCGGCGCGGCCGGATCGTACGGCAGGCGGTCGTCCTGGCCATCGACGTGCGTGAACTTCGTCTGCAGGAACAGCTGGTCGCGCGGCACGCCCGCGCGCGCGACCGCGGCGCCGACACCGGCCTCG
>Ga0326726_10003118_pt1 | contig 15222 bp, 14 predicted proteins | sample MHFenrmetagenome_2_FD_207603 | JGI IMG/M metagenome (GOLD analysis project Ga0326726, IMG submission 207603) | Lab enriched peat soil microbial communities from Michigan Hollow, Ithaca, NY, United States - MHF15MN | ecosystem: Environmental > Terrestrial > Soil > Wetlands > Peat | place: USA...
AAATCCTGTTCGGGAAGTGACCCACGTCATCCCGAGCGCAGCGAGGGATCTCCGTACGCGCAGAGTGCCGCGAGAGATTCCTCGGGCTGCGCCCTCGGAATGACAAAGGAGGCGGCAATGAAAGTGAGTGAGATGAAGGATGCGGTCTTCGACGGCAGGAAGATGGGCTACGTGCCGCCGAAGAACCTGAAGATCTCTCCGAAGCTCAAGCTGCACCGAAAGAGCGCGAAGAAGATCGACCCGATCACCTACGAGGTCATCCGGCACAGCCTGTGGCACGTGAACGAGGAGCACGGCGCGACGATCCAGCGGCTCTCCGGGTCGCCGGTGGCGATGTACGCGCTGGATTTGAACCCTTCCATCCTGACGGAAGACGGTGAGTTCATCTACTTCGGTCCCTACATGCAGTATATGTCCGGCGTCACCGACACCCAGGTGAAGTGGACGCTCGAGTACCGCAGCGACAACCCCGGGATCCGCGACGGCGACATGTTCCTCGCCAACGATCCCTGGGTGGGCGCCGCGCACCAGCAGGACGTGATGCTCATCTGCCCGGTGTTCTGGAAAGGCGAGCTGTTCTGCTGGGTGACCAACTGCCTGCACCAGTACGACCTCGGCGGCATCACGCCCTCCTCGTTCTGTGGCTCGGCGGAGAACGCTTTCGAGGAAGGTATCTGCATCCCGCCGGTGAAGATCATCGAAGGGAACGAAATCCGCCGCGACATCGAGGAGCTGTACCTGCGCTCCTCGCGCAAGCCCGAGGCGGTGGCGCTCGATTTCCGCGCTCAGCTCGCCGGCAACATCACTGCGCGCGACCGCGTGCTCGCGCTGATCAGGCGCTACGGACCCGAGGTGGTAAAGGGCGTGATGCGCAAAATCCTCGACAACGGCGAGCGCGCTTTCCTCGCCAAGCTGCAGCGCCTGCCCGACGGCGTGTGGCGCGAGCGCAGCTACGTGGAATGCTGCCGGCCGGGCGACCGCCGCACCCACCAGGTGATGCTGGCGCTGAGAAAGAAGGGCGACAAGCTCGTTTTCGAGAACGACGGCACCGCGCCGCAGGACGGCGCCATGAACGCGACCTACTCCGGCTGGCGCGGCGCGATCATGGTGGCGCTCAATCAACTTCTCTGCTGGGACCAGTATTTCTCGATCGGCGGAGCGCTGCGCCACGTCGAGTTCGATCCGACGCCCGGCACCTTCAACTGCGCCAACTTTCCCGCCTCGGTCTCGACCGCGCCGATCCAGGCGATGGAGATTTCGCTCTACCCCGCGTACAACGTGCTCTCGAAGATGATCCACAGCGATGCCGAGATGAGGAAGGACATCATGTGCATCGGCGGCACCAGCCAGTGGCCGGCGACTATCTACCGCGGCACCGACCAGTGGGGCGAGCCCTACGGTTACATATTGGTGGACCCGATCGGCGGCGCGATCGGCGCCTTCGCGACGGGCGACGGCATCTCCACCGGGGGCCAGTCGCGCACGCCCATCTGCAAGCTGCCGAACGTCGAGCACACTGAGCAGACGTTCCCGCTGCTGTTCCTGTACAGGAAGGAAGTGATCGATTCGGGCGGCGCCGGCAGGTTCCGCGGCGGGCTGTCGGCGGAATCGTGCTTCATCCCGCATCACACCGAGTCGATAACGCAAGACACGCTTTCCTCCGGCAACGCCATGCCGACCTCGCCGGGAATGATGGCCGGCTACCCCGGCTCGGTGAACGTCTACAAGTTCAAGCGCGCGACCGATATTTTCGATCGCCTCAAGAAGCGGAATATTCCGAACGACATCGCCGAGGTCAAGGGCGAGGACGTCACGCTGCAGCTGCGCCAGGAAAATTTCATTCAGAACCCCGCGGACGTCTACGCGGTGATCTGGTCGGCGGCGGGCGGCTTCGGCGATCCGCTCGAGCGCGATCCGGAAAAAGTGCGCGAGGACGTGGTCGAGCAACGTTCGGTCTCGGCCGGGTCCGCGCGCGAGATCTACGGCGTCGTCATCGACGGCGAGCGCGTCGATCCCGCCGCGACGAAGAAGCTTCGCGCGGAGCGGCGCGCGGCCAACAGGAAAGACGGCGCGGCGAAGCTCGCGGGCAAGGTCGTCGCGCGCGTCACCGACAACCTGGAAGTGAGGAGCGAGAAAGGCGGTTTGCGCTGCGCCTGCGCGAAGTGCGCGGCCGACCTGGGCGGCGTGCGCGAGAACTACAAGGAGCACTGCGTGCGCCGTGAGTCCGATATCAGCGCCGCCAACCCCAACATCGGTGACTATAGGCGCTACATCGACGACCGGCCGGTGTTCCGCCAGTTCTTCTGCCCGGGGTGCGGCGCGCTCGTCGAGAACGAGATCGCGCGAGCCGACGACCCCGTGCTGCGCGATATAGAGCTCGACCTGCGCTGAAAGGTAAGGATGCACACGGCGGGAAATTCGGCGATGACAGCCGCGGCGCCTGTGCTGCCGCGCTCCTTCGACTGGAAGTGGATCGTTATCGGGCTGTGCGTGGCCTTCACGGTCTATATCGCGGCGGTTCCGCTCGTCTTCCTCCTGTGGCAGAGCTTCTTCACGCCGCAAACTGCAGCCAAGGCGGCGCGGTTCACCCTGGAGAACTACGCCCAGGCTTACGGCTCGAGCGAAACCGCGAGGCTCTTCTGGAATTCGCTGCAGTTCGCCTTCGGCGCGTCGCTCTTCTCGTTCTCGCTGGGAACTGCGCTCGCCTGGATGAACGAGCGCACCAATACGCCCTTCAAGACGCTGTTCTTCGCGCTGTCGATCATTCCGCTCGTGATCCCGGGGATCCTCTTCACCATCGCGTGGATCCTGCTCGGCAGTCCCAAGATCGGCGTCCTCAACCTCGCGCTGCAGGACTGGTTCGGCCTGGAGAGGCCGCTGTTCAACGTCTATTCGCTGTGGGGGATGATGTGGGTCGACGGCCTGCACTACTCGCCCATGGCCTTTCTGCTGATGACCGCCGCGTTCCGCTCGATGGACCCCTCGCTCGAGGAGTCCGCGACCATGAGCGGCGCGAACATCTTCCAGGTCGCGCGCAGAGTGACGCTCAAGCTCGTCTGGCCCGCGATCCTCGCGACGCTGCTCGTCCTCTTCGTGCGCTCGGTCGAGTCCTTCGAGGTGCCGGCGCTCCTCGGGCTGCCGGTCGGCATCCACGTGTTCACCTCGGCGATCTACCAGGCGGTGCACCGCTACCCGAGCCAGATCGGGCTCGCCTCGGCTTACGGGATGACGCTCCTCGTGATCACCTCGATCGGCGTGTATTTCGTGTCGCGGCTCTCCGGCCGCGGCGGGAAGTACGCGACCATGACGGGCAAGGGCTTCCGGCCGCGCAGGATCGACCTCGGCCCCTGGCGCTGGGGCGCCGCCGCGGTCTTCATCGTGTATTTCCTGCTGATCGTGGCGCTGCCCTTCGCGGTGCTGCTGTGGTCCTCGTTCCAGAAGTTCTACGCGATACCGTCCTGGCAGGCGCTGCACAACCTCACGCTCGACCCGTACCGCTTCATCTTCGCCTACCCGAACCTCGGGCGGACGGTGTGGAACACGCTGCTCCTCTCCTTCGGCAGCGCGACGCTGATCATGCTCGTCACCTCGGTCATCTGCTGGATCGTGGTGAAGACCAGGCTCCCCGGACGCTGGCTGCTGGACAATGTCGCCTCGCTGCCCATGGTCTTCCCCGGCCTCGTCCTCGGCCTCTCGATCATGATCTTCTATCTCAACGTAGACGTCGGCGTCTACGGGACGATGTGGATCATGTTCATCGCCTACGTCACGCGCTTCATGCCCTACGGCCTGCGCTACAACACCGCATCGATGCTGCAGATCCACAAGGAGCTCGAGGAATCCGCGGAGATGAGCGGCGCGTCCTGGGGCACGACCTTCGTGCGCGTGGTCCTGCCGCTCTTGAAGCCCGGGCTCGTCGCCGGCTGGATCTATGTGATGATCGTGTCGATCCGCGAGCTGTCGAGCTCGATCCTGCTCTACAGCCCGGGCACCGAGGTGCTGTCGATCACCATCTGGGAGCTGTGGGAGAACGGCCAGTATGTCGAGCTCTCGGCGCTGGGCGTGCTCTTCATTCTCGCGCTCTTCGTCCTGGTGACAGCCGCCCAGTGGCTGGGTGGGAAGTTCGGCGTCAGGGAGTGAGGGCGGCGTGCTGAAAGTCGACGGCCTGTGCACCGAGTATCCGAACGAGCGCGGTGAGATCGTGAGAGCCGCGCAGGACGTGAGCTTCGAGGTGCCGGAGGGGAAGCTCTTCACGCTGCTCGGCCCCAGCGGGTGCGGCAAGACCACGACGCTGCGCTCGATCGCAGGCCTGGAGCGCCCGCGCTCGGGCGAGATCAGCGTCGCCGGCCGGGTCGTCTACTCGGGGAGCCGCGGGGTGTTCGTCGCGCCCAACCGGCGCGGCTTCGGCATGGTGTTCCAGTCCTACGCGATCTGGCCGCACATGAACGTGTTTCAGAACGCGGCCTTCCCCCTCGAAGTCGGCGCGCGGCGCCTCTCCGGGAAGGAGATTCGCGAGAAGGTCATGCGCGTTCTCTCCGCGGTACAGCTAGACGCTTTCGCCGACCGCGAGGCGACCAAGCTCTCGGGCGGCCAGCAGCAGCGCCTCGCGCTCGCGCGCGCGCTCGTGATGGAGCCGGAGCTTTTACTCCTCGACGAGCCGCTCTCCAACCTCGACGCGAAGCTGCGCGAGCTCATGCGCTTCGAGCTGAAGCGCCTGCAGCGAGAGCTGGGGATCACGACGGTCTACGTCACCCACGACCAGAGCGAGGCGCTGGCGCTGTCGCATTCGATCGCGGTGATGAACGAGGGGCGCATCCAGCAGATCGGGCCGCCGCGCGACATCTATGAGAAGCCGCGCAGCCGCTTCGTCGCGGACTTCGTCGGCACGACGAATTTTCTCGACGGGACGGTGCTCGCGCGCGGCCCCGAAACCGCAACCTTCCGCGTGCGCACCGAGATCGGCGAGCTGGAGGTGCACTCGGAGGACGATCTGCATCCCGGCGAGCGGGTGCTGGTGTCGGTGCGGCCCGAGGACGTCGACCTCGCCGAGGCGCGGCCCGAGGGCGCCAACGTGTGGCAGGCGCGGGTCGACCAGAAGGTGTTCCTCGGCGAGTTCGTCGACTTCCAGGTGAAGCTCGGCGACCGGATCCTCCTCTCGCGCCGCCACCCCTCGCTGCGGACTCCCATCGGCGAGGCGATCCACGTCAAGCTCCATCCGGAGAAGTGCGTGGTCCTCAAGATCGCGTAGCGCGGGCTTGCGTTGACAGCGCGTCGGTCGCGGGGTAGAAATCGCGGGTCATGAGCCGCCGCAACGCCGTCCTCACCGCCGGGCTGTTCCTTGCCGCCGCCTTCCCCGTCCACGCGCAGATCGGGCCGAACGCCACGGCGGCCGACGTCGGCCTCTACGCGGGAGCCGACCGGCTGCAGAAGCTGGTCGAGGGCGCGAAGAAGGAGGGCGAGCTCAATCTGTATACGTCTGCCCAGGCCGACGATATCGGAGCGGTCGCCGTCGCGTACGAGAAGAAGTACGGGGTCAAGGTCAGCATGTGGCGCTCGAGCTCGGAGAAGGTGCTGCAGCGCGCGCTCGCCGAGGCGCGTGCCAACCGGCGCACCATGGACGTCGCCGAGACCAACGGCCCCGAGATGGAGTCGATGCACCGGGAGAAGATCCTCCAGCTGATCAAGTCGCCCCACCTGGCGGAGCTCATACCACAGGCACTGCGCCCCCACGGCGAATGGGTCGGCACGCGCCTGAACGTCTTCGTGCAGGCCTACAACACCAAGGCGGTGAGGAGAGAGGACCTGCCCAAGTCCTGGGAGGACCTGTTCGACCCGAAATGGAAGGGCAAGCTCGGCATCGAGCAGGAGGACGCGGACTGGCTCGCCGGCATGCTGGACGAGATCGGCGAGGCGAAGGGCACGAGGCTCTTCAAGGACATCGTCGCGAAAAACGGCATGTCGATGCGCAAGGGACATACGCTCCTCGCGCAGCTGGTCGTCTCGGGCGAGGTGCCGCTCGCGTTGACCGTATACAACTACAAGGCGGAGCAGCTCAGGAGCAAAGGCGCCCCGATCGACTGGTTCGCCATCGGCACCGCGATCGCCAGGCCGAACGGCGTCGGCGTGGCGCGCGCGGCTCCCCATCCGCACGCGGCGGTGCTCTTCTACGATTTCGAGATCAGCGAGGAGGGCCAGAAGATCCTCGCCCAGCGCGACTTCGTGCCCACCAGCAGGAAAGTCGACACGCCGCTCAACAAGCTCCCGCTCAAGTTCGTCGATCCGCGCGTGACGCTCGACGAGTACGACAAGTGGGTGAATCTCTACCAGGAAATCTTCGGGGCGGGAGCGCGGTGATGCTGCGCTGGGTTTCCCTGCTCGTCCTGGCGTTCGCCGCAGGCGGCGCGATGGCGCAGGCGACCTTCTTCGACTACGCCGGCCCGGACCGCATGCAGAGGATCGCGGCCGCCGCGAGGAAGGAAGGCACGCTGACGATCTACACCACCTTCGCCGAGAAGGACCAGCCGGCCCTCTTCAAGCCTTTCGAGGCGAAGTACGGCGTCAAGATCGTAGTGTGGCGCGCGGGCACGGACAAGGTCCTGCAACGCACGATCGCCGAGGCGGCGGCGAGGAAGTACAACGTCGACGTGATCCATTTCGGCTCGCCCGAGATGGAAGCTCTGTCGCGGGAAAGAATCCTCCAGGCAGTGAGCTCGCCGGTGCACAAGGATCTGCACCCCGGCTCCGTGCCTCCCCACAGGGAATGGGCTGCGACCCTGCTCTCGGTGTGGGTGCAGGTGTACAACACCAACCTCATCAGGAAGGAGGATCTGCCGAAGAGCTACGCCGACCTGCTCGATTCCCGCTGGAAGGGCAAGCTCGGCATCGAGGCGAAGAACGAAGACTGGTTCGCCTCGATCGTCGACGTGATGGGCGGCGGAGACAAGGGCCTGAAGTTCTTCCGCGACCTCGTCGCGAAGAACGGCCTGTCGCCGCGCGCCGGGCACACGCTGCTCAACAACATGGTGATCGCGGGCGAAGTGCCGCTCGCGCTCGACATCTACAACTACATGCCCGAGCAGGCGAAGAAGAAGGGCGCGCCGATCGACTGGTTCGCGCTCGAGCCCGCGGTGGCGCGCTCCAACGCCATCGGCATCGCTCGCCGCGCCCCGCATCCGAACGCGGCGCTGCTGTTCTACGAATACATGCTCGGTGAAGGGCAGCCGGTGCTGGCGAAGATGGACTACGTTCCCGCCAACACGAAGGTCGCCTCGCCGCTGAAAGGCGTGAAGATCCTGCAGACCGATCCTGTCCGCACGCTCGACGAGAGCGACAAGTGGACCGGACTCTTCGAGCAGATCGTATTGAATCCGGCAAGGAACTGAGTCACCTCATTTCTCGGCGGGCTCTGATACCATTGCGCGCCGGGAAATCGGAATGAGTCTCGCTGCCGCCCTTCCACAAGCCTCGCGCGGATCGTTCCGCGAAATGTGGCTGATCACGCTGGGCCACTCGCTCACACACTGGTATCCCGCGACCTTCTACCTGCTCCTGCCCGTCATCGGCAAGGAGCTCGGACTCTCGTACAGCCAGATCGGCCTCATCATGACCTGCCAGTACGTCGCCGGGGCGGTGGCCAACATCCCCGGCGGCGTGCTCGTCGATACCGTCGGCCGCAAGGGTGTGCTGATGGCGACCTCGCTCTTCTGGGTGGGGTTCCCCTACCTGCTGATGGGCTTCGCGCACAGCTACCTGATGCTGCTCGGCTGCGTGGCGCTAGTGGGATTCGGCAACAGCCTGTGGCACCCGACCGCGATCCCCACGCTGGCGCGGCGCTTCCCCGACAGGAAAGGCTTGGTGCTCTCCCTGCACAGCATGGGCGGAAACGTTGGCGACGCCATCGCACCGTTGGCGGTTGGGGCGCTCCTCTCGGTGCTTAGCTGGCGCCAGGCTGTGATACTGAACGTTGCGCCGGGCATTCTGCTCGCGCTCCTCATCTTCGTGTTCCTGGGAACGATGCAGCTCGGGGTCAAGAAGCCCTCCGCTCCGGGTGCCGGCGCGCAGTCGCTGAGGGAGTATTTCCGCGGGCTCCCCGAGCTGTTCAGCAACCGTGGGCTCCTCGTCCTCGCTTCCAGCTCCGCGTTCCGCTCGATGACACAGAACGCGCTGCTCACGTTTCTTCCGGTGTACCTCGCCTACGAGCTCGGCTACTCGCCCTTGTGGGTGGGCGCCTGCATGTTCGCGCTGCAGGCCGCTGGCTTCGCCGCCGCGCCGGTTGCGGGGCATCTGTCGGACCGCATGGGCCGCAAGAGCGTGATGATGACCAGCATGGTGATGACTGCGGTGGTGTTGGTGTTCATGGCGCTTGCCGGCAGGTCGGTCGCCTTCGTGGTCTTCGTGACGATCCTCGGATTCTTTCTATACGCGATCCGGCCGGTGCTGCAGGCCTGGCTGCTCGAGACCACGCCGAAGAACATGGGCGGCACCAGCATCGGTGTCCTTTTCGGCGCCCAGGCTCTCGGCTCATCGATAGGACCCCTTCTCGGCGGGCTGGTCGCGGACCGCTACGGGCTTTCCGCGGCCTTCTACTTCCTCGCCGGCACCATCGTTCTGGCGAACCTGTTCATCTTCCTCATGCCGAAGGACGAGACGGCGGACGACAGGAGAACGACGAAATAGACCGGCATCCGGTGGGAGACTGGAGGCAATCCGGAGTGGGCAGCCAACGCTTGACAAATCGCGCCTTGCTTTCATAATCGCCGGTCAGGCCCACGGGAGGGCCAGGAGGCGGGACCCGACAGCCTCCAGCGAATTCAGCAGTCCAATCTAGGAGGAGACATGACAGGCAAAAATGTTCTACCCGTTCTGGGACGCTGGCTGGGGGCCTTTGCGCTCGCGCTCGCCTTCGCCGGTACGGCGCTCGCGCAGCAGCCGCTGAAGATCGGCTTCGGGATGAGCCTCACCGGGCCGCTCGCCGGCAACGGCAAGGCCGCGCTGATCGCCATGGAGATCTGGAAGGACGACGTGAACGCCAAGGGCGGGATCCTCGGGCGCAAGGTCGAGTTCGTCTACTACGACGACCAGACCAGCCCGGCGACGGTGCCCGGCCTGTACACCAAGCTGCTCGACGTCGACAAGGTCGACCTCGTCGTGTCCGGCTACGGCACCGCGGTGATTGCGCCGGCGATGCCGCTCATGATGCAGCGGAACCTCATGTTCATGACGCTCTTCGGGCTGAACGTCAATTCGAAGTTCAACTACGACCGCTACTTCCAGATCATGCCGGCGGGACCCGAGCCCGCGGTCGGCTGGACGCGCGGCTTCTTCGAGGCGGCGATGGGCATGAACCCGAAGCCGAAGACGATCGCGCTGGTGGGCGCGGACGCGGAATACCCGCACCTCGCGCTGGAAGGCGCGCGCGTGCACGTGAAGCGCCTGGGGCTGAAGGTCGTCTACGACAAGAGCTACCCGCCCAACACCACCGATTATTCGCCGATCGTGCGCGCGATCCAGGCGACCAATCCGGATCTCGTCTATCTGGCGTCGTACCCGCCGGATTCGGCCGGCATGGTGCGCGCCGTGAACGAGGTGGGCCTGAAGACGCGCATGTTCGGCGGCGGCCTCGTCGGCACTCAATTTGCGGCATTAAAGACGGCGCTCGGGCCGCTCCTGAACGGCGTGGTCAACTACGAGCTCTACGTGCCCGAGCTGAGCGGCAAGTTTCCCTTCCTCGAGGAATTCCTGAAGAAGTACCAGGCGCGCGCGGCGAAGGAAGGCGTGGACCCGCTCGGCTTCTACCTGCCGCCCTACGCCTACGCGATGATGCAGGTGCTGGACCAGGCCATCACGGCGACCAAGGGCCTCGACAGCGCCAAGCTCGCCGAGTACATGCACAGCCACACCTTCGACACCTTCGTCGGCAAGGTAGGCTTCGCGAAGAACGGCGAGTGGGCGGAGCCTCGCGTGATGATGGTGCAATACGGAGGCATCAAGGGCAACAGCGTCGATCAGTGGAAGCAGCGCGGCGTGGTCACGGTCCTCGAGCCCGGTCCGTACAAGACGGGATCGCTCAGGGCGCCGTTCCAGGACGCGAAGAACTGACGCGCGAAAGGTAATCGGACGAAACCGGCGGGCGATCCCCGCCGGTTTTGCTTCGCCCCATGGAAGCCTCGACGGCGCTGGTCATCAACGCCATCATCGCCGGCCTCTTGCTCGGCGGTTTCTACGCCGCGGTGAGCCTCGGCATCTCGATCTCGTTCGGCATGCTCGATGTGGTCAACATCGCGCATCCTGCGTTCATCATCCTCGGCTCGTACGTCGCCTATATCGTCAACGACCGCTTCGGCTTCGATCCGATCGTGGTGTCGCTGGTCCTGTCGCCGCTTTTCTTCGCGCTCGGCATGGTGCTGTACCGGATCTACTACCTCTGCTTCGAGAAGCGCGGGCAGGAGTCGCTGCGCGGGCTCGCGTTCTTCTTCGGCATCCTGTTCATCACAGAAGTGACGCTGGTGCTCGTTTTCGGCGTCGACTACCGCATGGCGAGCAGCGTCTACGGCGACGTCACCTGGCGCGCGGGCGACATCGATTTCCCGATGCGCCTGGTGGTGCCCTTCCTGGTGTCGGTCGCCATGGTCGTGGGCGTGCAGCTCTTCCTCACGCACACCTTCTTCGGGCGCGCCGTGCTCGCCGTCGCGCAGGACCAGCTCGCGCTGCGGCTGATGGGCGTGAACCCGGTTCGCGTCAAGGAGCTCGCGTTCGCGCTGTCGATCGCCACGGCCGGCGTGGCCGGCGCCTTCCTGATCGTGATCCAGCCGGTGCAGCCGTCGATCGGGCGCGAGTACATCGGTCTGGTGTTCGCGGTGTGCGTGCTGGGAGGGATGGGCTCGATCTGGGGAACGCTGATCGGGGCGCTGGTGCTCGGCATTGCCGAATCCTTCACTTCCACCTACTTCGGGCCGTCGTGGGCGCCCGCGGTTTCCTTCGGCCTGCTGCTGGCGACGCTCGCGTTCCGCCCCTCGGGGCTGTTTGGACGGTGAGCCGATGAGCAATCGGGTTTTCGCTGTCGCCGCATTCGCGTTCGCCGTCGCCTTCGCCGCGGCGAGCCAGCTCATCCCGAACGAATATTTCTTTACTGCGGCTTACACCGTGCTGCAGTTCGTGATCCTCGCGACCGCCTGGAACATCCTCGGCGGCTACACCGGCTACGTGAACTTCGGCTCGGCCGCGTTCTTCGCGATCGGAGCGTACTCGACCGTGGCGCTCTACAACGCCTTCAAGGCCCCGCTTCTGGTGATGATCGTCGCCGGGACGCTGGTCGCGGGTGTTGCGGGCCTGGGCCTGGGCTATCTCACCCTGCGACTGCGCGGCGTGTTCTTCGCCATCGCCTCGCTCGCCCTCTCCGTCGTTCTCTTTACGTTCATCGTCAACTGGGATTACGTCGGCGGCGCGCGCGGCGCCTACGTGCTGCAGCCGCGCGAAGTGCCGTTCGGCCTGCCGCGCTACATCCACCTGCTGTATATCGTCATGGTGTTGCAAGCCGCAGTTTCGCTGATCGTCGCGCGCACGATCGAGAAATCCACCATCGGCCGCGGCCTCGCGGCGATCCGCGACGACGAGCTCGCCGCCGAGTGCTCGGGCGTGCCCACGCTCAGGCTCAAGATTTTCTCCACCATGGTGAGCTGCGCGCTCATGGGCATGGCGGGAACCACTTTTCCCTATTACCTTTCCTTCATAGAACCGAGCTCGGCGTTCAGCCTGTCGTACGCCGTGAACAGCATCGCGATGCCGTTAATCGGCGGCATGATGAGCTGGATCGGACCGCTGATCGGCGCGATCCTGCTGGGGAGCGTGCAGCAGCTGGTGCAGGTGATGTTCTCGCTCGGGGCGTGGAACCTGCTCATCGTCGGCGTGCTGCTCGTGCTCTTCGTCACGCTCGCGCCGAACGGCATCATGGGCTGGGTCGACGCCTGGCGCCGGCGCAGGGGGCATTGATGGCGGACATGGTGCTCGAGGTAAGCGGTGTCGTGAAGCGCTTCGGCGGGGCCCGCGGAGCGTTGCGCCTCGGCAGGTGCGCAGCGGAGCGGGCCGTGAAAGCCGCAGGGTGGGACGTTGCCTATGGCTGAAGCGATCCTCGAGGTAACGGGCGTCATCAAGCGCTTCGGCGGTTTCACGGCGCTCGACGGGGTGGACTTCGCCGTGCGGCCCGGAGAGCGCGTCGGCCTCATCGGCCCCAACGGCTCGGGCAAGAGCACGCTCGTCAACTGCATCGCGGGGACGCTCAGGAACGAGGAGGGCAGCATCCGCTTCGAGGGGCGCGATATCTGCGCCTATCCCGCGCACAAGCGCATCCGCCTCGGCCTCGCGCGCAGCTTCCAGATTCCCAAGCCCTTCGTGAGCATGAGCGTCCTCGACAACCTGTGCGTGCCGCTGCTCTACGCCGCGAGAAGGCGCGGGGCGCACGGCCCGATCGTTGACGAGGCCATGCACATTCTCGAGCAGGTGGGCCTCCACGAGAAGGCGGGCGCGATGTCGGGCGGCCTCACCCAGGTGGACATGAGAAAGCTCGAGCTGGCGCGTGCCATGGCGGCGAAGCCCAAGCTCCTCATCTCCGACGAGGCGATGGCGGGGCTCTCGACGTCCGAGGTGGACGACATCCTCGAGCTCCTCTTAGGCCTGAAAGCGCAGGGCGTGGCGGTGATCATGATCGAGCACGTGATGCGCGCGGTGATGAAATTCTCCGAGCGCATCGCGGTGCTGGTCGCGGGGCGCAAGATCGCCGACGGTGATCCGCAAGGCGTCGTCGGCAACATCCAGGTCGTGAAAGCTTACCTTGGCGAATAGCATCACGGTCGAGAACCTCTGCGCGGGCTACGGCGCCGTGCAGGTGCTAGACGGCATCTCGCTCTCGGTGAACGACGGGGAGACCGTCACGCTGCTGGGCACCAACGGCAACGGCAAGAGCACGCTCATGAAATGCATCATGGGGATCGTGCACCCGAGCAGCGGAAGCGTGCGTGCGGTCATCGACGGCGCCGAGTACGATCTGGTGGGGCGCGCACCCGAAGAAATCGTCGAGCTCGGCATCTCGCTCGTGCCCGAGGGGCGGCGCCTCTTTCCGAGGCTCAGCGTCGAGGAGAACCTGCTGCTCGGTGCATACCGGAAGACCGCACGCAAGGCGATGGCGAAGAACCTGGAATTCAGCTACGCGACCTTCCCGCGCCTCGCCGAACGGCGCAGGCAGCTCGCCGGCAGCATGAGCGGCGGCGAGCAGCAGATGCTGACCCTCGCCCGCGCCCTCATGACCGCGCCCAAGATCCTGCTCGTCGACGAGCCCTCGGTGGGCCTGGCTCCCATTCTCGTCATCCACACCATCGACAAGATCAGGGAGCTGAAGGAGAGCTACCGGCTCACCGTTCTCATGGCCGAGCAGAATTTCAACCAGGCGATCCGCATCGCCGACCGGGGCTACGTGATCGTGCACGGGCGCATCGAGTACCAGGGCGGCTCGCGCGAGGATCTCTCCAACAATGAGCTGATCCACAAGCTCTACATGGGGCTCTAGGGCGGGGCGCCGCGTGCCCGACTTCGGCTTCCTCACGCAGACAGCGACACTGCCGTGGATCCTGGGAGCGGCGGCGCTGCTCTCGCTCGGCCTAATCCTGATTCTCGCGGGGCTCACCGCGCTGTTCGGGCTGCACCCCTTGCGCTTCATGACGCGCACGCTGCTCGGCCTGCTCCTCATCTCGCTCGGCGTGATCGAGGGAACCATCACCGTCGGAATTTACGGATACCGGGCGCTGACGCAGGAGGAGCTCGCGGCGCGCATCTCGGTCCGCCCCTACGCGCCGCAGCGGTTCACTGCGAAGCTGCTCTTTCCCGATGGCCGCGAGGCAAGCTACTCGATCTCGGGGGACGAGATCTACGTCGATGCCCGCATCCTCAAGTGGCACGCGCTCGCCAACATGCTCGGCCTCACCAGCGCCTATGAGCTCGACCGCATCGGCGGGCGCTACCGCGAGGTCGAGCAGGAGCGCGCGGCGCCGCGCACGCTCTATACCCTTGGCCGGGAAAAACCGGTCGACCTGTTCGCGCTCACGAAGCGCTTCCCCTATCTGGAGCACTTCGTCGACGCCAAGTACGGCTCGGCGGCCTTCGTTCCGGTGGGCGAGCCCGCGGAGTTGGAGCTGCGCGTCTCCGCCACCGGGCTTCTCATCCGCCCCGCGCCTCCGCCGAAGTAGCGCTAGTCAAACTTGACGTCGAACTCGCGCACGAACTTCTCCCAGTGCGCGAACTCGCGGCGCACGAACTCGTCCAGCTCCTTCGGTGTCGAGCCGACGATCTCGAATCCGACCGCGACGAGCTTCTGGCGGACGTCGGGCTCGCGCAGCGCCGCGCCGAATTCGTGGTTCAGCTTCTCGACCGCCGCAGGCGGCGTCGCCGCGGGAGCGAACACACCGACCCAGTTGTAAGCCTCGAATCCGGGAAACCCGGATTCGGCCACCGTGGGGACCTGGGGCAGCTGGGGCGAGCGGGCCGCGGAGGTGACTGCGAGAGGTTTCAGCTTCCCCGATGCGAAATGCGCCCCCAGCAGATTGAGCGGGAGCGCGCCGTATTGCGCCTGGTTCGCGAGCATCGCCTGGACCGCCGGGAAGCCTCCTTTGAACGCGAGGTGCACCGCCCTCAGGCCCGGGCGGCGGCTGATCTCCTCGCCGACGAGGAAGCTCAGCGTCCCCGCGCCGGGCGAGGCGAAATTGAGGCTCGCCGGCTGCGCCTTTTCCGCCGCGATGAATTCGGCCAGGGTGGATCCCGGGACCGCGGGGTTCGCTCCGACGAAGAGGGCGAAGCGCGCGAGCAGCGTCACCGGCGCGAAATCGCGGAAGGTGTCGTAAGGCAATTCCTTCAGCGCGATCGGGTTGATCGAGTGAGCGGAGAGGGCGAGGAGCAGGGTGTGGCCGTCGGGCTGCGCCTTGGCGACGGCGTTGGAGGCGATCACCGCCGAGCCGCCAGGGCGGTTCTCGACCACGAATTGCTGGCCGAGCCGCTCGGCCATCTTCGGCTGCAGCACGCGCGCGATGAGATCCGTCGGGTCGCCCGGCGCGGAGGGCAGCACGAGCGTGACGGATCGCGTGGGAAACTGGGCCTGCGCCGCGGTGGCGAGAAACGTTGCGAAGATCAGCGCCACCACGCGCGAGATTCTAGAATCCATGTTGCTTTTCCTCCTTCGAT
>Ga0326726_10003119_pt1 | contig 15219 bp, 19 predicted proteins | sample MHFenrmetagenome_2_FD_207603 | JGI IMG/M metagenome (GOLD analysis project Ga0326726, IMG submission 207603) | Lab enriched peat soil microbial communities from Michigan Hollow, Ithaca, NY, United States - MHF15MN | ecosystem: Environmental > Terrestrial > Soil > Wetlands > Peat | place: USA...
CGAAAAGAGATAGAAGTAGCGTCTGGAGGAAAACCTCTCAAACAAATAATTAACGGGTTGTTTGACGCTGTAGATCCCGATAAACAGTTTGAGAAAGCGAAACAGCTTTTCAAAACTGAAACCCCAACACCTGAACAAGTTAAGAAAGCTTCTACTGAATTAGCTAAGACGGCTTGCACTCTTTTTGATGTTCCCCTTTTCAGAAATACACTAATGGAAGTTAAATCGAGAAATGAGCAAACCATCGATGTTACCAGCCAAGACGAAGTTGTTTTTGCCGGCAACGACCCATTAGTGGTTCAAAAAGCAAAATTAACAGTAAGATCCTTCAAAGATTTCATTCAACATAATAAAGATGAGTTAACTGCATTGCAGATTATTTACAGTCGTCCTTATGGGCAAAAACATTTGACATATGAAGCCATCAAAGAATTGGCTAATGCTCTGCAAAAAATTCCGTACAATTTGACGCCGGAACTTGTGTGGCTGGCTTATCAGCAACTTGAAAAGTCCAAAGTGAAAGCCGCTGGACCACAAAAACTCCTGACAAACATAGTTTCTCTAGTAAGATTTGCTGCGGGAAAAGCTGATGTTCTGGAACCTTTCAGCACGGTCGTTGACTATCGATTCATCGATTGGCTCGTAAAACAACAAGTTCTTGGCAAACACTTCACTCCCGAACAGATTCAATGGCTAAACATGATAAAAGAGCACATAACCACCAGCCTAACAGTTGGAATAGACGACTTTGAACTAGAACCATTCAACCAGAAAGGCGGAGCAGTCAAAGCCTACCAACTATTCGGAAAAGAACTAAACAAAACACTAGAAGAACTAAACACGGTGCTAACAAAATGACTCTACCGATAAGGACGGCTGAACCGCTACCCAAAGGATGGGCATCAGCTGTTCTAGAAGATTACATAAATATCGCAGGTCGCATTGGGTGGAGAGGACTTAAGAAAGAAGAATATCTTAGCGAAGGTATCCCATTTTTAGCCGTTAAGGACATCCTTGAAAATGGCTCAATAAATTTTGATGTCACTGATTTCCTGAGTGTTTTCAGATATGAAGAATCACCTGAAATACAATTAAAAAACAACGATGTGTTAGTAACCAAAGATGGTACGATCGGTAAAATCGGGTTTGTTGAAAATCTACCATCTAAAGTGACGGTTAACTCTTCTATTTTGGTAGTTAGACCTTGCCAAGCTATCCTTCCCAGATTTCTTTTTTATTACTTTAAAGGACCAAAATTCCAGAAGTTGGTAAGAGAAAAAATCGCTGGCACTGCCGTCCCGCACTTGTTCCAACACGACATTAAAAAATTCGAGGTTCATATTCCTCCTTTTAATGAGCAAAGACGAATCGTTGGCAAGGTTGAGGAACTTTTTTCTTTTCTCGACGCAGCGCGCGAGTCACTTCGCAGAGTCCAAGCGCAGCTCAAGCGTTACCGCCAAGCAGTTCTAAAATACGCCTTCGAAGGAAAACATTCAGCAAACTGGGCGGTTTGTAGATTAGAATCTTGCAGCAACTTAATAACAAAGGGTGAATCTCCAAACTGGCAGGGATTTTATTACGTTGATGATGGCATTTTTTTTATTCGTAGCGAGAATGTTTTATGGGGTTCTGTAAGACTTGATAACATTGTCAAAGTACCTCAAGAATTTCATGTCAAACTTAAACGTTCTCAATTGAAAGCAGATGATGTCTTAGTAAATCTTGTCGGTGCATCGATAGGGCGTTGTGGAATTGTCCCTTCATTTGTAGAAACTGCCAATATTAATCAAGCAGTTGCCTTGATCAGAGTTAATGATTTTTTGTTGCCTGAATTTTTGATGCACTTTTTACTTTCGCCAAGAATGCAAAAAGAAATTCAACAAAATAAAGTTGAAACAGCCCGACCAAATATAAGTCTTCAAAATCTCAGGGACCTTAAAATTCCTTTACCTAGTATAGATGAGCAAAAGAAGGTTGTTGTCCTAATCAATCAAACACTTGCTAAATTAGATAATACATCTGATTATGTGAAAATGAGTTTACAACTATCAGAGAGATTGCGACAAGCTGTCCTTAAAAAAGCTTTTGAAGGTCAACTAGTACCTCAGGACCCTAATGATGAACCTGCTGAGAGGTTACTAGAACGAATTAAGGCTGATCGTTTAAGCAATAAATCAAAAAATAACAATCAATTGGAGTTGTCTCAATATGTCAAATGAATCTGCGTCTATTGTTCAGAGAGTTTGGAATTACTGTAATGTTCTCAGGGATGATGGTGTTAGTTATGGCGATTATGTTGAGCAGTTGACTTATTTGCTTTTTTTGAAGATGGCTGATGAGCAAACAAAGCCTCCGTTCAACAAGGCTTCAACCATTCCTCAAGGATTTGATTGGCAAAGCCTAACGTCAAAAGATGGCACAGAACTGGAAACCCATTATCGCCGATTGCTGGAGTCTTTGGGGAAAGAGAAGGGTATGTTAGGCGTTATCTTCCGAAAGGCTCAAAACAAGATTCAAGACCCAGCTAAACTCAAACGTCTACTGGAACTAATCAATAATGAAACTTGGTTGGGTATGGATATTGATGTTAAAGGCGAAATTTATGAGGGCTTGCTGCAGAAGAACGCTGAAGACACCAAAAGCGGTGCTGGACAATACTTCACGCCTAGACAATTAATCAAAGCCATGGTTGAAGTGATGCAGCCGAAACCCGGTATGACGATTACCGATCCAGCCTGCGGAACAGGCGGCTTCATAATCGCAGCCCACGACAATCTGTCAAGAAATAACCAACTTGATGTTGAACAAAAGAAATATCTTCGTTTCAAAACCTTCACAGGCAAAGACATTGTTGATAACGTCGTCCGGCTATGCGTTATGAACTTGTTCCTTCACGGCATCGACGGTGAACCAGGCGAGACCTGCCCAATAGAAACGGGTGACTCACTTATCAGTGACCCAGGAACCCGATATGACATGGTTTTGACAAATCCGCCATTTGGCAAGAAAAGCAGCGTCACCCTAACCAACGGAGACGGAAAAGCGGACAAAGAAGCCTTAACCTATGAGCGCCAAGACTTCTGGGCAACAACAAGCAACAAACAACTAAATTTTCTCCAGCACGTCAAAACCTTGTTGAAAATAAATGGCAAAGCAACGATAGTTGTTCCCGACAATGTCCTCTTCGAAGGAGGAGCAGGAGAAACAGTGAGACGCAAAATCCTCCATGAATGCGATGTTCATACGCTCTTGCGCTTGCCAACGGGAATTTTCTACGCACAAGGAGTAAAAGCCAACGTATTGTTCTTTGACCGAAAGCCAGCCAGCGAAACACCACAAACCGATAAACTCTGGATATACGACCTGCGCACAAACAAACACTTCACACTCAAAACCAACCAGTTAAGCTACAAAGACTTGGAAGACTTCATAGCCTGCTATAACCCAACAAACCGGCACGAGCGAAAGCCTACTGAACGCTTCAAATCCTTCACGTACGAAGAACTTATGCAACGCGACAAAGCAAATCTAGACATTTTCTGGTTAAAAGACGAAAGCTTAGAAGACACAGAAAACCTGCCTGCACCTGAGGTTTTAGCGGGAGAAATCGCAGAGAATTTAGAAGCAGCATTAGAACAGTTCAACAGCATAATACAAGAACTCGAAGATAGCAAAAAGCAGGCATAATCATATTGTTTATTGTCCGAGTAAGTAACTATCAAGCGATAACTTAGGAATCCAGAGGGGTTCCATCAGCATCTTGTTGAGATTTGCTTCCCATTGTTCAGCCTGTGGATCTTTCAACTCCTTTGCGGTTGCAATAAGGCTCCGTTGAAAAAAGACCATTTCGTTGAATAATTCATCCATGCGCTTTCGTGCCATAGGCATGTTGCCTTGAAGCATTTCATCTAATGCCTTGATGACCTCATTTTGAAATTTACTCATTATATTATCCGATAATTCTTGGGTTGCATCTCTTAAGGTCATTAATAGCCTATACATTGCTGGAACTCTCACATAAACCCGCGATTCTTGACCGAATCGCCCTCGTTCATTGTCTTCAAAAGAAGCAAGTTCATTCATTATTTTCTCAGCTTTTCCTAAATCATCAGAAATGGTCCTAATTCGGTCAGTAAACGGCTCTAGCTCTCCCAAAGTAAAATGTGCAGGTTTGATAAGCTCGAGTCCAAAGAAGAAGATTTGAGTTGTCTTGGGCGCAATATTGATTTTTATGTGTGCAGGAAATTCTGAACCGGTAATTTCGTATTGAGGAAGTGGATAACCTTCGCCCCAGCCATTTTTGCCCTTCTTGTTCTTGGGTTGCCCTTCGTGAAGACGGCATGAGAAGCCACGATTTTCCGCATTTGATTTTGTTTCTTCAACATCAATTTTGAGGCGATACTTCCAACGAGCAAATTCTGATTCTTTTTTTCTTTTGACCCTTGCCATCGCAAAACCCACCTAGGTATGAGCGGAATAACAGTGTTATGTTTGAAACATAAACTTTGTTTAAACGGAAATGATAAAAATGCCCCTTAAAAGAAAAATCTGTAAGATAGGAAATAGCTTTGCCATATTTCTGCCTAAATCATGGCTTTTGCTTCTTGAAGAAAAGCATGGTAAAATCAGGGCTGTAGCGATTGAGGTCGATGGTGATTTGAGTATTAGCCCGATTTTAGAGGAGACGAAAGTATGACCTCAAAAGAGGAGAATACACAAAAGGCTGTTTCCTCAAATAGCCAAAAAGAAAATAGGGAAAAACCTATTGCTAAGAAAGCAAAAAAGCCCTCTGACAGTTATACTGGAGTTAACTATCCTCAGAGCGTTTTCAGCGGAGTTAGAAAGACTGTTGGTTTTAAGTGTGATTCGGGGCTTTATGAAGAGTTTAAACGGGTAGCGCAGGCAAAAATGGGTTCAGTTTGTAAACCTCTGGAAGCTTTCGAAATTGCTGTCTTGGCGCTCAATAAAGAGCAGGTTAACTTTGGTACAACTGTGAATATAGAGAATTTGAACATTTTGAGGGAACTTCGCACTAGACGGAAGGGTGTAGCAGACAAATGTGGGTTCGCAAAATGTGATAATCCCGCAATTACTGAAGGAATATGGCAAGATAAGAAAGTCTTTCCGCTGTGTGTTGAACATCTTCTTGAAGCAATAAATAACCCTAAAAATTGGAGATTGTCTTAGTATGCTAAAGGCTCTCGTCATCGTATCAAACGAGAAGACCACTGATTGTGGTTCTTTGTTGGCTATTGCTAGGGCTGAGGCTCGTAAACGTGAGCAAGTTAGAGAGAATCCTCCCGTGAGAGCTTTGGTGTTTGTTGCTGAGTTGGGTGTTTATGTTGCTGTTTACGAGGTTATGGGAAAAGCAGAGGGCAAGAAAGGAACGTGAATTGAGTGGGGGGAGAGGTTGGCTTCCAAGATTCTAGCGTATTTGGCAAAGTTGGTTTGCAAAAAGTTGGGAAGTCGGATTTTCAGGAATCCGCCAGCGTCAACCCCCTATGCCCAAAATGCGGATCAAAGAAAGTCTGGCGAGATGCTAAACGCTACACGAAACTTGGCGATGAAATTCAACGTTGGTACTGTCGCGATTGCGGGCGAAGATTCTCAGACCTTCAAGATGTCGCGAAAGCGCGAAGTACGTTTGAACGCCTTGAAAGGATTGAATCAAAGTCATTAAAAAGCGGAAAAGACATAGTTACTACTTGCCAAATATGCGTTACGGAGACGAAAAATTTGGTTGCAGAAACTCAAAGAAGTAGGTTTCTGCGGAGAAACGAAACAATCCAACTTCAAGCAAACGCTAGTATCCCTGAGAAAGTGGTAAACTATTTGCTCTGGCTAAAAAAGCAAGGTTACGCTGAATCAACAATCTTCTCCAGAGTAAAAATAATAAAATACCTTGCAAAAACCTCAAACTTAGACGACCCAGAAGCTATCAAAGAACTAATCGCTAATAAAGAAAGCTGGTGTTTGGGACGCAAAGAAATAATCGTCGAATGCTACAGTAATTTCCTAATCTGCGTAGGGGGAACATGGAATCCACCCAGATACAGAGCCATCGAAAAACTGCCCTTCATCCCAACAGAAGGCGAAATTGATTATCTAATAGCAGCATGCGGACAGAAAACAAGCACGTTTGTTCAACTGCTAAAAGAAACAGGCGCAAGATGCGGCGAAGCATGGCAACTACAATGGACAGACATCGACAGCGAAATCAAAACAGTGAGAATCACTCCTGAGAAACACAGCAACCCAAGAATGCTCAAAATTTCTCAAAGTCTCATTGAACGCTTAGCAGATTTACCAAAAACGTCAAAATACGTCTTCGGCGGAACAAACCTAAAAACCACAGCCAGACTATTTGAACGCAGCAGAAAAATTGCAATATCGACAAGCAAAAACCCAAGACTTGGAGGAATAACCTTCCATACGCTGAGGCACTGGAAAGCGACAATGGAGTATCATAAGACCAAAGACATCCTTCACGTCATGCGATTGCTAGGTCACAAGAACATCAAGAACACAATGCGCTACACGCAACTCGTAGATTTCGGCGAGCAAGACTACGTCGTTAAAGTTGCCTGGACGCTTGAAGAAGCATGCAAGCTACTTGAAGGCGGCTTCCAGTACGTCTGCGACTATGACAAAGGAAAAATCTTCAGAAAACCCAAATAACTCAGACGCCGAGGGTTTGTCCAATTTGATGTTAATAGCGCCGGGGAAGGGATTCGAACCCCTGCGAGCATAAAGCCCACTAGCTATCTTGCCTTTTTAGGCTTTAACCCTCTTTTGTTAGATCTCGAGGCTAGCGCGATAACCACTCCGCCACCCCGGCTTAGTACAACGATTGTTTCTGCTGTGTAAAAATGTTTCCAACGGGTTGAAATTTTTTTAAATCGCCAATTAATTTTGTTGAGTGCCTGTCAGTTGTCGTTTGGAATTTGAAAGTTGAGCTTCCGACTTAGTCTATTTTGGGGTGCATCTCCATTACAGTAGAAGATGCGGTGCGCGTTTTCCAGTCTTCTTCTTTTCTCAGATTAGAAGAAGAAGGTCGTGATGCTGCCACCAATTGTCCTCCTTCTTCGCTCAAGTTAGAAGAACAACAACAGTGTGAATTTTCCGTTTGTTGTTGTTCTTCTTTAAAATCAGCCCCAAACTCGAAAATTTTTGGCAAATAGAGAGAAATATTAAATTTTTCTCTTTCTCTCTCTGGCTGCCTACCCGGTAGGGTGAAAGTTTATGCACTATGATATACAGTTTGATATACAATTGAGAATTTGTGCTTTTGCGCACGAGAGTCTGCAACATGACACAACGTAGAAATAAACATAATGCGCTAAATCATTAATTTGAATTGAATATTTCTGAATTAACTAGTCAATTTCATTCTTGATATTGTCTTGTATAGTTTCTTACCGAGAATTCCAACACTCTAACTTTTGTTAGTTAAGAAACCTTGACTTCGTTTAGTCAAGTTTGACGAATAAACTTTTAACGGAAAAAGATTCTTAACACTAAGTTATGGGACTGTAAGTACGTATTTGCGATTATAGATCTATGTCCAATGTGAAAAATATGTTAGGTGGTTAGAAACACGGCAAAATTTTGCGTAAACGATAAGTTCCATTTTGCTTTCTCATTTGTAATGGTAACGTTTATAACGTTATTTTCCATTTGCTAAGGGCGCGAAGTTGAAGCAAAATGGGACATCGTAAAACTCACGCTCCAAAGCATGGTTCACTTGCTTATATTCCTAGGAAACGTGCCAAGAAACCAACTGCACGAATCCGATATTGGCCAAAAATCAAATCTGATTCTCCAAGACTTTTAGGCTTTTCAGCCTATAAAGCAGGCATGACTTACGTCTTTACCATCGAGGATCGTAAACGTTCACCTAACTTCGGTAAAGAAGTCGTGCGAGCAACAACCATACTAGAAACGCCACCAATTCTTGCATGTGGCATTAGAACTTATACTAAAACACCGTATGGGCTTCATAATATTTCAGAAGCCTGGATGAAAGATCCACCGGCAATTCTAGACCGACGGTTGGTTCTTCCAGAAAACTTTAACACTGAGGCAATGCTTGAAAAAGTCCAGCAAAACCTCGATCAAACAAGCACCATACGAATTATTACTGCAACACAACCATCTCAAACGAGTCTTTCAAAGAAGAAGCCTGAAGTATGTGAAATCCAGATTGGCGGAGGTACAATTCAGCAACAATTTGAATATGCCAAGCAACTTTTAGGCAAAACAATTGCACCAGAAGAAGTATTCAAGGACGGGCAATACATTGACATTGCAGGAGTTACCGTCGGAAAAGGCTTTCAAGGCCCAGTAAAACGTTGGGGAGTAACCTGCCTACAGCATAAGGGAAGAAAAACAAAACGGGGCATCGCCACCTTAGGACCATGGAACCCACACCACCTTATGTACTCAATTCCAAGAGCAGGTCAGATGGGCTACCACCAACGCATAGAATTCAATAAACGAATACTAAAGATCGGAAAAGACGGTAAAGAAGTAACAGTAAAAGGTGGTTACATCCGGTATGGCGAAGTAAAAGGACCATACATACTACTCGAAGGAAGCATTCCTGGCACAGAAAAGCGCCAAATTCGTTTGCGTGTTCCAGCACGTCCGCCCACAGAAATCCCAGAGGTACCACCGCAAGTTACATATGTATCTCTGGAGTCTCCACAAGGAAAATAGGTTGAAAACTCATGCCAGCAAAGAAAAACGCAGAAATCTTTGATTTACAAGGAAAATCGACTGGAAAAACAACTCTTCCAAATATTTTCTCAACACCATTAAGACCAGACGTAATAAAACGTGCCGTACTAGCAATACAATCCAGCAGGTTACAGCCTCAGGGAAGAGATCCGATGGCTGGTAAAAGAACAACCGCAGAATCACGCGGGACTGGCAGTGCAACCGCAAGAGTTCCTCGTATAAAAGGAGGCAGTGGGCGAGCAGCATTCGCACCAAGTACAGTCAAAGGGCGACAGCCTCATCCACCACGAGCTGAAAAGAAGATCCTGAAAAGTATCCCAAAGAAGGAAGCTAAATTAGCGTTATTTTCAGCAATTGCAGCTACAGCACAAAAAGACACAGTGGCTTTACGTGGTCACAAAATTGCCAATGTTCCACAGATACCTCTGATAGTTGAAGATGCTATTGAAGGATTATCGCGGGCTAAAGAAGTTGAAGAGACCCTTACAAGTTTAGGCATATTAGAAGATATTACTCGAGTTCGAGATAGCCGCAAAATACGTGCAGGCAAAGGCAAACACAGAGGCAGAAAAATGAAGCAAGCTGTAGGACCACTTATCGTTGTAGTCGACGACAAAAACTTGGCAAACGCAGCGGGCAACGTTCCAGGCATTGAAGTAACTACTGTCATTAATCTTAACACAGAGATGTTAGCACCTGGGACCCATCCAGGAAGATTAACCCTTTGGACTAACGGGGCTCTTGAAACATTGGAAAGAATCTATAATAAAGGAGAACAAGCATAATGGACGCCAACGAAGTAATATCTTATCCATTAATGACGGAATCCGCCAGCTTAATGGTTGAACGAGACAACAAACTCATATTCATAGTTAATTTGAAAGCAGGAAAAAGCGACATCAGGAAAGCTGTTGAAGAACTCTACGAAGTAAAAGTAAGCAAAATAAATCTCCTTATTACACCTCAAGGCGAGAAAAAAGCTTTCGTAAAGTTAACTCCTGAATACAAAGCTTCAGATGTCGCAATAAAACTTGGACTATTATAAAATTATCAGAAGGCATGACTTATGGGAAAACGAATTCGTGTTCAAAGACGTGGTCGTGGTGGCCAAAACTGGCGAGCTTCAACTCATAAACGCGTTGCTCCAGCAAAATATCCTACGATTGCTCCCAAGCAATCTTTTGAAGCTTCTTTATCCGGTGTAGTGGAAGCTCTTATGCATAATCCAGGTAGCGGTGCACCAATAGCACTAGTTAAATTTGAAAATGGTTTGTCTTGTTATACTGTAACACCTGAAGGCATTTTCACAGGTCAGCAAATTCACTACGGTGGAAAAGTTCCGGCTGAAATAGGGAACATTGTTCCTTTAGGAAAAATACCTGAAGGAACTATAGTTTGCGATTTAGAACTTCGCCCGGGTGATGGAGGCAAAATGGCAAAATCTTCAGGAGCTTACGCTACTGTTGTCGGTCATACTCCACAAGGAACAATGATAAGGTTACCGTCGGGGAGAACACGTTACGTCGACGACTACTGTTTGGCAACTGTAGGTGTAGTTTCTGCTTCTGGCAGAATTGAGAAGCCATTCCTAAAAGCAGGTGCCAAATTTCATTTAATGAAAGCTAAAGGTCACAAATATCCCAGAACCAGTGGACGTAAAATGGTCCCAGCCGTTCATCCTTATGGTAGCAGCAAACGAAGCTCTCGCAGATGTACAACGACTTCGCATGGCGCACCGCCAGGACAGAAAGTCGGCTTAATCGCAGCAAGAGGTCCAGGACAAAAGAAGAAGCGCGCAATTCGCTAAGAATTGGCAGAAGGTTTATAGAGTCTAAAACAAGTCTAAGGTGAAGATGAAAAATGCCTAAAGAATTTAGTTACCGCGGACACAGCTTGAATAGTTTGACAGGGATGTCTATGGATGAATTCATTAATCTGCTTCCTTCACGTCAAAGAAGAAGTCTACAGCGAGGATTAACTCCAGAACAGCGGATATTGCTGGAGAAGTTGCGGGAAGCAAAAGAGGCTCAAAAACAAGGCAAAGAAGCAAGCATCAAAACTCACGTCCGAGATTTAATCATTCTTCCTGAAATGGTCGGTGTAAAAATTCAAGTGCATAACGGCAAAGAATTTGTGGCGATGGAAATTAGGCCAGAAATGATCGGGCATTATCTTGGCGAATTCGCTATTACTAACAAGCCAGTCCGGCATGGAACACCAGGTATCGGTGCATCACGCTCATCAATGTATGTGCCGCTAAAATAAACCTGTTTTTCTTCTCTTATCTCCTGTTCAATATTCTCATCTGTAAAATTATTAGAACTTCTTTCAATTTTGAGAACTAAAGTCTAAACAGCATTGCTCAATATAGACATTAATAAGAAAATTGGTGTTGGATTTGCCATCAACACAAATTAAGCGCTATAATCTCTTCCTTCAGGCTTTGAACTTGGAGGTTTTCCACTTTCAGGAATCTGCGGTAATGGAATCGGCGGTGGAAGATTAAGTATTCTAGATATAAGAACGGATTCAATAAAGACAACGTTAGATATTGACTGAATTATTATTTGTGGTGGCGGCTTCTTTTGTTCATAATCTTTGAGCGCTCTTTCAGTTTCGTTTTTTTCACCATTGACATAAGCAATTCCTTTTATGCTCATCTGAGCAATAGATGGATTAAACCCAATTGACAAAATAAAAGGTACGTCCAAAGACTCATCCTGTTTCTTTTCCATGCCAACAACATTGATATTGGTATTTATCTGAATGGGTGGAATCGGTTTTCTTACATCCCAAAAACGTTCAACAGAAATGCTTGTAATTACTACGTTAACTCTGAGCATTACTTCTCATCTGGAACCTATCACGTTAAGAGGATTTAAAACTGTTTATTTTTGCTTATAGCGTGTGAAACCACAATGGCCGCAAGTGTATCTATCATGGTGGTCTCCCATGAAGTATCCCGGTCCACATCGCTCGCAAGTTGGCCTTGCTCTAGCAACCTTATCTCCATCAGCCTTGTACATTGCCCGGACTCCTTTTTCCTCTTTGTGCCTCTTCTCTCTTTTCTTCTCAGCTTTCTGAGGCTTTTCTGCTGGCGTTGCTTCTGCCGTTGGGGGAGCTGCCGTCGGTGTTTCTTCTTTCTTTATTGGTGGTTTCTTTGACATTATGCTTTAGCCTCTTTCTTAGTTTCTTCAGGTGGACTGTTGCGTTTCAAAATATATTCAGGTTCCACAATTTTAGCTTGAGCTGCACTTTGATAAACATTAGCGTCTCCTTGGGTAATGCTCGTTCCGGTTTTTGTATGCATTCTCTTAACAAAAACTACATCATCGCCGATTTTCATTTCAATGGCTATAGCTTTCTTTACTTCAAGCCTTTGGGGAGTTTTCTCTTTTGGACCTTGAATAATTGTAAAGAATACTTCTTTTCGTTTCAGAAGTGGATTGTCCTTGGTTGATTCTATATTGATTTGCATTAATATTCACTTAAGGCGTAAGTTCATACAGTTTTCTTCCTATTTAGCTTTTCGAAGGGTTTCATTGCTTTTAGGAACTCTTGAGCTTGAGCCTTTTTTTCAAGTGTAACTTTAACAACAACTATTCCTGTGCCTGGCTGTCCATAAACAACATAAGAGTCTTCTGGAGCGTACAATACAGCTATAATAGTGAGCAAATCTTCCTCGCCTTTAACAACAATATGTGTGTGCTCGTTTTTCTCAAATGCTTTCTTGATTGCTAAAATTGCTTCTTCTGTAATTGTTCCTTTAGGATTCTTCACAAGAACCTTATTCTCTTCTGACGTTATTTCAGGCATGTTTTGGGTTCTGAGAAACTTGTTATCAACGATTGTAACTTGGGGATGAAAGTTGTGCTCGTGTAAATTCTTGGAAACCACATCTCCAACAGAAACTATCTGAGGCGGTTTCTCGTTAACTACTAATATTTTCATTCTACTCATTGTTTCATCGAATGAGCCTTGAATTAATGTGCCGAAAGGTTTTTTGAATTCAGTGCGAAGTTTCGGTGTCAACTTATATGCAATAGTCATAGCTCTCAACCTTGCAACCCTAAAACTCTTAAGGGTTGTTAGTAAAATAACCCGATTGAACTAAAAAGATTTAGCGAACTTTTAGAGCATATCTACCTTTTTCTTTTATATTCATTGCTTTTGCGATAGCAGAGTTCTCTGGGTCAAACATTACAACTAACCCGCTAAAGTCTTCGCTAAAATTTGTAGATTTGCATTTTGAGCATACGTTTTCTTTTGTTATAAAATGACAGTTAGTACATGATTTTTCGCTCATCACATTTTCCTCTAGTCTATTGTGCTTTTCCTTCACTTTGCTTCTTTTCAGGCGCCGGAGGTGCCTCTTTTAGCCATTCAAGTTTCCCCAAGAATGGTTGCCTAGCTGTGACACCAATTTTTCCTGAACTTCCAGCTCTGCCAAGCGAAACCGCAGTTATTCTAACACGCACTTGGTCGCCAGTCGTTAGTTTTCTCTTAGTTTCTTTTCCAAGAAGAACTCCTTGTTTTTCATCATAAGAGATGTAGTCATCCATAAGCTGTGAAACATGAAGCAAAGCGTCCACTGGTCCGATGCGAACGAAAGCTCCAAAATCGGCGATTTCAACTATGTCTCCTTCCACGATCTCTTGGATAACCGGGTAGAATGTTAAAAGAGAAAACTTAACTTTATGAAAAGTTGCTCCGTCGCCTGGAATAATTTTGCCAATAGGACTTACTTCAATAGTTGTAACTGCAATCACATATCCTAATTCCTCATCCACAATTCCTTCGTACTTCGCCTTGACTTGGTCCCGACCAACCTTTTCAAGAGGATTGCCAAATGTTTCAGGTGGAATTCGGATAGTGTCCTGCAGAGTGATAAGCTTAAACATGGTTATATCAATCCGTCAATCTCTAAACGAGATTTTTGTCTCACATAAATCACTGGCACACTTATATCTCTTAGCCTCTTCCTTAATTGACTGTCGTTGGTAAACACAGGCGAATTCCAAGCTTTAGCAACCTTTACTATTGTATCATCTGTTGATAATTTTTCGTCGAAATGGACTGCAACCAACTTGCACTTTTCAGCAAACTTCAATGCGTAAACAGCCGCCCGGCGGATTTTTAGGGATTCTTTGACAGCAAGAAGTTCAAGTTCACGCTTAACCGCGGAAAGCAAAACGAAAGTAATTCTTCGATTTAACAAACGTTCAGTTTCCTCAAAAATATCGAGTTTGAACTCTAGCGGAACAAATAGTGCGTTTGAATCCAAGATAACTTTCAATTCTACATTCTTCTTTGATGAAGCTGACACTTTGTATAAGCTCCAAATTCATTAAAAAACTTGTTATGCTCGCTTAAAAATTTAAGCTCTTCAAATTTGACAAAATTGAAATACATTTTTGAAAATGCTATCACTTTAAATACCTTAAGTAAATGAATTGTGCAAGAGTCAAGGTGAATTAATGCTTCGTGAGAAATCTTGTGGAGCAGTTGTATTTACAATAAAGACTGGTTCCACACAGTATCTTCTTCTTAATTATGCAGCGGGGCATTGGGATTTTGTTAAGGGGAATGTTGAAACCAATGAGACTGAAAAACAAACTGTTGTCCGTGAACTGAAAGAAGAAACGAGCATAACTGACGCACAATTCATCGAAGGATTTAGGGAAGCGATCGCTTATTTTTACAGAAGGCAGGGCGATACAGTTCACAAAGAAGTAGTGTTTTTTCTAATGGAGTCCTATTCTGATAAAGTGCAATTATCATTTGAGCATGTGGGGTATGCCTGGTTGGATTATACACATGCGATAGAAAGATTAAATTTCAAAAATGCCAAAAATGTATTGGAAAAAGCACATGATTTCTTGAAGAAAAAGGGTTTAATAAAACCAACAGAGTAAACAAAGTTTTACTTTGCAACTATCAGTCCGTATCCAATGAGTCTCCAGCGCGCGGTAATTTTTCTGCTTATTGCAACTCTGGAGCCTGGCAACGCACAAATTGGTCTAGTTAACTTAACTTTAATTGTGTTTTGTTTTATTGAGATAATTTTTCCCACATTTACTGCTGCCCCTATGTGAAGCAATAAGACTTCTTCAGGGTTAAATTTTTCAACTTTCAAGAGCTCTTTTGTTCCTACTGCTCGTTCTAAAACGTGAGTTTCTAAAGTGAGCTCTGTTAATGTTGGCGGAAGCATTCCTGCTTTTCCTGCAATGCTGCCTGTTAGGCCGTCAGCCTTTGAATAGGAGGGATCAAGTAGTGTTCCTACTCCAACTAACCCTCCACAGGTCGCTTCCTTGACTTGTTGTTCGCCAGCATGCAAGCTAACTATTTCGCTTATCAATGGGTCATAAACGGTTTTTCCTTCTCTTTCAACGCTGATGCCCGGTCGTATTTCTATTTCTTCTCCAACAACAAACTTTCCTTGAGCAATAGTTCCACCGATGATTCCACCTTCTAGACCAT
>Ga0326726_10003120_pt1 | contig 15209 bp, 13 predicted proteins | sample MHFenrmetagenome_2_FD_207603 | JGI IMG/M metagenome (GOLD analysis project Ga0326726, IMG submission 207603) | Lab enriched peat soil microbial communities from Michigan Hollow, Ithaca, NY, United States - MHF15MN | ecosystem: Environmental > Terrestrial > Soil > Wetlands > Peat | place: USA...
GACGCGCGCCGGCGAGGCACCGGTCGCGGCCGCGAGCACGCGGATCACCTCGATCAGGAACGCACCCTCGCCGAGCGCGGGATCGCAAACGCGCAGCGCGAGGATCTCGGCGGTGGACTTGCCTGCGATCAACGGCGCGAGCGCGAGCTCGACCATCGGTCCCGAGACTTCCCGCGGCGTGTAGACCACGCCGAGCTTCGTCACCGCCATCGCGTGGACGATAACGTATGCTCGCGCGCATGCGTCACCTCTTCGTGCTGGTGCTCGCCGCGTGTTGCCCTCCGCCCGCCGCGAAGGCCCCCGAGGTGGTGAAGGTCGTCGCCGTGCCCACGCCCGCCGATGCGGCCGTGCCGGCGGTGCCACCGGGCCCGCCGATCGCCCGCCGCGACGCGACGATCGATCATCTGTTCAACCTCGAAGTCGCGGACCCGTATCGCTGGATGGAAGGGCTCGACAACGCCGACTTCAAGACGTGGCTGCGCGCGCAGGGTGACTACGCCGCGGCCGAGCTCGCGAAGCCTCCCGGTCGCGCCAAGCTGCACGCGCGGATCCGCGAGCTCGGGCTCGATGTCTCGGCGGTGTGGGGACTCCAGATCGCGAACGGGCGCACGATCTACTCGATCCTCCCGGCGAACGCTCAGCTCGGCAAGCTGGCGACGCGCGACGGCGGCGTCGAGCGGATCCTGATCGATCCCGAGAAGCTCGGGACCGCGGAGCACCACGCGTCGCTCAACGCGTACACGCTGTCTCCCGACGGCACGTCGATCTCGTACGTGATCTCGATGGGCGGCGGCGAGGCGGGCGAGCTCCACGTGATGAGCGTCGCGACCGGCAAGGACCTCGCGGATGTCATCGAGCGGATCTGGGGCGAAGGCGCCGGCGCGTGGCTGCCGGATTCGAAGGGCTTCTTCTACACTCAGAACGTCCCGCAGCCGGCCGGTGTCGATCCGATGACCGGCAAGATCGTGCGCCTGCACCGGCTCGGTCAGCCGGCGGCCAAGGACATCACGATCCTCGGGCGCGAGCCCGATGCCACGTTCAAGCTGGCTCCCGAGGAGTGGCCCGGGGCGTGGATCGTGCCGGGGACGTCGTGGGTGCTCGTGTCCGTCGGCGGCGCGCACGCGGATCAGCGAATCGCGGTCGCCAAGCTCTCCGAGCTCGACCTCGCGGGCACGAGCAAGACGCCGTGGCGCGTCGTCAGCGGCTACGCCGACGGCATCGACTGGGTCTACCCGCACGGCGATCGGCTGTACCTCGAGACGTTCAAGGACGCGCCGAACCGCAAGCTCGTCTCGGTGCCGCTCGCGAAGCCCGACCTCTCGAAGGCGCGCCTCGAGATCGCCGAAGCTCCGGACGCGTCGATGGCTGGGCTCGTGGCCGCGAAGGATGGCATCTACGTCGTCCACAACGTCGATGGCCGCGCGAAGGTGTCGCGGTGGCCATGGCAGGGCAAGCTGCAGCCGATCGCGCTGCCGATGGACGGCTGGGCGCACGATCTCGCGACCGACGATCTGCGCGACGGCGTGACGCTGCAGCTCGAGGACTGGTTGCATCCGGGGCGTTACTTCGCGTACGACCCGGCGAGGAAGCAGCTCGTCGCGACCGGCCTCGCGTCGACGAGCGGCGCGGTCTCCGACAAGGTCGTCGCCGACGAGGTCCTCGTGCCGGCCGAAGGTGGTGCCAAGGTCCCGCTCACGATCCTGCATCTCGCGAACCTCGCACTCGACGGCTCGCACCCGACGATCGTCAACGGCTACGGCGCCTACGGCAGCTCGCAGACGCCCGGTTTCGTGGCGACGCGCCTCGCCTGGCTGGAGCGCGGCGGCGTGATCGCGGTGGCCCACGTGCGCGGCGGCGGCGAGAAGGGTCGCACGTGGCAGGACGGCGGCTCGCGCGAGCACAAGATGACCGGCATCCGCGACGTGATCGCGTGCAGCGAGTACTTGATCGCGACCAAGTACACGAGCGCGTCGAAGCTCGCGCTCGAGGGCGGGAGCGCCGGCGGGATCCTGATGGGGCGCGCGATGACCGAGCGTCCGGATCTGTTCGCCGCCGTGCACCTGGCGGCCGGCATGGTGAACCCGCTGCGCATCCTCGCCGCCGAGAACGGCGCGAACCAGAAGAGCGAGCTCGGCGATCCCGAGACCGAAGGTGGCTACAAGTCGATCCTCGAGATGGATCCATATCAGCACGTGAAGGCGAACACGCCGTACCCGGCGGTGCTGTTCACGGTCGGTCTCAACGATCATCGCGTGGCGCCGTGGATGACCGGCAAGATGGCCGCCCGTCTGCTCGCGTCGACGGCGAGCGGCAAGCCGATCCTGGTCCGCGTCGAGAGCGATGCGGGCCACGGCATCGGCTCGACACGCGATCAGGGCTATGCCGAGCGCGCCGATGTCTGGAGCTTCTTGCTCGCAGCGTTCGGCGAGCCGGACTTCGCCGCGCGCTGATCGACGAACGGCAGCACGACGATCAGCGCGAGCTGCGTCGCCGCGGCGACGACATAGATCCCGGGATACGTCCACGTTTCGGAGACGAGCCCGGCGTACCTGGCACCGAACGTGGTCGACACGTTCGACAGCGCCATGTAGGCCGCGAATTGCGAGGCGGCGATCGCCATCCACGACACGTCCATGCACAGCGCGAACAACGACACCGTCATCACGCCGAGGAAGAACGGCTCGATCCAGAACATCGCGTAGACCGTCGACCGGTCGATCCAGTACGGCTGGAGCCCGGCCCACAGCGCGTAGCCGCCGGCGAGGCAGACCATCGCGATCGCGGCGAGCCGGCGATGTCCGATCTTGTCGGCGAGCAAGCCGCCGAGCACCGAGCCGGCGAGCCCGCACGCGAGCCCGGGACCGGCGGCGAGCGAGGTGTAGTCCTCGGCGGACCAGCCCAGGTCGTGCGTGAACAGGACCGGTGAGATCGCGCTCAGCGTGCCGGCCGCGAGGTTCGAGCCGAGCATCACGACGGCGCACAGCACGGCGGATTGCACGGCGCGATCGCGCACGGCGTCGCCGAGCACGGTCCGGATCGGGCGCGTGCCGAACACGCGCCGGAACCAGCCGGCGATCGCGCGGACGACGAAGGCGCGCGGCTCCGGCTCGGCGGCGCGTTCGCGCACGAGCAACGGCAGCAGCATGATCGCGAGCAGCACCGCGACCTGAGCGACGAGCGCCGCGCGCAGCCCGAGGTGATTGATGAGCTTCGACATCCCCCAGCCGCCGAGCCCACCACCGCCCCACTTCGACGCGTACATGAAGCCATTCGCGCGACCGCGCTCGGCTTCGTCGAGGAGATCGACCGCGAGCCCGTCGACCGCGACGTCCTGCATCGAGTTGAAGATCGTGTGGATGAAGATCATCCAGCCGAGCGTCTCGACATCCGCGGTCAGATCCGGAATCAGGATCATCGCGCCGACCGTCACCGCCATCATCAGCTGCGCGAACACGATCCACGGCCGCCGGCGGCCGAAGCGACGGCTCGGGAACGCGTCGATGATCGGGCCCCAGATGACCTTGAACGAGTACGGCGCGGTGGTCATCGCGAGCGTGGTGCCGATGACGGCGGCATCGAGGCCGTGCGCCGCCAGGTACGACGGCAGCGTGAACGCCATGAACCCCCACGGGATCCCCTGCGCGACGTACAGCGCGCAGAGCGTGAACAGCCGCAGCGAGCGGTGTTCCGCGAGGTTCACCTGCGCGAGGGTAGCACCTGATCTACACTCCCTGCGTGTGGTTCCGAGTCCTGGTGGTGCTCCTGTTCGCGTGCGGCTGCGTCCAGCCGCGCAGCGCGCGCTGCAAGCAGGTCTGCGCGCGCGAATACGAGTGCGTCACGTCGACGAACAGCTCGATCCCGTTCGACGAGAAGGAGTGCATCGCGGCGTGTGCGGTGCTCGAGGCCGATCAGGACAACCTGGCCAAGGTCCAGAAACACGCCGAGTGCGTGACGAAGAAGACGGCGTGTAGCGACGTCCTCGACTGCCAGTAGCGCAGCGCCGAGCGCGACGACTACTGGAGATCTTCGGCCGACTTCAGGATCTCGACGATGAAGTCGCGGCGGATGTGAATCAGGCTGGACGCCTTCGTGGTCTCGATGACGACGATACCGATCCCACCCGCGGTCGGCGAGTTGCCTTCGACATCGTCGCCCTTGCCCATGTCGATCACGCAGGTCTTGTTCTGCGCGCGCGCCCGCGCGCAGTCGTCGGTGTGCATCTTCTTGACGTCGGGCGCGGCCGTCGGGGCGGCCTGCTTGACCGGGGCATCGGCACGAGCGGCGGTGGTCGCGAACACGATCGAGAGGGCGAGGAAGCAGCGCATGGCCAGATGACACCGCGGCGCCACCCGAGTTGCGTGGTCACGGGGTGCGCGCTGCAAGACGCCATCCTGGCGTCCAGCCACGCGAACTTGCCGCTCGATCTTGGAAGGGCGGTTGCTGTAGGCGAGCTCGCTCAGTCTTCCCGGCGCTCGGCGAGCTTGCGCTGGGTGTCGCGCCAGCGCGCGAAGTGGCGTTCGATCACCTCGCGATCGGCACGTGCGCGGACGAGCGTGGCGCGCGCGAGCTCGACCGCATCGCTGCGCGTGTCGTGTGCGGTCCGAGCGCGGAGCTCGGCGTCGCGCGCGGCCTCGAGCTCCCGCCGGCAGCGCGCGATGAACCGCTCGGCACGCACGAGCGTGGCTGCGAGAATGGCGGAGTCGCGCGCGGCGAGTGCAGCCGTTAGCCGGGCCCGGGCCGCGCTCACGCGCTCGCTCGCACTTGCGAGGCCGGCCTCGGTGACGCTCGCATCGCCGATCGCCGACGCCAGCTCGCCCCGGCGAACCGTTTCGACCCGTTCGCGCGCATCGCGCACCGGTTCGAGCCGGTAGCGATCCTCGGCCATACTGCAATGTTACACTGCCACCGCATGGCTCAGCCCGGCGACGCGCCGATCGATCGCTATGTCGTCCTGGAGCATCTCTCCGAGGGCGGGATGGGTGCGATCTACGTCGGCAAGAAGCTCGGCGCGGGCGGCTTCGAGATGGAGGTCGTGCTGAAGCAGCTCCTCCCCGAGTTCACGCAGCAGGAGGAGTTCATCGACCTGTTCCTGCGCGAGGCCAAGCTGTCGGCGACGCTCGATCACGCCAACATCATCCACACGATCGATCTCGTGACCGCGGGTGGCGAGTACTTCATCGTGATGGAGTACTTGCCGGGCGGCGACCTCCGGACCCTCCTGCGCAAGGCGAAGCGGCGCGGCAAGCGGTTCACCCCGAAGGCGGCGATCTACATCTCGCGCGAGGTGCTGTCGGCGCTCGCCTACGCGCACGCCAAGCGCGACTTCGACGGCAACCCGATCAAGCTCATCCATCGCGACGTGTCGCCGTCGAACGTGCTGCTGTCGCAAGCCGGCGAGGTGAAGCTGACCGACTTCGGCATCGCGAAGGCGGCGACCCACACGTCGCTGTTCTACAAGGTGAAGGGCAAGATCGGCTACATGTCGCCGGAGCAGGCGAAGAGCGAGCCGCTCGATCACCGCAGCGATCTCTACTCGCTCGCGGTGTGCATGTACGAGATCCTGTCGGGCGAGCGGCTCTTCGTCCATGCCGGGCTGACGACGTCGGCCGACGAGATCTACTCCCAGCCGATCCCGCAGATCTCGCGCAAGGTGCCCGGGCTGTCGCCCGACTTCGACGCGATCATGGCGAAGGCGCTCGCGATCGATCCCGCCAAGCGCTACCAGACCGCCGGCGAGCTACAGGAGGCGCTGATGCGGTGCGCGCACCGCAACGGGCTCCTGATGTCGGCGCCGGAGCTCGCGACCGAGCTGCGCGAGGCCTGCGGGCCCCTCGATCAGTGGCGCGATGACGACGACGATGACGATTTCGGCTACGCGGACAACAAGCGCGCCGGCACCGAGGTCTACGACGCGAGCGAGGACGACGACGACGACGACGAACATGGCGAGCTGAAGATCGCGCCGTCGGGTCCACTGTCGATCCACAACCTCGCGGCGCGGGCGAAGCCGGCGACGAAGCCACCGCCGATCCCACCCCCGCGCGCCAAGACCGAGATCGGCAAGTTTCAGGGCAAGGAGCTGACGTCGATCATCAACATGTTCGATCTCGAGCAAGTGGGCTCGAAGCCGCTCGTCGATCTCAACGCCGCGCCGGCGCCGCTCACGCTCGACTCGGGGCCACGCTCGCTCGGCTCGGGACCGCAGTCGACTTCGAACCCGCTGCCGAAGCCGTCGAAGTATCCGTCGGAGCGATACTCGATCGGATCGGGGCCGACCCAGCTCGCGCCGCCCGCGAACCAGGCGCCGCCGCTCCGCGCGTTCACGCCGCCGCCGCTGGAAGGTGCCGATCGACTGCCTCCACCACGGCGCCGCAGCACGATGGCGGCGGACGGAGCCGGTCCGACGGCGGGCCGAAGCGGCCTCAACCCGTGGATCGTGATCGTGGCAATCCTCCTCGTTGCCGGCATCGTGGCCATCGTCGTCGCGATGTCAGGACCGAACGTGCCCGGAAAGTAGCGCATTCGTTGATAGATCATTGGGGGTGGGGGTATAGACACCAGGGACGCGCTCGGCTTACGATGTCTCGGCCGCGGCATGACCAAGGATCGCTCCAATGTCACGGCCCTGCTCGACGACGCCCCGTCCTACTCGCGCCAGAACGCGGGCGGCATCTTCGTCGTCATCAAGGGCCCCGATCGCGGCGAAGCCGTTCGCCTGACCGGCGAGCCGGTGTCGTTCGGCTCCGGGCCGCAGTGCAGCCTCGTCCTCACCGACAAGACGGTGTCGCGCAAGCACCTCGAGGCGCAGCTTCAGGGCGACGAGGTCCTGATGCTCGACTGCGGGTCGACGAACGGGACGTTCATCCAGGGCTCGCGGTTCGAGAAGATCTCGATCGGGTTCGGCGCCGAGGTGAAGCTCGGCCGCACCGTCATCAAGTTCCTGCCGGACGAGGAGATCGTCGAGCCGGAGCCGTCGCAACACACCGCGCTCGGATCGATCGTCGGATCCGACACGAAGATGCGGCAGATGTTCACGTTGCTCGAGGACGTGGCCGCGACGAACGCGACCGTGCTGATCGAAGGCGAGACCGGCACCGGCAAGGAGCTGATCGCCGAAGAGGTCCACAACCACTCGCCGCGCAAGGATGGACCGTTCGTCGTCTTCGACTGCGGCTCGGTGCCGCGCGAGCTGATCGAGTCGATGCTGTTCGGGCACGTGAAGGGCAGCTTCACCGGCGCGATCACCGATCGCCGCGGCGCGTTTGCCGAGGCGCACGGCGGCACGATCTTCCTCGACGAGATCGGCGAGATGGCGCTCGATCTCCAGCCGTCGCTCCTGCGGGTGCTCGACAAGCGAGCGGTGCGCAAGGTCGGCTCGAACACGTACGACAAGATCGACGTCCGCGTGGTCGCCGCCACGAACCGCGACCTGCGCGCCGAAGTCGCGAAGAAGGCGTTCCGCGAAGATCTCTACTACCGCCTCGCGGTCATCCGCGTGAGCGTGCCGCCTCTGCGCGAGCGCGGCAGCGACATCCCGCTGCTGATCCAGCACTTCGTCAGCTCGTTCGGGCCCGGCCTCACGGTCACGCCCGAGGACATGGCGCGGCTGGTTCGCCACAGCTGGCCGGGCAACGTGCGCGAGCTTCGCAACGTCATCGAGCGCGCGTGCCTGCTCGCCCGCGGCTCCACGATCAACCTCGAGGACGCGCTCGTCACCGAGGCCGCGCCGAGCCTCGGCATTCGCACCGACCTCCCCTTCAAGGAAGCGAAGGGGCAGCTCGTCGAGATGTTCGAGCGCGAGTACATCGAAGATCTGATGCGGCGGCACAAGATGAACCTGTCCGCCGCCGCACGCGAGGCGCAGATCGATCGCAAGCACCTGCGCGAGCTCATCCGCAAGTACGGCCTCGATCCACGCCACAAGCTCGGCGAGGGCGAGGTCGCGCCGCTCGACGACGAGATCGAGTAACGGTCGACGTCAGGCGAGCCGGACTTCGCCGCGCACAGGCTCGTCGCGCAGCCCGAGGCGCTCCTCGATCACGCGCTCGACGAACCGCGCGACGCGGCCATCGGGCGTCTCGAGTAGCAGGCGATCGCCGCGCCCGTGGCGGCGCGCGAACACGCCGAACCAGGTCAGGAACCGCCACGCGGGCGGCTGTCGCTCGACGACGAACAGCTGGTCGATCCCGCTGACCGAGAAGCAGCCTCGGTGATCGCAGACCGCGATGGTCGCATCGTCGACATCGACCGTGACCTCGCACGGCAGCATGCCGCGCGGCGCGATCGAGACGATGAGCCGGAGCAGCGACCGGCCCGTGCAGACACCGCGATACGGCGTGCGGTCGGGGTCCGTGATCGTCTCGATCCGGACTTCGGCGGGTGGCATGCCCCTTCAGTGTAGCGCTTATGGAACGACGACGAACTCGCGCTTCATCAGGCTGATGATGTTCTGCGCTGCGTCGAGGTCGGTCCCGGGGAAATTGTCGAGGACTTTCTGGAGTTGGCCGTGATCGAGGACCAGCTGGAACGTGTCCAGCTCCGACGGGGTGAGCTCGCGCAACTTGCCGGCGAGCGGGGTCGGAACAGCGAGCGGCGAGCCGAGCGGGGGCAGCGACTTCTTGAGGTTCGTGAACTCGTCGAGCTGGCGGACGCCCTCCATGAGCAGGCCCTCCGTCGACTCCTGGATCTCTTCCATGACCTGCATCTCGCCGCCGGGCTCGAGCTCGAACGTGCCCGTGGCCCAGGTCAACATGCGGTAGATCGCCTTCTGCGGGCTGACCGAGAAGTCGTCGTTGATCGTCGCGAAGTAGATCTGCCCCTTGCGCAGGTAGATCTTGCCGATGCTGACCCCGTTGTTGATGGTCAAGACGCCCGACTTGCGGCTGGTCGACAGCAGCTGGAGCAGGTCCGGCAGCGGGATCTCTTCGATGACGCCCGACATCGGCCGGCCCTGCGTGGCCTGGCGCTGCTGCGCGCCGGCTTCGAGGCGCCGGCGGGCCTCGGCCTCGCTCTGCTGCGCGACCGACCCCTCGACGCCGACGACCTTGATGATCGACGTGCCGACCAGGATTCGGTCCCCCTCGTGCAGCAGAGCGCGACCGGCGATCTTTTCACCGTTGACGAACGTGCCGTTCGTCGACCCCATGTCCTGGATGTAGACCTCTTGGTCGGTCGAGCTGATCTTCGCGTGTCGGCGCGAGACCATGTCCTCGACCAGGACCATATCGAGGTCGCTGGACCGACCGATGATGATCTCCCGATTCATCCGAAGCGGGAACTCGCCTCCCTGGTACTTGCCCGAGATGAAGCGCAGCGCGAAGCGAGGACGATCGTTCATTTGCGCAAGGACTCGAAAATTCTAGTGCCCAACGCGCGGGTGGCGCAAGCAAACGACCAGTACTAACGCCTGGCGCGGACGGCTCAGTCGGTCGAGGTCGGATCCTCGCTCGGAGCCTCGCGTGGAGGCCGGAGGGTGTTGACGACGCGCCGATAGACCTCCTCGGAGACCACGAGGCTCGAATGGCCGAGCGGTACGGTCACGGCACTCGCGCCCTGGATCCGGGTCGTCGACAGCGGAACCACCCAGTCGCGGGCCGCCGCGATGGTCGAGACCTCCACGGCGGGCGGCAGGGATCCCTGCGCGAGCTCGTCGAGGAAGCGGCTGCGGGGCAGGAGCTGCCACGACGACGTCGACCACAACCCGAGCGTCACCACGCCGGCGAGCGCGCTCCAGGTCCCGCGCACGGGCGTGCCCATCATGATGAGCTTGCGAACACGGGCATGCCCACCGAGCTTCTTGATGTAGTAGAGGCCGATGAGGCCGCCCATCGAGTGGCCGAGGATGTCGATCTTCTGCGACGGCGTCTGCGCGAGGATGCGCTCGATCTTCCTGTGGATGAGGAACGCCGAGCGGCGGATGTCGCGAACGTTCAGCGTGCCGATGTTGAACGACACCACGACGAAGCCGTCGTCGACGAGACGGCGCTCGAGCATGTACATCGACCCGCGCGTGCCGAGGAAGCCGTGGATGAGCAGCACCGGGGGTGACTCGGGCGCGGCCTCGGTGAACGCGTCGCGGCGGCGCAGGCGATTGCCGCGGACGAGGTGGCGCAGATACGACAGCCCATCGGCGCCGCCGGATAGATCCTGGCCGATGCTGCTGCGGCGGCCCAGCCATCGCGACGGCGCCTCGAGGGCCCACCGCACCAGCCACGACGAGCGCAACGCGAGTGCTCTGCCTTTGCGCGAGTCGTCGGCCACTTCACTCACGATAGTCCGAGAACCCCTCCGAGACGAACCGCGAGCACTCCTTCGCGTACGAGTGGCTTGCCGCCGACGAGGTAGGGTATTCGACCACCCTCCACTGGCCACGGGTCCCGATCGCGCCGAACCGGCTGATCACATAGGTCCCGATGCGATAGATGAGTGCGAATTCGCCGTCCCGACGCAGCGACCGCGAGTCACCGGGTGGGACCCGACCGGGTGCCGGGGCGCGGTCGGTCGGCTCGCCGCTGGGGATGTCCTTTGGCCCCGGCATGTGCGCGGGATCCTCGACGTTCCCGAGTGCGAGCGGCGGCGGCGCCGTTGTCCGAGGCATGTCCGGCGGCCGCCCATACAGGTCACCAGGTACCGTGACGACCTCGGTCTTCGCGCGGGACTCGACCGGCTTCATCGGCGCCGGGGTCGCGTCGGGCCATGGCTCGGCTCCGGGATCCGGCGGCTCGATCGTCGGCAGCTGGCGCTTGGTGTCGACGGACGCCGGATCCAGGTCGAGCATGGTCTCGCGAGATGCCGGCTCGCTCGCCGGATCGCTCGTGGCGGCTTTCTCGCGCGCGGTCATCGTGAGCGGTGCGGTGTCGTCACCGTCGCTGGACTTCTTCGCCGCGGGATTGGTCTCGGCACGCTTCGGCTTGTCGGGTTTGGACTCGTCGTCCTTGTCCGCGGCCTTGTCGCCGGCATCGTCATCCGGCGTTCCGGATCCGGTGCTTCGTCGCGACATCAGCGCGAGCGCGCGATCGCGTACCAACATCCTTCGATCCGGAGTCACCTTGCTCCTCGCCATTCTTCGGTGGTGCCAGCGTTCGCCGTCGAGAGCAAGTTCGCAACCAACGGCGTGAATGGTCGCGTCAACGCGTCGCGTCATCGCGGACACTCGGCTAGACTTTCGATCGGGTGCAGGACTCTCCCACCGAGCGCGTCGGGCGCTATCAACTGCTGGAGCCAATCGGCGGCGGACCCAATGGATCGGTCGCGCGGGCGAAGGTGTTCGGGGTCGCCGGATTCGAGCGACAGTTCGCGATCAAGCGCTTTCTGCCGGAGCTGACATCATCACCGTCCGCCGCGCAGTCGCTGTCGGCCGCGGCGCGGTCGTACGGCAGCCTCGAGCACCCGCGCATCGCGCGCATGTCCGAGTTCGGCGTCGCGCAGGGCCAGACGTTCACCGCGGTGGAGCTCGTCGCCGGCCTCGATGCGATGCGGCTCATGGCAGAGTCGAAGCTCGGCGGAAGCGGCATCGCCGCCGGTGGCGCGCTCGCGCTGGTCTCGCAGGCCGCGCGTGCGGTCGGATACGCCCACGGACGCGGGCTCTCGCACCTCGGACTGTCGCCGACGAATGTCATCGTCACCGCCGATGGCGACGTCAAGGTCACCGACTTCGGCATCCTCGCCGCGACGATCACGGCGCGTCCCGTCGATACGCCGCGCCTCGCGCAACGCATCGGGTATCTCGCGCCCGAGCAGCTCGTCGGCGAGTCGACCTCCGCGGCCACCGACGTCTTCGTCCTCGGCGTGATCGCGTACGAGCTCGTCACCGGGCAGCGCGCATTCTACGGCGAGACACCACAGGCGTTGTCACAGGCGATCCTCGCGGGCCCGCCGGCCGAGCCGCCGCTGCCGCGTCCGATCGTGCGCGTGCTCAGCCGCTGTCTCGCGCGCTCGCAGTTCGAGCGCTTCCCCGACGCGCGCGCGTTCGCCGACGCGCTCGATGCCGCGCTTCGCGTCGCGCCCGTGCCCGGCACGCGCAAGGACATCGGCGCCCAGGTCAAGGCCGTGATGGATCGTCACGCGGCGATGAACGAGGGCATGCTGTCCGGCGTCGTCGCGCTCAACGTCGGCGCGTTCCGGCCGCCGGACGCGATCTCGGCACAGACGCTTCCGCCCACGACGCACTCGCCGTCGCCGTCCGTCCCGTCGCGCGATCAACCGCCGGTGCGCGAGTCCGGTGAGGGCCTGGCGACCACCGAGTTCGTGCGCCCGGATGTCCCGGTCGGACGGCCGTCACCGCTCGTCGGTCCGGTGTCCGCGGCGGCGACCGCGGCGCGCGACAACTCGCCGTCGATCCGCGACGTCTCGCCGGCGTCGACGACGCCCGAGCTCAAGAAGCCCCCGACGACCGTGCCCGGGCTCGTGGCGCCACCGCCGATCCCGGTCCCCCCCGGCATCTCGTCGCCCCAGCCGCCGCCGATCCCATCACCTGGTGCTCCGCTCGGCGCGAGCACGATGCTCGGCATGTCCGCGGCCAAGAAGCCGCAGATCCCGTCGGTGCTCGCGCAGATCAAACCGAAGGCACCGCCGGGTCGCGCGCCGACGCCGAGTCCAGTCGGGCCACCCAACCCGATTCCATCGGCGACCTCGCCGATCCCGACGTTTTCGACCCCGATCTCGGCGGTCCCGTCCGGTGCGCCGGTGCCATCGCCCGGCCGCGGCGCACCACCGACCCCGCCGCTGCGTCTCGACGCGAGCGATGTTGAAGACGACTCGCTCACCCTCGACATCGGCGCAAAGCTCGATCCGGAGGTCGCCGGACTCGGCTCGGCACCCGATGCGGCGCTCGGCGATCTCGGGCTCGATGATGACGCGTCGCAGACGCTCGACACGCGGCCCGAATCGTCGCGCTACATCACGAGCCCTTCCGGTCAGGCGACGGTTCCCCAGGGTCAGCTGTCCAGCGATCCTCCGACCGTCCCACACGACATCATGCCCGAGGTCCACAAGCGCGGCGGGCTGCAGCCGTTCGCGAAGGGCGCGCAGGCCTCGGCCGCACGGGTCAAGATCGACACCTCGCCCTCGATCGAGGTGGTTCGCGAGGCCGACGCGCTCGGCGACGCGCCGTCATCGCGCCAGCAACCGATCACCTCGCCGCCGTTTCAGGGCGAGCACCCGACCGGCCAGATGCCGCCCGAGCTCGTTCGCGATCTCAAGCGCGCCTCGACGTCGAACACCGACGGTGATCCGCTGGTCGAGATGTCGCTCGAAGTACTCGGCGGCGAGCGTCTCGAGGTGCCGTCGATCGCACCCGGCCGGCCGTCTCCGTCTCCGGCCAGGACGTTGAACATGTCCGGTGCCGCGATCGCGAACGCGGCCGCGCCGCCGCTGCGCGGTGGTCCACCGCTCGAGCGCATGCCGAGCCCGAGCCCGCCAAGTCTCGTCGGTGACGCGCAGGCCGCCAGCTCGCGAGACCAGCCAGGCGCCGGACCGAGCTACGGCCAGGCGAGCCACGGATCCAGCGAGGCGCCGGCGTACGATCCATCGAACGCCGGACAACCCGGGCTCGCACAGCCCGGCTTCGTGCAGGTCTCGACCGTCCCGAACTTCGCGCCACCGCCACCAACGCCCACGCAGGCCGCGGTGCAGCGTCCGCAGCCGTCGTTCTCGCTGCCGAGCCAGCGCCGTTCGAAGCGGCGCTGGCCGCTGATCGTGACGCTCCTGCTCGTCGTCGGTGCCGGCGTCGGTGTCTTCGTCTGGCAGATGTGGGAAGCCGGTAAGGACGATGGGACCAAGGTCGCGAGCAACGGCAAGGGCTCGGCGAAGTCAGGATCGAGCACGTCCGGCAGCGCCACGTCCGGCAGCGGCGCGACCAACATGTCCGGCAGTGCCGGCAGCGCCACGTCCGGCAGCGCGGCGTCCGGCAGCGCGGCGTCCGGCAGCGCGGCGTCCGGCAGCGCGGCGTCCGGCAGCGCGGCGTCCGGTAGCGCGGCGTCCGGCAGCGCGGCGTCCGGTAGCGATGCCTCCGGCAGTGGAACGGGCTCGAGTGCGGTTGCAGCCGGATCGAACGCGAAGCCTGAAACCGGATCCGGAGCCAAGCCTGGCGTCGGATCTGGATCGGGAAAAGAAGTCGCCCAGCCGACGGGCAGCTCCGATGCACTGCAGATCGCGTCGACCCCGATCGGGGCGCGCGTGTTCATCGATGGTGCCGACCAGGGCGTCACGCCGGTGAAGCTGCCGGGATCCGCCGATCGTCACACGATGGCGCTCCTGCTCGCCGGCCACGATCTCTACGTCGCCGAAGTCGACGGTCATGGCTCGTTCCAGATCCCGCTGAAGCCCGTGACGCCGAGCGGCGGTGCGGCCGGCATCAAGGTGATCAAGTGCAAGGACAAGGATCGCTACTACGTGTTCGTCGACGGTAAACCGACGGGCATGACCTGCCCGACCGAACGCATCGAGTGCGAGGTCGGGTCGCACACGGTCGAGGTCTACGACCTCGTGACCGAGAATCGTCGCAAGTGGGACATCAAGGTCACCGACACTCGACTCTCGTATCGCGTGAGAGTCGATTGAACGTCCGCGCGATCGCCATGGTCGGCGCGATGGTCGCGATCGCGATCATCGCGGTGGTCGCGATCACGACGCCGCACATCCCACCGTGGCTGTCGGTCGCGCTGTTCGTCGCCGTCGTCGCTCAGCTGCTCTATAGCCGCCGGCAGACGATCAAGGTCGGTGCAGCCGCGCTGGCCGCGCTGCGCGCCAAGGGGCCGATGACCGTGTCTCAGATCGCACAGGCGATCGACCGCCCGAACGATCGCGTGATCGTCATCGCGGCGCTGTCCCGCCTTCGTGCGAAGGGCACGGTCACGCGCACCGAGCTCGGCGCCGACGCCGCGACCGGCGATGCGAAGGACTCGCACGTCTACAAGGAATCTCCACCGCCGCAGCGTGAGTGAGCCGGTGCGTGGGGACGATGACGAGAGCTCGTGCTGACGTCGAGTGCAGCTCGACGCGCGAGACGCGCAATCGAACGGTGATGGACCCTCGCCACGCGGATCGTGCTACGACCGGGGCGTGAGCGAAGCCAAGGGAATTCGCGAAGCAGCGTCGGTGATCCTGCTGCGCGAGGCGGCGGCGGGTTTCGAGGTGTTCTTGCTGCGCCGGCATCGGAGCGCGAGCTTCATGGCGTCGTCGTACGTGTTTCCGGGCGGCGCGGCGGAGCC
>Ga0326726_10003121_pt1 | contig 15209 bp, 18 predicted proteins | sample MHFenrmetagenome_2_FD_207603 | JGI IMG/M metagenome (GOLD analysis project Ga0326726, IMG submission 207603) | Lab enriched peat soil microbial communities from Michigan Hollow, Ithaca, NY, United States - MHF15MN | ecosystem: Environmental > Terrestrial > Soil > Wetlands > Peat | place: USA...
GGCGGTACGAGTTGGACTTGTCTAGCTCGGCACCTTCCTGAAATTTACTCGTTGGAAGCAGCGGAGCTCTGACCGTGATAGTCCACATCCCCAGTATTCTGCGTTCGTATACCAAAGAGAAAAGCGAAATAGCGGCCGAAGGCCAGACCCTGGCCGACCTGTTCTCAGTGCTGGATCGTCGCTACCCCGGCATACGGTTCCGCATCATCACCGAACAGGACAGGATTCGACCGCACATCAGAGTCTTCGTCAACGAACAACAGGCGTGGGATCTGTCTGTTGCGCTGCAACCGGACGATCGGATTCACATCATCGGCGCCTTGAGCGGAGGCTGACGCTCTGATAAACGTTGTGCCGACAAGGCATGGAAGGAACGCACATGGCACAGCAATCTTCCCAAGAGATTATCGAAGGCCAACGGCAGGACTGGAACCGTGTCGCCGGTGGCTGGGAGAAGTGGGATCGATTCTTCGACGAGCAGATGGCGTTTCTCAATCACCGACTCGTGGCCGATGCGCGACTGCGAGACGGCATGCGCGTGCTCGATCTCGGTTCGGGCACCGGCTATCCCGCCCTGCTCGGCACACAAACCGTTGGATCGAGTGGAAGCGTGATTGGACTGGATCTCGCCGAGCAGATGCTCGCTGTCGCGCGACGCAAGGCCACGGCACTGGGCCTCGCGAACGTGACGTTCCGCAGCGGCGACGCGACCTCGCTTCCATTTGAGGCGAACTCATTCGAGGCAGTGACCAGCCGCTTCTGCTTGATGTTTCTTCCAGAGATTTCAAAGGCCGCCGCTGAAATCGCACGCGTGCTGAAGCCTGGAAGCTGGATCGCTGCGGCTGTCTGGTCTTCGCCTGACAAGAATCCTTCGATCGGTCTCTCGATGGAGGCAATCAAGAAGGTGGTCGAACTACCCCCGCCGGACCCTACTGCGCCAGGCATCTTCCGCCTTGCTAAGCCCGGCGATCTCGCGGGGATATTGCAGCAGGCTGGATTGATCGATGTGACGGACCAAGAATTTCTCGCGGAATGGTCATATGCCTCGGCCGAGGAGTACTACACGAGCCTGATGGAAATTGCGGCGCCGGTACAGAATCTCATGGCAAAACTCTCAGCACCCCAAGTGCAGGAGGTAAGGCGGCTCATCACTCAGGCTGCCACCCAATACCAGCGTGGCAACCGCATCACCTTTCCACTTGCCGTCCGAATGGTCGCGGCACGCAAGCCTCTGTGAGACCACCGTGGCACCGAAGTATGACGGATTCAACGACTACGTGCTGGATCAACTGGCCGATCTACGCGGCGTCACCAGCCGCGCGATGTTCGGCGGGTACGGGCTCTACCAGCGCGGGACCTTCTTCGGCATCATCCATAGAGACAGGCTCTACTTCAAAGTCGCGCCGAAAACGGTCGGCCTCTACAAGGAACAGGGCATGAAACCGTTCCGACCCAACGCCAAACAGACACTCAAATCCTTCTATGAAGTGCCCGTAGACATCATTGAAGACTCTGAACATCTAGCAGAATGGGCGACACAGTCCTACCAGAGTCACGAAGGCCTGAGTCAATCCCGTAGAGCCTCGTCGTAATCCTCGCTCTGAGCGATCGCCTCTCCTTTCCGTCTGGTTTTTCAACAAGAGCAGGCCTATAGTGGGATCTCTATTTTGGATGAGGCCCTTGGGTCTAGCTCTGCAGTACAGGCCGCACTCCGTTCGTCGAAGACGATCGACCAACTTTCTCTTGGGATCTTTCACTGTGAATCCTGAAACGGTTGCCCACGTATCCACGTTCGCATGGATGACGCGATGTTGCTGAGCAGGACTTGTCCCGCCTGTAGGACCGGCGGAGCGCAGCTCAGGAGGAATCGCTACTCACAAGGCGATTGGGTTCTCAAGGAGTGCCTGACCTGCGGCTTTGTTTTTCTAGAGAATCCTCCTGATTATGCCACCCTACAGGGTCAGTTCTCATGGGAGAACACGTCCGGGCTTCAGAATGAAGCACGACGAAAGTCGTACAGTCGCAGCGAGAATATTGTCCGGTCTGCAATAAGAGGCGTACGGAGCCTTACGAACACAGTGATACGACGGGATAAACACGTTTCGCTTGGCTATCGGTATTTTCGCCAAGGTTGGATCGTTGACCTTGGTTGCGGCTTAGGAAACTTTAGCCCGCTTCCGCCCTCGTGTAAGCTGTTGGGTATTGAAATCTCAACCCGCATAGTGGCTGACGCCCGCCCGATCTTCGAAAGCCGAGGCGGGCGCATTATCCATGCCGACGTGTTATCGGGTCTCCAGTCACTGGAAGCTGCGTCCTGCGATGGAGCCTTAGTCGAGAGCTATCTTGAGCACGAAGTGCAGCCGGCAGAAGTGCTGCGAGAACTGTCGCGTGTCTTGCGTTCCGGGAGCGCGATTATCCTCAAGTTGCCGAACTATGCTTGTTGGAATCGACGGATGCGAGGGGAAAAATGGTGCGGATTTCGACTTCCCGACCATGTGAATTACTTTACGCCGGACACCTTGCGAACCATGCTCGGACAGCAAGGATTCGAGATTGCCAGATTCACATTCCTTGACCGGCTTTGGACCAACGACAACATGTGGTGTGTGGCACGAAAGAAGGAACACTGAGCTCCATACCGGAACTGTCCCATCCCACTACAGGCAGGACCGATCAATCATTCGACCTGTTTCTGCGTAGGTCATACCCTCCACTTTTAGTCCCTGTCGCAGGATTCCCTCCCCATCATCTGTGAACTGTTTTTTGTCAGCCTCAGAATCGCTTGATATTGTAGAAGATCAGGCCCCTTTGCCCGAAGGGATGCCATCCCATGGGAAGGCATCGCCCTTGCTCCCTCCAGGGTTGTCACAGACCGGTGAGCAGAGGGAGGGGACATGGAACCGACTACACCGATTCCACAATCACAGGCAGGTGGTATAGGACACCGCCTTCCTTTCTTTTTTTCAAGCACGATGATCCTCTGTCTTTGCGTCACAGCATTCGGTATGCCTACAGGCGTGACGGGCGCATCCACACCTCCCCAGATACCGCTCTTCGCTGAAACTACAAACGTAGCGCCCCCTCCGATCGCCCAGGCAAAGCCGGAGCCCCAGGTGCACAAACGATGAGCGCGGCGGCAACGTACCATGTCACTCAATCCCGCAGCATTGGATGTCATGAATCGCCCTCGTGTCGAGGCCCAAACCGACGTGACACTGAACTTCTTCGATACCGGGCTTCGAACGCTGAACCTTGACCAGCCGCGCGAGTACCCCAAACAGACAAAGGTGTGGCGCGGGCGGCTACGAGGAGAAGCAGGAAGCGACGTAACCTTGGTGACTCACGGCACGACTATGGCCGGAACGATTCTGTCGAACCACCGCCTGTATAAAATCGAGACGGCTGGCGGAAACCTTCATCGCCTTGTAGAAGTGGATGAAGAAGCCTTACCCCCGGATCACCATCCCCTCGTCGTGGCAGACAATGATCCCGTTGCGACACCTCCCACGGAGGGAACCTCACAGCAGACCGATACCACTGCCGCAGCCGCGGGTGATGCTGTTATCGACTTGCTGGTCGTCTATACGTCTGCGGCAAAAACCCAGGAAGGGGGCCAGGCTGCGATGGAAGCGTTGATCGCTTTGGGGGTCGATTCGGCAAATCAAGCCTACAGCAACAGCCAGATTGCTATGCAGCTCCGGCTCGTCCATACGGCCGAGGTGGCCTATACGGAATCGGGTGCTATCGACGCCGATCTCACCCGTTTGCGTAGTACGACCGACGGGATCATGGACCAAGTGCATCAATTGCGAGACCAGCACAATGCCGATCTCGTCGCGTTGATCGTGGACAACGGCGGCGGCTTTTCGGCATCGCGTACGTGATGGCGAACGGTCCACGTGCCGGCTTCGCCAGTTCCGCGTTCAGCGTGACGGCTCGCGATTGCGTGGCGAATAACACCCTTGCCCACGAATTGGGACACAACATGGGCAACGCGCACGACCGGGCCACGGGTGGAACTGGGGTGTTCGCCTACTCGTACGGTTATCGCGACGAAGTCGGACGGTTCCGGACTATCATGGCCTATGCCTGCCCGACTCTGTCATGCCCGCGCGTGAAGTTTTTCTCCAATCCACGACTCCTCTACAACGGACGCCCTCTCGGTATCGATCACACCATCAATCCGACGAACTCCGCGGACAACGCACGCTCCATGAACGACGTGCGTCAAATCGTGGCCGCTTGGCGTACAGAGACTGCCGACGTGACGCCTTCTGCGGCACCAGCAAACTTGCGGATTATTTCCCCTTGACCGGAAAGGCTCAGACACGATCGGCCCCACTCCATTATTTCATGATCGCACCGAACCGCATCCCTCTATATAATGAGATGACCAACCTTAGCTATGTACAAGAGAATAACTCTGTGGCCCACCGATTCAGTTATTTCATTATCGCCGCAGTGCTAGGCGGTGTCTTTAGCCAGATCTCATGGGCTGATGAACGCCCGACATCAAAGAGCTTGTGGCAAACAGCCCTTCCTCCTCCCGCCACTGCCGATCAGCCTGCAACGATGCGAAAGCCTTGGGTACTCCGAGATCGAGAGATCGCCCTTGATCTCCCACTACTTCAAGTTTTGAAGGATGCCGGAGCTAGGCCCCATCCCAGAATCACCGTTGAGCTCTTTGATGGAGCCAACCACGAGCTGGATATCACGTCGACAATCTCCCGTAGTAACGATAGCGCCGTCATCCGTGGCATATTCAAGCCGCCTTCGAAGGGGGACTTTACCTTTGTCGCCAGCGGTAATCTCCTTGTAGGGACCATGCAGCTGGGCGATCGCCTCTACAAAACCGAGCATATCGCCAACGGCCGGCTGCGGCTGCTCGAAATCGATCCCGAGAAATTGCCGCCGGATTGATCCTCTCCTCTCACGACCCGTGACGATTCTCTACTCGCTATGTCACACTGCTCTATGCCTCCACCACCGACAATCTGGACCGTCGGCCATTCGACCAGACCGATCGGTGAGTTCACCGATGTCTTGCGTGCGCATGAGATCCGCCTCCTCGTGGACGTCCGAACGATTCCACGCTCACGATACAATCCACAATTCAATACGGACACGTTGGCCGAGAGTCTGAGAAAGGCCGGTCTCGCCTCTCTCCACATGCCGACGCTTGGGGGTCTTCGAAAGGCTCGGAAGGATTCGATCAACGACGGATGGCGCAACGCCAGTTTTCGCGGATACGCCGACTATATGCAGACAGACGAATTCTGGCACGCGCTGGAAGAGTTAATGATGCATGGCCGGAAAAACCCAACCGCGATTATGTGCGCCGAGGCTGTTCCTTGGCGCTGCCACCGCTCGCTGATTGCCGATGCGCTGGTGACCCATGGATGGGACATCCGGCATATCATGTCTCCCGAGAAAGCCACCCCGCACGTTCTCACTTCATTTGCCCATTTCGAGAAGGGCATGCTGACCTATCCGAAACCAACCGATCCTCCTTCATTGTTCTAACTGAGTTGGCTGATGTACCCACTCCTGGCCGATCTCGTTCTGATTGTTCACCTAGCTTTCGTGGTCTTCGTCCTGTGCGGCGGGCTACTTGTGCTAAAGTGGCGATGGGTTGCATGGCTGCACTTGCCGGCGGCTATCTGGGGCGCGGTTGTCGAATTCACCGGCTGGATCTGCCCCCTCACACCACTGGAGAATTGGTTGCGTGAGCAGGGTGGCGAAACCGCCTATCATTCCGATTTCATTGCACAGTATCTGCTGCCGGTACTCTATCCTGGGGACTTGACACGTAGTCTTCAGTTGCTGTTAGGCACAGGGGTGGTCGTCCTCAATACCGCTGTCTATTGGTGGCTCTGGCGAATACAGGCGCGTGAGGCGTCTCGGAATCGATAAGATCCGGCGCGCGGGCGAATGTGATCAGCCTTCTACCTGCGTACTGCCTGCTCCAGGAAACGAGGATTGTCATAAGGAGGATCGCTTAATTGTCATCCCTTCTGTTCCAAGCAAGACTGTAAGATTAAGAAAATTCGAGCGACTCAGAATCGGGCCTGATCGTTGAGCCCGTGCAAATAGTCTTGTTCCCCAATCTATATGTGGCGGGGGAGCTTGAGGAAACCAGAGTTGACGGACGGCGTCATAAGTTGATAGATGGAAAGGCCTGCATATTTTTATTTGCCTGCAGAGGACGCTATGCCCATAGATGAGATTACCCAAAAGGTTAGCGATCGTTATGCCAAGGCTGCATCTACGGGCGAGCAGATGTGTGGTCCCACGAGCTATGACTTCGCCGATCTCAAATCCTTCATCCCGGAAGAAGTCCTTAAGATTTCGTATGGTTGCGGGACACCGGCCGGGCTCAAGACCGTCTCCCAAGGGGAAACCGTACTGGATATCGGCTCAGGCGGCGGCATCGATTGTTTCGAAGCCTCCCGGCTCGTCGGCGCTACTGGCCACGTCATCGGAATCGACATGACTGACACCATGCTGGCTATCGCCAGAAAGAATGCCCCCGTCGTCGCAACCAACCTTGGATACACCTCCTCCAACGTCGAGTTTCGCAAAGGAATGGCGGACGCGATACCAGTGGTCGACGGTACCATCGATCTGATCATCTCCAATTGTGTGATCAACCTGGCGCCTGACAAACGGAAAGTCTTCAGGGAAATGTTTCGCGTTGCCAAATCGGGTGGACGATTTACGATCTCCGATATCGTGGCCGATCAGCCCGTTCCGCAGTATTTGGTGCATGACGCTGAAAAGTGGGGCGACTGCCTCTCTGGAGCGCTGACGCCCACCGACTATATCGCGGGGATGCTGGAAGCCGGCTTCCTGGGCATTCATCTGATCAAGGCCTCGCCCTGGCAGGTGATCGACGGCATTCACTTCTTCTCCGTCACGTTGACGGGATATAAACTTCCCGCTAGTGCGCTTGTGTCGAAGGTTCGTTATGCCACGCTCCGCGGACCGTTCAGCCGAGTGGTCGATGAACTGGGCACGACCTATCTCCGCGGCATTCCCCAGCCGATCACGCCGGAGACTCTGTGTCTGTTGAGCCACGCTCCATTGGCGCCTCACTTTATCCTGTCCTCTAGCCCACTATGGTTGGATCGAACCGACAACCGATGGACCGCGGTCGATCCAGCAGACACTCCATGCACCTGGCAAGGGCATTTCGCCATGTTCGCCGGACCCTTCGTCGAAGTCGCCGATGACGATCACCATGTGTATCGCCGAGGTGAACCGTTAGAGATCTGTTCCAAGACGCTACATGTATTAGAAACCGACGGCTACGCTTCTCATTTTGCGATCATCAACCGCGCGGGCGAGATCGCCAGAAGTGAGCCCGTTACCTGCGCCCCCAACGGGAGCTGTTGCTGATGAAGATCCCCTTGAGCGCCAAGATGCTGACTCCACGCCAATGTGCCACGGTTCTCAAAGCCATGGGCGACGAAACGCGGCTGCGCATTTTGGAATCCTTGCTCACTGGTGAAAAATGCGTGACGGATCTTGTGCAGGAATTGAAGTGCTCTCAACCCCATGCCTCCCATCATCTCCGTATCCTGCGAGATTCAGGTCTGGTCGAGGGGCATCGGGACGGCAAACAGGTATGCTACAGAATCTCTCCCACAATAAAACGAGCCCTGGCAAACAGGCAAGGACAGGCGCTAGATTTCGGCTGTTGTGAGTTGCGGTTTCCAGAAACGGCTTTGGTGACGATCGGTCATGCGCGCTCAGAGTGATCGGTTCCTGAGAAAACCTCTCTCCTTCTGACGGGCACAGATATGGCGTTGACCCTGCTTGGACAACAGAACCCCCTCGCTTCCCCAACAGAGCAATTGAAGATACTCGGAAGGACCACGAGCTGCCCCCCCTTTGAGACGCAACTCGAGCCTATCGGCCTGCTTCCGCTTCGCGCCACCGGGATCACAGTCTTTCAAATCAATGTCGGTAAGCTCTGCAATCAGACCTGTCGGCACTGTCATGTCGATGCGGGGCCCGATCGAACCGAACGCATGTCCAAAGAAACGGCGGAGCAGTGCATCCGGGCTCTCGCTCAGACCGATATCCCGACGGTCGATATCACGGGCGGGGCGCCGGAACTCAACCCACATTTTCGTTGGCTGGTTACACAGAGCCGGGCACTGGGTCGCCATGTTATGGATCGCTGTAACTTATCTGTCCTGCTCCTCCCCTCCCAAATGGACTTGGCAGAGTTCCTCGCCGGGCATCGTGTGGAAATCGTCGCGTCGTTGCCCTATTACCGTGCCGGCCAGACTGATGCACAGCGAGGTGAAGGAGTCTTTGAGAAGTCCATCGAGGCTCTGCAACTCTTGAATACACTCGGGTATGGCCGTCCCGGTAGCGGCCTCGCCTTGAACCTAGTCTGCAATCCAGTCGGAGCCTTTCTCCCTCCCAAGCAAGGAGCGATCGAAGCGCAGTTTCGAAAGGAACTCCAGGCTCGCCATGGTGTCGAGTTCAACCATCTCTATACGATCACCAACATGCCGATCAGCCGATTTCTTGAGTTTCTCCTGGAAAGCGGCAACTACGAGCAGTATATGGAACGATTGGCCAAGGCCTTCAATCCTGCTGCGGCAGCTGGCGTCATGTGCCGTTACACAATCTCCGTAAGCTGGGACGGCACCCTGTACGACTGCGACTTCAACCAGATGCTCGATCTGCCGCTTAACCATGGGACGCCATCGCACATCCGACATTTTGACGCGGCCCAGCTCCATCGACGTCAGATCGTGACGCGCAACCATTGCTACGGCTGCACCGCCGTTTCCGGTTCGTCTTGTGGCGGATCCGTCACCTCCTAGGGGCTACGATGGAAATCTCCCTGCTCGCCTTCGCTCTCCTGTTCGCTCTCTCCTACGCCAACGGCACCAATGACGTATCGAAAGCGATCGCCACGCTGGTGGGAAGCGGAGTCACACACTACCAGGCAGCCATCATCTGGGGAACTATCTGGACCACTCTCGGGGCAGGGGTCTCTGCCTTCGTCGCCAGTGCAATGGTCAAGACGTTCAGCCAGGGCCTTATCCAGACAGGAACGATTGTCCAGCCCGTCGTGGGCTTGGCCGTCTTGACTGGAGCGATGGCGTGGATCCTCTTCGCCTCGCGCACCGGTCTCCCTGTCTCAACGACTCATGCCCTTACCGGTGCGATTGTCGGCACAGGCTTGGTCGCCTTTGCCGGAGAGGGATTGATCTGGGGAGCGATTGGAAAAAAGATTGCCCTTCCTTTGTTACTCAGTCCGTTCCTCGCCTTCACCCTCTCACTACTCATCCATCCAGTTATTCGCGCGCTCGCGAAAAAGTGGGACGGGGCTTGTTTGTGCGTGATGCCGGCTTCCCGTGCATTAGTGGCCATCGATATGCATGGCGGCACCAGGACCCTATTTCAAACCGCGAGTTTCAACCAGCCGATCATGGCGGTACCGTCGCAATGCGATCGTGCCGGTTTGCGGGGGTTGGCCGTGGGACTCGATACGATTCACTGGATTTCCAGCGGTCTCGCGTCCTTTGCCCGAGGCACAAACGATGCGCCGAAGATCGTCGCCATCCTTTTAATCGGCAGCTCGGCCACCACATGGCCCAGCTCCTCATTGCAGCTTATCGCTTTCGGTGGAATCGCCATTGCGATGGGGCTCGGCAGCTACTTTGGCGGCCTCCGCGTGACGGAAGTTCTTGCTGAGAAGGTGACGAAGATGAATCATGCGGAGGGGCTGTCTGCAAACCTGACGACATCGTCCCTGGTCCTCGCCTCCGGTTTTCTTGGATTGCCGGTCTCGACCACCCATATCAGCAGTTCAGCCATTATCGGAATCGGCCTGCTCAAAGGCTGGAAGAGCGTACGCTGGACGACCGTGCGTGACATGGCCTTGGCTTGGGTGGTTACATTACCGGCGTCGGCTCTCCTCGCTTGTATCGCTTACCTTATCCTTACCAGAATGCTCTAGCAGGATGCTGGGAAAGTCACTCTTCTTACCCGCCGACCCCTGAGCGGCGCTCTCGTTTCGCTTCGAGGAATCGTGAAACGTAAAACGAAGGTCAGCCAGAAGTTGCAGTTTTGCATGGAATTAGGCGCGTCTCATCTGCAAATGCATGGCACGGTTCAGCTGTTTTGGTTCGATTTTTCCCCGATAGCATAGACATTCTTTCTTGTTTATCAAAAATGCAAGATGGATCAGCGGTAAATTATCGTGATTGCGTCGCTTCTAGGCAGTCTGCTAAGGTGGTCCGGATAAAGATCCTTCGCAATTAATCTTCGGTCAAATACTTCGTATGGTTTGGGACCCCAAAGATCCTTGGAGCAAGAAGAGCGACCCACTTGAGGAGGCCCTCAAGCAGGCCCAGTCGCAATTCCAGAATCTGCTGCCCTCATTCAAGAATCTGATGCCTTCAAGCGGTTTCAGAAACATCGCCTTGGCAGGGCTGCTTGTCTTTGTTGCTTGGCAGGGTGTCTTTATCGTTTCCCCGGATGAGGAGGGCGTCGTCAAACGATTCGGCGTCCCTGTCCGAACCGTGGCGCCTGGTCCTCATATGAAAATTCCTCTCGTCGAAACCGTTCTGCAGCCGAAAGTCCAAAAACTCCACCGCATCGAGGTCGGCTTCCGGACAGATCGGCAAGGCCGCCAGCAGATGCTGGCACAAGAAGCCCTGATGCTCACCGGCGACATGAACATCCTGGCCATCCAATTCATCGTGCAATACAAGATTAAAGAGTCTGCGAACTATCTCTTTAACGTCGCAGAAATCCATGAGACGATCGGCAAAGCTGCCGAGGCCTCCATGCGGGAAGTGGTCGGTAAGGGCAAAATCGACGAGGCCTTGACGACCGGCAAAGCCCAAATCCAACAGGACACCCAGATACTCCTGCAATCCCTTCTCGACCAGTATCAGGGCGGCGTCCAGGTCGCAGCCGTCCAACTCCAGGACGTCAGTCCTCCCGAGGCCGTGGCGGCTGCGTTCAAGGATGTGACGAATGCGAAGGAAGATCGAGAGAAACTGATTAACCAGTCTCAGAGCTATCGCAACGACATTCTCCCCAAAGCCCAAGGCGAAGCCGCTCAGGTGGTGAACCAGTCTAAGGGCTACGCCCAGGCGCGACTGAATCGCGCCCAAGGTGAGGCGAACCGGTTTGTGGCAACCCTGAAAGAATACAATCAAGCTAAAGACATCATCAGCAAGCGAATCTATATCGAAACCATGGAAGAAATCCTGCCGAACGTCGAGAAGATCATCATCGATGGCAAGACAGCCGATCGTATGCTTCCGTACCTTCCACTCGATCGTCACAAACCGATAACCAGCACCGTCACTGAGGACCGTAAACAATGACCAAGCAGGGATTCATCATCGCACTGGCGGTGGTCATCATCGGGTTGTTTTTCCTGGGAGCCTCACCACTCTTCGTCGTGGACATCACCCAAAATGCGATCGTGGTCCAGCTCGGAAAGCCAATCCGCAATCTCACGGATCCGGGGCTCTATGTGAAAGTGCCGTTCATTCAAGAGGTCACCTACTTCGATAAGCGCCTGCTGGACTACGACACACAGGCGCAAGATGTGATCACACAGGACAAGAAGACCCTCCTTCTTGACAACTATGCCAAATGGCGGATTATCGACCCACTCAAGGTCTATCAGAACTTTCAAACCCAGCGAGGAGCGCTGCAACGGCTTAACGACATTATCTACTCCGAGCTCCGGGTCGAACTCGGACGCCATGACCTTCTAGAAATTGTCGCGGATCACCGCGCAGAACTCATGAAAATCGTGACCCAGCGGTCACATGAGAAAGCATCTGCGTATGGGATCGAGATTCAGGACGTGAGAATTAAGCGCGCCGACCTCCCTGAACAGAACGAGAAGGCCGTGTTCTCCCGGATGCAAGCTGAGCGGGAACGGCAAGCGAAGCAATATCGCGCGGAAGGCGCCGAGGAAGCACAGAAGATCCGTTCAGAGGCGGAAAAGGATCGCGAGATTATTCTGGCCCAGGCATACAAGGAATCGGAAGAGCTGCGAGGCGCAGGGGATGCGAAGGCTTTTAAGGTCTATGCCGACGCCTACCGGCAGGATACTCATTTTTTTGAATTTACTCGCACGATGGAAGCCTACAAGAAAACCTTCAAAGATAAGTCCACCCTGGTGATGGGTCCGGACTCAGAATTCCTTCACTACCTTAAGCAGCGCTAGCCTTCAAGACAGCCCCACAATCTCTCCCGTGCCTGGATCGATTCCAATGCGTTCCCCTGCCGGCCTCTTGGGCAACCCCGGCATGAGCTGAATACCTGAGCAGACCGCCGTCAGGAACCCAGCCCCTGCAAGTATTCTCACTTCTTTGATCGGTAGGGTAAACCCAGACGGGCGTCCCTTCAACGCCGGATCATGTGAGAGCGACAACGGCGTCTTAGCCATGCAGATGGGCAGCTGATCAAATCCGAGCTGCTGCGCTACCTCAATGTCTCGTTCGGCTTGTGTGTCGAACAACACGGATGAGGCTCCATACATCTCCGTGGCAATGGTCTGGATTTTTTTCTTAATCGTCCAAGCGGCGTCATATAAATATATGAACGTAGACGTTTTCGCTGCGGCTCTGACCACTGCCTCCGCCAGCTCTTCAGCCCCTTTCCCGCCATCGGCCCAATGGGTTGAGACCGCGGCATCCACCGCCCCAACCTCTCGGGACCGTTCCCGAACCCATTCCAGCTCAGCCACCGGATCATCGATAAAGGCATTGACCGCCACCACTACTGGCACCCCATGGGCCTTCACGTTCGCAATATGCTGCTCCAAGTTCGCAAAGCCCTTTATCAATGCCTCCTGATTAGGACCGGTAAGCCCTGCCGGAAGCGGTGTTCCGGCCTTGACCGCTCCTCCGCCACCATGAAGTTTGAGCGCGCGAAGCGTCGCGACCACCACAACCGCCGCCGGCTTGAATCCTGATTGTCGACACTTGATGTTAAAAAATTTCTCCGCCCCGAGATCACTCCCAAATCCAGCTTCCGTAACGACATAGTCCGCACAACGCAATGCAATAGCATCGGAAAGAATCGAACAATTCCCATGGGCGATATTACCGAATGGACCCGTATGCACGAATGCTGCGGTTCCCTCCAGCGTCTGAACTAAGTTTGGCAACAGCGCTTCTCTAAGCAAGACCGCCATGGATCCGGCACATCCAAACTCCTCTGCTCGCAAGGGCTTACCATCCGTTGTAAACCCAACAACGATCTGCCCAAGCCTCTGTCGCAGATCGGCTTGACTCGATGCCAACGCAAGCATCGCCATGACTTCGGAAGCTTCGGTGATCACAAACTGGCCCGTGCGACCCACAGTCCCCTCTCCCAGCGAGACTTGCCGTAACGCCCGGTCACTGACTCCCAACGTCCTTGGCCAGGTGATCCGATTGGGATCCACTTTAAGCCCGTTCCCATGAAACAGGTGATTATCCACAAATGCTGATAAGAGATTGTGACTGACAGATACAGCGTGGGCGTCGCCGGTTAGATGAAGATTGATATCTTCCATCGGAAGGACTTGCGCCCTTCCTCCTCCTGTTCCTCCCCCTTTGATCCCAAACACCGGCCCCAACGAAGGCTGTCGAAGCGTTACAGCCGTTCGATGGCCGAGGCGGGAAAGACCCATGGCAAGCCCGATGGAAGTTGTCGTCTTGCCTTCCCCCAGCGGGGTCGGATTAATGGCGGTCACAAGGATATACCTGCCGAGAGGCGCAGCGTGAAGTCGCTCGAGTACATCAAGCGAAACCTTCGCCTTGAGTCTTCCATATGGAAATAACTCGTTGGTCTGGATGCCGAGCTGGTCGGCAACGTCCTGAATTGGACGCGCCTTCACTGATCTGTTGATCTCAATATCTGTCATTGGCTGAGAACGGCACAATTCTACAACCGTAACGGGGCGGCAGTATAGCATAGGAATTGAGCCGATTCGGTGGCTGTTTTTGGATGGAGGGGGTAGATTCAGTGTGGCCTTGTCATAAACCTAGTCGGTTGATGACGAGCCAGTGACTAAGCGGGAAACCGAACGTAGCTATTCGAGGATGTACTTTACCGGATCTAGCGCCTGACCATGAACCTTGACCATGTAGTGCAAGTGCGGCCCCGTGGCTAGTCCGGTACTGCCGACCAAGGCAACGACCTCTCCACGCTTTACGCGCTGCCCCTCTTTGACTAACGATTTGGCTAGGTGGCCGTAGAGCGTTTCAATGCCGAATCCATGGTCGATTTTTACAACATTTCCCAGTTTAGGGTCGAACCCGACTGCTGTCACTCGTCCTTGAGCCGGCGCCTGGATAGGCGCATTGGCAGCAGCTCCAATATCTAATCCATCATGCCACGCGGGTTTTTCTGTAAATGGGGAAACCCTTGGCCCAAACCCGGAAGTGACCCACCCCTTCACCGGCCATATGGACGGAGTTGCTGCCCACCGAGAGGATTTGTTTTCGGCAGCTAACGATAACTCTTCAAGCGACTGTTCCTGAATCGTAGCTTCCTTCGACAGCCAATCAATACCCTCCTTAATCGAGGCAATCATTTCCTGCTCAGTAAAATCGTTCGAACCTCCAGATAGGCTCGTTTGGCCAGCCAGAGCATCCTGATCAGTTTCTACTGAACTGACGCGCTGAGCCCCGTTGTCGCGCGTGAGGGCCTTCTCAGAGGAAGGAAGAGTATTGCCATCAGGAAGGGGACCATCCACACCACCTCGGCCATTAACCATGTCCCCAGTTTTGGTAGGCTCAATTCCCAACATGACACGAAGTCGCTGATTGACCTCCTTCATGCTCGTTAAACGCTTCTTCAGATCGTCGACTGCGCCAGAAAAGGCTGCTGTCTGTTCACGTGCACTCATGGCCTCATCACGGAATGCTGATAGTTCCCAGACCTCGCCGGTTCTCACCACATAATGCGAGATGACAAGAATATCGACTAGAACAAAAATAGCTCCTGCAATCAATAACTTGCTAACAAATTTTCGATGGAAGCTAAACCGTAATGGCTTAGCAGTTGAGCCACGAAAGATCACGACGGTATAGGCGTCACTGTCTTCGCCGTTCACTTGTCCCATGATCTTCACCCCCTACTGAATGGGCTCACCCGCCTCCTACATTAATTCTCTGCGAGTGTACCGATCCAAGTTGCTTCAGTCAACCCTAACTTTGGTA